>Ga0307312_10000391_pt1 | contig 20116 bp, 20 predicted proteins | sample ER_DNA_202_FD_194489 | JGI IMG/M metagenome (GOLD analysis project Ga0307312, IMG submission 194489) | Bulk soil microbial communities from the East River watershed near Crested Butte, Colorado, United States - ER_DNA_202 | ecosystem: Environmental > Terrestrial > Soil > Floodplain | place... | reverse complement strand
AGAGCTTGTCTGCTTCGTCATTCCATTGCCTCCTGCTGAAGATGGCTTGACTCTGGCCCGAGCGCGCGCTCCTGCCATCGGGAGACGTACGGAGGCGGTACGGAAAACGGCTACCGCTATCGACGCGCCGCTACGACCTGCCGGGGGCCGACATCCAGGCGGCGATCTCGGCGCGGCTATGCCTCGAGAGCTTTTCCATCACCCGCTCGACGTGGCTTTCCACCGTCCGTTCCGAGATGACGAGCCGCTCGGCGATCTGGCGATTGGTCAGCCCTTCCGTCACCAGGGTCGCGACCTCCCGCTCGCGCTTGGTCAGTGTCTTGACGGCACGCTTCTCCGCGATCGGAGCCGCGGGCAGTCGCAGTCGGCGCTCGCGCGCCCAGTCGCGAAGCCGCTCCAGATACCACGGAGCGCCCGCTCGGCGCCAGAAGGTGACGACCCTGTTGAGTTCGGCAGTCGCCAGCGCTCGATCCTCCTGGTTTCCCCGTTCGAGCAGCAGGTCGGCGTGCCGGAGACGTGCGATCGTCTCGACGAAGGGCCATTGGCTGTCGTCCAGCGCTTCAACACATCCTGCCGAGAGCTCGATGGCGCGGCCAAGATCGCCGTCCCGCCGCGCTTGTTCGGCGCCGGCGAATGCCCGGCGCGCTCGCCGAACCAAGGACTCGGTCGCTGCGCCATCGTCGAGGGCAATGTCGATCCAGCCCTTCAATGCAGCGTCGTCCTCAAGCCGCCGCGCCGATTCGATGGCGCAGATGGCGGCGACATCCAGGACGAACCGCTGTGAACCGGCGCGCAGGTGCTCCTTCGCGAGCTGCGCGTGCTCCAGGGCGGCGCGAGGCTCACCCGCAAGGAGGAACACCTGCGCGGTCGAGGTGGCAAACGTCTGCCACAGCATCGCGGCATTGAGGAGTCGGCGGCGAGGCGCATCAACCTCCGATGCGTTCTCGGGTCCACTTCGTGCGACGTGGATCAGGGCGATCAGGAGTTGGCTGCCCGCGCCGTAAGTGCTGTCCGGGCTAACCTGGCCGGCCTGCCGCAGCGCCTCGTCGAAGTGACCGCGTGCGATCGACTCCTCGACCTCGAGTCCAACGAGTTGATCCGTGCTGAACGCGTGCTTCCTCGCGTGGTCGACCATCTCGTCATAAAGCGCGCGCCGCTCGATCGGCGGTGCGCCTCGTTTGCCGGAAACGTCTATGAGGAACAGGCGGGCTCGGAACACGAGATCGGGCGCGTCCAGTTTGAGCGCGAGCCGGAGGGCCTCCCGTAGGTGCACGAGCGCCTCCGCACGACCCTGACTGCCGAGCGCTCCTCCAAGACTGATGAGCCCGATCACCTCGGTGGCCGGCTGGCCGCACCGGCGCGCGGCCTCGATGGTGCGCTCAGCCCAGTCAGACCGAGCTTCTTCGTTGAACAACGCAAGCTGGGCCATGCGGCGGTAAGCGTCGCCCAGCTCGCACGGGGTCCCGAGCGACTCGAGCACGCGAACGCTTTGCTCGGCTATCCGTCGCGCGTCGTCTTCCTGCCCGAGGTACCAGTGCGCGTCTGAGATCTCGCACAGCGCGAGTGCGATACGTCGCTCATCTCCGCGCTTTTCATAGCCGTCCCTCGCCTCCTCGGCGGCGCGCAGTGCACCGCGCGCATCGCCCGCCCACAGGGCCGCCCGCGAGAAACGAAGTTGGAGTTCGGCGAGGTCGACTTCCGCCGGCGCGAGCTCGAGCGCACGTGCGAGGTGCTTTTGGGCGTTGCTGAAGGCGAAGACCTCCTCGGCATGCACGCTCGCGAGGACGTGATATCGAAATGCCGGCTCACGCTCACCTGCTTCGTCGAAGTGGTACGCGAGCTCTCCGGGCTCGATCGCGACGTCCTTCCGCGATTCAAGCGCGGCGGCGACCTCACGATGAAGCTCGCGCCGCTCTCGTCCGAGCAGATCCGCGAGCACGCCCTCACGGGTTAGGGCGTGACGGAATCGGAACCGATCCGTCGTGGATTCAAAGACCTCTTCGACCAGCTGCGCGGCGACGGCCGCGCGCAGCGCTTCCGTGAGTTCGTGGTCGGTCAGCCCGGTGAGCCGCTGCAGCAGGGGAAATTCGAATGAGATCCCAATGACTGAGGCGACGCGGAGAGCGGTGCGAGTTTCACTTGGAAGCGTGGCGAGGCGCGCCTGGACGATATCTCGCACGGAAGCCGGTATGACGAGATCTGCCAGACGACCAACGTGCTGCCACCTGTCCTCCTGCCATACGAGCCTGCCCGTCTCAGCCAGCGCTCGGAGGACTTCCTCGGTGAAGAACGGATTGCCGTCGCAGCGCTCGTGAAGCGCTGCGACCAGGCCGCTCGGCGCCGATGCTCTAAGGCCGAGCGTCGCCTCGACCATCTCGCGCGTACCGGCCGATGTCAACGGGCGAAGGATCACCAGGTCGGCCAGCCGCGCCTGAGTCAGCGCGGCGAGGACGCCGCGTAGCGGGTGCAACCGGTGGAGCTCGTCGGTTCTATAGGTGCCGACGAGAAGCACGCGTCTGTCGTGAAGCGCGCGGGCAAGGTAGGCGAACAGGTCCATCGTCGCTTCGTCCGCCCACTGAAGGTCATCGATCGCGATAACGAGGGGTTCCTCTCTCGCGAGATCGCCGAAGACGTTGGCGAACGAACGCAGGGCTCGATAACGGACGTCGGGATCGGCAACCGCGAGGTCGCCCTCGGTCTGAGCCAGACGTGGCACATCGCGCACGCCATGGAGCGAATCGATGAAGGGCCCGAACGGTCGACGCGCCTCCGCCTCCGCGCAGTGGCCGGTGAGGGTGAGCGCACCAGATGCCCGGGCGCGAGCGATGAAGGCGTCGAGCAGCCGACTCTTCCCGACCCCGGCATCGCCGCCGACGAGCGCGACCCGTCCGCTCCTCGTCACTACCTCGGTGAGGATCGCCTCGAGGGATTCGAGCTCAGCGTCACGTCCGACGAGGACTGGGCACAGCATTCGGAGTGGCGGGCGTCGGTTCACTCGTCCTTCACGCGATTGCGGTCGAGACCTCGACCGTCAGGACCTCCTCCGCGTGGCCGCGGTACGTGCCCTGATGCGGAGGAACGTCGCCGTAATCGCGGCCGGTCGCAACTTTCACGTGATAGGCGCTCGCGACGAGATCGTTCGTGGGATCAAATCCGCGCCAGCCGTGTGTCGGCGTGAAAGCTTCGACCCACGCATGCGATGCACCCGCACCGCGGGGCGGCCCGCTCGCAGCGGCCACGGTGTACCCGCTGACGTAGCGCGCCGGGATCGCGACCGCGCGGCAGAGGCCAAGCAACAGATGCGCGAAGTCCTGGCATACGCCGCGCGGCTCGCCGAGGACCTCGACGACCGTCGTCTCGACCGTCGTCACGCCGGCGACATAGTCCAGGCGTTCGTTGACCAGATGCATCAAGCGCTGCACGGCGTCGAACGTGTCATCCGCGGACGTCGGACGGTGCGGCCCGGCGAGCGCCTCGAGCTCGGGCACCAACGGAACGAGTGGCGAGGGGTCGAGAAAATCGGCGAGCGCTGAAGGACCGAGCGGGTCGGGCGGCTGCGCCGGGATGGCGAACGGATCCGCGAGGAGCGTTTCGATCTCGCCGGTCGTCCGGAGCTCGAGGTGCCGGTGCGGTCGCGCAAGCGTCACGAGAAATCCGGTGTTGCCGAATCCGTCGCCGTATCGGCGGACCGCACCGGCCGGGTCGACGGCGATGTTGAATCGACCCCACCGCTGGTGCGCGTCGCTGCGCGGGCCGAGTCGGGCGTCGATGACGCTCTCGACGACATCGGCGTCGTAGTCGAAGCGCGTGACGTGCTCGATCCGCACCTTCACTGTTGCTGCTGCGCGGCCATCAGCATCGCCGCGCGCGCGACGCCGACGAGGCGGCTCGGTTGCGGCTCGTCACGCAGGTACGTCGCCGTGACCTCGTCGCTGACCTGCGCGATCGATCGCTGGACTCCGAGGAGAAATTCCTCGAGTCCGGCCTCGAAGACCTCGTCGATCGCCGCATGCTCGACCTCGCCGCGGACGCGCCCAAGCGTGCGGATGCCCGGGCCGGGTTCGTTCGCCGCCGCGGTGCGAAGCGCCGCCACCGCGCTCAGCGCGTCATCGGCGGCGCCGAGCGCGAACCGGACCGACTGGGGGAACACCGGGTTGAGGAGGAGGAATTCGACGATGCGAATGGGCTCGACGCGGAGGGAATAGAAGCGCGCGTACGCCTCCGCCGATCCGCATGAGCGCAGGACCGCGAGCCAGCGGACCATGTCGGCGTCGGTCGTCTCCGCTTCTTCGCGTGGGGCGAGAAGGTGCGCCTGGCGGCTGAGAAGGCGCACGACGCCGTCGGCGCGTTCGAGGTAGGTGCCCAGCGAGAGGAAGTGCCACGGCTCGTCGTGGGCGAGCGTCGACCCGGCGAGTCCCTGAAAATGTTGAAGCCGCTCGCGAACGAGACGCTGGAACGACAGGCTGTCGCCCTGCGCGCGCCGCTGCGCGCCCGGCAGCGCCAGCGATTGGTAGAGGGTGTTGAGCTCCTCCCACATCTCGCTCGAGATCGACTCGCGGATACCGCGAGCGAGCTCTCGCGCGTGGCGGACCGACGAGATCAGCGAGTCCGGGTTCTTCTCGTCCGACAGCAGGAAAAACGACACGTCTTCCGCGGAGAGGCCGATCGCGCCAACAAGCGGGCCCCAGAAATCGCTCACCTCGGTGCCGACATCGAGCTCGAGATGCCGCGTCACATCGATGAGGCGCGACACCGCGATGCCCCGCTCGACATATCGCGCGGTCCAGTAGAGATCGTCCGCGACCCGGCAGAGCATTACCCGAGCACCCAGGTGTCTTTGGCGCCGCCGCCCTGCGACGAATTCACGACGAGGGAGCCGGCCCGAAGGGCGACGCGCGTCAGGCCACCGGGCGTCACACGGATCTCTTTGCCGAAGAGCACGTACGGCCGCAGGTCGACGTGGCGCCCTTCGAGCGATCCGTCGCTCCAGCTGGGGTGGCGCGAGAGTGCGAGCGTCGGCTGCGCGATGTAGCCGCGCGGGTCGGCCTCGATGCGGCGGCGGTATTCCTCGCGATCGGCTTTCGATGCGTGTGGCCCGATGAGCATCCCGTAGCCGCCGCTCGCGTTGACGGACTTCACGACGAGCTCGGCGATGTGCTCGAGGATGTAGGTGCGCTCGCTCGGGTCCGCGGCGACGTACGTCTTCACGTTCGGGATGATCTCGTCCTCGCCCAGGTAGAACTTGATGATCGTCGGGACGTACGCGTAGATCGCCTTGTCGTCGGCGACGCCGGTGCCAAGCGCATTTGCGAGGCTGACCCGGCCCATCCGATATGTGGCGAGGAGCCCGGGGACGCCGAGGAACGAATCACGACGGAACGCGAGCGGATCGATGAAGTCGTCGTCGACACGCCGGTAGATCACGTCGACCCGCTGGCGCCCGCTCGTCGTCCGCATGTAGACAGTCGCGTCGTCCACGAAGAGATCCGAGCCCTGCACCATCTCGATGCCCATCGCCTTCGCGAGGAAGGCGTGCTCGAAGAACGCCGAGTTATGGACGCCGGGCGTCAGCAGGACCACGGTCGCCGTGTCCGCGATGGGCGGTGCGACCTCGCGCAGAACGCTCAGAAGGTCCTGGGGATAGCCCTCGACCGGCCGGATCGGATAGTCGGTGAAGATCTGCGGCCAGACGCGCTTGAGGACGCGCCGGTTCTCTACGACGTACGAGACGCCCGACGGGACACGGAGGTTGTCCTCGAGGACGTAGAACTCACCGCGGTGGTCGCGGACGAGATCGCTGCCGACCACGTGCGTGTACACGCCGAGCGGCGGCTCCACCGAACGCACCTCGCGCCGGTAACCGCGAGCGCCGAGGACGAGCTCGGGCGGGATGAGACCGCTGCCGAGGATCTTCTGCTCGTGGTAGATGTCGTGGAGAAACAGGTTGAGCGCGCGGACTCGCTGCTCGAGGCCGCGCTCGATGCGCTCCCACTCCTCCGGCAGGATGATCCGCGGGACGAGATCGAACGGCATGATCTTCTCGAGCCCGCTCGGATCCTGGTTCACCGCGAACGTGATGCCGCGAGCCTGAAAGCTGAGATCGGCCGCCCGCTGCCGGCGGGTGACCTCCTGCGCCGAGAGCGTTTCCAAACGACGCGCGAGCGCCGCGTAGTGCGGCCGCACCACTCCCGGCGCCGAGAACATCTCGTCCCAGAACGCCGTCGGGTCGTAGGCCGCGAGAGGCGAACGCTGAGTGATCACGCGACGCCGGCGAATTCGTGGAGCTCGACGATCTCCGCCTGCTTCGTGTACGCGAGCCGGCCGAGAGCCGGGCCACCGTAGGTGCCCGATGTCGGGGTGACGTCGGCGAAGTCGCGACCGGTGGCGACGGTGATGTAGTCCATCCGGGCGCGACGGTGATGTGTCGGGTCGTAGGCGATCACCTCGATCTCGCCGGGAGAGCTCGCGTCGGCGATCAATGCCTCGACCCACGCGTGCGGGGCGCCCTCGCCGAGCATGTGTCCGGAGACGTAGCGGCACGGGACGTTCGCAAGTCGAAGCACGGCCAGCAGGATGTGCGCGAAGTCCTGGCACACCCCCTTCTGGAAATGCAGCGCCATGGCCGCGGGCGTGGTGTAGCCGGTCACCCCGTATTGGTAGGTGATGCTGCCCGAGGCCCAGTCATACGCGCGTTCGGCGCGCTCGCGCGGATCGTCGGCGGACCGCACGATCTGGATCGCGGCGTCGAGCAGCCTCGAATCCGGCGCGGTCAGGGCCGTCGGTCGCAGGTAGCGAAGCGGTCCGAGCTCCGGCGGCCACGGCGCCGGCCGGCGGCCGTTGGATCGCGTCCTGTCACGCTCCACCTGGAAGACCGCCTCGAAATCGACCGCCTGCGGCACGCGTGGCACGACCACGGTGGCCACACGGTTGCCGAACTGATCCGGGCTCCACGTCACGTCGGCCCCATCTTCCATCCCGCGAATCGCAAGATCGTGTTGGAGGACGCGCTGATCGCCGTCTTGATCGCGCGGGATCATGACGAGGCGCTGCTTCATGTCCCATACCGGGCCGTTGTACGTGTAGCGATAGTGCTGGCGCACGCGATAGACGGCGCGCGCAACGCGCGACCAGTCGGTCACTGCTTTGTCCGCGCGGCTGCCTCCTGGCGGTCCGCATCCTCTTCCGTCGGCGGGCCGCCGGGCCGCTCAGCGGTGATCTCGTCGGACCAAACGACGAACTTCGCGAGACGCGCGTTGCCGAATGCGGTCGAGAGCGCGCAGTCCACGGCATCGCGGCCGCGTCCGATCACCACCCTGCCGACCCGCGGGGTGTTGTGCCGCGCGTCGAACGTGTACCAGCGGCCACCGACGTACGCCTCGAACCAGGTGTGGAAATCCATCGGAACGTCGGGCGGCTCGATCGCGATGTCGGGGAGATATCCGAACGTGTAGCGCGCCGGGATATTCAGCGCACGGCAGAAAGCGACCGCGAGGAGCGCGAAGTCGCGGCAGACCCCCGCGCGCTGCTTGTAGATGTCGAGGGCGGTCGTGCTCGGCGTGGACGACCCATTCCGGAACGTGATGTTGTGGTGGACCCAGTCGCAGACCGCCTGAATACGGGCCCACGTCGGCGGCGTGCCACCGAACAGCGTCCACGCGTCGTCGAGCAGCTGGTCGGATTCCACGTAGCGGCTCGGAAGCGTGAAGACGATCGCCTCGTCGGGCAGGTCCTCGACCGGATGCAGAGCCGCGTGCGGGACGACCGGGTCGGCTGTCTCAGGTATCTCGACGACCGCGTCGTAGCGCACGGTCGTGAGGCCGGGAGGCGCGACGAACCGCCAGCAGATGTTGCCGAAGAGATCGTGGTACTCGTGAAGTGGGATGTCCGAGGGCTCGATCCACTTCGACTCGTAGACCGCGATGTGTTCGGCGTCCATCCGCGGCCGCACGAGCATGAACATGGGGACGGGAGCGTCCGCTTCCCAGCCGAACTCGCAACCGACCCGGACTCGCATCTGCCAAGTCTACGGAGCCGAGTCCTTGAGGACACTCGGGCTGGGCGCGTTTTCGGGATGCCCGCGGGAGGGCTAGACGGTAGCGGGCGCGGTCGCAGGCTGGAGCTGGTCGAAGGCGGACGCCGCCTCTTCGACGATCGACCCCGACATATCCCTCGAGAGCGTGTATCTGACGACGTTGCCCTTGCGCTGCGCGACGATGGCGCCGAGCTCGCGTAGCACTCTGAGGTGCTGGCTCGTTGCCGAGCGGTTGCGGCCGATGACGTGGGCGAGATCGCTCGCCGCGAGCGTCGTGTCGCGAAGAGCGCGCACGATCTTGACGCGGTTGGGGTCGCAGAGCGCTTCAAGGAGCGCACGCATTCGCTTTTCGTTGCGCGGCGTCAGCATCTGCTGCTCAGCCGTCATTACAGCGACGGGATCGATCGGGGTCGGAATGACGCTTGGCATGAGCTTCCTACCTTTCGAGTGTCACGTGTCTTGGCGTGCCGGTTAACCAGAGGGGGCCGAACCACGCGCGAAGCGCCTTTCTAGATCTCAGCCGCCGGGAGCAAGCGGTAGCCGACGCCGAGGACGGTCTCGATGTAGCGGGGTCGGCGAGCATCGTCGCGGAGCTTCCGGCGCAGGCTACTGAGGTGTCGAGCGAGGGTGTTGGTTCGGATCTCGGGGTCGGTCCGCCCCAGTGCGTCGGCGATCTCGCGATAACTGACAACGGCCCCGGCCCGAGCGGCGAGGGTATACAGGAGGATGTGCTCGCCCGGCGAAAGCCATACCTCGCGCTCGCCCTGACGGACGCGCCGGTGGAGAGCATCGAGTTCAAGATCGGCGACCCGAAGGGGAGCCACGCGGCGGCTACGCCTAATTCGGTTGCGCGGCAACGCGACCAGCATCGGCTAGGCAGGACTTGTTCGCATGACGACGCCGTCATTCCGGCTTCCAAGCAGGGCTCGGAGATTCGTTCGGCGCCGCGTGCTGATTGCGTGACGGACGAACCGACGCTTGACCGGCGTGTCTCATTGCGTCGCCGGCTATTTCGCGAGGGGCAGAGCGAATGCGAACACGCTGCCGATGTCCGAACTGGAATCGAGCCAAAGCCGGCCACCGTGACGCTCCGCGAGCTTCTGGCTGATATGTAGCCCGAGGCCCGTACCCGGCATGTCAGAGGTCCTCGACGTCCGATAGAACGGCGCGAAGAGCCGGGCGCGTTCCTCGGCCGGCACCCCGACCCCGTGGTCCGCCACGCGAACCTGCGCCTCGACACCGTCCACCCGGAGCGAGACCTCGATCGGAGAGTCCGCCGAGCTGTACTTGACGGAATTGTCGAGGAGGTTGTCCAAGATCTGCGCGATCCGCTCCGGGTCACCCCGCACGCGGATGGCGCCTGGCGGCCGCTGAAAGCTCAAGCGCCGTGTCTCCCCGTACTCGTACCTTGATACCGCCGCTGTGAGGGCGCTCACCAAGTCGAAGGCAACCACCTTGAGGCTCAGTGCGTTCGAAGAGAGCCGCGACTGGTCAAGGAGATCCGCGATCAACCGGGCCATACGGTCCATCTGCTGAAGGGCGGTTTCTAGCGCCCGCCGCTCGCGGGTTGGGTATGGTCCGATGGAGCGGAGGGCCAGTTGCGTTTGGCCCCTAATGACGGTGAGCGGCGTGCGCAGCTCGTGTACCACCATGGCGAAGAGGTCCGTTGGAGGCCAGGCAGTGACGATCTGCTGCGTGATGTCGGGGAACACGCGGATCCCTTCATCGGCATGTCTACCGACGTCCCACACAGATGGCGTTCGGTCGACGACACCCCTGACCGTGGCCAGGAACTCCTCGATCACAAATGGTTTGCCCACGATCCCGGCAAAGCTTGCCGCGCGGCTCCGCGTCGACGTGCCCGCCCGCGCTTCAGCGAGGGCGTCGCTGTCCGCGCTGAACATGAGCACTGGTAGGTCCGGATGAGCCCGACGGATCGCGATCGCGTCTTCCCACGAGCGACCCTGACCCGTTGGCAGGACCTCGCCGTCAAGGATCACGCAGCGCGGACTCCAACGCTCAACGGCGGCGCCGATGAGCGCATGGTCACCGATGGTGATCGCGCTGTAGCCAGCCTCATCCAGCAGCCCACCCACGAGCTTGCTGAGTGCGGGATCGTCCTCCACAAGAAGGACGTTTTTCGGGGCAACGGTCGCGATTGCCATCTGGCCCTCCGCGGTGAATAGCGGCCTCGCCGCTCTCCCGGCCAGTGCATGCTTGCTTGGAGTCGCCTCCGTCGCATGACGGTTTCGTAATGTCAAAAACTCAGGTTTTAGGGCCTTCGGTGACCGCCAGAGAGAGCTTGAGCTCGCTAGCTCTTCTCGCCGTCGGACTCGCTGACAAATCGGTATCCGGCGCCCGGTACGGTCTCGATGTACCGCGGCTTGTGCCAATCGTTCTGAAGCTTCGCGCGCAGGGCTCGCACGTGGCGATCGACGACGTTGCTCTCGATCACAAAGTCTGTTCCCCAGAGCGCGTCGAGGATCTGTTCGCGGGTGAGGACGCTGCCGGCGTTGGCGGCGAGAAGGTAGAGGAGTGCCTGCTCCAGCGATGTCAGATGTAGCTCGTGCTCACCCGCGAGCACCTTTCGGTTGAGAACGTCGATCTCGAGATCCCCGATTCGCAGTCGCGGGACGAGCTCTCCGGCGCTGCCATGCGTGCGGCGGATCACGGCGCGCGAGCGCGCGACGAGGTCGTCCGGCACGAAGGGAATACCGATGTAATCGTCCGCGCCACGCTCGAACGCGTCGAGCTTTCCGCGGAGATCGCTGCGGCGGGTGAGCGCGATCACGCCCATGGGCCCATGGTTTCGCGCCTCGTCAATGAGCTGGATCCCGGCGCCGGCCTCGGTGTCGATATCGACCAGCAGGAGATGTGGCTTCCAGTCCGCGATCGAGGCCTTTGCGCCGTCGACCGTTCCTTCGATCCGGCGGACGTATTGGCCATGCCGGAGGGTCAGGTCGATGGTGTTCGCGAGTGGCTTGTCACTAATGACGAGGAGCACCCGGACCGCGCGCTCCGACACATTTGCGGCCGGTACCGCCGCCGCAGCCTCTGCCATGACTACATGTTAGGCCCGGTGTTCTCATAGATACGCACTCCGAGGTCGGTGCTCAGCGGTAGCGGCCAGCCGGACGGATCGGCCCCGACCGCCCGTGGATCCTCGCCGTAGCTGCCGAGGAGGAGAAGGAGGCCCGCGTGCGTGTCGACAGGTGCTCCGATCCAGAGCAGGCCGATCGACCGGCTTGTCGCTTTATCCTCGACGGACCCCGCGGGGCCCGAGAGTCGAGGCGTGCCACCCCCGTTGATACCGGATTCGGTTACAGCGAGGCGGAAGGACGAAGGCGGGCTCTGCGAGCGCTCGGTGATCCTCGGTCCGTAGTGCTTCGGCGCCGCCCAACTCGAGACCAGAGGCTCAAGCGCGGCGTGTCGGGCCGCATCGCTTTCGGTCGACTCGCCCGCGTGCAGAGCCCTGAGCATCGCGACGTTCCGGCTGTCTTCGATGCTCGTCAGCAGCGGGATTGCGGGTTCGATCCCCTGCGGGGTATCCGCGACGATTCTCGCGGCGGCGCCGTCCAAGTCCGCGGCGTGCAGCCGGAACTCCTCGAGGACGAGGACACGTATCGGGTTGTCGGTGGACATGTCTTGAACCTTGACCCTCGGCGGCGTCCTTGTCATGACCTTGCCGTCATGCCCCACCGTGACCGATCTGTCTAGGCGTGACGAAACGGTCATGACTCGGACGACCACACGATCGACCATCCGACGCAGAGACAGACACGCCGCGCGCGTGCGAGTCCAATGGAGCGTCCAGCATGAACAACACAGGACCAATCGTCGCGATGGTCGGCATCGCGTTCGTTCTAGCGATCGGCGCCTTGGCGGGGCACACCGCAAATGCTGCGACGGCCACCGTCAGCCTCGCTTCTGCAGCCAACTACTCGGTCCTCGCCGGCACAGCGGTGACGAATAGCGGCCCGACGACGACCGACGGATCCGTTGGGGTTTCCCCGGGAAGCTCTGTAAGCGGATTCCCGCCAGGGATAGCGGGCGGGTCGATCCACACGGCTGATGGAAATTCCGGGGCGGCTCAGAGCGACCTGCTCATCGCATACAACGACGCCGCCGGGCGAACGCCATTTCTAACCGTTACCGGCGATCTCGGCGGCCAGAGCTTGGTTGGTGGGGTCTACAGAGGTGGCGGCCTCGGTCTCACAGGGGTCCTCACGCTCGATGGCCAGAACGATCCGGCTTCCGTTTGGATCTTCCAGGCCGCGTCCGGTCTGACTACCGCTTCTGGGAGCTACGTAAGCTTTATTAACGGCGCGAGTCCTTGCAACGTTTTCTGGCAGATCGGTAGCTCGGCAGCACTTGGGACGGGTTCCACCTTCGTTGGAACGATCATGGCCTTAACCTCGATCACGCTCGCGGATAGCGTGACCGTGTACGGCAGAGCGCTCGCGCGCAATGGCAACGTGACGCTTATCAACGACCGATTCTTGTCCTCCGCGTGCGCGTCAGCGCCGCTACTCATTCCGCCGACGCGGCCACCGTTCACGATCGCGCCGTCGGCCGCTCCAACCGCCACGGCGACGGTCACTCCGGCAGCGACTCCGATCGCTACGGCGGCTTCAAGCGTCACACCAACAACCGCGCCTACACCTGCGCCGATAGCCGCCGTTCCGACAGCTGCGCCTGCAGCGGTCGCCGGTACGCAAGGCCTTCCATCGACGAGCACAGATGATCCCTCGGATCCGCTCACGGTGCTCGGCGTCGCGCTGGCCGCTCTTGGGATCCTCCTCTTACGCAGTCGACCGATTCCGCACCTTTAGCGAGCTCGGCCGCAGATCGCCAGGCAAAGTCCCGAACCGAGGGGCTTTGCCTGGCGATCGGGCATGACGGTCCGGTCATGACTGCGAGTGGGCAGTGGCGCACGATCCAGGCATGACAACAACTCAACCAACCAACACCTCTTCGCCAAACGTGAACGTCTCGGCGGAGCCCGCCCGGAACACCTCGATGTGGACCGCGACTCGCATCATCGCGCTCGTCTTCACCGTTCTCGAGGTGCTATTGCTCGTTCGATTCGTGTTCAAGTTCCTCGGAGCGAACGCTGATCAGCCCTTCGTCTCAGCGATCTACGGATTCACCGAGCCGCTCGTCGGTCCGTTCCGCGGCATCTTTGCGCAGCCCGCTGGTACGCCGGTGGTCGAGATCGCCGCGCTTCTCTCCATCGTCTTCTTCGTGCTCGTCGCCGCGCTGATTGTCGCGTTGGTTCGTGCCTACACCGGCAGACGCGCCGAAGCGAACCCGTGATGAGCGACCTGAAGACCGCTCGCCCGCGCAACCAGCTCGGGGAGCCCGCGACAAAGACTCCGGAAGAGACGATCGCCCGGCTCAAAGAGAAGGTCTCGAAGAATCGCGGCATCGCCAACCGCGAACGGATCCAGGCGCAGATCTCGGAAGAACGACGTGCTTGATGTCTGGTTCGTCGCTGGGATCGCGCTCGGCATGATCGTGACCGGCTTCTGCGCGATCGGCTCGTTCGACCGCGGCTCCGACAGCGTCCGTCGACGATCGTGGAACCGCGAGTACGCGGCGCGAAAGCAGGCGGCGCTCCTCTCTTCTCGCACACGCCTTCGCTCGATCACCGAACGCGATCCCGAGGGAGCTCTCTCCAGGGCCGGCTGACAACGCGTGACCGGCTCAGTTCCTCTCAGTGGATGACGGATTCGTCATGTTCGACATCGGAACACTCATTAGATTTCGCCGCGTTCACTGGGAGGTGGCAACAAAATCATGCGGAAGCTTGTGACTTTTATCGCCGCGATTTCATTAGCCTTCGCGATACTCGCGATGCAACCGGGCGCCGCCAACGCCGCGACGGTGGTAGGCCGGATCAACGGTGGCGGCACCAGCGTCATGACGGACTTGCCACCGGGAATGGGAGCCACGTCGTTCGGATTCGAGGCAACGCTGTTTTCGGATGGCACAGCGCGAGGGCACTTCGACTGCGTTGACCAGATGGGCGACGTGCCTGGTTACCCAGGAAACATTTTCGGCGCCATAACCAGGTGGTCAAAGAATGGCGATGGCACGGTCAGCTTGTACGTGACCGACGCGAAGCTCGTCATGTTCGGGAGTGGCCTCGTCGTTTCAGGCGGGTTGCCTTTCACTGTGACGATTCAGACCTTCGGTGGCCCAGGAGTTGGGCACTGGACCTTGGACGTTCCCGGTGTTTCAAGCCCCTTTAATGGCGGACCTATCTGCCAAGAGCTGATGAGGAGTGGTCAGGTTGTTGTTCGCTGGAACTAGGGTCGGATAGACATCACGAACGGCCACAGCAGAACCCCCGGCGAACTCAGTCGTTGGGGGTTTCTGTTGCACTAGTACTCGCGTACCCCCCCGTTCGATTGGTACCCGATGCCTTCCCCGCGACCCGCCGTTAGCCATAAGGTGCAAACCACCGTGACGCAGGCTCCGGTCGTATACCGCCAGGAACGCCAGCTCATCGCTGGTCGCTACCGGCTTGTTTCCTTCCATCGCGGCGACAACAGCACCGAGGTCTGGCGTGCGCTCGACGAGTCCACCACCCAGATCGTGAGTCTCGAGTTCCTGCGCGACCCGGATCCGGCAAGCAAGGAGCCGTTCCTCGCGGGGGCTCGCCGCCTGGCCTCGGTCGCCCAGCCGACAGTGATGAAAGTGGCGTCGATCCACGACGACGCCGATGGGACCTTCATCGTCTTCGAGCACCTCGTACAGATACCGGTCCCCCTCGAGTGGCAGAAGCGAGCCGTCGAGGCGCCGGCGCCCCTTTTGAAGATGGCCGAACCGCCCGCGGCCGAGACACCCGCCGAGACACCGGCCGTCGTCCCAGAAGCCGTGGCGACCGGCGACCACGGGCTCAGCCTGTTGCTCTACGCGATCCGCTCGCGGGAGCTTTCGCTCATCGACCAGCTTCTTCTTCAGGAGGCGGCGGTCGAATTCCTCGACGTCGTCGTCGCGGATTTCAAAGCCGTGCGGTTGGACCCGGACCTCCTCCCCGACGCACGAGCATTCGTTGTCTCTCTCCTCATGTCGGGACCAAGGCGCGCCGGCGCCGCCATCGGCCGCCTTGCGACGATGCGTCCTCGCGTTCGCGTGGCGACACCGCGCCTGTCACAGCCAAAGCAACCGAAGCAGCCAAAGCCACCGAAACAGCCGAAGCAGCCGAAGTTCTCCGCACCGAAGATCAAGGAGACGCCGCTGGCGGCAGCCAAGCCGATCAAAATGCCGAAGCTCAAGGCGCCTCGCGCCGAGCGCACATCGGGCCGAGGAATCCGGTGGGGCCGGGTGCTGTCACGTGGACTCGTCCTGGGTGTGCTCGCCGCCGTCCTCGTGTCATTGCCGCCGTCGATCACCGGGAATCTCGGGAACGTCGCGAGCGACGTTGCGAGCAACGTGGCGACCTTCGCGGGCAATCTCGCCGGCCAGGTGAGCTCGGCCATCAGCGAGAAGATCGCATCGACCCAGACCACACCGGGACTCCAGCGTGCGACCTTCGAACTTCCGCCGCTCAGCTCCTATGGCGCGGCATTCGAATCGCAGGCCCCGTATCCGACCACTCATCCGAACGGCACGGTCGAGTGGACCGTGGCGCTCCGGAACACCGGCTCCGTCGGCTGGTACCGCGGGATCGACGGTGCGCAAGCGTCGCTCGTCCTGGCCGACGGGACCACCGCGGGCGTGCAAACGACGCCGTTCGTCGGGCCCGGTCAGGTGGGCTGGTTCGTCGTCCATTTCCCGGCGCCGTCGACGACCGGCACGAGCAGAGTCCACCTTCTCCCGCGCATCGACGGTCGTGGGTCGCTGCCGGATCTCGGCATCTACGCCACCGTCACGGTGTCGCCGAACCCGTAGGCCCGTAGGCTATCGCCCTTGACCGGGCTGACGGTCGGGGGAGGTGCCCATTGCGAGTCCACGACTGCAACTGGCAGATGCTCGAGGAATACCTGAAGCGCGACAACCGCATCGTGCTGCCGATCGGATCCACCGAACAACACGGCTATCTCTCTGTGGGAACTGACGCGATCCTCGCGGAGCGCGTCGCGGTCGAAGCCGCCGAACCGCTTGGCGTTCCGGTCCTTCCGGCGCTGCCCTTCGGCGTCACGCCGTACTTCGCAGCGTTTCCCGGCAGCCCATCGCTGCGCACGAGCACGTACATCTCCGTCATCCGCGATCTGCTCGATTCGCTCTTCGGTCAAGGTTTTCGGCGCATCGCCGTGGTCAACGGGCACGGCGGCAACTCATTCGCCGCCGGCGTGATGCGCGAGTGGTTGACGGAGCCGCGGAAAGAGCGGGTCCAGGTCCTCTTCCACGACTGGTGGAACGCGCCTCGCGCGTGGTCGGTCGTGCAGCGCTACGAGAAGGAATCGTCACACGGCTCGTGGATGGAGAACTTTCCATGGACGCGCCTTGCGGGCGTGACCATGCCGAAAGGAGTCAAGCCGCTGATCCCGCAGAGCGTCATCCGTCAGGCGCCTCCCGCCGAGCTGCGCCGGCTCACCGTCGACGGAAGCTTCGGCGGTTCGTACGAACGGCCGGACGCGGAAGTCCTGGAGCTGTGGCGGACGGGCGTGTCGGAAGTTCGCGATCTCATCGAGAACGGGTGGGACAAAAGTGGGTGAGCTCGCCGGCAGGGTCGCGCTCGTCACCGGAACCGCTCATGGGATCGGCACCGCGATAGCGGACGGCCTGCAAGAGGACGGCGCCACCGTGCACCGCGTCGATCGCGACACGGCCGATCTCACAGACTCGGCGCAGGTCGCAAAGCTCGTTGCGCGCATCGGGCGTGTCGATGTCCTCGTCAACAACGCCGGTGGGGTCGTGGGTCAGGTCGGAAAACCCCTCGACGAAGTCAGCGACCAGGATTGGCGAGCGATCGTCGACGCGAATCTCACGAGCGCCTTCCTCTGCACGCGCGCCGTCATCCCCGCGATGAAGGCCGCGCGGGCAGGTTGGATCGTCAACATCTCATCCGGTGCCGGGCGGAGCGTGAGCCTCACCGGCATCCAGGCCTATGCGAGCGCCAAGGCCGGGCAGATCGGGTTCACACGTCAGATGGCGCACGAGCTCGGTCCCTTCGGCATCACCGTGAATTGCATCGCACCAGGATTCGTCAGGTCCAACCCGACGACCGAGAAGCAATGGGAAAGCTACGGCGAGGAAGGCCAGCGGCGCCTCGTCGAAGGGATTCCACTGCGGCGTCTCGGACGTCCCGAAGACATCGCGAACGGTGTGCGGTTCTTCGTCTCGGGACGAGCCTCGTGGGTCACGGGACAGGTGCTATCGATCGACGGCGGGCGCTCACTGTTCTGATCGCTGCGCGTAGCTGTCCCAGTACCGGGTCCAGGCCTCGAGTCCCTCGTGCAGCCGACGCACGCGGAAGAATTCGTTCGGTGAGTGGAAGTCCTCGTCGGCCGTCGAGAACGAGAAGAACACGGTGTCGATGCCGAGAACTCTTTTGAAGAGCTCGCTCACCGGCAGGGTCGAACCCATGCGAACGCGAAGCGCCTTCTTTCCGTAGACCTGCTCCAGCACGCGCTCCGCGGTCAAAAGGCCCGGATGGTCCGAGGGGATGCGATATGGCCGCGCGGCGTGACGGTCGCCGCCCACCGAGAGGGTGACCCCGGCCGGCACGTGCGTTTCGAGATGCCGTACGACCAGCGCGCGGATCGCGTCGGGATCCTGATCGGGCACGAGGCGGCAGCTCAGCTTCGCGTGCGCCTCGTTCGGCGTCACGGTCTGGCTGCCCAGTCCCTGGTAGCCGCCCCACATGCCGTTCACCTCGAGCGTCGGGCGTATCCATTGCCGTTCGAGCGTGCTGTAACCCGGCTCACCGAACGGCGCGGGCGCGCCGACCTCGGAGAGGAAACGCGCCTCGTCGAACGGGAGCGCGCGGATCTCGCGCCGTTCGTCCTCGGGCAGGGCGACCACGTCGTCGTAGAAACCGGCGATCGCGACGCGGCCGTCGCGCGCATGCAGGCTCGCGACGAGCTCGGCCATCGCGTGCAGCGCATTTGCGATCGAGCCGCCGTAGCGACCCGAGTGCAGGCTTCGGTTCGCGCCCCGGAGGCTGAACTCCAGGCCGGACACGCCGCGGCTCGCGATCGTGATCGAGGGTTCGTCACTTCGCCACATCGCGCCGTCCGCCGAAAGGACCGAGTCGGCTCGGAGCATTTCGCGGTTCGTGACGAGGAACGGCTCGAGATTCCGGCTCCCGATCTCCTCCTCGCCTTCGAATAGGAACTTCACATTGAGCGGCAGCGCGCCGCGAGTGGCGAAAAACGCCTGCGCGACCCTGAGCGGGATCAGCATCGGGCCCTTGTTGTCCGAAACGCCGCGCCCGTAGAGCCTGCCGTCGCGCACCTCTGGCTCGAATGGGTCGCTCAGCCAGCGCTCGAGCGGATCGGGTGGCTGCACGTCGTAGTGGCCGTAGACCAAAAGCGTCGGCGCGTTTGCCGTACCGAACCATTCCCCGTACACCACCGGATGCCCCCCAGTAGGAAGGATGTGGACCTTGATGGGGCCGGCCTCGCGCAGCCGCGCGGCGACCCATTCGGCGGCGCGCGGCATGTCGTCACGGTGCTCCGGGTCGGTGCTCACGCTCGGGATGCGGGCGAACTCGATCAGCTCGCCGAGGATCCGGTCGCCGTGAGCCGCCAGGTACTCGAGCGGCGTCACCCCGGGAGCGATGCTTTGAGCAGGTCGAGGGTGTCGTGGCTCTGCGGGCGCCGGCCGTCCTCGACCTCGTGCATCAACGCGATGAGCCGCGAGACGAGCGGCGTCGGAACGCCGGCCTCCGCGCCGAGCGCGACGATCGGCCCCAATTGCGCGTCCGTCTCCGTCCGCCGCTTGCGCACGGCGATGTCGCGCCAGATCCCGCTGTGGGTCTTCGCCGACTTTCGGTTGAAGGCGACCATCTCGTCGAGCGAGCGCTGGGCGACTCCGCGGTCGGCGTCCGGCGCGAACGCATGCGGGTCGAAGCCGTTGAACCCTTCGGGCGTGATCCGGCGAGCGCGCGCGACGCGCATCACCTCGCGCGCGATCTCGATGTAGACGTCGCGGTAGCTCGGATTGGCCAGCGCGTCGGCGATGGAGTCGTTCGTGAGCGCGGTCGCGAAGAGCTGCGCCCCGTATCCGAGCTTGCCCCAGAGGAAGCCCCAGATGTTCGCGGTCACGAGGGCGCGGTCGTCGAAGTCCAGGAACGCGCGGTGCAGCTCCTCGATGCGCGGCGTGGTCCGGCCATCGATCTCTCCGACCACGACCGCGCCTCGTCCGGCGTACTGGATCACGCCCGGCTCGAGGTAGTCCGCTCCGAAGTTGACGAAGCAGCCGATCGTTCGCGCATCGCCGACGATCGTCTTGATCACCAGCTCGTTCAAGCCGTTCTGCGCCGACACGACGTAGCCGTTCGCGGCGAGATGCGGCGTGAGCTCGCGTGTGGCGCTTTCGGTGTCCTGCGCCTTCACCGCGAGGACGACGTGTTCGAACTCACCCCGCAGCTGTTCCGGGGTACACGCCGGGGTGCGTGAGACGAACTGCGCCAGAGTGCCCTCGATGCGCAGGCCCGCTTGATTGATCGCGTCGACGTGCTCGACGGCGCGGTCCACGAACGTGACGTCATGCCCCGCGCGCGCGAGATGCGCGCCGAGAGTCCCGCCGATCGCGCCGGCGCCCCACACCAGGAATTTCATCCCTAACCTCCGCGGTTTTCCGCGAGTCCGTCGCCGATCAGGCTGAGCGCGACGCCGACGACCAGCAGCGCGATGCCGGGAAGCGTCGTCATCCACCAGGCGAGCAGCAGGTACTGACGTCCCTCCGCGATCATCGCGCCCCACTCCGGGGTCGGCGGCTGCGGGCCGAGGCCGAGGAAGCTCAGGGTCGCTCCCGTGAGGATCGCCAGCACCATGCCGGTGAAGACGTAGATCAGTGCCGGCGCGATCACGTTCGGCAGGATGTGCCGCAGCATGATTCGTCCCGACGAGCAGCCGATCGTCCGCGCGGCCAGCACGTACTCGAGGTGTCGCGTCGCGAGCGTTTCGC
>Ga0307312_10000388_pt1 | contig 20169 bp, 17 predicted proteins | sample ER_DNA_202_FD_194489 | JGI IMG/M metagenome (GOLD analysis project Ga0307312, IMG submission 194489) | Bulk soil microbial communities from the East River watershed near Crested Butte, Colorado, United States - ER_DNA_202 | ecosystem: Environmental > Terrestrial > Soil > Floodplain | place... | reverse complement strand
CAGCGGGGGTTTTCCCTGGTAGCCCCGACGGGATTCGAACCCGCGCTACCGCCTTGAGAGGGCGGCGTGCTAGGCCACTACACAACGGGGCCCTAGCTGAAGATCATCAGTCGGAATGAGACCGCGAAAGCCTACCAACTCCCTTGCAGTACGGCGAATGGGAAGCTTCTACGTCGCTGGGGTACTAGGACTCGAACCTAGACTAACTGAACCAGAATCAGTCGGGCTGCCAATTACCCTATACCCCACTGGGCTTGCAGCAGGGCTGGTCGCACCGGCCCTGGCACAAGGACAAACTTTACTGTAAGCCGAGTTTCAGCCCCAAACGCGTTCAAGGTTAAGGGGAGTGTCAGGCCTGACTCTCCGCTTCGCTGAGGGACACGCGGGTTCGCAGTTTCATCAGCCGCGAGAGCAGGTACGCCAGCACCGCGAAGAGGGCGAAACCACCTACGTCGAACGCAGCGTCAACCCAGCCGAGTCCCTTCACCGCCTTGATAGTGGCCACTGAGGTGGTCAGCCCGGCGTACAGATAGGCAAACACATTGTTGATCACATGTGCCGCGATCGCGGCTTCCAAACCACCCGTACGCCACACCAGCAGACCCGCCAGCAGCCCGAAGATGAGCCGATCCGCAAACAGCGGCAGGTTCTGGGTGCCATGCAGCAGTGCGAACACCACGGACGACACGACCACGCCGAACCACGCCCGCGATACCAAGCTGCCGAGCGCCTGCAGCAGGTACCCACGAAAGAAGATCTCCTCGGCGGCTGCCTGAAGCGGCGAGGTCAACACGATCACTGCAAGGAAGGCCCAGAAACCTTCTTGCGGGTTGATCGAGAGAGGCTTGCCCACTGTCGAGGAGAGCAGCATCACCCCGTTCAGCACGACGACGGCGATCGCCAGCGATCCGAAAAGGTAGCGCCAGCGGAGCCGCGGCTGGACCGAGGAGAGCCATCTCGGCTTCATCTGATGGATTGCTGCCATCAGTCCCCAAGCGACGGGGATCAGAGCAGCCAGCCCGAGATTCACCGACAGCATGCCGATCGGCAGTTCGAACGCAAAGGCCTTTGCGAAGTACTCCCGAGCCGACTGATTACCAGCCGTGGTGGCCCAGAACAGCGTCAGGAGAGCCTGACTTACGACTGAGGTGATGAGCAGGAAGAGAGCGAGCCCCACGACCACCCCGAGCACCGAACGCCACCAGACATACGATTCACCGCGCAGAATCTGCGGGTACGTAGCGCCGTCGGGCGGCAGCGCGGCCCCGTCCACGTCCAAGGGCACCGCAATCGACGGCGACTGCTTCGATTGCTTGCGGCTCTCAGCCGGCTGCGGCTTCGGGCGTGGCAGCGGCTCGACGTTCCCGGTTCGCACCGCAGGATTGCCGGACCTGCTCCGCATTTTGGAGCTGGTGCGATCCGGGACAGCCGGCTTCTTCTGCTTGGTCACGATCTCAGTGTTCTGGTGCGGCTCGACTGTCGCCCCGACCAGGACTCGATCCAGCGATCTCCGGCTCACCCAGCAGGGTGAGCGCTGCTGTGATCCGCGCAAGCGTGGACGCTCGGCCGAGCAGCTCGATCGACTCGAACAGCGGCGGCGAAATTCGGCTTCCCGTGATCGCTGCCCGCACTGGACCGAACGCGAGACGCGGCTTCAGTCCCAGGTCCTGGACCAGCGCCGTACGCAATGCCGCCTCGACACTGGCATGATCAAACTCCGGCACGGCAGTCAGTGCGTCGTACGCCGCCCGAAGCGTTGGTATGGAGTCGGCCGACAGCCCGGCATCTGCCGCGATGGTGATCTTGTCATCGGGCAGGAAAAGGAAGGCCAGCAGACTCACTGCTTCGGAAAGTGTGTTGATGCGCTCCTGAATCAGTGGGGTAGCCGCCGCAAGCGTGTCATTCCCTCCAGGGCGCGCCGGCTCACCGATTAGTCCGGCGGCAGCGAAGAACGGTATGAGATTCGCGGTGAGCTCGTCCGGAGGCAGCAGCCGGATATGCGCGGCATTGATGGCCTCGCACTTCCGAGCATCGAACCGGGCCGGATTGGCGTTGACCCGCCGGATGTCGAAAGCTTCGACCATTTCGGCAATGGCAAAAACGTCGCGGTCCTCAGCGATCGCCCAGCCGAGTAGCGCGAGGTAGTTCAGCAGCGCTTCTGGCAGGTAGCCCTTTTGCTGATATTCGGCGAGGCCGGATCCCTTGTCTCTCTTGGATAGTCGCCGATTGCCCTCGCCCAACACCGTCGGCAGATGGCCGAAGGCCGGGGTGCGTCCGCTACCGACCCCAATGTGGGACAGCGCGTCGTAGAGCACGATCTGGCGTGGCGTTGACGGCAGTAGGTCTTCGCCTCGGAGCACATGGGTGATCTCCATCAACGAGTCGTCGAGGGGGTTCACGAGCGTATAGAGCGGTTCACCATTGCTCCGCACAATGACGTAGTCGGGCACGTGCGCGGCCGCAAACCGCACCGGCCCACGGACCAGGTCGTCGAAGGCAATGTCTGCATCGGGTACCCGCATCCGTACCACCGACGGAACTGACAGCGCATCCATTTCCGAGATCCGCTGCTCGCTGAGGTTGCGGCAGAACCCGTCGTAGCCCGACGGCGCGCCCATCGGCCGAGCCGCCTCCCGTGCCTCGATCTCCTCCCGGGTGCAAAAGCATCGATACGCCAGCTTGGCCGCGAGCAGCTTGCCGACGACCTCCCGGTAGATGTCACCCCGCTCGGTCTGGATGTAGGGACCGTACGGGCCGCCAACCAGCGGTCCTTCGTCCCAGTTCAGGCCCAGCCAGCTGAGCGAATCGTAGAGGCCCTGGTATGACTCCTCGAGATTTCGCCCCGCATCGGTGTCCTCAACCCGCAGTACGAAGGTTCCCCCGTAGTGCCTGGCGAATACCCAGTTGAACAAGGCGCTGCGTACGTTGCCGACATGCAGATTGCCCGTCGGAGACGGGGGAAACCGGACGCGCACCTGACTGGGCGCCAGGTCGCCGAGTACCGCAAAGTCATCACGGGCCGTGGTCTCGCTGTCGTTCACTGCTCCGCCTCGTTCGGTGCCTCATCCGGTGCCGCGCTTACGACGGGGTTCGTGAGAGTGCCGATTCCCTCGATGTCGACACTGACCACCTGTCCCGGCAACATCGGGCCGACACCGGAGGGCGTACCGGTCAAGATCACATCCCCCGGCAGCAGTGTGGTGTAGGAGGAGATGTAGGCCACCAGCTCGGGGACTGTGAAGATCATGTCTTTGGTGTTGCCGTCCTGGCGCTGCTCGCCGTCCAGTGTGGTGCGAATCGCAAGGGCTGCAACCTCATCGAGCTGCTGATGTGTGGTGATCCAGGGCCAAAGCGGACAGAACGTGTCGTAACCCTTGGCTCGGGCCCATTGCCCATCGGTCCGCTGTAGATCGCGAGCGGTGACGTCGTTGGCGACGGTATAGCCGAAGATCACCTCGGGTACCCGGGCAACCGGCACCTCCTTGCAAATCCGGCCGATCACGACCGCCAACTCGCCTTCGTAACTCACCTCCCGGCTGGCCGCTGGGTAGATGATGGGCTCTCCCGGGCCGATCACCGACGTGTTCGGCTTGAAGAAGGTGAGTGGAGTTTGCGGTATTTCCTCGCCCATCTCGGCCGCGTGCACCGCATAGTTTCGACCGGCAGCGACGATCTTGCTCCGCGGAATCACTGGAGCCAACAGGCGAACGGCATCCAGCTCCCTGCGCTCCCCCGTCAGCTTGACCGTCATGGCCATCGGATCGCCGGTCAAGACCGACACGGTGTCGGGATAACGCCCACCGTCCTCCGCAAGTTCGACGACTCCGTACCGCGGGTCTCCGCCAGCGGCGAAACGGGCAATGCGCACCGGCCAAGCGTAGCGATCCCTGCACGGCATACTTCGGTGCATGAGCGCCGCGGACATTCCGAGCGAGGCGTCGGCATTCCACGCGGTAGATCTGATTCGCACCAAGCGCGACGGCGGCGAGCTGAGTGATGCGCAGATCGACTGGTTGATCACCGCGTACACAGCAGACCAGGTCGCCGATGAGCAGATGGCTGCCCTCGCCATGGCGGTGCTGTTCCGCGGGCTGAACGGACGTGAGCTGAACCGCTGGACCCAGGCCATGATCAACACCGGGGAGCGCCTGGACTTCTCTGATGTCTCCAGGCCGAAGGTCGACAAGCACTCCACGGGCGGTGTGGGCGACAAGATCACGCTGCCACTAGCGCCGCTGGTTGCCGCTTGCGGCGTGGCGGTACCGCAGGTCTCCGGGCGCGGACTCGGCCATACCGGCGGGACGCTGGACAAACTTGAATCAATTCCTGGCTGGCAGGCCTCGCTGACCTATCAGGACATGCGGCGTCAGCTGAGCGATGTTGGTGCAATGGTCTGCGCGGCTGGACCCGGGCTGGTGCCCGCCGACATGAAGCTCTATGCGCTCCGAGACGTGACGGGCACTGTCGAGTCAATCCCCTTGATTGCTTCCTCGATCATGAGCAAGAAACTTGCGACGATCTGCGACGCTCTGGTGCTGGACGTCAAGGTCGGATCGGGCGCCTTCATGAAGACGCTCGAGTCGGGCCATGAACTCGCACAAACGATGGTCGAGATCGGCGAAGCCGCCGGGGTGAGCACTGTGGCGCTGTTGACCGACATGTCGATTCCACTCGGGTTGACTGCGGGAAACGCCTTGGAGGTTACCGAATCAGTCGAGGTGTTGGCCGGCGGTGGCCCTCCCGACATAGTTGAGCTCACCATCGCCCTGGCCCGGGAAATGATCACCGTGGTGGGACTGGATGATCATGACCCGGCAGATCTGCTGGCATCTGGTGCGGCTATGGACGTCTGGCATTCCATGATCAAGGCGCAGGGCGGCGATCCTGACGCGGAGCTGCCGATTGCGCGCGAAACCGACGTGATCACCGCGGAGCGGGATGGGGTGCTGCAGTCCCTAGACGCGTTGGCAGTGGGCGAGGCGGCCTGGCGGCTCGGAGCTGGCCGCGCGCGTAAGGAGCACGCCGTGCAACCGGGAGCCGGGGTGGTGCTGCACGCCAAGCCCGGCGCACGCGTACGGTCAGGTCAGCCGTTGATCACCTTGCATACGGATACGCCAGAACGCTTCGGTCGAGCCCGCGAAGTCCTGGCGAATGCCTACACGATTGGTGACACTGCGCCAGCCGAGCGCGAGCTGATCCTTGATCGCATTGCCTAGCCAGACTTGTCAGGGTCTTAGTGGGCGATAGCTAGCTGAGACGCTGACAATTCGGGTTCGTCGTCGGTGTGGATCAATCCGTAGAGGTAGGCATCGCAGAGCGCTTCCCAGGAGGCCTCGATGATGTTCTGACCGACCCCGACGGTGGTCCAGGCGCTGAGACCGTCGGTGGTCTGGATGAGCACCCGTACGGTGGCGTCCGTGCCGTGGCCCTGATCAAGGATTCGGACTTTGTAGTCGATCAGTTCGAGCTTTTCTACCGCCGGGTACGCCGGGCGCAGCGCATTGCGTAGGGCGTGATCGAGAGCGTTGACCGGACCATTGCCCTCGCCCACCACTCGCTGACTCTGCCCCTTGGCGGTCAGCCGCACGGTGCACTCGGTGTCGGTCTCTTGACCATGTGTCGACTGGGTGAAGACGCGCCAGGAATGCACCTGGAAGTACTCGAGCAGCTGCCCAAGCTCCCGCCGCAGCAGCAGCTCGAAGCTGGCATCTGCTGCCTCATAGGTGTACCCGGCTGCTTCAGCATCCTTCACCCGGTCGGTGATCCGAGCCGCAAGTTCGCGGTCGGACAGGTCGAATCCCAACTCCTCACCCTTGATCTGGATGTTCGCCCGACCCGCCATTTCGGAGACAAGCATGCGCATGTCATTGCCGACAAGGGCAGGGTCGATGTGCTGGTAGAGGTTGGGATCCACTTTGATCGCGCTGGCATGCAGCCCCGCCTTATGGGCGAAGGACGACAAACCAACATAAGGCTGACGAGCGCTCGGTGGAACGTTCGTCACCTCTGCGATGGCATGCGCGAGGCGGGTTGCCTCCCGCAGCGAGCCAGCCGGAAGCAGCGGCCAGCCGTACTTGAGTTCGAGATTGGCGATCACTGACAACAGCTCGGCATTGCCGGTGCGCTCGCCGTAGCCGTTGACTGTGCCTTGCACGTGCATGACGCCGGCGTCCACCGCAGCTAGTGCGTTGGCAACGGCGCAGCCGGAGTCATTGTGAGTGTGGATGCCCAACGGGACGCCGACCTCGTTCGCCGCTGTCACGATCTCCCCGATCCACGGTGGCAACATGCCGCCGTTGGTGTCACAGAGCACCACGACCTCGGCACCTGCCTCTGCTGCGGCGCGTACGGCCTCCAGTGCGTACGTCGGATTCTCGCGGTATCCGTCGAAGAAGTGCTCGCAGTCGACGAAGACTCGCTGGCCCTCGGCGCGTAGATGCCGCACCGTGTCGGAGATCATCGCCAGGTTCTCGGCCAGGGTAGTGCGCAGCGCCAGCTCGACATGCCGGTCGTGGCTCTTGGCCACGATGCACGCGATGGGCGCTCGCGAGTCCCGGACGGCCGCCGTCATTGGGTCATCGGAGGCTTTCATACCGACCCGTCGGGTGAAGCCGAAAGCCACCAGCTCGGCATTCCGCAACCGCAGAGCTCCGTCAGCCATGGCCGCGAAGAAAGAGGTGTCGTTCGGATTGGCGCCCGGCCAACCGCCCTCGATGAACCCGACGCCCAGCTCGTCGAGCAACGCCGCAATCGTGAGCTTGTCCGGCACCGAGAGGTTCAGACCCTCCTGCTGCGAACCGTCGCGCAGCGTGGTGTCGAAGACATGAAACTCGGCGGGTTTAGGCCTTAGCTGGGAAGACATTCGATCCTCTTAGTCGATTTGGTTGGATGTCCTGGTTTGTCCTGGCATGAAAAAACCTCCCGTGTTTGGACAGGAGGTTGCGCGCGCCGGACGGTGCTCAGCGCGCTAACAAATAATCACAACCAGGAACTGCATGCCCACAGTGTTCCCCAGATCTAGCGAAATTGCCAGTCGGTACGCCGAGTTGTCAGCGTCTGTGGTGGCCAGAGCAGCCACCCACGCTGACAAGTCGGCCGTGTCAGAGGACGCGGCGGAGCCAGCCGTACTTATCGTCGGTACGGCCGTACTGGATGTCCTGCAGCCGCTGACGAATCGCGAGGGTGGTCTCGCCGCTCTCTCCCGATCCGACCTGGTAGCTGCCAGTCTCATTTTTCAGCGTGCCGATGGGAGTTGCGACGGCGGCTGTTCCGCAGGCAAAGAGCTCGGTCACCTTCCCCGATCCGATACCGTCCAGCAGTTCGTCAATACCAATTCGGCGCTCGACCGGGGTCAGCCCGAATTCCGCGGCTAGCGTCAAGATCGAATCACGAGTGACGCCCTCCAAGATCGAGCCGGTGAGCTCGGGAGTGATCAATTCGTTGTCGGTGGTGATCAAATAGACGTTCATGCCGCCCAACTCTTCCAACCAGCAGTGCTCGGCGGCATCTGCAAACATCACCTGATCGCATCCATGATCGAACGCCTCCTGCTGCGGTAGCAGGCTCGCTGCATAATTGCCTCCGCATTTCGCCGCGCCGGTACCGCCCGGCGCCGAGCGCGAATACAGCGTCGAGATCCAGATGCTGATCGGCTGAACGCCGGAGGCAAAGTAGGAGCCGGCAGGGCTGGCGATGCAGCAATAGGTGACTCGCTTCGCGGGCCGTACGCCGAGGAAGGCCTCCGTGGCGAACATGAACGGCCGCAGGTAGAGGCTCTGCTCAGGGGCTGTTGGCACCCACTCGATTTCGGCGGCGACAAGCTCATCAATGCTGCACAGAAAGTCTTCGGGCGGCAGCGTCGGAAGGGCGAGCCGCTGAGCCGAGCGAACCATTCGTTCGGCGTTCTGGTCAGAACGGAAGGTCCAAATCGTGCCGTCGGCGTGCCGGTACGCCTTGAGCCCCTCGAACACCTCCTGGGCGTAGTGCAGCACGGCGGTCGCAGGGTCGAGTGAGAAAGGCGCGTAGGGCACGATCGCGGAGTCATGCCAGCCATCGGCAGCAGTCCAGGTTGCTACCGCCATGTGATCGGTGAAGTACATCCCAAATCCGGGGTCGGCCAATATCGCGGCGCGTTCGCTTTGGCTACGCGGGTTCGGGTTGGCCCGGAGTTCGAAATGAAGGCTCACATCTGTCGCTTTCGGTCGTGGTGTGGGCCAAGACCCGCACCTGTGCTTTTGGCGGTCACGCTACCCGGCAGTCCTCTGAGATCTGATCGCAGCAGTGATTCCGCGGCAGCTACGATGCGCCGGTGACCCACGTAAGTACCACGCCTGATGCCGATGTTCGTCCCAAGGTCCGGCCGCAGACTGCCGGAGCCTTCACCTTGGCAGTGATCGGCGGGGACGGGATTGGCCCCGAGGTAGTCGCCGAAGGGCTCAAGGTGCTCGATGCCGTGACCGGATCGGGCGTTTTCGCACCGACCAGCTATGACCTCGGAGCCAACCGCTGGCAGCGGACCGGCGAGGTGCTGCCGGACTCGGTTCTGGATGAGCTCGCCGATACGGACGTGATCTTGTTCGGTGCCGTCGGCGCCGCTCCCGGCGCGACCGATGTACCCAGCGGACTGCTGGAACGCGGCCTGCTGTTGAAGCTGCGTTTCGCATTCGAGCACTACGTGAACCTCCGGCCGAGCCGGCTCTATCCCGGCGTAGCGACCCCACTCTCCGCTGAGATGATCACCGGCAAAGACATCGACTTCGTCGTCGTGCGCGAGGGAACCGAAGGCCTCTACTGCGGCAATGGCGGCCTGGTGCGCGCCGGCACCCCGCAGGAGATTGCGACCGAGGTGAGCGTGAACACCGCGTACGGGGTGGAGCGAGTCATCCGCGACGCATTCGACCGCGCGACCAAGCGCCGCAGCAAGATCACATTGGTCCACAAGCACAATGTCCTCGTCAATGCCGGTGGGCTGTGGAACCGAGTCTTCAACGCGGTTGCGGCCGGATATCCCGGAGTCGCCACCGACTATCTGCATGTTGATGCCGCGACGATCTTCCTCGTCACCGACCCGGCACGCTTTGACGTCATCGTGACCGACAACCTCTTCGGCGACATCCTGACTGATCTTGCTGGCGCAGTGACTGGGGGAATCGGGCTCGCGGCAAGCGGCAACATCAACCCAGACCGTCGCTTTCCTTCGATGTTCGAGCCCGTGCACGGATCGGCTCCCGACATCGCCGGACTGGGCATTGCCGACCCAACGGCGACGATCCTCTCGGTGGCACTGTTGCTGGATCACTGTGGGCTCTCCGAAGAAGCGAAGCGGATCGAACGAGCGGTCCTCGCGGACATCGCGGCGCGCACGCCCGGGCAAACCCGAACAACGAGCGAGATTGGTGACGCCATCGCTGCAGCCGTTTGATTGCCTCGTTCGCCAAGCTCGCTCTATAAATGGCTCGCTGCGAACGCGGATCGCGCGCGGACAACAAGCTCAACTGAGGACGGTGGCCTTGTGGGCGCGAGCCTGGAGAATTACAGGTACGACCGAATGTTCCTTGCGGGCCCGCCGCCGAGGCCGGTCGGCGTGCACCTGATGCTGACGGTCAGCTGCGACCGTCCATGCGTCCGGATACATCTCGTACATGCAATGTCCTGAGTTGTCGAACTGAGCTTCTTGGATGAGTCGATCAACCAACGAGAAAATAGTAGGACGTCCGACTATCTTGTGCCCATCTATTTAGCTCGTTTATTCCACATCGTGGAACCAGGGAGCCCTGTGAGCATTACTGCCAGACTGTTGAAGTGAGCGCCCCTCCCGAGTTGCCCGAGCTGGTGATCAGGGCACTTCGCCTGTCGTTGGAGCGCGGTTACATGCAGGCCTCGCGTACCGAGACCGGCAGATTGCTTGCTGCATTGGCGGCTACTCGCACCGGAACGATCGCGGAATGCGGGACGGGATGTGGCGTTGGTGCCGCCTGGTTGCGGAGCGGAGCGCCGAAGACTACTCGGGTGATCACCGCCGAGCTCGACCCGGAGCTGGCGCACGGGGTCATGGATATGTTCGCCGGTGACGACATCGACGTTATGCATGCGGACTGGAGCAGCCTCGCCGAGCACGCGCCGTTCTCGCTGATCTTCATGGACGCCACCAGCGCGAAAGGCTGGCCGCGAGAACGGATCGTCGAGCTAGTTCGGGAGGGGGGCATGATCGTTTTGGACGATTTCACCCCGTGCCCGACGTGGCCACCTCTCGAGGGTGGTCGAGTGGACACCTTGCGTCTGGACTGGCTGTCCGACGATCGCTTCACCAGCGTTGACGTGATGGTCGCCGAGGACACCTCAGTGGTGATCGCCGTCAAGAAGTAGCCGGCGCGGCCGCCGTGACATTTGTGATCAAATCGATGCCGCAGGTTTATGTACGGCGACTACCTGCCTCGGGCACCCTTAGCCTATGTCCAGGAGACGCCCTCGGCCTGGAACCGTCCAGCCGCACAAGTTCTTACGGGTGCTTGCTGGCACGGGCTTGATGCTTGGATCGGTGGCCGTCGCTTTGGCGATCCTTGTCCAGTATGCCGGCGGGTGGGGCGTGCCCTATTTCAGCTTTACGACAGATCGCGGCTCGACCTGCAAGAACGAACTCGCTGGCTACACCTGCTCACCGATGACCCTTGCCGACGTGGAGTACTTCGGCGACGTCAACCTTCCCGACGACAGCTCTGTGGTCGCCGGACGCTACCACGCAACCCACGACTACCAGATGGAAGCAGTGATCGAGGTACCGTCGATTTCCTCTGATCAAGCACTGACCGAGCTGAACCAGGCGTTCGGCAAGTGCATCCATGAGCTTCCCGCGCCCATCAACACCGAGGGGATGCGTCACCAATGCGTAATGGCGAACGAGGACGCCCTCGACGAGTCCGATGAACCGAGCGGTCGGCTCTACATGATCGGCACCGCCGTTCGCACCGACGGCTCGCGGGTCATCGGCATGGTGATCAAGTCCCGTTAACCGCGGCGCTCGCTTCCCGGCTGAGTTCAGCGGGCGGCTGTGCCCTCGACGTAGTCGTCGTCGTGGGTCTTGACCCATGACATGAGGTCGCGGAGCTCACGACCGACACCCTCGATCGGATGCTTCTCCGCGGCTTCCCGGAATGCTGTGAACTCCGGTGCGCCCGCATCTTGATCGCCGATAAAGCGAGCGGCGAACGAGCCATCCTGGATATCGGCCAATACACCCTTCATGCTCTCCCGGACGTGGTCGTCGATGATGCGCGGGCCCGAGACGTAGTCCCCATATTCGGCTGTGTCGGAGACGCTCCAGCGCTGCTTGGCGATGCCACCTTCATACATCAGGTCCACGATCAGTTTGAGCTCGTGGAGGCACTCGAAGTAGGCCACCTCGGGCTGGTAGCCGGCCGCCGTGAGGGTGTCAAAACCGGCTGTGACCAGCGCGGATACACCACCGCAGAGCACGGCCTGCTCGCCGAACAGATCTGTCTCGGTCTCTTCGGTGAACGTCGTCTTGATGCCACCGGCACGCAGCCCACCAATGGCCTTCGCGTACGAGAGCGCTAGCTCCCACGCCTTGCCGGAGGCATCCTGCTCAACCCCGACGAGCACCGGTACGCCGCGACCTTCGGAGTACTCGCGACGGACCAGGTGACCCGGACCCTTCGGTGCGACCAGCGCGACATCAACACCCTCCGGAGGCTTGATGTAGCCGAAGCGAATGTTGAAGCCGTGGCTGAAGAACAGCGCATCGCCGGGAACCAGGTTCGGCTCGATCGCCGTAGCGTAAACCTTGCGCTGCGCCGGATCCGGCGTCAGCACCATGATCAGGTCGGCTTCCTCGCATGCCTCGTACGGGGCAAGCACGCGAAGACCTTGGGCCTCCGCCTTCGCACGGCTCTTGCTGCCTTCCGGCAGACCGACGCGTACGTCCACGCCGGAGTCGCGCAGCGACAGCGCGTGAGCATGACCCTGGCTGCCGAATCCCAGCACGGCGACATTGCGCCCCTGGATCAACGACAGGTCGGCATCTCCGTCGTAAAACATCTCTGCAGGCACTTCGTAGTTCTCCTTGAGTGAGTGGGTGCTGGTGAAAGTTAGCGCACGGCGGTTGTGGCCCAGAAGGCGCCCTTCGACAAGCTTTGGGCACATGTCACAGGCTCGCGGCGCGCGCTAGCCAGTGCGAACGGCCTTGAGGCGCTCGGTGCGCTGGTTGCGATCGGTGAGTGATCGATTGCCCCGCCCTAGGGCGACGAGGCCGGACTGGACGAGCTCACGAATCCCGTAGGGCTCCAGCAGATCGAGCAGCGCTGCCAGCTTTGGCGGGCTTCCGGTAGCTTCGACGGTGATGATCTCTGCAGTGAGGTCGACCGCCTTGGCACCGAAGAGTCCGATGATCTCGATGAGCTGACTGCGCGTCTCCGCAGTCGCCCTGACCTTGACCAGCACGAGCTCGCGGCGTACCGCGCTGTCCTCCAGCTCAACGATCTTGAGCACCTCGATCAACTTGTTGAGTTGCTTGGTGATCTGTTCCAGAACGACATCCTCGACGTTGACCTGGAGGGTCATCCGCGACATCTCCGGTGATTCGGTTGGTCCGACCGCGAGGGACTCGATGTTGTAGCCGCGCCGCGAGATCAGGCCAGCAATTCGGGCCAGCACCCCGGGCTTGTTCTGCACGAGAACGCTCAGCGTGTGCGTGCTGGGACTGGTGGCCATTACAGCTCCTCCTGGTCCCACTTCGGCGCCATATCGCGCGCAACTTTGATCTCGTCGTTGCTGGTGCCCGCGGCAACCATCGGCCAGACCATGGCGTCCTTGTGCACGACGAACTCGACTACGACAGGCACATCGTTGATCGAGTTCGCCTTCTCGATCACCGCGTCGACATCCGACGGATCCTCGGCTCGCAGACCGACGCATCCCATCGCTTCGGCGAGCTTCCCGAAGTCAGGGATCCGATTCGTCTTCAGGTCGGTGTTGGAGTAGCGGCCTTGGTAGAACAGGGTTTGCCATTGCCGGACCATACCGAGACTCTGATTGTTGATCACCGCGATCTTGATCGGAATCCCTTCCAGGGCGCAGGTGGTGAGTTCCTGGTTGGTCATCTGGAAGCAGCCGTCTCCGTCGATTCCCCAGACGATCTTGTCGGGTACGCCGACCTTGGCGCCCATCGCCGCGGGCACGCAGTACCCCATGGTGCCCAGGCCGCCGGAATTGAGCCAGCGACCCGGCAGTTCCCACGGCAGGTAGTGCGACGCCCACATCTGGTGTTGCCCCACGCCAGCCGCGTAGTAGGCGTCCGGGCCGGTAATCTCACCGATCCGCTTGATCACATGCTGTGGCGACAGGCTGCCGTCCTCGGGCTCGTCATAGCCCGTTGGGTAGCGCCGCTTGAGATCTTGTAAGTAATTGGCCCACTCGTCGATCGCCAGTGGATGCTCCCGCTTGAGCAGACTGATCAGCTGCGAGATCACCTCTTTGCAGTCGCCCACGATGGGCACATCCGCGACCCGGTTCTTGGAGATCTCGGCTGGGTCGATATCGGCGTGGATGACCTTGGCCAGCGGAGCAAAGGTGGACAACTTGCCGGTGACCCGATCGTCGAAGCGGGTGCCAAGCGCGATCAGCAAGTCACTGCGCTGCAAAGCCCCGACTGCGGCGACTGTGCCATGCATGCCTGGCATGCCCAAATTCTGCGGGTGGCTGTCGGGAAATACGCCGCGGGCCATCAATGTCGTGATCACGGGTATTCCGGTGAGCTCCGCAAGCTCCTTCAGTTCCGACCAGGCGCGCGCCTTCACCACACCGCCACCGACATACAGCACCGGTCGACGCGACTCGGCAATCAGCTGGCTTGCTTCACGGACCTGCTTGCCGTGCGGCCTGGTCACCGGGTGGTATCCCGGAAGATCTAGGTGCCGTGGCCATTCAAATCGTGTCTGCGCCTGCAGAGCGTCCTTGGCAATGTCGACCAGCACGGGTCCCGGGCGGCCAGTTCCGGCAATATGGAATGCCGAGGCAATTGCCGACGCAATGTCCGCAGGGTTGGTGATCAAGAAGCTGTGCTTGGTGATCGGCATAGTAATGCCGCGGATATCGGCTTCCTGAAACGCGTCGGTACCGATCGCAGCGCTGCTCACCTGACCCGTGATAGCCACGATTGGCACTGAGTCCATGTGGGCGTCCGCGATCGGCGTCACAAGATTGGTTGCGCCGGGACCGGAGGTTGCCATGCACACCCCGACCTTCCCGGTCACCATCGCATAGCCTTCGGCAGCGTGGCCGGCACCTTGCTCGTGACGCACCAGGATGTGCCGGACCTTCTCGGAATCGAAGAGCGGGTCGTACGCGGGAAGGATCGCCCCTCCTGGAATCCCGAATACCACGTCTGCCCCTACGCGCTCGAGCGACCTGACGAGAGACTGCGCTCCGGTCAGCTCATCGGCTCTGTCGTTGTCAGACATTCGGGTCTCCTGCCCTGGTGAATCCCGCCCATTGATTTCTTTTCTCTGGGGGGGCAACCGTTGTGGATGTTACGCCTGCGACCGCAGGTCTCCGCGCCAACAAAAAACCCCCGCTGCTGATGCAGACGAGGGAGCGTGTCGGTGATTTGAGCTGTGCTCAGCCGACACGCTTGCGTACGAGGAGAATGGTTCCTGCAATGTGCACGCCGTAACAATAGCTGCCGCCGCGCGGCAGACCAATTATCCGTGCCGTTGCGTCTTGCGATCCGGAAGGACGCTCGGACGCCCTAGTAAAGGCGAGCTTCTCTGGGACGTAGTGTCGGGTGAATGGGCCGTGCCCTGCTCGCCGCACTCTCTTTGATCGTTCTCGGTCCTTGCTGCTCTGCCCCACCGTCGGGCTTGCCAGATGCCGGCTCTTCAACCTTGGCGAGGACTACGCCATCGGCGACAACCCGCCATACGACTACTCCCTCACTAGGCCGGACGGCAACTTCCACTCCCCGACAGTCAGCTACTCCGCGACCCGCCATGGACACCCGGGTCGCGATGCGGGACATCGTCCATTTGGCTGAGGACATCGGCCCGCGGGAAGCAACCTCTCGCAACTTCGTCGAAACGGCAGCATTTGTCGAGACCCGCTTCGAGCGTCTCGGCTATCACGTCAGACGGACCAATGTGCGGGTGCCCGCCGGCAATTCCTGGGGCACACCGGTACGTCGCGGGACCTCCGTCAACGTGATCGCCGAACCGAAGGGCTTCGACGCGAGGGAGCCGTACGTGGTGATTGGCGCCCATCTGGACACCGTGCCGGTGGCGCCGGGCGCGGAGGACAACGCCTCTGGAATCGCCGTCATGCTCCACTAGCCAAGATGGTGAGCCAGCAGCCGGCGGCACTGCCGGTGCAGTTCATTGCCTTCGGTGCGGAAGAACCCCGTGGCAGTGGTGATGCCCTGCACCACTTCGGCTCGCGCCAGCACCTGGCCGACCTGAGTCGTTCCGAACGTCGCGTGATCCAGGCCATGGTGTCTCTGGACCGGGTGGGCGTACGCGCTAGCTACGTACCGGTTTGCACCGCGAACAGCAGCGCAAATCGGGTTCGCGACGCTATGCGGGCTGCGGCGCGCCGCGCCGACATTCCCACCAGAACCTGCACCAACTACACGAGCGACCACTGGTCGTATGCAAAGGCCGGGATTCCGGCTGTCCGGCTCGGCAGCATTCCGTATGCCGGCTACCACTCTCCAGGCGACGTGCCAGGTGTGGTGGACCGGCGTCAGCTCGATCGGGTAGGCCGGACAGTGTGGGCGTGGTTGCGGTCACTCAGCTAGCGAAGACTTAGGAGCTCAGCGCAAACGGGCCGCGGCTGGTCTGCCAGACATCGGCGAAGATGCGCTCCGCCGGGGCGCCCCGGGTGAGCCTTGGGGTGAAATCCGCGTCGATCACGTACGGCACAGGCTCGACCGCTTTCACGATGTCTCCCCAGAGCACGATCTCGAGGAAGATCCCCTCCCGGGTCTTGGTCTGGAAATCCATGTCGAAGACAAAGTTGCCCAGCGAATGCGCGACCACCGCAGACCCAGCCATCTCCCAGCCCTGGACCCAATGCGGATGCCCTCCGATCACGAGATCGGCTCCGGCGTCCGCGAACGCCTGGGCGGCCAGTCGCTGGCTTGACTCGGGACGATGGGTGTACTGGGTGCCCCAGTGGGTCAGCACGATGACGACATCGACCCGCTTGTCGAGCGCCCGGATGTCGGAGGTGACACGCCGCAGCGCCGCCCTGTCTAGCGGGCCAGTACGCGGTGGCATGTTCAGCCGATTAGTGCCGGCCTTTGCGCGCGTGGCCGCCGGGCTCTCGCCGATTGAGTCGACCGCCACGAAGCCGACGCGTACACCGTCGCGTTCCATGATCACCGGGCGGCGGGCCTGCGCAAGATCGCGGCCCGCTCCAACGGTGTCGATCTTGGACTTGGCGAAGCGGGCCAGCGTCTGGCGCAACGCTCGGTCGCCGTAGTCACCGACATGGTTGTTAGCCAGGGAGAGCAGGTCGAACCCGGCTGCTCGTAGCCCCGCGGTGACCCGCGGGCTGGCTGCGAAGGAGTCGCCACCCTGGGTGGGTGAGCCGGCGGTAGACAGAGTCGACTCGAAGTTGCCGACCGTGATCTCAGCACCAGCCAACCGCTTCGCAAGCGGCTTGAGCGGCGCACCGGGATCGGCTCGGTGCCGGTCGCCGACCCGGCGCCCCAGCATGATGTCGCCAACAGCGGCGATCGTGGTGACTTCAGGCACCGGGTCCACGGACCGCGTACGGAGCGGGTAGCGCTCGGGTTCTCGGAGCGGATGGCGGCCGCCGACCGTCAGCACGCGCACTCGCGGATCCACAGCGCCCGCCGGGACAATACCGAGCACGTTCGCGCTCCCCCGCACCGCACGCAGCACCTCAGCTGCCCGCCGGTCCCTGGTGGTGAGAACTCGCATCTGGCCACCCGATTGCCCAATCGCTGACCACCGGGTAGCTCCCGACGCGATCATTCGGCGTGCATCGGCAAGTCGTACGTCAGCCGTCGGGCGGGTGACGTTCAGTACCAGCGCCAATGGCATCGAATTGATCGCCGAGGGCTCGCGCCCGCCGAGTGTCGGGGTTTGCTCGGGTGAACCAGAACTGGGCATCGGCGAGGAGGCAACCGACTCGGGCTCCTGCTGTTTTGCCTGCTCCGATGCCTGACAACTGGTGAGTATCGCTACCACCAGGGCGGCAGCTCCCGCTTGCGCCCTCATCCCGCCAGCGTAGGTGGCTGTCCGTCTCAACCTTTTCGTCGCGCAGCTGGACCACGCACTGTACGGGTGCCGAGCAATCGGGCATGAATGTCACCGGGGAATCGCACGGTGAATCGGGTCTTTCCGATCCACGATTTCAGCTCATCGATTCGTTGATCGATCTCGCGTCGCCGGTCAGCGCCGACACGCTCGAAGTAGTGGACATGGACGCTCCCATCCTTGGTCTGCGCCCACCCTCCGACCACACGCCCATCGACCCAGAGGCTGGGACCACCGTTGCCGACGCCGTCAAAGACTTCTAGCGAGGTACTCGGCAGGTACCACTCGCGTTGTTTCCAGCCCATGATTGTCGGGTCGAGCCCGGGAAGCACGGCCACCCACGGCTCGACTGGTGCCAGGGGCGGATCATCGGCTGCCAGCCAACCGGTTACGTCGTCAAGATCGACCTCCACGGCACCACAGTCGGCGAGTGCTTGCCTGGTCCTCTTCAGCGTCCAGCCCATCCACCACTGCAGATCGACTGTTGTCGCTGGACCGAATCTCTGTAACCAGCGGGCTGCCAGCTCGGCCGCCGCCAGCCGCGGATCCAGATCTCCAAGCCCGCCTGGCAGCCAGGAGTTGGCCTCCGCGTAACGGTAGGCGCCGTTGATCCAGTTACTCGGCTGCCCGCGCAGCATCTTGCCGGCGAAGCCGAGAATGTAGAGCACTCGGGTGTGGGCCGACTGCACAGCGGCATAGGTCTTCCCCGGCGCAAGCTGAAGCCGCTGGCGCAGCGCCGCGACCCGTTGGCCGATCTCCCTGGCGGTGCTCGGACCATGCTCGCGAAGATCCGCCAGCACTTGCTTTTCCGCGTCAGCCAGCCATTGTTCGGGATCCTGGATACCACTCGCGGCGAGAAGCTGGGAGGTGCGCCGACGCTCGTTGGTGAGCAGGTCACGAGTGGCCGCCGCGTGCATCAGCTGGACGACGGGTGGTGTCGCCACCCAAAGCGTGCGGCGCATGCCGTGGTGGCGAATCAGACTGCGATCGACATACAGCGCCTGCTCAACCGCCGCGATCGAGGGATGTGCCATCCGTGCCATGGCCGACAAGAACACGGTCACCGGGTCTGAAGAGTGCAAGGCCACCAGGTCATCGGCTATTTGCGGGAGGTCATCAGTCCGGGTACGCGGCAACAATCTGTGCCGCTCGGCCAGTCGAGCTCGGCGTTCCTCGACATCGATTCGCGAGTTCACGCCTTGACCGTAGCGAGGCGCGAGGACGCTTTATCGGCTAGCCACAGATGGCGCCGACATTTGCTGACCGAACCAGCTTGACGTACTTGGCCAGGACTCCGCGCGGTGCCGGTCTGGGCGTCGGAGTCCATGCGTCGCGCCGACGCTGCAATTCCGCCGGGTCGAGCGTGACGTCTAGCCGACCGTTCGCGACATCCAGGACAATTTCGTCTCCGTCCGCCAAGAATGCGATCGGCCCGGCGTCGGCCGCCTCGGGTGCAATGTGGCCGACGCAGAGACCGGTGGTACCTCCGGAGAAACGACCGTCGGTGATCAACATGACATCCTTACCCAGGCCCGCGCCCTTGATCGCAGCCGTGATCGCCAACATCTCCCGCATCCCAGGACCACCTTTGGGACCCTCATAGCGGATCACCACGACATCGCCGGCGGAGATAGTGCCATTTTCCAATGCATCCATCGCCGCTCGTTCGCCATCGAAGACGCGCGCCGTACCCTTCCACACCTCGGTGTCGAACCCGGCGCTCTTCACCACAGCGCCTTCGGGCGCCAGTGACCCACGGAGGATGGTGATGCCACCCGTCGGGTGGATCGGGTTGTCCAACGCGCGCACGATGGTGCCGTCCACATCAGGCGGGGCAATATCGCTGAGATTCTCTGCCATGGTCCTACCGGTCACGGTGAGGCAGTCTCCGTTGAGCAGGCCCGCGTCGAGCAGAGCCTTCATCACCACCGGCACTCCCCCGACCCGGTCCACGTCGTTCATCACGTACTTGCCGAACGGCTTGAGGTCACCCAGGTGCGGCACCTCGCGCCCGATGCGTACGAAGTCGTCGAGGTCAAGATCCACCTCGGCCTCGTTGGCGATCGCCAGCAGATGCAGCACAGCATTGGTCGAGCCGCCGAACGCCATCGTGACCGCGATGGCATTCTCGAATGCTTCCTTGGTGAGGATCTTGCGCGCCGTGATGCCCTGCCGCAGCATCTCCACCACTGCCATGCCACTCTTGCGCGCAAAGCCGTCGCGGCGGCGATCGACGGCTGGTGGTGCGGCGGAGCCAGGCAGCGACATGCCCAAGGCCTCAGCGGCACTCGCCATGGTGTTGGCGGTATACATACCGCCACAGGCGCCCTCGCCCGGACAGATCGCCTTTTCGATCTCGGTGACGGCTTCACGAGTGATCAAACCCCGAACGCAGGCACCGACCGCCTCAAAGGCGTCGATGATCGTCACCTCTCGATCGCCGACCCGCCCCGGCATGATCGAGCCGGCGTAGAGAAAGACCGAGGCAAGATCAAGACGAGCGGCGGCCATCAACATCCCAGGCAGCGACTTGTCGCAGCCAGCAAGGAGCACTGAGCCGTCCATCCGCTCCGCCAACATCACCGTTTCCACAGAGTCGGCGATGATCTCGCGGCTCACCAGGGAGTAGTGCATGCCCTCGTGGCCCATGGAGATGCCGTCGGAAACCGAGATAGTGCCGAACTCCAGCGGATATCCGCCCGCGGCGTGCACGCCGTCTTTGGCAGCCTTGGCAAGCCGGTCGAGAGACAGGTTGCACGGAGTGATCTCGTTCCAGCTAGACGCGACGCCGATCTGCGGCTTCGCCCAGTCCTCGTCACCCATGCCAACTGCACGGAGCATGCCACGGGACCCAGTGGCCTCCAGACCATCGGTGACG
>Ga0307312_10000387_pt1 | contig 20185 bp, 19 predicted proteins | sample ER_DNA_202_FD_194489 | JGI IMG/M metagenome (GOLD analysis project Ga0307312, IMG submission 194489) | Bulk soil microbial communities from the East River watershed near Crested Butte, Colorado, United States - ER_DNA_202 | ecosystem: Environmental > Terrestrial > Soil > Floodplain | place... | reverse complement strand
CCGGCGTAGCTGAGGATCTCGCGCGCGCGGCGGCCGCGGCGGGCGTAGCGGCCTATGAGCACGTGCTCCAGCACCGTCATCGAGCCGAACAGCTCGACGTTCTGGAAGGTCCGCGCGATCCCGCGCCGGACGACGCCGTGCGGCGGCGCGCGGAGGATGGACTCGCCGTCGAACTCGATCTCTCCCGACTCGGGCCGGTAGAGGCGTGTGATCAGGTTGAAGACCGTCGTCTTGCCGGCGCCGTTCGGGCCGATCAGGCCGACGATCTCGCCCTCGGCCACGTCGAGCGAGACGTCGTCGACCGCGACGATCCCGCCGAACCGTCGCGTCACTCCCTCGACCGAGAGCAGCGCCATGCGCCAACCCTAAGGTTGGCTAGATGAGGACTACAACGGTGGTGCTCTTCGCGCTCTCGGTCCCGCGCCAGACACCGGCGGCCGGCGTGACCGTGTACTTCCAACTCCCGGTCGGGACGCTGTGCTCGACGCAGCTCGGGGCCCCGACGTTGCCGGCACAAGCCGGGAGGGTCGTCTGCAGGGCATTGGTAAGCGCGTCATAGCGCTTCACGATGTACGAGGGGACCGCGGTGCCGTCTACGAACCGGCTCACGGCCCAGGTGACGGTGACGTCGTGGCTCGAGACCGAGCCGGACGGGGCGGCCGGGGCCGCGTTCGAAATCGTCTTCGAGCCGATCGCGCCGCTGCCCGTCCTGCCGACAGACCAGGCGGCGTCGCCGGGCCTCGGAAGGGCCAGCGCGGCAGCGGTCAGAACGACGAGGCAGACAGCTCTCACGCCCGCTTCCCTCGCACGGTGAACCTGAGCGGGAAGACCGCGCGCTTGCACGCATCGGGCGCGCTCCGGAGCATCGTCACCGGCAGCGCGGTCCTGCGGAAGCCGTGAGGCGGCACGACCAGCCTCCGCCGGAATCGCCCGATCGTCAGGTACTTGCGGCCGCAGCCGCGTCTGGCGTTCCTGACCCGCACCGTGAGCGAGACGACCCGGATACGAAAGCCGCGGTTGTTCCGAATGACGAGCGGCAGCGGCCGGCGAGCTCCCGGGTAGAGGTAGCGCAGCCCGCCGCTCACGTTGAGCGCAGGTCGCACGCGGGGCGCCGCCCGGCCCGGCCCTCGGGACTGGGCAAAGGCGACGACGAGCAGCGCCGCGAGCGCGGTTGCGACCACGGCCGGCAGCAGGCGCATGAGCGAGCTACGCGTTGCTGACGGCGGTGAGACTGACGGGAACCGTGAAGACGGCGCCCTGGCACGAGTTGTCGGACGAGTTGCTCATCGAGACCGCGTTCGGCACGGTGAGGGTGGCCGTTGCGCCGGCTGCGAGGTCGAGCGTCAGGCCTGACTGGTTTGCGAGGGTGACGCCGGTCGACGCGTCGCAGGCAGCGCCCTTATCGGACGTGATCGTCCCGTTGCCGGAGACCGCCGTGACCCGAACTGGAAACGGGTTCGGGTTGGTGGCCCGCAGCTTCAGGTTGCCCGTTGCGCCGGGATACAGATCGGCGCTCGTGAACGCCGTTGCGTCGGCAAGCGTGATCGACGAGGCGGTCGTGGCCTTCGCCGCGCCGTTGCCTGTTCCGCCGATGCTCCACGCACTCAGCCCGACTCCGACCGCGACGACGCCGAGCACCAGCACCGCCAGAACGACAATTGTCCGCTTTCTCTTGGGAATCCGCATGAACAGGCACCTCTTCGGAGATGTCAGATGTCAAGCGGGTTATCGGTTCAGAGTGAGAAAGCTTGAGGGCTCAGTAACGGGGGCCTGGCAAGCGAAGCGCTCGCAGACGTAGACGGCCGGCTTGCCGTCGACGAGCTCCTTGCCTGCGAGCAACGGCACCTCGTCGGCCGGCCCGAAGGCGACGACTGCGTTCGGGTCGAACGGCTCGAGGGCCGCACGCGCGACCTCGCTGTCGGGTGGGCCGACGATCGCGATTTCCTTCGGCGTCGCCAGATAGAGGTCGAGTGCGTTGAGCGACCAGGCGAACTCGGCCGGGCCTCGGCCCAGGCTCTCGCCGAACAGGCGCAGGACGCCGACGGCGCGCCGTTCGAGCTCGTCGTCGCCGTAGATGCGGGACAGACGCAGCAGCACGTACGCGAGCATCGAGTTCCCGGACGGGACCGGGTGGTCGAAGAGGTCCTTCTTGCGCGCGACCAGCTGCTCGCCGCCCTTCGGCGCCAGGAAGAAGCCGCCACGTTCCTCGTCGGCGAAGAGTTCGATCGCCAGCAGCGCGAGGCGGCGCGATTCCTCCAGCCAGCGGAGCTCGCCGGTCGCGACGTGCAGCTCGTAGAGCCCGTTCGCGACGTTGGCGTAGTCGTCGAGGTAGCCGGTGCCGCTCGAGCGGCCGGCGCGGCGGCTGCGGTGGAGACGCTCGCCGTCGGAGAGCGCGCCGAGCAGGAAGCCGGCCAGCGCGAGGCCGTGGTCGATGAGATCCGGCCGGCCGAGCCGCCGTCCCGCTTCCGCGAGTGCGGACAGCGCGAGCCCGTTCCAGGAGGCGATCGCCTTGTCGTCCAGGCCCGGCTGCGGCCGCTGGGAGCGGATCTCGAGCAACCGCGCTCGCGTTTCCTCGTCCAGCTCCCCCCTTAGGACGAAGCGCCCGTCCTCGAAGGGCTCGAACAGCTCCTCCGGCGCGCCCTCGCCCGGAGCCCACGTGAACGTGAGGCCCTCGACACCGTCGGTGTCGGCGTCCTGCGAGGAGGCGAATCCGCCCTCGGAGAGGCGCAGGTCCCGCAGCAGGTAGTCGAGCGTGTGCTCGGCCACCTCGCGGTAGCGCTCGTTGCCGGTCACGAGCCAGCCGTGCAGGTAGGCGGGCACGAGCAGCGCGTTGTCGTAGAGCATCTTCTCGAAGTGCGGCACGAGCCAGCGCTCGTCGACGGAATAGCGGTGGAAGCCGCCGCCGACGAGGTCGTACATCCCGCCGGCCGCCATCGCGTCGAGTGTCTTCGCCGCCATTTCCGTCTCGCCTCGGCGAAGGAGCAGCTCGAGAGCCGAGGCGGGCGGGAACTTCGGAGCGCGGCCGAAGCCGCCCCACTCCGGGTCGAAGAGCTCGCCGAGCTGCCGCACGGCCGCGAACAACAGCGACTCCGTCAGCGGCTCAGAGGACGGAGCCGGCGACGCGGCCTGCTCGAGCGCGTCGACGAGCACCTCGGTGCGGCGGGTCACGTCCTCGCGCCGCTCGCGATAGAGATCAGAGACCGCGACGAGCACCTGCTGGAACGACGGTAGACCGTGACGCGGCTCGGGCGGGTAGTACGTGCCGCCGAGGAACGGCTCGCCCGCCGGTGTCAGGAAGACGGTCAGCGGCCAGCCGCCGTGGCCGGTCATCGCGACCACCGCGTCCATGTAGATGCCGTCCAGGTCCGGCCGCTCCTCGCGGTCGACCTTGATGCAGACGAAGCGCTCGTTCATCAGCGCCGCGGTCACGTCGTCCTCAAACGACTCGTGCTCCATCACGTGGCACCAGTGGCACGCCGCGTAGCCGATCGAGAGCAGGATCGGCCTGTCATCGTCGCGCGCGCGGGCCAGCGCCTCCTCGCCCCAGGGGTACCAGTCCACGGGATTGGCGGCGTGCTGGAGGAGGTACGGGCTCGTCTCGCCCGCCAGGCGATTCACGCTTGTACGGTAACGGCGTGGCCTTTCCCGGCGGCACCGTCACGTTTCTCTTCACCGACATCGAGGGCTCGACGCGCCTCCTGCAGGAGCTCGGCGACGACTACGGCCGGATCGTGGCCGACCACCGGCGGATCCTGCGCGAGGTGTTCCAGCAGGCAGGCGGGCACGAGGTCGACACGCAGGGCGACGCGTTCTTCTACTCGTTCACGCGCGCGAAGGATGCCGTTGCGGCCGCGGTCGACGGCCAGCGCGCGCTCGCCGACCACACCTGGCCGAAAGGCGCCGAGGTGCGCGTGCGGATGGGCCTGCACACGGGCGAACCGACCGTCGGCGAAGAGGGGTACGTCGGCCTGGACGTCGTGCGCGCGGCGCGAATCTGCTCGGCTGGGCACGGCGGCCAGATCCTCGCCTCGGAGACGACGCGGGCGCTCGTCGGCAACGAGCTCCCCGAAGGCGTCAGCGTCCGCGACCTCGGCAAGCAGCATCTGAAGGACGTCCAGTACGAGCACGTCTACGAGCTGTCACTCGAGGAGGAGCGCCACGACTTCCCGCCGCTCAAGGAGGAGCGAACGGGTCGGGCCGACGCGATGGCCGAGGACTTCGGCAAGCGGATAGAAGCGCACGTGGAGCAGCAGCTCGAGGCCGCGTTCTCCCGGGCGCTCGGCGGCAAGAAGTCCGGTTCACGCCGCTCGTGGTGGCCCTGGCGCCGGTGAAGATGCTCGAGACGGAGCGCCTCCTCCTACGCGCGCCTGTGCCGGAGGACGCCGAGCCGCTCGCGCCGATGTACGCCGACCCGGAGGTCATGCGCTACCTCGGGGAAGGGCGGACGCTGACGCGTGACGAGACCGAGCGCTCAGTCCTGCGGCTGATCGAAAGCTGGAACGCCGACGGCTTCGGCCTCTTCACGACCGTCCGCAAGGAGGACGACGCGGTGATCGGGCGCGTCGGCCTGATCGTCTGGAACCCGGAGACCTGGCAGACGACCCGCGCGGACGCGGAGGGCCCGAAAGAGCTCGAGGTCGGGTACACGATCGGGCGGCAGTACTGGGGCGTCGGCTACGCGACCGAAGCGGCCGCGGCGGCGCGGGACTTCGCGCTCGAGGAGCTCGGCGCGCGCCGGCTGATCGCGCTGATCATCCACGGCAACGACGCCTCCGAGAACGTCGCGCGGAAGCTGGGCTTCGAGTACGAGCGCGATATCAAGTTTGGCCGGCGCGACGCGAAGCTCTACTCGCTCGGGAATCCGCCCGCGCGGTAGACCTGCCCCTCGAGCTTGCGGCCGAGGACGCCCTCGAGCCATTCGGAGATCTGGATCAGCGCGTCGAGGTCGACCCCGGTCTCGACCCCTTCGTGCTCGAGCAGGTAGACGAGGTCTTCGGTCGCGATGTTGCCGCTAGCCCGGGGCGCGTACGGGCAGCCGCCGAGGCCGCCGACCGAGGCGTCGAGCACCTGCACGCCGGCCTCGAGCGCGGCGAGGGCATTCGCGTAGCCGGTGTTGCGCGTGTTGTGGCCGTGGAAGCCGTCCGCCTTCGTTCGTTCGACGAGCGAGCGCACCTCTCGCGGCGCCGCAACGCCGATCGTGTCCGCGAGGACGACCTCGGCCTGCTCGAAGCGCGCGGCCAGCTCGGCAACGTGCTCGGGGTCGACCCGGCCCTCGAAGGGGCAGCCGAAGGCGACGCTGATCGTCACGGTGGCGGGCTTGTCGGCAGCGGCCAGGATGCGTTCGACCCGCTCCAACGCCTCGGCGAGCGACGCGTTTCCGTTGCGCCGGTTGAACTGCTCGGTCGCTCCGAGCGTGACGTTGACTCGGTCGAGCCCCGAGGCCGCGAAGCGCTCATAGCCCTGCTCGTTCAGGACGAGGCCCGAGTATTCGGTGCCTTGACGCGATAGCGTGATCCCGGCAACGACCTCCTCCGCCCCGGCCATCTGCGGCACGCGGTCGGCGCGGACGAAGCTCGCCGCTTCGACGCGCGCCAGGCCGGCCGCCGCGAGCCGGTTGACGAGCTCGGCCCGCACCGCAGGCTCCAGGACCTCGGCCTCGTTCTGGAGCCCGTCGCGAGGACCGACGTCGCAGAGGGTAAGCACCTAGTGCCCCGTCCAGTAATGCCGCCGAGTCTCTGGGTCGCGAGCACCAAGCCAGAGTTCGCACTTGACCGCAGCAAGGCTTGATTGCCTTGCTAAGGGCAAGGGTGGGCTCTGGCGACGCGTGATCGCGGGCCAGAGGCCGGCATGTATTGCTGGACCGGGCACTTAGTCGAGGCCGGTGGTCTCGACGCGCTCGGGCCGGATGCGGACGTTGATGCGCTGCTCCTCGGGCTTACGCCACGGGTACTCGTCCTGGCCGAGGTACTTCTTCGCGAGCTTGTCGATCTCGTCGTCGGCACCCTCTGTGTCGAGCTCGGCCGTGCCGCTCACCGAGACCCACCGGTAGGGATCCTCGGGGTCGACCACGATCAGCGAGACCCTCGGATCCCTACGGAGGTAACGCTCCTTCGCGCGACCGACGGCGGTGTTGAAGAGCACCTCGTCCGTGTCGACGTCCACCCAGACGACGGTCGTGTGCGGCGAGCCATCGGGGCGGATCGTCGTGACTTCGCCGACGTAGGGGTTCTGCAGGAACGCTCGTGCTTTCTCTGTCAGTGCTGCCATCGCTCTCCTTTTTGCACAAGGCTAGTCGGTGCATGGGAGCCGCCGACCCGTCGGCGCCCGCCCTGTCCGGTGTCAGACACCCGCACGAGAGTGTCACGCCTTCGTCACGAAACTGTGACTTCCCCTGCAAAGCGCCACCGTGACAATCCCGTCACGGGGTCAGACACCGTTGCGGGAACGTCACGAGCTCGGCCCGGGCCCGGTCACTTCGGAACCAAGGCGTAGAGATGCGTGTAGCCGGTGAGGTAGACCCGCTCGCGGTCGGCGATGACGGGGCTGTACTCGCCGTCCGGGAACCGCCAGACGAGCCGGCCGGTGCGCGCATCGAGCGCGAACGTGCGCCGGTCGTGCGCGTTCGACTCGTAGCTCGAGCAGGAGCCGCAGGTCGAGAAGTAGACAAGGCCGTCGAGCACGGTCGGTGCACCCGAGATCGGAGCGCCGGCGTTGAAGCTCCAGCGGACCGCACCGGTCGCCTGCGAGAGCGCGTAGAAGCGGTGGTCGTACGAGCCGACGTAGGCACTTCCGCCCGAGAGCGCGACCGGCGAGTAGACGAAGCTGCCCGTCCGGGTGGACCAAAGGAGCCGTCCGTTCGAAGTCGCGAACGCGTAGACCCGGCCGTTGGTCGAGCCGACGAAGACCCGGCCATGAGCGACAGACGGTGTCGCGTAGAGGCCTCCCAGCCCACCTTCCCCGGCGGTCCAGCGCAGCCTCCCGGTGCCGGCGTCGAGCGCGTAGAGCCTGCCGTCGTACGAGCCTACGAAGACGGTCCCTCGCGCGAGCGCGACGCCACCCTTGACGCGATCGCCCGTCGCGAAGCTCCAGTCGAGCCGGCCGCTGCGAGCGTCGACCGCGTACACGCGGTGGTCCCAAGAGCCGAAGTAGACCCGCCCGCCGGCGAGCAGCGGCGGTGTCTCCACCACACCGGCACGGAAGCGCCAGAGCGTCCTGCCGGAGCGCGCGTCGAGGGCCGCCAGAAAACTCGGAGCCGTACCCCTACAAGGCGGCGGGTCCATGAAGCCGAGGTAGACGACCCCGTTGCCGACCGCAGGCGAGGCCGCGACGCAGCCCGCGAACTGCCGCTTCCAGACGACGCGTCCGCTTGCAGCTTCGACGGCGAGCACGAGCCCGTGGTTGGTGCCGAAGAACAGCCGCCCGTCCTCCAGCACCGGCGGGAACTCGATCAGGCTCCAGTCCCCGTGCACCTTCCAGAGCTGACGATACGGCGGCCGGAGACCGAGCGGCGGGGCCGCGTGCGTCCGCGCGAGGTCGAATCCGTACCCCGGCCACGAAAAGGCGCGAGACCGCACCTGCACAGGCGGGCTTCGGTGCGGAGTCGCGCTCGTCGCCGGCTGCCGCTCGTGCCCGTGCGCGACCAGGAAAACCGCCGCGGCGGCGCCCGCGAGGAGCGCCGCCGCGAGGATGGCGACCAACCGTTTCAACATCAGTTCCAGCCGCGGCGGTTGTGCACCGTGATGCGAAGGCTCTGCGAGTCGCTGTTGCCGCGGACGTCGGTCGCCGTCACGACCAGGTCGTAGACGCCGTCCTGCAGGCTGTGGGTGTCGAACCCCGTCGCGAGCTTGAAGAGATAGGCGCCGCGCTGCATGTAGTTGTAGTGCTTTCCGAAGACGCACATGTTCTGGTAGGTCCCGCGGGCGTACGTGCGCCAGAAGGCGGCGTTCCCGGGAACGGTGGTGCGGTAGTCGACGGCGATCCGCTCGGGCACCACGATCCGGCCGGTGACCTTCTGGATCCGCCAGCTGATGAGCGCGGGCGTCGTCGGCAGGCCGTGCCACTCGCCCTGGACTGCCATCGTCGGCATGTCGTAGGCGTCGGTGACGATCTCGACCCGGCCGCGAATGAAGGTCGGGAGGAGATCCTGGCCTGTGTCGGTGCGGCGCAGCGCGATCGAGCGGACGGTCGGCCGCGTGGAGTCGTGGTACGGGGTGAGCCGCCCCGGGAGGAGCGGGTTGACGACGTGCCCATTCTCGTACTCCGTCAGGTGGACGTGCCCGGCCGGCTTCATGATGTGGCCGAGAACGGTCTGGTCAGCGTTGACGTGGTCACCCGTGTGGACGAGCGGCCGGATGTGCCAGTACTCGAACGCCCGATCGCCGGAAGTGACCCGGACCCAGACCGGCGTTGCGGCCGTCACCGTTCCGTCGATGACGGGGTAAACAGCGGTTCCGTTCGGCGCCGAGATGTCGACGCCCTGGTGGAAGGAGAAGCTGCCCGTGCCGTGCATGAGCGTGCGGAGCGTCGGCGGGCCGAAGAACTGCATGCGCGGGTCGCCGAGGTTCGCGCGGATCGGATGCTCCTCGTTGAAGGGCTTGATCGGATAGCCGAAGCTCTGGCCGGAGACGGCCTGGGTTCCCTTCGGCGTGCTTGCGTGGGCGAGCTCGGGGCTCGCGTTCAGCGCTCCGAAGACTGCGAGCGCTGCGGATGTTGCGATCGCGACGGCTGTGGCGAAGAAGAACTTCGAGACTGCCGAGCGAAGGATGCAGCGCCGTGCGCTGCGAACTGGGATGTGTGTGTTGGTAGCCATGCGGCCACCGTCCGCCCAGGTCCAAACCGCCCCGTCACGGCCCGCTAACGGGTCACTAACGGCGCATGGTTGCGCCGTTGACAGAGGACCAACGGCGCGCGATGCTCATGCGGAGGTAGGTGATGCCTAAGGGTGATCTCCAGAGTGGCACGGTCACCTTCCTGTTCACGGACATCGAAGGCTCTACGCGGCTGCTCAAGCAACTAAGGGAGCGCTACGGGGAGGTGCTGGCCGATCAGCGCCGGATCGTGCGCGATGCGCTCACCCACCACGGGGGCGAGGAGGTCGACACGCAGGGCGACGCCTTCTTCTACGTCTTCAGGCGTGCCCGTTCTGCAGCCGAGGCCGCCACCGACGCACAGAAGGCGCTGAGCGCGCATGAATGGCCGGAGGCGGTCCAGGTACGCGTGCGGATGGGCCTCCACACCGCAGAGCCGACAGCCTGGGAGGAGGGGTACCACGGCCTCGGCGTCCATCGAGGCGCCCGGATCATGGCCGTCGGCCACGGTGGTCAGATCCTGCTCTCGCAGGCGACGGCCTCGGTTCTCTCGGACGACGAACTGGACGGGATCACGGTCCGAGATCTGGGAGAACACCAGCTGAAGGACATGGACCGCCCGGAGCGGATCCATCAACTCGTGGTCGAGGGGCTGTCGAACGAGTTCCCCCCGCTCCGGACCGGCGAGGCCCCGGCGAAGGGCGACGGCATGGAGTTCAGCCTGCTCGGCCCGCTGGAGGTGCGCAGCGCCGGAGCCACGGTGCACCTCGGCGGCCCGAAGCAGCGTGCACTCCTCGCCCTGCTCCTCATCGATGCAGGACGCACTATGTCCACGGACCGCCTCATCGACGCGCTCTGGGGCGAGCGGCCGCCGCGCACGGCTCAGACATCGCTCCAGAACTTCGTCTCCCAGCTCCGGAAAGTGCTCGGCCCAGAAGTGCTCGTGACGAAGCCGCCGGGCTACCTGCTGCGCGTCGACCCGCTCCAGGTGGACGTGAATCGCGCGCAAGCGTTGCTCTCCGGGGCCAGAGCCGCGGAGCCGGACGAGCGCGCGGCGAAGCTCCGTGAGGCGCTCGATCTCTGGCGAGGCCCTCCGCTCGACGAATTTGCGTTCGAGGCCTTTGCCGAGAACGAGATCGCTCGGCTCGAAGAGCTGCGCCTGACGTTGCTGGAGGAGCGCATCGATGCCGACATCGAGACGGGCCGAGCCGGGGAGGTCGTTGGTGAGCTCGAAACGCTGGTCGATGAGCATCCGCTCCGGGAGCGCCTCCGGGAGCACCTGATGCTGGCTCTCTACCGGGCAGGGCGGCAGGCCGAGGCGCTCGAGGCCTTCTCGGAAGGACGCCGCGTCCTCGTCGAGGAGCTCGGGATTGATCCGAGCCCTCGCCTGCAGCAGCTACACGGAGCGATCCTGCGGCACGAGGTGGGGCTCGAGCCCACGCGCGCGGTACCTGCGCAGGATCACTTCGAGGACGTGGTCGAAACGATTTTGCAGGGGCGAGTCATCCCCGTACTCGGGGCGGACGTGGCGGACTTGACGGTGCGCCTCGCCCAGCATTTCGGCTACCCCGACGACGGCGGCGGGGCCACCCTGCCGCGAGTCGCACAGTACGTCGCGGTCATGAAGGGTTCCGGTCCGCTGTATGACGAGCTCCACGAGCTGCTGAACGCCGATCTCCCGCCGACCTCGATCCACCGCTTCCTCGCCACGCTGCCGCCGCTGCTGCGGGAACGCGGGCTACCCCACCAGCTCCTCGTGACCACGAGCTACGACACCGCGCTCGAGCGAGCCTTCGAGGAGGCCGGCGAGGCGTTCGAGATCGTTTCCTACCTCGCGGCGGGCCGGAACCGCGGCCGCTTCTGCCACATCGCCGTCGACGGGACCGGCAGCCTGATCGAGGAACCGAACACGTACGCGACCGAGCTCTCGCTCGAGCGCAACACCGTCATCCTCAAGCTCCACGGGCAGGTCGAGCGGACGGCCGTACGCGAGTGGGAGAGCTTCGTCGTCACCGAGGACGACTACATCGACTACCTCGCACAGGCGGACGTCGCGGCGGCGGTTCCCGTCTCACTGGCGGCGACACTCCGTCGGAGCCACTTCCTCTTCCTCGGCTACACGATGGCCGACTGGAACCTGCGCGTGGTTCTGCACCGGCTCTGGGGTGACCAGCCGCTGAGCTACCGCTCGTGGGCGGTCCAGCCGGAGGCGAAGCCACTCGAACGTGAGTTCTGGCGGAGGCGAGATGTCGACGTGGTCGAGCTCGCATTCGAGGAGTACGCCGACACGCTGGGCCGCTTCGTCGCGGCGGGGACATGAGCGTCGCTGCTCCGCCAAGCCCGTTCAAAGGGCTCGCCGCGTTCGAGGATACCGAGCTCGATGCCCTGCTCTTCTGCGGGCGCGAGCGGGAGCGGGAGGTGGTGGTAGCAAACCTCCTCGCTTCTCGGCTGACGGTCTTGTACGGAGCGAGCGGTGTGGGCAAGTCCTCGCTGCTGCGCGCGGCCGTCGCCCACTCCCTGCGCCGGGAACACGATGCGGCCGTGGTCGTCTTCGCGTCCTGGGCAGGCGACCCACGGGCGGGGCTCGGCGTGGCGATCGACGAAGCGGTCGGGATCGAGTCGAGCGGGACGCTCTCGGAGCGGCTCGGTGCCGTCGGCGAGGTCTACGTGATCCTCGACCAGTTCGAGGAGTACTTCCTGTACCACGAGCACGACCCGTTTGCGGACGAGCTGGCGGAGGCGATCGGGCAGCCGGGTCTCCGCGCCAACTTCCTGCTCGGCTTGCGGGAAGACGCGCTGGCGAAGCTCGACGCCTTCAAGGGACGGATCCCGAACCTGTTCGCGAACTACCTGCGGCTCGACCACCTCGACCGCGCCGGGGCGAAGGCCGCGATCCTCGGCCCGGTCGAGCGCTGGAACGAACTCACGGGAGAGAGCATTCGCGTCGAGCCGGAGCTGGTCGAGGCCGTTCTCGACGAGGTTGCGGCCGGCAAGGTCGACGTCGGCCAGGCAGGACGCGGCGGGGTCGAAGCCGACGATGAGCGGATCGAGGCGCCGTACCTCCAACTGGTGCTCGAGCGGCTCTGGGAGGCCGAGCGGGAGCGGCACTCAGACGTCCTGCGGCTCGCCACGCTGCAGGAGCTCGGGGGCGCCGAGGCGATCGTGCGCGCGCATCTCGAGCGGGCGCTCGGCGGGCTGGAGCCGTCGCAGCAGAACGTCGCGGCAACGATCTTCGGGCACCTCGTCACGCCGTCGGGCTCGAAGATCGCCCACCGGCCCGGCGACCTAGCGCAGTACGCGGCGGTGCGGGAGGCGGAGGTCCTGCCGGTGCTGGAGGCGCTCGGCCGCGAGCGGATCGTCCGCGCGGTGGACGGAGCCGGCGGGGGCGAGCGCTACGAGATCTTCCACGACGTTCTCGCCGACGGCGTGCTCGCCTGGAAGGCCCGGCGCGAGCTGGAACGAGACCGCGAGCAGGCGCGGGCCCGCCAGCGGCGCCTCGCGGTGGTCGCGGGAGTTGCGCTGGTCGCGCTGGCTGCGATGACCGCGGTCGCGATCTGGGCGTTCACCGAGCGCTCCCACGCGCGCAGCTCGGCCCGGCAGGCGCGTGCCCGGGCCCTCGAGGCGACGGCGCTGGCCGAGCTGCCGACCGACCCACAGCGCGCGCTCGCCGATGCACTGCGCGCCGCGCAATCATCCCCGAGCAGCCGCGCCGCGGACGTCCTCCGCCAGGCACTTGTCCAGGCTCACCTGCGGCGCGTGCTGCGCGCCAACGGTCCGGTGACGAGTGTGTCCTTTGCGCCTCGCGGCGGCCGCATGCTCGTCGCGGGCCCGGCAGGCAACCGCATCTACTCCGCCAGCGGGAAGCTCGAGCAAACGCTGCCCCCTGGGGACAAACAGGCCCGGGGCTTCTCGCCCAACGGCCGTCTCGCCGCAACCGTCGGCGGAAAGTTCGACCGCGTCAGCGTCGTCGACACCCGAAGCGGCCGGCTTCTCTACGTGCTCCCGCGCCGGGGAGTGAAGTCCGCGCGGTTCTCTCCGGACGGCAAGCTGCTCGCGACTGCGGACTACCGGGGCACGGACCTCTGGAGCCCGCGAAGCGGCCGGCACGTCGGCGTGCTCGCCGACCCCGGCAAGCCAAAGCGGATGAACGACTCCGAGTTCAGCCCCGACGGCTCCATGCTCGCGGCCGCGGGCGACGACGGCGCCGTCCGGGTCTGGGACGTCCGGCGCCGGCAGCGGCTCTTCTACTTCGCCAGGCACACGAGCTCAGTCGTCGCCGTCGCCTGGAGCCCGGACGGACGGTTCGTCGCGGACGCAAGCAGCGACCGGACCGCCGACGTCTTTGCCGTCGAAGGGTTCGACATCGGCCGGCCGGTCGCGACCCTCGCCGGCCATTCTGCAGGCGTCACGTCCGTCGCCTACAGCCCCGACGGAAGCTCGATCCTCACCGGTAGCGCGGACCGCACCGCCCGCCTCTGGGATGCTCGGTTCGAGCAGGAGCTGAATCCGCTGGGGTCGCACACCGGCGGCGCAACGACGGCCTCCTTCGGCGACGGGGGCCGGCTCGTCGTTTCGGCCGGGACAGACAGAAAGGTCCGGATTTGGGACGTGCGGTCCCGCCGACTGCTGCACGTGCTTTCGCCCGGCGCGCGCGTGAACGATGCACGCATCAGCCCGGACGGCCGGCTGGTCATCACCGCCGAATCGGACGCTACGGCGCGTCTCTGGGACGCTCGAACTGGCAAGCTCGTCCGGACGCTCGATACCGACGGGCCAGTGCTTGTCGCGCGGTTCAGCCCTGACGGGAAGGTGCTCGTGACTGGCGACTCGAGAGGCGACGTTCAGCTCTGGCGGACGGGTGACGGGGCTCTGGTCGGCGTCGGCCAGCAGTCCGGGGAAGTCGCCGACGTGGCATTCGCGCCTGACGGCGAGGCGATCGCGACGGCGGGGGCGGAGGGCGCAGGGGTCTGGTCGGTCCCGGAGGGCCGGCGCCGCTACCTGCTCGAATCGCCCGGCGGGGTCTCACGCGTCGCGTTCTCACCCGACGGAAAGCTCGTCGCGGCGGCGGGACACGACGGCGCAGCTCACCTCTGGACTGTCGCGAGTGGCGGCCTGCGCCACGTCCTGCGCGTATCGAAGCTGCCGCTCACCGACGTTGTGTTCAGCCCGGACGGGCGCCTGTTGCTGACGACGAGCCTCGTGAGCACCGTCCAGACGTGGGACGTGCGCAGCGGAGCGCCCCTCCACGTGCTCATCGGTCACTTCGGGCCCGTCTCGGGAGGAGCCTTCAGCCCCGACGGTCGCTGGATCGTCACGGCGGGACCGAGCAACGCCGGCCTGTGGCAGTGGGACGCGGGCCAGCCGTACTTCTACCTGCGGGGGGACACGGGACCGCTCACGTCGGTGTCCTTCAGTCCGGACGGGAAGCTCGTACTCAGCTCGAGCGACGACGGCAGCGTGCGCCTCTACCGCTGCGAGGTCTGCGGGAACCTGAAGGCCCTCGAGCGGCTCGCCGCACGCCGCCTTGCCCAGGTCCAGGGTGGCTAGTTAGTCGAGCTGGCGGCCACGGAGGACCGCCAGCTCGAAAAGCTGATCAACGTGCGGGCACGACCGCTCCGTACCAGACCCGCCTGCCGTCTTGCTTGACGACCTGCAACCAGTACCGAAGTTGGCCGTGAGGTGGTGCTGCCTTGTCGAAGAACGAGTACGAGGCACCCCGTGCTGAGCTTCCTTTGCTCCGCAGGAGCGTGCGGTTCACCCGCACTTGGTGTCCCTTGCGCTCGCGGTAGACATTGAAGCCTCGCGCGTTGACCTCGACCGCCGTTCGCCACTGAACCAGGTCGCCCCGGTCCTTGTCCGCCGCGGAGAACGACGTCACCACGGTGACCGGGGAGCCGAACGCCGTGAAGACGCTCCCGGCCTTGCCGAACTTCTGGTCCAGGGCGCCGTCGCGCCCGTAGCGCACGAGCGCGAACCTGCTCCGGTGTGCAAGCCCGGCCGTGACGATCTTCCCGTCACGTGCGATCGCCACGGCCCGAGCCTCGTCTTCGCCCGATAGATCGGTCTGAACGAATCCGGTGCCGCCGAAGCTCGGGTCGAGCTTGCCGTGCGCGTCGTACAGCGCAACCGCGAAATGCTCGTGCGAGTCGGTGCCGGCCACGACGACTGCACCGTCGGGCTCGAGAGCAAGAGCCGAGGCGAAGTCCAGGCTCTCGTCGCTCCCGGGCTCGAAGTCCGTCATGACCGTTCCGCCTGTGCCGAAGTCGGCGTCGAGGCTGCCGTCGCCGTTGTACCTCGCGACGATGAAGTTGTAGTTGCCGGAGTCTTCGTTGCCGGCCGTGCCTGCTGCGACGATCTTGCCGTCCGCCTGCACCGCGACGCCGTTGCCGCGGATGTCGTCGAATCCAGCGAAGTGCGTCGTCGCTTTCCCGCCGCTGCCGAAGCCCGGGTCGAGGCTGCCGTCCGCCTCGTAGCGGGCAACGGCCAGCCCACAGGCGGCGTAGTCGTGGTCACAGCTGCTGCCGAGAACGACGATTTTTCCGTTCGGCTCGAGCGTGACCGCTCCGGCAGAGCTCATCAGGCCAAACGCCGTTGTGACATCGCCACCGTTCCCGAAGCTCCGGTCAAGGCTGCCGCCTGGGTTGAAGCGTGCGACCACCCATGACTGAGGCGTTACTTCATTCCCGGAGTTCGTTCCCGCAGCGACGATCTTTCCGTCCGGTTGCAGTGCGAGCGCATACGCCGCGCTCCCGGATGGACCGAAGCGGATGCGCACCTTCCCGTGCCTTCCGAAGCTCGGGTCGAGCCGGCCACGCGAGTCGTAGCGCGCCAGCGCGAAGCCTGAGCCGCCGTCCGGCCGTGAGCTGTACCCCCCGGCGACGATCTTCCCGTCCGGCTGGAGGACGACTGCCTCGAGCGAGTCGAACGACAACGAGAAGTCCGTGAGCACCCGACCTCCCGCGCCGAAGCTCGGGTCCAGCCGACCGTTCGGCTTGTAGCGTGCAAGAGCGAAGTCCGATGACTCCGCAGGATCATGTGTGTAGCCGGCTCCGTCTCGCCGGCCGCCCGCGACGATCTTGCCGTCCGGCTGGATCGCAACCGCAGCGGCACTCGCGTAGCTCAGAACACGCGAAGCGCCGTGTTGCTCGTGAAGCGATCGGGCCTGCGACGTCGTAGGCGCGAGGGCCACCGTCGCTGCAGCCCCAGCCGCTGCTATGGCGATTAGCACTTTCATCGTTGCCTCCTTGACCCCTCACTGGATTGAGTGGTGCAGCCCGAGGCTCGCGACCGCTGCTAATGCGTCGATAACGAGTGGCTAACCGGCAGCTGTCTAGGTCAGACGGCCTACGCGAGGTGGCGGCCCTTGGTCTCTCGACCGAAGGCGCCGGCGACGAGGCCTCCGGCGGCCATCACGATCGCGACGAACGTGATCGACCACGTCGTGCTGCCGGTCGCGTCCTTCAGGTGGCCGAAGATGTACGGCCCCGAGATCGCGGCGGCCTTGCCGACTCCCTCCATCAGGCCGAACGCGCTCGAACGCAGACGCGTCGGGAACAGCTCGGCCGTGTACGGATAGACCGCGCCCCAGGCGCCGAGGTTGAAGAAGCCGACGAAGAACAACGCCGTGATGTAGACGCCCTGCGTGTCCGCCGCCGAGAACGCGTAGGCCGAGACGCCGCCGAGGAACAGGAACGCCGCGAGGGTCGGCTTGCGGCCGATCCGCTCGACGAGCCAGATCGCCGCCGCATACCCGGGGAACTGCGACACCGCGCTCAGCGTGAGCAGCAGGTAGAGGTCCACGTGGAAGTGCTTCTCGCCCTGGAGCACGAACGGCAGCCAGAGGAAGAGGCCGTAGTACGAGACGTTCAGGGCAATCCAGATCAGCGCGGTCGTGACCGCCCGGCCGCGCAAGGCAGGCGCCACGAGCTCGCGGGCTGACGACTCCGGCTCGTCCGGCGCGGTCACCTCGCCGGGCTCGACCGGATGCCCCGTGATCTCCGAGAGCACCTCGGCGGCCTCGCGGCTGCGCCCGTGCCGCGCCAGGAAGTACGGGCTCTCGGGCAGCGTCCGCCGCACGACGAAAGCAAGGAACGCGGGGAACGACGCGGCCAGGAACAGGTAACGCCAGCTCCAGTCGCCGAACCGGTCGAAGCTCGGGCCCAGGAACAGGAACGAGAGCCCGGTCGCGAGCAACAGGCCGACCGGCCACCAGAAGTCGAGGAAGACGAGCAGGCGCCCACGCCGCTGCGGCGGTAGGTACTCGGCCAGCATCGAGGGGTCGACGACGAGCAGCCCGCCGAGCCCGAGCCCGGCGAGGAACCGGAACGCCATCACCGACCAAGGTCCCCACGCCAACGCCGTGCCGGCCGTGCAGACCGCGTACCAGAGAATCGCGTACTGGAAGATCGCCCGCCGCCCGATCCGGTCGGCCAGCCGGCCCAGCACCAGCGACCCGCACAGCGAGCCGGCCAGCGCCGCGCTGTTGACGAGCCCCTGCATGCGCCCGTCGAGCCCCCACTTCGCCGTAAAGATCGGCGCGACGAAGCCGACGAGCAGGATCTCCATCGCCACGAAGGTCCAGGCCGCCCCCGTGACGAGGACGGCCTTCTTGTGGAAGCGCGAGAGCCCGCCCTCGCGCAGGACCTGCTCGACGTCCCGCGGCGCGGGTGCTGCAACCGCGGTCGTCACTAGGCGCGCGCGGCCGCCGGGACGCGCGAAAGCTCGTCGACGGTCGTGATCTCGGCCCCGTACGCCATCTTCAGGTAGTCGAGCGCCTCGTCCTCGTCGACGCCCTCGAAAGCGGCCACGGCGTCGCGCGGAATCGCGATCCGGTAGCCGTGCGTCTGCGCGCCGTAGGACGAGTGGCGCACGCAGATGTGCGTGTGCTGGCCGGCAATGACAACCTCGTCGACGCCCTTTTCCTTCAGCTGCTCGTCGAGCCCGGTGCCGTCGAACGCGCCGTAGACGCGCTTCGGCGAGACGATCTCGCCCTCCTGCGGCGCGAGCTGCGGGATGACGTCGGCCCCGGGCGTGCCCTCCATGGCGTGCGGGCCCCAGATGCCCAGCTCTGGATCGTCCGGGCGGTGGGCGTCATTCGAGAAGACGACGACCCAGCCGTCCTCGCGAGCGTGGTTCAGCAGTCGCTGCAGCGGCTCGACGATCGCCTGCGCCTTCGGATTCGCGAGCTTGCCGTCGACGAAGTCGTTGAGCATGTCGACGATGATCAGTGCACGCATGTGTCCTCCGTTGCTAGTTTTTGCCTGTGAGTCGAAAACCTCCACGAGAGTCTACCAGGCCACGGCCCGCCCACGTCACGCTGGCGGTCGTGCTGCAGGTGCGCGACGGCCGCCTGCAGGCGCTGCTCTGGCAGCGCGCCCGCGAGCCGTTCCTCGCCGCCTGGTCCCTCCCGGGCGGCTACCTCGAGCCCGGCGAGACGCTCGAGCACTCGATCCGCCGCCACCTCGCGGTCAAGGTCGACGTGCGTGAGCTCGCCCACCTCGAGCAGCTCGAGACGCTCAGCGATCCGGGCCGGAACCCGCTCGAGTGGGAGCTCGCGACCGCGTACCTCGGCCTCGTCCCGGCAGACGTCGACCCGGTCGTGCCGGAGGACACCGCCTGGCACCCGGTCTCTCGCCTGCCCGAGCTCGCGTTCGATCACAAGGCGATCACCTTGGCCGGCCGCGATCGGCTCCGCGCCAAGCTCTCGTACACGAACGTCGGCTTCGCGCTCGCGCCTCCGGAGTTCACGCTCTCCGGGCTTCGCGAGATCTACGTCGCCGCGCTCGGGCACGAGGTCTCCGCGACGAACCTGCAGCGCGTCCTGCTCCGCCGCGGGGTCCTCGAGCCGACGGGGGAGCGGCGCGAGCCTGGCCGCACCGGCGGGCGCCCGGCCGCGCTCTACCGCTTCCGCACTCGCCGCCTGGAGATAACCGACCAATTTGCGGTGCTAAGACCACCCGGTTGAGCGATGCCTCCGTCCGGGAGGGCCCGTAGGGTCAAGGGCGTCCAGGAAAAAGGAGGATGGGGTCGTGGGGCGGTCGTTCTACAACGGTTTGGTCGTGATCTGCAGCGTCACGCTCGCGTTCGTGGCGTTTGCGCTGACCGTGGCATTCAGAGCGTGAACTAGACTCGCCCGTGTGGGCCTCGAGGACGAGCTCGACCGGCTCTACGGGCTGCCGCTGAACGACTTCACGGCTGCGCGCGACGAGATCGCGAAGCGGCTGCGCGGCGAAGGCGAGCGGGAGCTCGCGGACGAGGTGAAAGCCCTGCGCAAGCCGACGGTCGCGGTCTGGCTCGTCAACCAACTCGCGCGCGAGCGCGAGGTCGACGTCAAGCGCCTGCTGAACGCGGGCGAGGCGCTTGCGAAGGCGCAGGCGTCCGCCACACGAGAGGACTTCCAACAGGCCCGCGCCGACGAGCAGCACGCGCTGGAGCGGCTGGCGTCGGCGGCGCGGGAGGCCGACGTCGGGCCGCAGGCCGCCGATCGCGCCACGCAAACGCTACGCGCCGCCTCGCTAACGGAGGAAGGCCGCGACCTGCTGAAGCGGGGCCGTCTCACAGAGGAGCTCGAGCCGCCGGGGTTCGACGCCCTCGTCGGGATGCCCGCGCCGAAGGTGACCAAGCCCAAGGCGCCGCCGCCGCGAAAAGACAACCGGAAGCTGAAGGCAGCGCGCAAGCGCGTCCAGGAGCTGAAGGCCGAGGAGCGCGAGCTCGCGGCCGCCGTTCGGGCTGCTCAGCGCCGGGCGGACGCCGCAGCTGAGCGCGTGGCCAAGGCCGAGGCCGAGCTTAAGCTCTTCGAGGCGTAGACTCACGCCATGGGAATCACCTCCTGGTGGAAGCGCCTGATGCAGCGCGAGGACGAGCGAGCGATCGAGCACGAGGTGGAGCGCGAGCACGAGACGCGCGAAGAGCAGCGTTTCGCCTCGGGTGACATGACAGGGCTCGAAACCGATCAGCGCGCAGCGGAGACCGTCACGTTTCACGACGAGACGATCGAGGACGCCGAGCGCTTCGCGGACGACAGCTAGCTGACGGTCACGCTGACGGCCTGCACTGCGTTGTTCGAGTAGCCGCCGAGGTTCCAGGGCGGCTCCACGGGCTGCTCGTTCCCGTCTTCGTCGCGCGCGCGTGAACACAAGACGTAGGAGCCCGGCTCGGCCTGCCAACGGAAACGCCAGCCGCGCCACGCCCAGCGCTCTTCCTGCGACTCGACCTCGGCAGGCGCCCACGACGACCCGCCGTCCGCGCTGAATTCCACGGAGGCGATCGGCGCGAGCCCCGACCACGCGCGGCCCTGGATCACGTGCTCGCCCGGCTCCGCGACGCGCTCACGCGTGAAGAATTCGGGAATCCCCGGCGGCACGAACAGGGAACGGGGC
>Ga0307312_10000386_pt1 | contig 20215 bp, 20 predicted proteins | sample ER_DNA_202_FD_194489 | JGI IMG/M metagenome (GOLD analysis project Ga0307312, IMG submission 194489) | Bulk soil microbial communities from the East River watershed near Crested Butte, Colorado, United States - ER_DNA_202 | ecosystem: Environmental > Terrestrial > Soil > Floodplain | place... | reverse complement strand
ACTCCGCGGGAATTGTTTTCCATCCCGCAAATCGCGGGCGAGCAATTTCACTTTTTCGAGGTTCTCGGTCATATGTTTTTCTCCTTTCAGTTATTCAGTTTCATGCCTCGCCACTGAGCCGCCCGACGATGATCCCAGTCCCTCGCTCTCGACGAGCCGTTTGAAATTGCCGAGGTATTCTTCGACTCTTCGCGACAGACTGGGTGGATCGAAAATCGAACGGATCTTCAGCGTTACCTCGGTTTCTTGTTGAGAACGGGGCTCGAAGGAGACCACGCCCGACGCGAAGCCGTTGGAGATCGTGCGCCAGGCGATTCGGCGGCCGGGGATTTGGAGCACTATGTGAAGGATCCCTTGTTGGTCTTCGCCGTTCGGATGCCAGACGTAAGAAAAATGCGTGTCATCAATTCTTCGCACGTCCCGAAGGGATGTGATGAATCCCGGCAGGTCTTCGATACGCGACCATTGTCTATACACACGGTCGACGGGGGCCTTCACAACAACCAATCGTTGGGCGGCGTTGATCGCAGAGTGTTCGGCCGGCGCGGGATCGGTTGTCTCTAGTGAATTGTCAGACAGAGAAGCGTCCATATTGATCCCTCGAAAACACCCGGTCCCATCCGTTCGTGAAGTTAAACAGAGCCATGTTGAGGACGAGCATCCGGTCGTGACGCCTTGAGGCGCGCCGAAATATCCTTCGCGGGGCCCGCTTGGAATTGCTTTGAAATTGTTTGGTTTTCATTTCTGGTAACTTTGTCTTGTTCAAACTAGGCAGCCTTCGGCTGTGCCACCACGAAACGGTCGGAGGATTTTTCGATGCTTCGCAGGGGATAGCCGATAACACCTCTTTTGAGGGAGCAAACAAAAGTGGCGTGGCCGCGCAGGGCCGTTAGACTTCTAACCATGCGCATCCACGCGCACGAATGTCCTTTGGAGTGCGGCGACGTGTCGCCGCTTTCAAAGCGCGCAGTCCAAGTTTCAGCGACTAACCTGCTATGAAATCCGCAGCCAACGCAATGCAGCCCGCCCTGGATCCACGAACGCAGTCCATCCGCACTCCGCACTCCGCAATCCAAAATCGGGAAGAACCTCGTTCCGCACCCGATGACGGTGAAAGCGCAGCGAAATACCTGTTTAAATTATCCCATGATGTGATCCTTTCCCTGGATCGCGTCGGGAACATCCTCTGCATAAATCAGCGTGGTGTTCAACTGAGCGGCTATTCAGAATCGGAATTGCGCGGGGCAAATGTTTTTGAGCTCCTGCTCCTTCCCGAGGAGCGGCAAGTTGTTCGTGAAGTCCTCGGGCATCTACTGGAGGGCAAAGCGCGGCGATACGAAGTCCGCTGGAGAACAAAAGATGGCGTCATTGTCCATTTCGATGGCGCATCAGTTCCACGTCTGTCTGCCACTGGGAAATTTTTGTCTACGCTTTGCACACTGCGAGATGTGACCGAACGCAAATGCGCAGAAGAAAAATTGCGCCAGAGCGAAGAGAAATATCGAGATCTGATCGAGATTTCGCCTGATGCGATTTACGTCGTCGATGCGGATGGCGTTTGTCTGCTGGGCAACCGCGCAGGCGCTGAGCTGGCTGGAATCGCTCAGGACAAACTGATTGGCACGCCCATCACGGAAACTTATCTGCCGGAAGAACGCCATCTGATTCGAGAGCGCCTTGAGAAACTAAAAGCGGAAAGCACTCTGCGCTTCGAGAGAGCATTCGTACGCAAGAACGGCGATATTATTCCCGTGGAAGTTTCTGTGACCGCGATACGCGGCGGATATTTCCAGGCGATCCTGCGCGACATTAGCGAGCGCAAGCGAGCGGAAGCGTTGCTGGCCGGGGAGAAACGGCTTCTTGAAATGATCGCCACTGGCGTTGCGCTGAAAGAGATCCTGAATGCATTGTGTCAAATTATCGAAGAGCAGCGGCCCGGCACGCTCGCTTCGGTGTTGTTGCTAAATCCTGATGGTGTTCATCTGAATTCCGTCGCAGGACCGAGTCTTCCCAAGGAATGGACGCAGCAGATGGAAGCTCTGCCAATTGGACCGTGTGCCGGGTCCTGCGGCACTGCGGCATATCGGAGAACGCAGGTCATAGTCTCCGACATCGCGAGTGACGCGCTGTGGAACGTGCCGGAGCATCGCGCAGCAGCACTAAAACACGGGCTGCGAGCCTCCTGGTCGAATCCAGTACTTTCTTCGAAAGGAAAAGTCCTGGGAACCTTCTGCATGTACTATCGCGAACCGCGAACTCCCACCTCGCGAGACCTCGAGTTGATCGAGTTAGCGGCACACCTGGTACGGGTTGCGATTGAACGTGATCGTGCCGAGGAGGCTCTGCGTGGTTCCGAGCAAGTCGCCCGCGGCCAGGTGGAAGCACTGACCTACAGCCTTGATGTTCTGGCCACTGCGCCAGCGCCAGACAAGTTCCTCGGGCAAATGCTGAGCACAATTGGTCGCCTCCTGTCTGCGCAAAGTGTGATTCTTTGGCTGCTGGACGAAGCGAATGATTCGCTCGTCTTACGCGCATGGGCTGAGGGTACAAATTTTGCAAAGGCTGATCCGGAACATCCATTCGTTAAAAGTCCTTCATCATGGAAGGAAGACCCCGGACTTCGTGAGCTATTTTTTTCCGGGGCGCCGGTGGCTTGCGAAAACGTCGATCGTGATCCTGACATTTCAAAAGAGCTTCGCGAATATTTGAAATCTGGAGGAACGAAGAAGTTCCTGAGAATTCCAACGCTGGTCGGCGGTCAGGTGAAAGGGTTCATTGGGATTCGTCACGGCGACCGGCCGCCGTATCGGCCGGAAGAGATCGAACTAGCGCAAGCGCTGGCACACCAGGCGATGCTCGCGATTCAACTCAATGAGTTTGCCGAGCGAAGCCGCCAGGCAGCCATTTTAGAAGAACGAAACCGGATGGCCCGAGACATCCACGACACGCTGGCGCAAGGATTCACTGGGGTGATTGTGCAATTAGAGGCGGTGGAAGACGCGATCGCGTGTTGCCGTCGCAAAGAAGCGAACGAACATTTACAGCGCGCTGGCGAATTAGCACGGCGGAGTTTGAACGAGGCACGCCGATCGGTTCACGCGTTGCGGCCGCAGGCTTTGCAAGGAGCCAACTTTTGGGACGCGCTAAAAGGACTCATTAAGAACACAACTGCCGGCACTGCGCTTCACACGACTTTCAATGTTCGTGGCAAAATGCGCCATCTGCCGTTGGTTTGGCAGGAAAATCTCCTGCATATCGGACAGGAAGCGTTGACCAACGCTCTCAAGTATGCGCACCCGCGCAATTTTGAAACCAGGTTGACGTTCAATACAAAGGAACTTCGCCTGCAACTGCGGGACGACGGCGACGGATTCAAAATAAAAGACGGACATGACGGATTCGGTTTGGCAGGCATGCGCGAACGAGTCGAGCAAATGGGCGGGACACTGAAGATCAGTAGCGCGCGCGGTAAGGGCACGGAGGTCACCGTGATATTGCCCGTGAACGGCGAATCGATTTCATGACATCCAAAAAAAAAGCGACGAAGTCCCGGAGAGCCGCAAACAAACCAAAGGCGGTTTCGCGAAAAGCGTCGAAAGTTGCAGAACCGAAGAGGCCTCGCATCGGCGTGCTGATCGCGGACGACCACAGCGTCGTGCGTGAAGGGTTGGCTTCATTAATCGAGCGCAGAGCAGATATGACAGTCGTCGGAGAAGCGAGCAATGGCCGCCAGGCAGTGGATCTTTGGAAACAGCATCGTCCCGATGTGACGTTGCTCGACTTGCGAATGCCCGAGCTCGATGGAGTGGGCGCGATCAAGGAAATTCGAGGCGGTGACGAGAACGCGCGCATCCTCGTGCTGACAACCTTCGACGGCGACGAAGACATCTATCGCGCGATTCAGGCTGGCGCCAAAGGTTATCTGCTTAAGGATGTGCCTCGCGAGGCATTAATGGATTGCATTCGCCGCGTACACGCCGGCGAGACCTGTGTCCCGGTCCATCTCGCGGCGAAGCTGGCCGAACGCGTCAGTGGCGAAACTTTGAGCGTGCGAGAGATCGATGTTCTCAAGCTGATGGCTCAAGGAAAAAGCAACAAGGAGATCGGCTCGGCACTTTTCATAAGTGAAGGCACGGTGAAATCCCACGTGAAAGCCATCTTTGCGAAGATGAATGTCATCAGCCGTACTGAAGCCGTTGCCAACGCCACACGCCGCGGTTTGATTCAGCTGTAACGGCGGTCGTGTCGGCTGCGATTGCTCGCGTTCTATCTCAAACGAGGGATAACAGACAACCTCGCCAGTAGTACTGGAAAATCTCGCGAACGCGAAATAGCGGTGTTCTATCGAGCGGCGCCATCTTCAACCATGAAAATGCAAGACTCTGTCTCTGCAACAGGATTCCCGCTCCGCACGCTGATGGTCTGTTTCACAATCTGGCTCATCGCCACCGAGGTCCTCGTTTTCGATCAGCTTAAATTTGACGCTAAGGCGGAGCTGCTCGGCCAAGCCGCGCGAGCGCTTCGCGGGTCACAGCTTACGGTTCCAAGCCAACGGGCGTCCAATCTGCCTGGCGAAGCAAACATGCAGAAATTGTGAATTAAAAAAAGCTGCCTATGAGCAGACCTATCGAAGCGATCATCTACCACTTTGCATCGACACTTTGGCTCGTCGTCCTATGCAGCGCGATCTTTCTGAGCTCAGGTACGCCGGCTGCGGCACAGAAGCACGACCTTGACGGAACGTATACCCTGGACGAAGCCGATAGCGACAACATCAGCAAGGCTATCGAGGGGGCGATAGGGAATATGAACTCCCTGACGAAGCCCATCGCCCGAGGGAGGCTGAAGAAACTAAACCCCGCTTACCACCAGGTCGCCATCGCTTCTTCTTCAAATGAACTCAGCGTTGCGGTGGACAACCAACCGGTGTTACGGACACCTGCGAATGGAACGCCCATCATTTGGGTAGGTCCTGACGGAGGGAAGGTGAACGTCAGCATGCAGCTGGCAGGTAGACACCTGGTGCAGATCTTCAAGTCAGCATACGGGCGCAGAATTAATGACTATATGCTGAGCCCTGATGGGCGGATGCTGATTATGCAAGTGACAGAAACGAGCCCCCAATTGTCTCAAGCGATCAGGTACAAGCAGGTTTACAGAGGGTTCCCTGAATCAACAGAGATCATGCAACGTCAGCGGAGCGGTCCAACCGTCTGAATCCCAGCGCTCTTTGGTTTTGGGGTGCGAAAACGCTTTTCCCACAGGCCGCAATTTCAGCAAGTTTATGACAACGTGTGATCGGCCGCCGGTTGAACGTGCCGGTCGTCGCCAAGTCCTCTGGGGAGGCAGCCGACCACTTTAGCTGGTTCGCGCATTTCGCAGCGCTCGACAACCCGGCCTCGAGTCAACGAACCAGGGAACAGCTGGGATGGCATCCAACACAGCCCGGCCTCATTTCCGACCTCGACAGCGCGCACTATTTCAAAACCTAAAAAGAAACGGCGGCGTTTTCGCTTTAGGTCGGACCTGCTTCTTTCGATTTAATTCGGTCCCTCGAAAGAGAGACTGCAAATCACCTCCGAAGTGTCACCGGAAAATCCTGCGTACGCGAAATCGCGGCGCTTCGATCACCGCCGATGTTTCGAGTGATGAAAACAAATGCTGTTCCGAAGATGACGGACGAGATCCGCTCTTACGCTCAACTTCAGCGAAAGATACATGACGCCTTGCGCGTCGAACATCCCGAATGGGTTGAGCCCAACGGTGATTGTCCGACGTGCGAATCTTACGAATCGCGTCTTGCCGAATTGCTCGGACTCTCTTCGCCGCACAAGAATCAAACGGTCGCCTAATTAGGCACCAGAAAACAACGAAAGAATTGTGAATACGAACACAGAAAGACACACGCGCTGGCGTTTGCGAAGACATGATTCACTCCCCTTACGGGAGGCGATTCCACTGTGGTTCGCCATCTCCAGCCCATTAATCGGCTTAATCATCGGATTTCTTGGCGCCTGGTTCGTCACTTGGCTGACGACCTAGGAAAGCCAGAGAAAACAACGTGATCGAAAAGATATGAATAGAGTAATCGAAGCAGATTTTCTTCCCCGGGAAACCAACGGCGCTTTTTCCTGGCCAGGTTCAGTCGGCCATTGGGGGACGAAAGAAAAACCGCGCATTCTGATTGTCGATAACGACCGCGACACCACTCATCTGGTTAAGGTTCTTCTCGAAAAGACCGGTTACTATCTGGTTCTGGAAGAAAACGACGCTACCAAGGCTCATCAAAATGCCCTGAATTTCCGGCCAGATCTAATCTTACTCGATATCGTGATGCCAGAGACGGACGGCGGCGAAGTAGCAGCACGAATCCAGGCTGACCCAGAATTGGAAAACACGCCGATCATATTTCTCACAGCGCTAGTAACCCGAGGCGAGGCAAAGAGTGGTCTCAATATCCAGGGGCATTCATTTCTTGCGAAGCCCGTCAGCATTCCCGAGTTGATCAACGCGATTGAAGAACATCTTCCCGTGCGGGCAGGGTCTCGCGTTTCTCTCCCAAAGGAGAGACTAGGAAGCGACTCTCGAGTAGCACCGTAAAATCCCGCGAACGCGTAATGGCTGGCAGGCAAGCGCGGACCGAACTTGAGATATGAAAATAAAACAAATAATTACTTTGATAGTTGGCATCACATCCGTGGCGGTCAGTCCCATAACATGGGCGGCTGGACACGGTGGTGGTGGTGGATTTGGTGGCGGTGGCGGCGGTTTCCACGGCGGTGGGTTCCATGGTGGCGGACAAGTCGCAGGTGGTGTTAGCAGCCGCGGAGGCGGAGTGGGCTTTGGCGGGATGCGCTCCCGAGCTGGTGTTCCGAACTTTGAGGGTGCAGGACCTCGCTTTTCTTCGTTTGGGCGTCCATCGCACGCACAGGCTCAGCCGAATGCTTCTCGCGAACAAGCGTCGCGTGCAGCAGTCGCAAGGCAACCGGGTCAGGGCGTCTCCAACGTTCGCAATCACATTGTGGCGCGGCATGATGCAAACTGGCACAACGACTGGGACCGGCGGCATGCCCACTTTGACCATGGTCGCTTCTTTGTCTTCATAGATGGCTTCTGGTGTGGACTAGATGCCGGGTATCCGTGGGATTATCTTCCCTATTACCCTAACGACTACTACCCATATGATTACTACACCGACACTGACCCATACGATAACAACGGGACTGATTACACCGTTGCTCCGGCTGATAGTGCCACGGTCCAGGCTGTCCAAACACGGTTGTTGAACCTTGGCTATTACAATGGCTCTATCGACGGCGTTTTTGGCCCGTCAACTCGTGATGCGCTGGCGAAGTTCCAAATCGCCAATCAACTGAACGTAACCGGAAGTTTATCGACCGATACGCTTCAGTCGCTTGGCTTGCCGCAGCCGACGGCCAGCTGAACGGATTGTGTAAAGCGCTGAACTGAATGCGCAAAGAATTCCCATTAATAAGCGGCAGGCTGGCGGACAGCACTATGCGTGATAACGCCAGCGGGTTGCTCCAGGAGATTGTCAGCGGTGCAAGCGCCCTGACGAGCCGGACGGTTTCTCTATCTCGAAAGAGATAACGCGCATCATCTCCCGAGTGGCACTGTAAAATCCTGCGGACGCGCAATGGCCGAGGAGCAGATCGGCTCCGAATTTCCTGGTATGAAAAAGATAAAATTAATCACTTTAACAGGCACTGCTCTCGTAGGGCTAGGTCAGATGGCGTGGGCGGGCCCTCGCGGCGGCGGTAGCGGATTCGGCGGCGGTGGTCACTTCGGCGGCGGTCATTTCAGCGGCTATGTCGGTGGCGGCTTTCGCGCGGCGCCAGCGTTCTCCGGCAGCGGCGCACGGTTTAACGGCCGAAGCATTGGGGCATTAACTCCGGCACCGCAGCGGTTCTCCTACTACAATGGCGCTCGCACCTCTGGGCTCAACCAACACGCGTTTGTCCGACAGCTGGCCAACCGATCCACGACGCCGCATGCCAACAGCAGGCCAATCGTATCCCGTCAACAAAATCGTATCGGGTCCCCAGCAAGGCAAAACACGCGAGTCCCAAACTCGCAAGTCGCAGCGACAAATCGGCAGCCAAATCGTACAGGCGCAATGGCAGGGCGGAACCGGGTTTCGGATCCGCGGACGTCAACGGCAGCAAACCGTCAGTCGTTCGTCAAGAACCACGCGTCCGAGCGGCATGACGCGAACAATTGGCATCGCGATTGGGACAAGCATCGCTCCCACTTTCATCAGGGTCACGTGTTTGTTTTCATTGACGGCTTCTGGTGGGGATTAAGTCCCGCGTATTTCCCTTGGGACTACTATCCTTACTACGCTTACGGCGACTACCCATACGATTATTCCGACAATCCGTACAATTACTACGACTATTCCCCTTCCGACTACGATGACCAGCCGGTCTCCGGTGATTCGGATCAGTACGGAAGTAATGCGACCGTGAGCGCGGTTCAGTCGGAGCTTGCGAAGCTTGGTTACTATCACGGCGTGATTGATGGAGTTGAGGGAGACGAAACCCAGGCCGCTCTCGCGCGTTATCAAGAAGACCGCGACTTGAGCGTAACAGGGACGGTCACCGCGGCTACCCTTCAATCGCTCGGATTACCGCGGACGGCGAGCTAGGCGAGAACAGCGTTTCGTCACGATGAAGTTTCTCAAACACAACAAATGAAAGGAAACATGATTAAAAACGGAAAAGTAGCATTCATTACCGGGGCGAATCGCGGCCTTGGCCTTGAGACAGCACGGGAGCTTGGCAAACGTGGCATCATCGTTGTGATCGGCTCACGCGATTCAAAAAAAGGCGAAGCCGCAGCCGCGAAGCTACGCGACGAAGGTATCAGGGCCGAAAGTCTGGCTTTTGATGTCACCAAATCGCGAGATTATCAAAAGGCTTACGATTACTTCGCAAAAAAGTACGGCCGGTTGGATATTCTGGTTAACAACGCTGGCGTTTTGAAGGAGAGCCAAATTTCGGCGACTGGTTCAGCGCCAAACCCCGTCAGCGCCGTGTCGCCGGAAGTCTTGCGGGAAACATTCGAAACGAATTTCTTTGCGCCAGTTGCGCTGACCCGAAAACTATTGCCGCTCATACGCAAATCGCCGGCGGGGCGAATTGTTAATGTTTCCAGTATCCTGAGTTCTCTCACGCTGCATTCCGATCCGAACTCGCCGATTTACCCGTTCAAGACTTTCGGTTACGACACGTCGAAAGCCGCGCTGAATGCCTTCACAGTGCATCTCGCCTACGAGTTGCGCGACGACAAAATCAAAGTGAACTCCGCGCATCCGGGCTGGGTGAAGACCGAGATGGGCGGCCCAAACGCGCCGATGGAACCTAGCGAGGGCGGAAAGACGAGCGCGCAACTCGCCACGCTTGCCGACGACGGCCCGAGCGGTGGCTTTTTCCATCTTGGCCAACGACTTCCGTGGTAAAACAAACGAAAGGAACACAAATGAAAAATGGAAAACTAAATGGAAAAATTGCGGTGGTAACCGGAGCGTCGAAAGGAATCGGCGCGGGCATCGCGAAACAGTTCGCGTCGGAAGGCGCGTCAGTGGTTGTTAACTACGCTTCTGCAAAGCAAGACGCAGATCGTATAGTGGACGAAATTAGTAAGCGCGGCGGAAAAGGAATCGCTATCCAAGCGAACGTTGCGAAGCAGGCAGAGGTCGAGAAGCTCTTCGGTGATGCGACAAAAGCATTCGGCAAGATCGACATCCTGGTCAATAACGCCGGTGTTTACGAATTCGTGCCGCTCGAAGAAGTCTCCGAGAAACAGTTTCACAGAATGTTCGATACGAACGTTCTCGGGATGCTTCTGGTCACGCAAGAAGCGCTTAAGCATTTTAATCCCGATGGCGGGAGCATTATTAATATCGGTTCGCTCGCCAGCTCCCTGACTCCGCCGACTGCGGTGGTTTACAACGCGACCAAGGGCGCAGTCGACGCGATTACGCGGACTCTCGCGAAGGAGCTTGGGCCGCGCAAGATCCGCGTGAATTCCATCAATCCAGGAATGGTAGTAACAGAAGGAGCCGTAGCGGGCGGTTACACCGAAGGCGACATGCGGAAAATGTTTGAATCGCAGACGCCACTTGGCCGCGTTGGCGAGACGGAAGACATCGCGCCCGCCGCAGTCTTTTTCGCTTCAGATGATTCGAAATGGATTACTGGAGAAACGCTTCTCATCGCGGGGGGTTTACGTTAATATACAGAGAGAAACGTTTCGATAACACGAAAGGGAATAAACCATGAAAACTAAATCCTTGTCGGTCGCACTTCTCGCAGGCGCGGTCACGATTGCTCAAGCAAATCCAGGAGGTGCTCACGCAGGCACAGGGCGATTTCACGGAGGCGCAGTTGCACATAGTGCCCCGGCCGCTCACGCTCCGATGCAGCGCGGCGGTTTTTCATCCTTCCACTCGGCGCCGATGCGAGCGTACGGCAGCAGACCGCTTTATTCGGGGCAACGCCATTCGTCATTTGGAATGCGTTCGTCACCGTCGTCCGCGTACCGACGGCCTTACATTCATTCGAGTCGAGGCTCGTTCACGCGTTCCGGTCCATTCACGGCCGCAACTATCAGACAAGGGAATCGTATCGCGCCGTTCGCGAATCACAGAAATCCAGCGGGTACAAGCGTATGGAACCAGCGAAACACCGGAATGCAGTTCCGGAATGGAAACAATCTCCGAAATGCAAACAATCTTCGGAATGGAAACAATCATCTTCGTGGCGACTGGCAAAAACACGTTTTCGGGCAGCGTTCAGGGGACTGGCATCGCGATTGGGACCGTCACAGCGACCACTGGTGGAATGGTCACCGATGCTCCTTCATTAGCGGATCATGGGTGATCTTCAATGTTGGATTTTATCCGTGGTGGCCTTCGTACTATCCGGACGATTATTACTACGCCTACGGCTCTCCGTACAGCGGGTATGACGTGCCGTATTCATACGATTATCAGCCGGGCTACGACAATTCCGGCGATTACCAAGGGCAGATGTATTACGACCAGAACAGCTATCCCGATCAATCGCAGAATTACTACGATTCCAGTGTTTATCAAACCGAAGCGTACTACGATCCGAACACCTACAGCGACCAATCGCAATCAAACTATTCGATCGTGGTCGCAGCGCAGGAGCGACTCGCCCGACAAGGCTATTATCACGGTGAGACAGACGGGGCGCTGAGCCCTGAGATGCAGAAAGCCATCAAGCGTTATCAAATCACCAACGGCCTGCGCGCTAGTGGCTACCTGGACACACAGACCCTCTCGGTAATGGGGTTACGAAAATCGGCGAGCTACTAGCACAAATAGCAAGGCCTGAGTACAAACATCAAAATCAACAATCCCCCGGGAGCAGCGATACCATGAACAAACCTGATTCGAAAAAAAAATTGGCGCTCGAACAAGAACGCGACGCACCGCTCGCGACGCGAACGGATCTGTCGCGCGCGGCGGTCAAAGACATAAGCGGCACGATGAACGCAATTCTCGCAGATGTATTCGCGCTCTATGTGAAAACGAAAAACTTCCACTGGCACATGAGCGGTCCCCACTTCCGCGATTACCATTTGCTCCTCGACGAGCAAGCCGACCAGCTTTTCGCGATGACAGATCCGATCGCCGAGCGCGTTCGAAAGCTTGGCGGTCTAACGCTGAGATCCATCGGCCACATCGGTCGCACCCAGCGTGTGCTCGATAATGATGCAGAGTACGTTGAGCCTTTGGACATGATCGCGGACCTCGCGGAGGACAACAAACAGCTGGCCACGCGTCTTCGGGAGGCGCACAACGTGTGTGAGGAACACCGCGACGTCGCCACGACGAGCTTGATTGAAGTGTGGATCGACGAAACGGAGCGACGGGCTTGGTTCCTTTTCGAGACAACGCGCCGGAGCAGCTGAGCGTTGTTCCGTTCTCGCGGTTAACGAATTTGTGTGTGAGAACTCGGTAACAAGGAGAGGATGTTGCTATGCCATACGTAACTGTAGGAAAAGAAGACGGAGCCAACATCGACATCTATTACAAAGACTGGGGCAGCGGTCAGCCAATCGTCTTCAGTCATGGCTGGCCGCTAAGCGCGGACGATTGGGACGCGCAGATGCTTTTTTTCCTCGGCAAAGGTTTCCGCGTCATTGCGCCTGATCGGCGCGGCCATGGTCGTTCGACTCAAACCGGCGGCGGACACGACATGGACCATTATGCCGACGATCTGAAGGCCGTCACCGATCATCTCAACCTGAGGGATGCGATTCACGTCGGCCATTCGACCGGCGGCGGCCAGGTGGTGCGTTATCTCGCTCGTCATGGCGACAAGAATGTGGCGAAGGCGGCGATCATCAGCGCCGTGCCGCCGCTGATGGTGAAGACCCCGGCCAATCCGCTGGGCCTGCCCAAATCGGTGTTCGACGATCTCCAAGCCCAGCTCTTTGCCAACCGGGCCAAGTTTTATTACGACCTGCCGGCCGGCCCGTTCTACGGCTTCAACCGTCCCGGCGTGAAAACGATCGAGCCTACCGTTTGGAACTGGTGGCGTCAGGGTATGATGGGCGGTGCCAAGGCGCACTACGACGGCATCGTCGCCTTCTCGCAGACCGACTTTACGGAGGATCTGAAGAAGATCTCGGTGCCGGTTCTGGTCATGCATAGCGAGGACGACCAGATCGTGCCCTATCAGGCCGCCGGTCCACTCTCAGCCAAGCTCCTGAAGACCGGCACGCTGAAGACGTACAAGGACTACCCGCATGGCATGATCACGACGCAAGCCGACGTCATCAATGCCGATCTGCTCGCGTTCAACAAAGGGTAGACGATTTTCGCAGTAGCAAACCGGCGGAAAAGTAAGACAAAACAATGAGAGAAAATCATGTAACTCTGTTAAAGGCGGCCTTCATCGGTCCTATCGTCCTAGGAGGTTGAACATGAAGATCGTAGTAATTGGGGGCACCGGCCTAATCGGAACAAAGCTCGTGAAAAATCTTCGTGAGCGCGGCCATGAGGTAGTGGCAGCGTCACCCAAATCGGGCGTCAACACCCTTACTGGTGAGGGACTGGCTGAAGCGCTCAAAGGCGCTCAGGTGGTCGTTGACGTGGCGAACGCGCCATCGTGGGAGGACAAGGCCGTCTTGGATTTCTTCGAGACCTCAGGCCGTAACCTTCTTTCCGCAGAAGCCGCCGCTGGCGTGCGGCATCACGTAGCGCTGTCGGTCGTCGGCACCGACCGCCTTCTTGCGAGCGGTTACTTCCGCGCGAAGATGGCCCAGGAAAATCTGATCAAGGCTTCCAGCATTCCGTTTACGATTGTCCGCTCGACGCAGTTCTTCGAGTTCGTGAAGGGCATCGCCCAAACGGCCACCGAAGGTGCAACGGTTCGGTTACCATCCGCTCTTATGCAGCCCATCGCGTCGGATGATGTCGCCGCCGCCCTGGCGGACGTCGCAATCGCCGAACCATTAAACGATACGGTCGAGGTGGCTGGTCCCGAACCGATCCGAATGGATGAATTCGTCCGGCGTTTCTTGAGTGCAACGCGAGACCCACGCAAGGTGATTACGGATGACCACGCGCTCTACTACGGCATAGAGGTGAGCGATAAGAGCCTCGTCCCCGGCCATAATCCCCGCCTCGGCTCAACGCGTTTCGAGGAGTGGCTCAGCCGCTCCACATCCTAGAAGGTAACTCAGCAAGGCAGTGTGAGAGTTAGGTCAATACATCAGCAAGTTTATCTTTTCCCGCACATCCCAAGAACAATCAAACCACATAGGAGAAGGAACATCACAATGAAACGAATCCGAACTTCAAAACCAGTCGGGCGGCCGCGCTTCACCTACGCACTTATTGTTTGCGCACTTATCGTCGCCACTGTCGGCGTGGGCTTAGGGATAGCCGCTGACAAAAATGCAAAGGTCACGCTCGTCTATGAGCACGCTCTGCCAAATGTGCCTGGCAAAAGTATCAAGGGTGTGCTCGTCGAATATGGTCCCGGCGGTACGTCGTCGGCCCACACGCATCCCAAGTCTGCTTTCATCTACGCAACCGTTCTCGAAGGAGCGATCCGAAGTTCGGTCAATAATGGGCCGGTCGTTACTTATCGCACCGGACAGAGCTTCTCCGAGATGCCTGGTGACCGGCACAGCGTTAGTGAGAACGCGAGCAAGACCGAACCCGCTAAGCTGCTGGCCGTGTTCGTGGTCGATACGGACGAGAAGGAACTGACGACGCCGTACGAAAAATGAGACGACGGGCGATATGAAAGAAAAGAATCGGACCATTCCGACAGTGGTAGTTACACTGGCAGCCCTCAATGGCGTGTTTCTGTTTGGAAACGGACTGTTCATGCTCCTCGCTCCATCGGCGTGGTATTACTTCGTGCCTGGCGTGACCCACACGGGTCCCTTTAATCAGCATTTCATCCGCGATATTGGGCTTATTCAGATGCTCCTCGGCGCCGCCTTCGGTGTCGGTATGATCCGACCGGCGAGCCGCTTTGTGCTGTGGGCTGCGGCGACGTCGTGGCTTATCGCACATGCAGGTTTGCACCTGTGGGAAGTTGCAGTCGGCATTTGCTCTCCATCGACAATTCTTCGCGATTTTCCCGCTGTCACTCTCCCGGCTTTGATTGGCGTTGCCCTTACGACGTGGGCCTGGGGCAAAGCCCCAGCCCGGCGTCTCCCGACCTAATGAGCACGGCAACCCCGATTCGGCAATGCTTTCAGCGAAGCTCGTCAAGAACGCACAGCTTAGAGTTTACAAATGCACGCCGCACGGCACATGTGCACAACTTTGAAAGATAAGGTAAACGAAGAGTTGCTCGCGTTCATCAAGGACGAATAACAGTGAAAGGAGAGCTGCTACTACAGATCTACACGATTATTCATACCGCGATCAGTCTTGTTGCAATTTTAACCGGCTTCGTCGTTTTGTTCGGACTACTCTCGGGCAAACGGTTTGATGGCTGGACAAAATGGTTTCTAATCGCAGCGGTCGCGACAACAATCACCGGGTTCTTTTTTCCGTTTCATGGTTTCACGCCTGCGATCGGCCTCGGCATTATATCGCTGCCTTTTCTAGCCGTTACGATTTTCGCGCGTTATCCCAAGCAACTCGCGGGGCCATGGCGATGGATTTATGTGATCGGTGCCGTGACATGCCTGTATTTTAATCTTTTCGTGCTAGTCGTGCAGTCCTTTGAAAAAATTCCGGCGTTGCACGCACTGGCCCCGACGCAAACCGAACCGCCATTCAAATTTACCCAACTTGTTGTTTTGGTGATTTTCGTTTTGCTCGGACTCCTTGCGGTGATCCGTTTTCGGCCGGAACCGGCGCTCGCGACACATGCGCCAACTTGTTAAGCACTGGCAATGGCTGCTTCCACGCGCGTCCATTGCGCGCTTCCTGTAATCGACCAAGTTCTAACGGAGGCGAAACGGCGCGGCATCGAAGTCATTGCGGCGCCCCCATCGGAAGTCTGTGAACTGCCGGAGGAAGTGAAAAAAGGCCACGCGTACGCCATCCTGCACCGGACCTGCTGGCCGGCGATTTCGGAGACCGAATCTGTGTGAACGAATGATTGAGCCGCATCAGTTCAGCGAAAAAGTGTTTCATGGTACGGCGCACTCGAAATCGCTTGCACCTTTCGGCCGGCAAAACTCGCCCCAGCCAGCGATGCGCCAATACTCAGGGAGTTTCGCAGCGCGGACCAACTCACGGAATCTGGGCTCTGTTCGCAGCGAATGAAGGATCGGCGTCCACATCAGCGACATATCTATCACATAACGAGAGCGGAAAGTGGTGACCAGGGCATCAAGAGCGACCTCTTTCTGCTCGGTGTACATCGCGACCGCGGCCAGCGACGGCATGTAAAACACGTCACCTTCCCTAATGAGTTTGGTTAACTCGGACGGCGCTCCTGACCCGGGTCGAAAATAGACAAGCGCTGCGTCCATCGCTTCAATTGCTTGTCGATTAGCCGGAAGCGACCATATCCCCGGGGATGAGCGTGCCTGGGCGAGAGCTTGTCGCGCCCTGACAGTGTCGTGGTCGGTTAGCGCGAGAAATAGTTTCAGCTCGATGAGAAAAGCCGGCGACGGTTCAACCATTTTTTGTGAGCGGTCAAGCATCTCGGCACTTTTCTGCAGGTCACCACGAATGAGATAGAGAAGTCCCATGATGGAAGGCGGGACCCAGCCTAACGGTTCAAGCTCCTGGGCGCGACTCATGTGCTGGAACGCCTCCTCAAGGTGACCGACCCTGAACAGGAGCTGCCCATACTGGTTATGAGTTTCGGCCTCCCCGGAATTAAGTTCGAGCGCACGACGGAATTCGGTTTCTGCCGCCAGCCAATCGAAGCGGTCGCGCAGAACGTTAGCTAGAACCGCATGGGCCAGGTCCGTTCCTTCGTCGATGCTCAAAGCCTTGCGCGCGGCACTTTCCGCGGCTTCCAAGGATTCCTTTCTCGGAGAGACGTAGTAGTAGGAGGCCAATGCTTGCGCTTGCGCGAGAGCAGCCCACGCCTTAGCGAAATTGGGATCCCGTTGCACCACGCCTTCCAAGAGTGTGATTGCTCGGCGCAGATTTTCAGTATCCCTGCGCGTGATTAAGGTTCTTGCCTCGAGATAACTATCGTAGGCCTGCATGTCCTGAGTCGGCTTTTGAGCTTTCTCGGACACACCGAGATTTAGTTGCACTGAAAGCGCACTGGCGATCGCGCGTGCAATTTCCTCTTGAATGGCGAACACGTCGTCCAGCTTGCGATCAAAGGCTTGCGACCAGAGACGGTAACCATCCTGCGTTCGAATCAGCTGCGCCGTAATGCGGAGTCGATCTCCCGATTTGCGAACACTACCTTCCAGAACATTAGCCACCCCGAGCGCTGAACCGACTTCGCGCAAATCTCGGTTCTGGCTCTTGAATGCAAACGAGGACGTTCGACCAGGCACTTTTAGATCACGGACCTCTGCCAGGCGACTTAGAATTTCTTCCGTCAAGCCATCTGCGAAGTAAACGTTCTCCTGATCGCTGCTCATGTTCACGAAAGGCAACACAGCAATTGATTTCGTGGGCAAAGCAGAGGCCTTTTGTTCGTTAGGCGCGCTGTAGCGGCCAAGCAAAAACAAACCGACTGATAGGAGGGTGGCGACAATGACAACGTAAAACGCTTCGTTGCGGAGAGCAGGTTTCTGGTAGGGGACGCCGATACGACGAGTAAGCTTCCGGCGACAGGATTCCAGGGCTTCCATCAATTCGCGAGCCGATGCGGGCCGCTTGCCGGGGTCGATGGCAAGCGTAGAGCGCAGCAGTTTTACTAGGGGTTCAGGAACTTTTCTGGCGACCAATTGCGCGGTCGGCAGATCATCGCGGGTTTTACGATCGCGAATCTCTTCCATCGTCTTGCCAAAGTGTGGTGCCAATCCGGTGAGCGCGAACCAGAGCGTAGCGCCCAACGAATAGATGTCGGACCGCGCATCGACCGGATCGCTTCCAAATTGCTCAGGACTTGCGAAACTCGGCGTGCCAACAAATTCTCCGTGCGTCAGATCCATGTCTCCTCCGGCATCGGTGATCGCCTTGGCCAGGCCGAAATCGATGACTTTCACTTCCGACTCCGTCGTCAGCATGATGTTGCCCGGCTTCAGATCGCGATGAATCAAATCATGGGCTCCCGCAGCCATCAAGGCTCGCGTGATTTGAATCGCAATTTCCAGAGCGTCCCTTGCATTAAGCGGACCGTCCCTCCGTACGCGAGCCCCCAAGGTTTCGCCTTCGACTAACTCCATCGCGTAATAGCAGTGGCTCCCATCCGACGAAGTGCCGAACTGGTAAACGGCAGCCACATTCGGGTGCCGCAGGGCAGCCGCAGCGCGGGCTTCACGCAAAAAACGTTCGCGCACAAATTGCGAGCCGCGGGCTCCCGCAGGCACCTCGATCACTTTCAGGGCCACTCTGCGGCGCAACACCCTGTCCGCAGCAAGGTAGGTCACGCCGATTGCACCGTGACCGAGTTCCCAGTAAGAACCGTCTGGGCGCCGCTCGACCTCAAAGTCGCCGAAGACTAATGAGGGAAGCTGCCTGGTCTCGACGACTGATTCGTCTAAGGCAGTCCGGAGGAAACAAGCTACGCAGTCGCCCTTTGCGTCCAACGGCTCGCCGCATGCCCAGCAAACCGTGGTTGCTGATGCTAGTGGTGTTGTTGCCATGGCGCGTATTTCCTAATTTTCCGTTAACACACGGAGTAACACGTGTAGCTCTTCCTGCGCTTGTGCTTTAGTCTGCACCGTTCGGCGCACCTCAGCGTGCAACGCTTCCCGATAACGCGCTCGGAGGCGAGTGACGTGGCTGCGAAGTGTTGATTCAGTCATCTCCAGATGAACCGCCAGCTCAGCGTAAGGCGGTGGCGGGCCAGCGCCACCGCCAAGAAAAGCCCTCAATTCTTTGAAGAGCTTCTCCTTGGATTCACCTTTGTAATCTGCTGCGAGCCGTTCCAATGCAGCGGTGACCAACGCAGCAGCCCAGCTGCGATCGAAGACGCGATCTTCACTACTCGTAGAACTATGAGTCTGGAAAAGCGACTCCGCATTTTCGATCTGCTCTTCATGCAGAGGAAGAAAATTTTGTCCGCCGCCGCGTTTGAGCGTCCGTTCGCGGTCGGAAGCGTGCGCAAGAAAATTTTTCAGGGAAGCAAGCAAAAACGAACGGAACTTACCTTTCTGCCGCTCGACCCGAGCGTAAATTTTATGTTCCAACAGATAGGCGAAAAAGCTCTGTGTCAGATCTTGTGCATCGTGCACGGTGTAGCCGCGACTGCGCACAAAACTGTAAAGCGGCGCCCAATAAATTTGGCAAAGCTCCGCTAGCGCGGCTTGCGCAACTTCCGGTTCCGCATCGCCTCTTCCCGCCGCGAGAACCACGCTCCAGTGAGTCGGAGGAAACAAATCGCTCTGGTGAGACCCGTTCCCTGCCAGCGCCTTCACATCGCTAGTTTGTATCAAGACCGCAAGAAGAAAAGCAAGTTGCGAGAAAAATTCAGATTTCGTGCAGCGCGCGCTCCAGAATCCGTTTGTAAAAGGAAAGTAATCATCACGAAAGGAAAGACAGCTATGAAGACCAACATTCTCCGAAACATATTTCTTAGCAATGGCGTGGCGTTCGCGTCAGCACGTCTGCTAGCTGCCGCCATGACCTCGATGGTACTGCTGAGTGTCCTCGCGACCAGTGCTTCCGGCGGCACGAGCGATGGCTTCCTGAATTTCAGCCGCACGCCCTTTGTTCACCCTCAACCTACCATCATCACATTCAATGCTCCGGGCGCGGGTACAGGTCCCGGCCAGGGCACAATCGCGTTCGCCATCAACCCGGCAGGGACAATCTCGGGACGCTACGCCGACGCGGGCGGTGTGATTCACGCTATCGTGCGCACTCCGGACGGCGCAATCATCGCGTTCGACGCTCCGGGCGCGGGGACAGGCCCTCGCCAGGGCACACGGCCTTTCAGCATCAACCCGGCAGGCGTGACGGCGGGCTACTACAACGACGCGAGCGGTGTGTTTCACGGTTTCATGCGCACTCCGGACGGTGCCATCACTACCTTCGACGTCCCGGGTGCGGGCACAGGTCCCGGCCAGGGTACTTTCGCCGGCAACATCAATCCGGCGGAGGCGATCGCGGGACGCTACGTTGACACTAGCGATGTGGCTCACGGCTTCCTGCGCGCTCCGGACGGCACCATCACTACGTTTGATGCTCCGAACGCGGGCACAGGTCCCCGCCAGGGCACCTTTGTTTTTACCGGCTTTTGCCTCAACCCCGCAGGGGCGATCGCCGGAGCTTCCGTTGACGCGAGCGATGTGTATCACGGCTTCCTGCGCGCTCCGGACGGCACGATCACCACGTTCGATCCTCCGGGCGTGGGCACAGGCCCTGGCCAAGGCACTCTCCCGCTCGGCATCAATGAGGCAGGAACGATTGAGGGAGACTACATTGACTCGAATGATGTCAATCACGGCTTCGTGCGCGCCTTGGACGGCACTATCACCACGTTCGACGTTCCGGGCGCGGGCACAGGCCCCTTCCAAGGCACCTCACCGCAGGGCATCAACGCGTCAGAGGTGGTCACGGGAGAGTACGTGGACGCGAGCGACGTCAATCATGGCTTCGTGC
>Ga0307312_10000385_pt1 | contig 20220 bp, 23 predicted proteins | sample ER_DNA_202_FD_194489 | JGI IMG/M metagenome (GOLD analysis project Ga0307312, IMG submission 194489) | Bulk soil microbial communities from the East River watershed near Crested Butte, Colorado, United States - ER_DNA_202 | ecosystem: Environmental > Terrestrial > Soil > Floodplain | place... | reverse complement strand
GACTTTGGCCAGGCTCAATCCACGGTCTTGCCTGAGCCGCCTGATGCGCTGGCCCAGCGTCTCAGTTCGAGGCATCCTGGCATGATACCCGCTTGTAAAGCGGGGGTTTACACTGCCCTAAGCGGGCGGGTTGGTCGTCCTCGTTTTCAGCACTCTCCGCAGGCGTCGATCCTTGCGAGCGACGTGGCCCGCCAACCGCAGGAAGGCTTCCCTCAACGGGCCGGCTTCCGCCTCCGTGCTGGTCAGCTGCCAGCTCACCACCTCGAGGTCCTGCCATGGCGATCCGGCCCTGTCGCTGAACGCCATCCTGACGCGCGGTCCCTCGGCCCACGCCTCGATGGCCGCCGAGCATCGGTCTGTTCGGTCGGTGCCGTCGCGCCAATCGCCGACCGCGATCGACAGCACTACACGGGGCTCCGGATCACGATGGAAGTGGTCGAAGATGTCGGCGCGGTAGATGGCGATGGCTTCGTCATCCTCGTACAGGACGCCGATCACGCTCTCGTAAGGAGCGCCGCACTTGGCGCAAATCCCATCGGCCACCTGGTCGTCGTGCTCCAGGCGCAGCCCGCCCGCGGCCGCGCCCAACTACACGTAGTCCCGCGGATCGAGGCTGCGGGTGAGGGTGGTGAAGTTCTCGAAGCCCCTGCTGGTCACCATCCCTGTGTCCTCGATACGAACACCACCCAGGCCGAGGAGGTACAGCCCGGGTTCGACAGTCACCACGTCGCCCTCGAGCAGAGGTTCCTCATTTGGTCCGCGCAGCGACGGCTCTTCATGCACGTCAAGTCCAACGCCGTGGCCGGTGCTGTGGTTCATCTTCGCCACACCCTCAGGCCCTTCGTAACCCTTGGTGGTGGTCCCGTAACCGCGGTCGACCAGGACCTGGCAGACGGCATGATGGACGTCGCGCCCAGCGACGCCGGACCTGATTGATTCGATGCCGGCGTCGAGCGCCTGGAGCGTGGCGGCATGCATCTTCCGGACCTCGTCGGAGATCTCGCCGACCACAACAGTCCGTGTGAGATCGCCGTAGTAGTGGCTGCCCCGTCCAGACGGGAAGATGTCGATGATCACGGGGGCGCCGGCTCGGATCGGACCTTCGCCGCGAAAGTGCGGCATGGCGCATTCGGGAGAGCCCGCGACGATCATGTCGGGGCAGCTGAAGCCCATCTCGCCAAGCAGAAGCTGGGCACGGGCATACAGACGCTCGGAGGTCAGCGGCCTGCCCTCGAGCCAGAGCACTCCGCCTTGGATCTCGGCCTGCGCCAGCTGGCGTACCACCTCCGTGACCGCCGCCTCGGCGGCGCGCTGCGCAGACCTGATGAAACCCGCCTCTTCAGCCGACTTGTGCCGGCGTTCTGCGACGAACAGGTCCCGGTCGATCTCGACCTGGACGCCGGCTGAGCGCAGCTCTTCTAGATAGGCCGCCTGCAGCCGAGGCGAAACCCGTGCTTCTTCGTGGCCCTTGTCCCGCAACATTCTTGCGGCAAGCCGTGCCCACGAAGCGTATGGCCCGTGATCGATGAAGCCGGCTTCCGCGAAACCAAGCTTGAGAGCCGCCTTGCTTTGCGTGCGGGCCCGGTCGATCTCGAGCGGGCTGGCGACCAGCACGTCGTCACCTTCGGCATATCTGACGTAGAGGCCTGTCTCCACTGGGAACCCCGAGGCGTAGGTGAAGTCTGCATCCGCCTCACCGCTGGGAATCAGGACCAGCGGCTTCACCGGCTGCTCTTAGTGTGGCGTTCGATAGCTGTGGCGAACAGGGAAGCCAGCGCCGCAGGTGCGAGCGAATCAACCTCTTCTGTCACCCGCTCGGCCATCCGTTTGGGCAATTGCTTTCGCAGGAGCTCGAGCTGCTGCTCGTACACGCGGCCCAGCGAGCGCGGGGCAGAACGACCTTCCAAATTCAACTTCTCCTGGACCTCGTAACCGCCCGTGTACGAGATCTCATACCCAAGATCTCGCAGCTGGGTGAGGTCCCGACGCAGTGTACGTTCCGAAACTCCGGCCCGTTCAGCGAGCTCGAGAGGATTGAGACCTGGTTCGGCGATGACTACAGCGAGGATCCGCAACATGCGGGCGAGCCGGAGGGCGCGGTTCACGCACCCAACGGAGGCTGGTTAGCCGATCTCTTCCCAAGAGGTTGCATTGCCCTCAAACGGGTCGGGCTCGGCCTCCTCCTGGTTTCCCACCTTCTGGTGGAACCTGCTCGCGATCATCTGGTAGGCCATAGCCTTGGGGATGCCGAGCTTGGTCAGCGACTTGACCTCGTCGGACATCACCTTGTCGCGGGCGGCTTCGACCGCCGCCAGCACCTCTTCGATGGATGCCGTCTTCTTGACCATAGGTATCAGATCATACCCAAGCCAACCGTCCCTTAATCTTTACTCGACGTGCCCGTCGCGCCTGGAGGTACTGGGGGAGTGGATGGCTGAATACGCGCCCGACAAGATCAGGAACGTCGTCCTGATAGGTCACTCGCACGACGGCAAGACAGCGCTCGCTGAGGCGATGCTGTTTGCATCCGGCTCGATCGCCCGCATGGGCTCACCCGACCAAGCGACCGCGACGACCGATTTCGAGCCCGAGGAACACAAGAGGAAGATCTCGATCAACCTCGGTGTGGCCTTTGCCGAGCACAACGGCTTCAAGATCAACATCCTCGACGCCCCCGGCTTCTTCGATTTCGCAGGCCAGGTCCTGAGCGGCTTGCGGGCAGCCGAGGGCGCAGTGGTTGTGGTCGGAGCACACTCCCAGCTTCCTGTCGGCACCGAGATCGCCTGGGAGCACTGCAACCGCACAAGCAAGCCCCGAATTGTGGTCGTCAACAAGCTCGACAAGGAGAACTCCGACTTCTACGGCGCGGTCGCTGCAATGCGTGAGCAACTGGTGCCACGGCCATTCCCACTTCACCTCCCGATCGGTTCAGAGGCCGAGTTCCGCGGCATCGTCGACCTGCTGCACAAGAAAGCTTTCGTGACGACCCCGGACGGCAAGGGGGGCGAGGCGCCGATCCCTGACGACATGCAGAAGCTCGTCGACGAGTACCGGGGCCAGTTGATCGAGGCTGCGGCCGAGAGCGACGACTCCTTGCTCGAAAAATACCTCGATACCGGAACGCTGAGCGAGGAAGAGATTCAGCTCGGACTTCGTGAAGGAATCCTTGCCGGCAAGGTGGCGCCCGTGGTGTGTTGCTCGGCTACGAAGCTCTTGGGAGTGCGGACGCTGATGTCGACAGTCTGCGAGCTTCTGCCACCCGCCGAGGGTGACCCCGACAAGCCGGCCAAAGCTCTCGTGTTCAGCACCGGCGGCGACCAGTTCGGACGTGTCAGCTACTTCAAGGTGGTGTCGGGCACGGTCAAGGCCGACTCGCACCTTGCCAATCTGAGCCGGGGCGGAGACGAGAGGCTCGCCCAGATCTTCTTCCCGCGCGGCAAGGAGCATGTGGCCACGACCGAGGTCCATGCCGGCGACATCGGCGCTGTGACCAAGCTTGCCCATACCCTCACGGGTGACACGCTTGGTGTGAAGGACGGAGGACCCCTGCCGGCGCTCGAGCTTCCAGGCCCTGCCTACAGCGTGGCGATCACACCGAAAGCTCGTGGGGACGAGGAGAAGATCTCGAGCGGCCTTGCGCGTTTGAGCGAGGAGGACCCGACGCTGCACGTGGAGCGGTTGGAGGAGACCCATCAGCTCGTCATCGCCGGGCTTGGCGACGTCCACCTGGACGTGACGCTCGAGAAGCTAAAGCGCAAGTACGGTGTCGAAGCGACGACCCAGGTGCCCCGCGTTGCATACCGCGAGACGGTCTCCGGCCACAGCCGGGCGGAGGGCCGTCACGTCAAGCAGTCGGGCGGGCACGGGCAATACGGGATCTGCGTCATCGAGGTCTCGCCGACGAAGCGCGGCGAGGGCTTTGTGTGGGAAGACAAGATCTTCGGCGGCTCCATCCCCCAGAACTTTCGCGTCTCGGTGCAGAAGGGGATCGTCGACAACATGGCCAAGGGTGTCGTGGCCGGATACCCGATGGTCGACGTAAGAGTGACGCTGGTGGATGGCAAGTTCCACCAGGTCGACTCCAACGACATGGCCTTTCAGATCGCCGGCTCGATGGCCATCCGCAAGGCGTCCCTCGAAGCCGGGCCTGTCCTTCTCGAACCGATCGTCGAGGCGGATGTAAGGGTGCCGGAGAAGAATCTCGGCGCGATCATGTCGGACATCAACGGAAGGAGGGGCAAGATCCTGGGCACCGAGCCTGATGACGGGTATGAGAAGGTCCGAGCCACAGTGCCCGAGCACGAGATGCTGCGTTTCGCCCTCGACCTGCGCTCGATCACGCAGGGCCGTGGGAGCTTTCAAATGAAGTTCTCGCATTACGACGAGATGCCCGCGCACCTCGCCAAGGCAATCATCGAAGAGTTCACGAAGCAGCACGAAGAAAAGGCGTGAGCGCCCCCAGCGCTCACGACGTATGCGTCATCGGCGGTGGCGTGACTGGAGCGGGCATCGCCCGCGATCTCTCGCTCCGCGGGCTCTCGGTCCTTCTGCTCGACAAGGGGGATTGGGGCGCGGGAACAAGCGGCGCCTCGACCTGGATGATCCACGGCGGCCCGCGGTATCTGGAGTTCGACTGGGACACGACACGCCGTTCCTCCGAGGACGCGGGCTACATCGTGTCAATTGCCCGTCACATGGTTTACCGCGTTGCGTTCATCGTCCCGATCCTCCACCACGATCGCAACAACATCGAAAGGATGGAAACCGCGATGGAGGTGTATGACCGCTTCCAGCCGCTCAAGAAGTCCAACCCGCATGTTCGCTTGACCGCTCAGGAAGCGCGACAGGCCGAGCCAGGGCTCACCACCGAGCTCGTCGGTGCCGTGACTCTCGAGGAATGGGGCGTCGACCCCCACCGCCTCGTGTACGCCAACGTGCAGGACGCGGTCGCCCACGGCGCTCGCGCGTTGAACCACACGCGCGTGATCGAGCTCCTGCGCGATGGCGGCAAGGTGATCGGGGTCCGCTACCGATCGCCCGACGGCGCACTCTCAGAAGCACGCGCCAAGGTTGTTGTGAACGCTACGGGCCCATGGGTTCCGGAAATCAGCCGCATGGTGGGCGCGGATGTGCAGCTCCGGCCCGCCAAGGGGATACACCTTGTATACCCGCACCGCATCTCGAACTTCGGGATCAGCGCCGAGACTGTCGACGGTCGGGACGTGCTCATGGTCGCCCACGGCGGCTTCACTCTGCTCGGCACGACTGACGATGACTTCTACGGCGATCTCGACTCAGTCGACGTGCATGAGGACGAAGTCGACTATCTGTTGCAGGCATTCGAGCGCGTTTTTCCGACGATCCGTGACTACCGCCCTGTCAGGACGACGACAGGCGTGCGCCCCACGCTCTTCAAGTGGCGTAGGTACGAGGATGAGCTGTCGCGCCGCTATCAAGTGATCGATCACGCGCGCGAGGGCGCCGAGGGATTCGTCACCATCGCCGGCGGCAAGCTCTCTATGTACAGGCTGATGGCTGAGGAGACCAGCGATGCCGTATGTCGCAAGCTCGGCCACCAGGCGCCCTGCACAACAGCAACCAGTCCTCTCCCCGGCAGCGAGTCAGAGCTCGAGCCCGCGGCTGAGCTCGCGCGTCGATTCGGGATACCCGCATTGGCGGCAATCAAGCTGCAGAGTCGCCATGGATCGCGTGCGGGCGATGTTCTTGACAATGCTCACGCAGGCCGCATCGTGTGCCGCTGCGAGCCGCTCACCGAATCGGAGCTCGTCTATGCAGCACGCCACGAACAGGTGCGCACGCTGGCCGATGCCTTTCGTCGGGTTGGGCTTGCGGGCGGGCCGTGCGCGGGTGCTGCATGTGTGATGCGAGCGGCTGAGGTGATCGGCCGCCAGCTCGGTTGGAGTGCATCGCAGAGGTTCGATGCAGTGCGCGAGTTTGTCAGCGGCGCCTGGCTCGGACGGGCTCCCGTATTGGGGCGCTCCGGATGGGCTCAGGAAGAGCTCGCCCAAGGTTCGTTGCGAGGCCTCCGCTAAGTGTCCCGCCCCCGAAGCTCCTTGCATCTTCGCGGCCTAGGCGGCCGGGCGCCTGCGGCGCTGAAGCCCGCGTCAAGGGCCCTGGCGCCGCGTCGTCACGCATCTGGCGATGCGCTCCTAGCTGCGCCACCCTTTCCTTGGCTCCGACCGCCGAGACCACGAATATGCGGCGGATCTCCGGGGGCAGGACACTAGTGGGACGAACCGACTCGCTCGCGAAGCTCGCGTGGGCTTACGGACTGCACCTTGCGCGCCGGCGATTGACCCGGCCACGCTCGCAGCTGACGACGCTCATCGATACGTACGCGAAGGACGGCATCCGCCCGCTGGAGAGCGCAGAGCGCGAACTACATCCTCGACTGATCGGATGCATCAACTGCGGGCTGTGTGCGCTAGCGGCAGGCCGTCTTGGAAAGACTCGACTTCCCGACCTTGCCTCGTCCTATATGAGGCTCTACGCGCGGTTGGGCGACGCCTCTTCCGATATCGAGGGCGACGAGCCAGATCTCGAAGCGGCCTCCGCCGCGTGTCCGGTAGGACTGCCGCTGGCTGACGTGGCAGCTGTCGTGCGCCGGCTCGCAGCCGTCTGAGGTCGCTGAGGTCTGGGACCCATCCGCCAGGCGGATGCTCCGATTCGGATCACCGGCTCACCACCCGCGCACCCGAATCGACACCAGCCACGTGCCTCCCCATCTACACGGACGACCGCAACCGAGGCGGCGCTGAGACCTGTGCTCCGGCCGGTGCCGGCGGCAGCCTCGCGCGCGGTCAGGGTTGCGAGTTATCCACATTATGTATACAGTCTGGGGACATCACACAACATCTAGCGTCAATGGTCAAGCGTTTCGTGTCGTTTATGCGCCGCTGGGAGGCGTTGGACACCCTATTTGCCCGCCTCGCCGACCAATTCCGCGTCGAGCCGGAGGAGGAGTATGGGTCCGACTTCGACCCCCTACCTTCGCCCCCTCAAGTGTCGATCGCGCCGGCGACTTTCGAGAGGCGGTTCATGAAGCTCCACGCCCAGGGCAAATTCGACGAAATGTGGGAAATGCTCGCGGAAGATGCTCAACTGGCGTGGGGCAGCCGCGAGGCGTTCGTCGCAGAGATGCCGCGATTGGGCGATGAAACCGAGGTCCTCGACATGCAAGTCGTCAGCGTCGCAGTGGTCGAAGGCTGGACCGACCAAAAGCACCATCGAACCTACTCCAACGTCGCGCAGATGGTGATGCGGTACCGCGTTCGCCAGCAATGGAGGGAGTGGACGTTCGACCGCCAGGTCCACCTCATTCCCGCCTCCGGAGGTTGGCGCACGCTGTGCTATCCATCGCGAGCCGGAGCCCCGGCAACCCGCTGATATAGTGGGTTGCAACCCATGCTGCAGCAGACTGTCGAAGAGCAGGATCGAGATCTTCGGTGGCACCGTCGGAGACAGCGCGCCATGACACCGCGTCGAATGCTGCAGGAGTCGGATGAGCTGCTCTTCTGGGTCGAGGAGTGCCTCGTGCAAGAGGTTCGCATCGTCCCGGGCTGGCTGGTGGCGAGGCTGATGGTGGTGCTGCGACAAGCGCATCCCGAACTGCCCGCGCGCCTTGGCCGTGAGAGGCGGCCCGATCAAGTGATGGAGATCATCTATGACGCCCAGGCTGCATTGATGGAGCAGGCGTGCCGCAGTCGCGGCCCAGGAGAGGTGATTCCGCTTTTCGCGAGGGCGCGCGAGCGGATGCTCAGAGAAGCGGCCGCGACGCTTTAGGCGGCGTTGGCGCTCCGGGTCGACCTTCACCTTCACTCGAACTTTTCACACGACGGCCAGAGCTCGCTCGAGGAGCTCCTCGAGCGAAGTCGAGAATGTCGCCTGGATCGGATCGCGTTAACCGACCACAACACGGTCGAGGGCGCGCTCGAGCTGTCACGAATGGCTCCGGAGCTGACCATCGTCGGTGAGGAGGCGAAGACTCGAGAGGGCGAAGTCATCGGATTGTTCATCACTGGCCGTCTGGTCCCTTATCTGCCACCTGAGGAGGTGATGGACGTTATCCATGAGATGGGCGGCCTCACTTATCTGCCCCATCCGCTGGACCGGCATCGCGCGCACTTCCGCCTCGAGCGCGTCGTCGAGCTGGCGGACCGCATCGACATCATCGAGACATATAACCCCTGGTGCGATGCGGCCGCCAACACAGCCGCCGCAGCACTGGCGGCTGATCTCGGCAAGGTCGCCGCGACGGGGTCCGACGCGCACGGGATTCGAGAGCTCGGTCGCAGCTGGATGGAGATCGACGAGTACAGAGATCCGAAGGATTTCCTTGAGAAGCTGCGTCACGCGCGACACGTCGTCACGTCGAACAGTGGCAGCGGGCGGCGCGCGTGACCAGCGAGCTGCTCGTGGCGGGCTCGGTGGCCCTTGACACCCGTGACGGCCCCTTTGGCAAGGTGAGAGAAACGCTCGGTGGATCGGCTGTTTACTTTTCGCTCGCGGCGAGCTTGATCATGCCCGTCAAGGTGGTCGCTCCAGTTGGTCTGGACGGTGCCAAGCGTGTCGCGCAGGCATTCAGCGGTCGCACCATCGACGTCGACCTGCTCCAGATCCTCGACGCTCGCACGTATCGGTGGCGTGCGCATCAGGAACACGGGCGCAATATCGACCTTGGCAGCAGCGACAACATTTACGACAGCTGGGAGCCAACCCTGCCGGCGAACTTCGAAGGCTGGGCGTTTGTGGGCTCGATGAGACCCGACCGCCAAGCGCAGCTCATGGGGATGCTTGGCGCCGCCAAGCTTCTTGCCGCCGACTCCATGCTGTCGTACGTGCAGGCCAGGCCTCCCGAAGCGCGGGATGTGCTTCGCAGGTCAGGCTGGTTCTTCTGCAACGAGGAAGAGTTCAGCGCACTCGGTGGCACGGACCCTGAGGAATTCCGCCGGCAGTGGTGGCTGCAAGGCCTCGTTGTCAAGGCCGGACCGATGGGGCTGGCCGCGTATACCGAATATGGGGTGGTGCGAGTGCCTGCCTTGACAAACCGTCCAATCCTCGACACAACGGGGGCCGGCGACGCATTTGCCGGCGGAATGCTCGCGCGGTGGTTGAGCACTGGCGGCCTGCCCGCCGGTTTACAGGACGCGCTCGTGTGGGGCGTGGCTTGTGCGTCGATCACAATCTCATCGATCGGCGTGAAAGGAATCGCTAAGGCAACTCACAAGGAATTGGAAGAGCGGGTGGTAGAGGTGGAGGAATGCCTGCGCCGCGAATCCTGATCATCGCAGGCGATCTCGTCGAGCAAGAGGTCGACGCAATTGTCAATGCGGCCAACAATGACCTGGTCCTGGGTGGCGGTGTGGCCGCGGCGATCAGAAGTAGTGGAGGGCCATCGATACAAGAGGAATGCGACGCGCACGGTCCAGTGAAAGTTGGAGAGGCCGCGTTGACAGGAGGTGGCGAGCTGCGCGCCCGCCACGTAATTCATGCAGCGAGCATGGCCCTAGGAGGACATACCACTGCGGAATCGTTGCGGTCTTCAATGGACAACGTTTTCCGACTTGCACAGGAGCATGACGTGAAGACGATCGCCATCCCCGCAGTCGGAACTGGCATCGCCGGCTTTCCAATGGATGAATGCGCCATCGTCATGGCACATTGTTTGAGTCATGCGCTCGCGGAAGGATGGCATCCGACAGAGGTGCGCTTCGTGTTGTTCGGTGAGGGCGCTCGGCGTGCGTTCGAGGCCTCGTTTCGCGCCTCATTTGTGGCCTGAATCGACGCTGAAGGCCACCGAAAAGCCGCAATTTCCACGCCCATTTTTGGTCCTGCTTTTGGCCACCCTCAAGCAAGTTCGGCTGAATTCAGGTTGAATTGAGGTTGATCTGGTCTGGAGAGGCCCCTAGAATGGGCTGAGTCCAGCCCCAGAAACGGATTCCGACTAAGGATGGTGAGAGTTTGGAAGGATATTGTTTGAAGGACAAAAGAAAGGTCGAGATGAAAGACCCTCAGCCGATCACAATGAAGAATGGGAAGCCGGCAACAGTTGGGACTTGCCCGAACTGCGGGACCAAGATCTACAAAATCGGTAAGGCGGTGGCATAAATGGAAGGCTATTGTTTGAAGGACAAGCGAAAGGTCGAGATGAAAGACCCTAAGCCAATCACGATGAAGAACGGCAAGCCGGCAACAGTTGGGACTTGCCCGAACTGCGGGACCAAGATTTACAGGATCGGTAAGTCGACCTAAACACAATTCGATAGGGACCGCTCCCATTGAGCGGTCCTTTTTCTTTGCCCAGTGATCAGGTGGTGATTGGCGGCTCTAAGGCCCCAAGCAACACTTCGGTCGCAGACACTGCCTCATCGACGCCGAGTGCTTTGAAGATCTCGACGTTGGATGGATTGTTGACACGAGCGATCGTCTTCTTCACGTTGAAATGGCGCTTTGCCATCTGTAGGGCGATGAGGTTGTCCTCGTCGTCGGCGGTCACAGCAACTATTGCGTCGGCACGCTCGATTCCGGTTTGCGAAAGAAACTTGACCTCGCAACCGTCGCCCCTCATCACAATGCTGCCGAGCTGAGTCTCGAGCCACTCGGCTCTGCGCGAATCCCTCTCAATCAGAGTCACTTCGTGCCCGCGCTCGAGAAGATCGCGCGACATGTAGTAGCCCACGGTCCCGCCGCCGACCACGATCACATACATGCGCTACTGCTTTTCCAGCAATGTTTTCTCGATGGCTTTGGCACCCTCGATGGTCGGACAGATCGTATGCAGGCCAAGCTTCTCGTACGCCTCTGCCCGCTCCGGGTCATAGATGCGAGCAACGACCCGTGGCACTTTGAAGATGACCTTGGCGATCTGCGACGCCATGATGTTTCGGTTGTCGCCCTCGGTGACCGCGACAAAACCGTCGGCGTCTTCGACCCCAGCACGGCGCAGCACGTCGGCATCGGTTCCGTTGCCGACCACCTGGTTGCCTTTGAAGTCATTGGTCAGGACGCCTCGAGACGCTGCTCGCGAGAACTGGTTGGGGTCGCGGTCGATGATGACCACTTCGTGTCCCGCCTCGTCCATGTCGGCGGCCAGCTGCGAGCCCACACGACCGCAACCGACTATGAGGAGCTTCAAGGCTGGTTGATTATAGGGAGGCCCCGTAGACGCCCCGGAGGCCGGTTGAGCCGCTCTTGTTAGGATTTGGGCGCTTGCGCTTCCCATTCACGTTCATGGGCGTCATGGCGCTCGGCATAGGCCTTTGGGTCCTTGCCTACCTGGCAGGCCATCGGAACCTGGATCCGGCGTCGCAGGCGATCGCAGCCGCCACAGTCCTGATCTCGTGGAGCTTCGGCGCCTACGTGCTGATCAGGAGGGTGCGCCGCGGGCCGCAGCACTGATGGCTGACCACTCGCATTCACCGACATCAAAGAAGGTGCTCGTAGCTGTGGGAGGGCAGGGGATCGACGCTGAGACAGTCCGCCTCGCTTGCCGCATGACCGACCCGCAGGGGGGCAAGCTCTACGGGGTCCACATCATCGAGGTCAATCGATCTCTGCCGCTGGGCGCAGTCATGGACGAGGTCGTGGAGAGAGGCGAGAAGATCCTTGACGAGGTCGAGCAGCTCGCCGCGGAGACATTGCTGCCGGTGGAGACCGAGCTGGTGCAGGCAAGGGACACAGGGCCGGCGCTGGTCGACGAGGCTGTCGAGTGGGGCGCTGACCTGATCGTGATGGGCCTGCCCTACAAGAGAAGGTTCGGGGAGTTCAACCTAGGAAAGACGGTTCCCTACGTTTTGAAGAACGCCACCTGCCGGGTGATGCTCTTCCGCGAACACCGAGAGCACGCCACCGACCAGTAGAGCTACTGAATGTGGCCGTGGTGAGCTACCTGGCTTACCGCAAAGGGTTCTATGTCCCCATCTGAAGCCGGCTTGAGCCACGCGCTCGGGAACCCTGCGCGATGCAACACGTACCGGGCCAGCGCCTGCAGCGTCTGAAGTCCGTAGATGGTGGAGGTCTGAAAACTCACTGAGCTTGCGTCTTCGTGGTACTTTCCGATCGCGGGGACCTCACCGATCTTGAAACCGAAGGTCGCAGCCTGGATCAAGACCTGCGTATCGAAAACGAAGTCGTTGCTGTTCTCGAGGAATGGAATTGCCTCCAGGAACCGGCGCGAGTAGGCCCGGTACCCGGTGTGGTACTCGGACAGGTGCAGCCCGAGCACCCGGTTCTCAACCCCGGTGAGGAAGCGGTTGCCAAGCATCTTCCACCAAGGCATTCCGGCCCTCGCCGGATCGAGGCCCAACCAGCGCGATCCCAGAACGATGTCAGCCTCTCCGTCCTCGATGACCTTGCAAAGGATGGGGATGATGGCCGGGTCGTATTGGCCGTCCGGGTGGAGCATGACGACGACGTCGGCGCCCATCTCCAGTGCGTGCCTGTAGCAGGTCTTCTGGTTGCCTCCGTAGCCGAGGTTCTGCTTGTGCAGGATCACGTCGAGGCTCAGCGCGGTGGCCACGCTGACGGTGGCGTCAGCACTTGCGTCGTCGACCAGCAAGATCCTGTCGGCGTGGCCGGCCGGTATGTTGCCGACCACCTCCATCAAGGTCTTGGCCGCTCGATAAGCCGGCAGGACGATCACTCGATGAGGCCGGGGGCCACGCCAGGTGAACTCGCCAACCGGGATCGGGTCTGGCTTGACCGCAAGACGTTCCACGGTGAGGTAGGCGGCCAGCGCGAGGGCCCCGGCGGCTGCTGACCAAAGGCTGAAGGCCAGTGTCAGGTTCATCGCGGCGTAAGAGAGGATGAGAACGACTGCCGCAGCTCGCGGCCATCGCAGGCCGCCATCCAGTGCCAGGTCGGCAAGGGCGAACCCTGGTATGACCAGGAGGGCGAGGTCGTGCACGTTCTGGTGTGGGCTCAGCACGAGCGAAGCGGCGATGGCGAGCGCGAAATCGAGACGCGGCTTATCTGGTCTCCAACTCAATGAAAGCGCGACGAGCGCCAGCAGTACAAGGAGGATCACCAGCGCCGCCGTGCCACCTCCTGGCAGCGCCTGGAGGATGTTTCTCAGCGAGTAGACCGCGGTGTCCGTATAGACCACCAGCTGGCCGTTGCTTGGCAAGGAGCCGCCGATCGCCCAGACACCGACCGAATTGAGATAGCCGAGCACCGGCGAGAAGCCGAAGCCTGCCAGGGAAACAAGTCCCATTGCCGCGATAACACCAGCGAAACCAGCCAATGCCCGCCACGCGCGACGCGCGACAAACAGAACGGGGATGAGCAGCAGAAGCTGCGGCTTGGCGAGCGCGAGTGCGCTGAAGATGCCGGCCCAGCCGAGCCGGCCGCGGGACCAAGCCACATAGGCGGCGGCCAGCGGAACCAGGACGACCAGGTCGGATTGGCCCTGCAGAAGGGTGACGAAGAGTGGAAAGAAACCCACGATCAAGGCGGTCGCGACAATCGCCGCGCGACCATGGACGCGAAGGCTGCTGCGGACGAGGATGACTACGAGGGCTGCTGCCAACAGTGCGTTGAAGGCGGCCATCGCGATGTATGCCTGTCGATAGTTCAAGTAAGCGAGCGGTGCAATAAGCAGCGTGTAGTAGGGCGGGTGGAAGTACGGAAGCACTATGAAACGACCGGCCGGCTCGCCAGTCACCTGGAGCTGCATCTGGCGCTGGAGGGCCAGGTCGTAGACGGCCGACCCACCCTGCAAAACGTAGAGCTTCGCTGCTGAGTAGAACGAGAAGAAATCAGGTCCCTGGAGATTGCCCCGTATGAAGGTGAACCAGTACCCGGCCCAGGCCAGGAATGAGCCCAAGCCGGCACCGGCGGCAGCAGCGTAGCCGAGGCTCTTCCAGCGCGGAGCCGGCCGGCTCCTCATCGTCCTGTTTCGAGTCGCAGTGCGAAGCGTTCCGGCAGTTGGGCCTTTGTGATCGCCCTCTGGGCGCCCTTGATGTCGTAGCGGATTCGCCTGAACTCGAAGGTCTCGTTGTCCACGTCCCAGACGCCGTAGCTGGCCATCGGACTCCCATCTCGCGGTTGTCCCACGCTGCCCGGATTGACCAGTGCAGGGCCGCTCAATTGAAAGGTGTCGACTCGGTACTCATGGGTCACCTGACCGCTCACAAAGCCGAAGATCCCGGGCACATGGGTGTGACCGTGGAAGCAAATGCCCCCGTTGATGAGCTCGAGGTTGGCGGCCGCGACCGCGGTGTCGAGGACGTATTCGTATATATGGTCGCGCGGGCTCGCGTGAACTAGCAAGACCTCGTTCTTGACGCTGCTGTCCGGCAACTTGCGCAACCACTCCAGCCTCTCTTCGCCGACCACGTCGACAGTCCACCGCACCACTGTCGCTGCATCGTCATTGAACCATTCGAGTATCTCTGGGTCAGTGCAGGCGCGGTCGTGGTTGCCGACGAGCGTGAGCCACCCCTGGCTGGTGACCTCGTCGATGCATCGCTTCGGGTCGCCTCCGTATCCGACCACGTCCCCGAGGCACAGCGTTTCGTCGACCTTCGGGCAGTCGCGCATGACCGCTTCCAACGCCTGCCAGTTGGCGTGGATGTCTGACAGGATGGCGATTTTCAAGCCGGCTTCTCGTAGAGGCGCGGATAGATGTGGTCGAAGAGGATTCGTAAGGTGGCGGCGAGGGGCACCGCGACGAACATGCCCAGGATGCCCGCCCAGCTGAAACCGGCGATGAAGGCGACGATGACAAGGATTGGGGGCAGCCGCACGGCGTCACCCACCACTTTTGGATAGACGAAGTTGAGGATCACGTTGGAGATCAGAAAGTAAACGCCTGCGACCAGCAGCGCGGTCAGCGGGCCAGCCGCCAGGCCGACCAGGATCGCCGGGATCGCACCGATAAAGGGTCCAAGGTAAGGGATCAGCGCCGTGATGCCGGCAACCAGGCCCAGGGCTATCGCGTCGGGCAGGCCCAGGACCCCGCAGGCTATGCCGCTCAGGATTCCGATCAAGCCAGCAATGATCAGCTGGCCGCGCATGTAGGCGTAGAGCATCTTCCGGATGCGGCGCCAGATCTGGTCGAAGTCGGTGCGGTAGTCGTTCGGGACCAGGCGGCGCAGCACTCTTTTGATCGCCGCGGCGTCGAGGGCCAGAAGGAAGGCGACGATGAACGTGAGGAGAAGCTGCAGCAGCGTGGTGAGCGCCGTCAGGCCTATGCCGACTGCGTTGCCGAACTGGCCCAAGAGGTACTCCTTCAAGTGCGAGGTGATCGACTCGGTCGCGCCCTGGAGGTCGATCTTGATGCCGAAAATATCGGCACCCTGGAGGCTACTGACCCGCTCTTGAGCCAACGCGGCCAGGCCGGGGGCCTGCGATTGCAGGCTGCCGACTTCGTTTACTACGAGAGGCACGACCAGCAGCACCAGGCCGGCCAGCGCCGCGATGATGACGACGAAGATCATCGCAATGGCCACGACCCGCGGCACGCCGAGGGCGACGAGGCGGGCGATCCCAGGCTGGATCAGGAAGGCGATCGCCGCCCCGAGCACCAGGGCACCAAGGAAGTCTCGCAGCAGGTAGAGCACAACGATCGAGACCACGAGGGCTGCGAGGCCAAAGCCGATCTGGAGGTAGCGGCGGCGGCGCTTGGGGTCTATCGGCAACGTGGCCACCACCACGGCAGTAGGCTCTTCCGGCTCGATCGGACGGGCGACCTCTTTGGAATGGGAACTCGAACGCACTGTAATCAGGGCAGTATGACGATGATCTACCCCGTCAGACCCGGTTTACGGCGACCCTTAAGGCCGGCGACGCCACCCCCTGGAGCCCCCGGGAACTTCATTTCACTCGGGGGTGAGCGGCAGCGGCCCGCATGGTGGCTTCCTCATAAGCAGAACCATGCAAGGGGTTGGACAGGCCACGGCCTGCTGCGAGTGCGAATAGCCCAAGCAGGATTAATCCAACTCCCAACACGCCATACGTGATGAGTGGACCGTTTGTGGGATCGATCTGAGTAATGAATCCGCCAACGGCTATGCCGGCGATACTCGCGGTCTGGACGAAAGTGAAGCGAGTCGCCATAACGCTGCCGCGATTTGAAGCGTCAGCCGCCTCGACGAGCGCTGTCTGATTGGCGACTGTGTAGATCGGATTCCCAATCGAAGCAACAAAGAGGAGTGCAGCAACCGAAAGCAGCGAGGGGTTAAAAGTCATTGCGAGCGAGAAGATGCCAGTCAGCAGCAACCCCGCCCCAGCAGTTCGCATTGTGCCAATCGACATGGCGCGCCCTAGGGCAATCGTCCCTACGAAGACTCCTGCCGAAAGGACGACCTCAAGCCACGAATAGGTTTGCGCACCATTAGTGGAAAGCTTGTAGGCGAGCGCGAATAGCGCTGGAAAGCTCATTGCTAAGAGGAACCCAGCCAAGACGCCAATCGCTAAGTGAGGCCTAGCAGCGTCCATAGACCAGGCACGACGTAAGGCGCCTGTCAAGCGCATAGTCGTGACTCCTCCGCCAAGGCTTGGTATGCCGAGCATGATCACCGCGGCAATCGCGAATGTTGCCGCATCGACCAGGAAGAGGACCGTTGTTCCGCTCGACTGGATTGTCAGGGCCAGGATTAGGCCAGCCAGTCCAAACCCCACAGCGCCAGCGAGAGTTCCAGCCGCCGCAACCATGGCATTCGCCCTACCAACCTGACCGACCGGCACTAACCCGGGAACTGCTGCCTGTCTCGCCGGCTGCACAATGGCATTGATCATCGCCAACACGAAGAGAATGGGGACGATCAACCATACGGACCGTCCGACCAAAGCGAGCACCACAAGGATCGCGGCGCGCACCAGCTCTAGCGAGACAATAAGCCTGCGTCGTGGAAACCGATCGGCAATTCCACCCAAGGCGCCGCTCATGACAATTGTGCCGAGCGCCTGGGCGATAAAGCCAAGTGCAACTGCGCCGGCCTTCCCCGTCGCGGCATAAATGGCGACCAGCGTCGCGACCTGCGTCATCGGATCACCCAGCGATGAAATTCCAATGGCGGCGAAGAGCCTGGCGAAGGCTGGACTGGATTGCAAAACCCGAAGATTGGTAATTCGCCTCGGCACCTCCGGACGCTCCGCCAGATCCAAGCCTGGTAGGCCATGAAGTTCGCGCAAGGCGTCAACGACGTTCGGGTCGTACCAGTGGCCGGCCCGTCGACTGATGTCTTCGACCCCCTCGATCGGTGTCATCAGTGATTGCCGATAAAGGCGCGGTCCAGTGATCGTGTCGAATGAATCGGCTACCGATAAGATGCGAGCCCCGAAAGGAATCACCTCACCCTTGAGGCCCGATGGGTATCCCGTACCATCCCAACGCTCGTGGTGATGGCGCACCAGCGGCGCAACATCTCTCAGGGCCGAGTGCTGTTCGATCATGTCTGCCCCGATGTCGGGGTGTCGTCTCATGATGTCCCACTCCTCTTCGGTAAGAGGTCCCGGCTTGTTGAGGATGTCATCTCGAACGCCGATCTTGCCTAGGTCGTGCAAAGAACCCGCTGTTCTAAGTAGTTCACCCTCCCGGTCGCCCAGTTCAAGGTGATCTCCCAATTTGCCCGCAAGATCCGCGACGCGAATCGAATGCGATTCTGTGTAGCGGTCTCGTGCGTCGAGCGCTTGAGCAGCCAACTCGAGGGTCTGATCCTTAAGTTCTGTCTGGCGCTGCGCATCGGCCACATTGCCCCGAACAGCGAGTAGAAAACCGAACAAGACTGGCGCCATCAATAAGCCGACTGGACTAGGCAAAAGCCCGGGTGCAACTAGTAGATAGAGAATTCCACCCGACAACCCCAAGATTACTGTTGAAATGAGGGTCGTGAATCCAGCAACATTTTGGGCAAGGGTCATCCAAAACGAGGCCCTGTTGGCAAACGAAACCGCCCGTGCGGCCATCAGATAATTGATTGCAACGGAGGTCGCGACGTAGACCGCTGTGCGAATGGGAAGGCTCCACCACTCTTTCGGTGCGATTGCCATAACCAGAATTGAGGGGACAACGTGCGCAATTGCATTCATTGCTCGGTTGAATACAAACGCCCACCAGGTAGTCGTTCTGCCAGGGACACGACCGTCAAAAGTGGCCAGCCATGCCACCAATCCGACCCCCGCCCCAGGAGCGTAAAGACCAGTAGCTACTAGGATTGGATCCATTACCGTCTGTACGCCACTGCGCCAGCGAATCGGTAATAGGGCCCCGATCTGTGTACCAACCGCTAGGTAGAGCAGGATTGGAAGGTCGTTGGTGGTTACAGGTCGTACGGCCCAACCAATAGCAACCAAGAGGATGCTGACGATGATGGCCACCGCCACGTAGAACTGTCCCGACCAAGGAAGGGTGCGGAATTGCGGCAACGGTGGCATTCTAGACTGGGAATGAGCGAGTCCGGTTCCTATCTAATCCCGGCATAGGAATGGAAAAGGCCCGCCACTCTTAGCGGGCCTTTTAAGAGATTGTCACCGTTGTTATATGTTCCAGCCTCCCACTACTCTCGGTTTGTGCCCCCTCAGCAAGCGCCTAAACATACGCACCATGTCAGATCCTCCTTCCCCTAGATTCCCTCTCGGTCGGCCGTAGTGCTCCAAGTCATTGCTGCATTCAGCATTGGGGAACCGGTCCAGCTTGGGAATCGTCAAATTCCAGACTTGGCACCATGGAAAGCCATGAGTGCTACCGATGGAAATTAACTAGGCGCCTACAGGTCCGCCAGAGTGATCAGGCCAACTTTTAGCGCAGTGCTAACCGCCTCCCCACGGTTGGTCGCGCCGAGTTTCCCGAATATGTTGTGAAGGTGAGTTTCAATCGACGGCGCACGCAGCCCAAGGTCCTGGGCTAGCCGCTTTGTAGTAAGCCCTTTAGCCACGCCGCGTAGCACCTGCATCTCGCGGGAGGTCAGTGCGACCTTGCTTGCTTGAGATAGGGGCGTCCGGTCGGTGACTCTGCGTAGAACATCAGGAATCATCTTCCGCGGTACCGGGCTCTCGCTTCGCACGGCTGCCCAAAGAGCCCGTTGCAGCTCGGTTGGTCCAGAATCCTTTAGAACGTAACCGGAACAACCCGCCTGCATCATCCGTATAAGATCGTCGCTCGCCTCAGATACAGTCCAGGCGACGACTTTCGCGTTTGGAAACCGTTCTAGCAGTGCCCTTGTGGTCGCCGCTCCATCCATAACAGGCATATGGACGTCCATGAGGACGAGATCTGCTTTCAAGGTGAACATCGCATCGAGCGCTTCTGCGCCGGACGATGCCTCGCCGCAGAGGCGGAAGCCAGCTGAGTTGCCAAGCATGGTTCGGGCCGCAGCGCGCGGCAGAACACTATCGTCTACAACGAGCACTCGGTAGGTTTTGCGATCCGCTTTAGCCTTCTGAATGTCATGCAGCTTATCAAGAGAGGAAATTGCGCAGCACAATAGTTGCCTGGACCTATTCGTCAGTGGTAGCGGCAGGCCTTATCGCTATCAATGTCCTTGCGTGGCCCGACGACGTTCAACATCCCGATCAAGTTCTCGAGATCCTCTACTTGTCGCTGGCTTCGTACTTGATGAGTATTCCGCAAGCTCAAGTTGAGCGAGGGCGTCTCGACCTGAGCGCCATTGTGTTTGGGACTGCGGCGATTCTGGCAAGTCCCCTCGACGCAACTTTGATAGGGCTGCTCGCCTCGTTTCGGCTGGTCGGCCGCGGTTCGTGGCGAATACTGATGAGCGCGATCACTTACGGAACGGCTTCGTGCCTTGGCTCAGTCGTCGCGTCTCAGTTGCGGGTCGGAAGTACTTTGCCAGCTGGTTCTCGCGTCTTGGTCCTTCTCACAGTCAGCATCCTCAACATTGTCTTGGTCTTGGGCGCTTTGAGTATTCGGACCGGCGAATCTGCTATGAGCATTGTCCGGCACAACTTCACTCCGTCCTTCTACGCTGCATTCATCTACTTCGGGCTTGCAGCCCTGCTTCTCAGCTACGTCTTGGATGGATCCGCTACGGGATATCTGCTCGCAACCATCGTCTGCGTGCTTGCCCTAGCCCTCACGGACACCATTGCTGGCCGGCGAGTGCGGCGCGTGTTGGAGTCGGAACTCTCCGACGCTGATCGCCACCTCTTTCACAGCCGTGCAGTCGAGGGTGTCGTTCACAACCTTCGTAACCATGTCGCCACCGCGGTTGGATACCTGAAGGAGATCGAACCGCACCG
>Ga0307312_10000384_pt1 | contig 20229 bp, 20 predicted proteins | sample ER_DNA_202_FD_194489 | JGI IMG/M metagenome (GOLD analysis project Ga0307312, IMG submission 194489) | Bulk soil microbial communities from the East River watershed near Crested Butte, Colorado, United States - ER_DNA_202 | ecosystem: Environmental > Terrestrial > Soil > Floodplain | place... | reverse complement strand
AGGAAGCGGCGCATAAACGACGGCGGCCGGCCCAGTCACGTTCCTCGAGTTGGTCGCCGTGACTGTGAATGTGAATGTGATGTTGTCAGCAATGTTGGAAGCGATACAGCTGGTCGGAGAGATCATCTGGCACGTCGCGGCAGGGCTGACTCTCACCGTGTAGTGGTCGATGGTCGGCGAGGACCCGTCGGGCGATGAGCCGGTGGTGGCTGGAGGATCCCAGGTGATCGTGTACTGCCCAGACCCGGGCCCTTGTGTCGCGGCCAGGTTCTTCGGAGCGCTCGGAGGAGTTGCGTGCGGGACGGCGGTGATCCTGGCTGCAGGGCCATAGCCGGACGCGTTAAGGGCTCGAACTGCGAACGAGTAAGTCCTCCCGTTGGTGAGTCCCGTTGCTGTGATGTTCGTAGCCGAGGTGTTGGTTCGCGGGTAGTCGGCTGGTGAGGTGATGACCTGGTAATAGGTCGGAACCCCCGTGGTGGGGGCGGTCCAGGTCAGGACCACCCGTTGGTCCCCAGCCGCTGCCTTGAGATTTCGTGGCGCAGTTGGCGTTGACGCCGCCAGCGCTGAGAAAGCGCCGGCAGCGTATATGGCGAAAGCAATCCCGGCTGCAGCCATGGCGACGCGTGGTAGGACCTTCATCCGCAGCCCGGGAAGGTTAGCAGGCGCACTAGATCGGCGGCCAGGGCACCGACCAGGCGGAGGTGGGCTCGGGGAAGCGCCAGCCCGGGTTGAGCACCCCACGCAGTCTCCGCTTCAAGACTCGCAGCTCGCCAGGGCTCAAGAGCGGCTCCAGCTCCTCGAGCAGGGCGCCTTTCTCGAGCCCGATCAGGGCCCGCTCCACGTCGCCACACAGATCGGCAGGCAATGGATCGCCCGAGAAGTCCCAGATCACGGTCCTGAGCTTTGGGTCGGTGTGGAACGTCAGTCCGTGGTCGATGACCCATACGTTGTCCTTGGCATCAAACAGGCAGTGGCCCGACTTCCTATCTGCATTGTTGGTTACTACGTCAAACAGCGCGATGCGTCGCCAGGTTTCGCGCTGCGAGGCCTGTTCACTTAGAAAGTGCCTGCCGTCCGCTTCTATGAACAGTTGAAGCGCCCCGACGCCATGCGGCCCTTTCTCGCGCACGACAGTCGGCGGGATCCGAGGCCAGCCAAGGACCTTGCTCAGCTCGTAAGCCGCAACTTCGCGCTGGTACAGGGTCCCCGCGGCAAAGTCCCACAGAGGAGATTCGCCTCGCGCAGGCTTGTAGACGACCTTGAGGCCGGAAGGAGCGTGCGGCCCCAGCTCCGCGAGGAACGTGTAGTTGGAGGCGCCCCGCAGCACCCCGACGAGCTCGAGGTCAGGCAGCTCGGTCAGGATGCGCTCGGTCGACTCCACCTCGTGGCTTTCGGGCGAGCGGCCGGCCTTAGAAGATCGGCCGGGCACCGTTGAGGACCGGGCAGGGGTGGCCGGCTGGGTCGATCGGCAGGCCGCAACGCGGGCACAGCGGGCGCCCCGCCGTCAGCACGCTCTCGGCCTGCTTTGAGAAGGCGACCACCTGCTGGTGGCTGAGCCAGAAACGGACGCTGGGCGAATCCTCAGCAGGGCTCTCTTCGCCCGCCGCCGACTGGCTGGCGACCAGCACGAACATCTTTCGGGCTTCGTGGTAGCCGAGGCCCACCTCGCCAACCTGCCACTCAGGCTCGCCTGGCGAGATGGCGGCGTCGCCCGCGGCTCGCTCCATGGCCTCGATCCCCTGCGCCTCCATCATCTGGTGGAGGCGGACTATCAGCGCCTGGATCTGGGCCTTCTCGCAGGTCAGGGTCAGCGTCCGGCCCCTTCCCTTGGCCAGCAGGAAGAAGCGCCGCTGGCCGGGCTCGCCGACCGCCGCGACGGCAATCTCGTCAACCGGGTCGAGCTCGTAAATTGGCATCAGAGCAAGAGTACGGCGATTGGAATCTTCCCCCCTTGGTTTTGATACGAATGAGGTGGGGAACAAGATCAGACATAAACATTCAAATAAGCCGCATCACCGCGGCTGGAGGAACAGCTGACATATGCCGAAAACCGTAGGAATCGACTTGGGGACGACCAACTCCGTCATCGCCGTCATGGAGGGCGGCGAGCCTGTCGTCATTCCGAACTCGGAAGGCTCCCGAACGACGCCTTCCGTGGTCGCCTTCACGAAATCCGGTGAGCGCCTCGTCGGGCAGCTCGCCCGGCGGCAGGCTGCTGTCAACCCGGAAAACACAGTCTCGTCGATCAAGCGTTTCATGGGCCGCAAGTTCGCCGAGGTCGACTCGGAGAGGAAGATCGTTCCTTACGAGGTCAAGACCGGCAAGGACGACCGCGTGGTCGTCAAGATCCCCAACGCAGACAAGGAGTTCACCCCGGAGGAAATCTCCGCGATGATCCTCCAGAAGCTGAAGTCGGACGCCGAGGCGTACCTGGGCGAGAAGGTCACCGACGCCGTGATCACAGTCCCTGCCTACTTCAACGACTCTCAGCGGCAGGCGACCAAGAACGCGGGCCAGATCGCGGGGCTGAACGTGCTCCGAATCATCAACGAGCCAACTGCTGCCTCGCTCGCGTACGGCCTCGACAAGAAGGCGAACGAGACGATCCTCGTCTTCGACCTTGGCGGAGGCACCTTCGACGTCTCAGTCCTCGACGTGGGCGATGGAGTCTTCGAGGTCAAGTCGACGAACGGCGACACCCACCTCGGCGGCGACGACTACGACCGCAGGGTGGTGGAGTGGCTCGCCGAGGAATTCAAGAAGCAGAACGGCATCGACCTGAAGTCCGACCGCCAGGCCCTGCAGCGCCTCACTGAAGCTGCTGAGCGGGCCAAGATCGAGCTGTCGAGCCGTCTCGAGACCTCGGTCAACCTCCCGTTCATCACCGCCGACCAGACCGGCCCCAAGCACCTCGAGATGACCCTCACCAGGGCCAAGTTCGAGTCGCTCACCTCTGATCTGACCGAGCGCTGCCGCGGACCGTTCCTGGCCGCGCTGAAAGACGCAAGCCTGACCCCGCAGCAGATCGACGAGGTGGTTCTCGTCGGCGGCTCGACCCGCATGCCCGTGATCCAGAAGCTGGTCAAGGACCTTCTCGGCGGGAAAGAGGCACACAAGGGCGTCAATCCCGACGAGGTGGTCGCCGTCGGCGCCGCCATCCAGGCCGGCGTCCTCAAGGGCGAGGTCAAGGACATCCTGCTGCTCGACGTGACGCCACTCTCCCTCGGGGTCGAGACCCTGGGCGGTGTAGCGACCAAGCTCATCGAGCGCAACACAACGATCCCAACATCACGCTCGCAGGTCTTCTCGACTGCGGCTGACAGCCAGACCTCGGTCGAGGTCCACGTGCTGCAGGGCGAGCGCGAGATGGCGCGCGACAACCGCACGCTGGGTCGGTTCCACCTCGATGGAATTCCACCCGCGCCTCGGGGAATGCCTCAGATCGAGGTCACCTTCGACCTCGACGCCAACGGCATCCTCAACGTGAAGGCCCAGGACAAGGGCACCGGCCGCGAGCAGTCGGTGACGATCACAGCGTCGTCGACGCTTGGCAAGGAAGAGGTCGAGCGGATGGTCAAGGAGGCCGAAGCCCACGCCGGAGAGGATCGCGCGAAGCGCGAAGAGGTCGAGCTCCGCAACCAGGCGGATCACATGATCCACCAGGCCGAGAAGGTGATGAAGGACAACGACGACAAGATCCCTGCCGACATCAAGGCCGAGGTCACCGCGAAGCTGGAGACATTGAAGACCGTCGCGAAAGGCAACGACACCAACGCGCTGCGTAAGGAGATGGACGATTTCAACGAGTCTCTCCAGAAGATTGGCGAGCACATCTACCAGGCCGCCGGGGCCGGAGGCGGCGCGTCATCAGCGCAGTCACAGTCGGACGGACACGAGGACGGACACGAGGGCGGCGAGAAGAAGAAGGAAGAGGACGTTGTCGACGCCGACTACAGGGAAGTCAATTAACAGAGCTAATTGAACCCCGCAAAAGGGCCCCGGCTTCGGTCGGGGCCCTTTACTTTGTGGCGGTGGTTGCGTACATCCGGGCTCGGCGGAGGCTCTGGGCCGCGGTCGGGCTGCTCGTCGGGCTGATCCTCGCCGGCTGGGACCTGTGGGTCGCGGCAGGAACCTACATCTCCCAGTACGCCGTTCGCAATGACTTCAGGCTTGCGTATGCGGCGGCAACTGTCGGGGTCACCGAAGGCTATAGCCACCTCTACGACCTCGCGGCTCAGAAAGCTGCAATCGAGAGCCTTGGTCCCGGCTTCAACCCGCAGCCGTTCATCTCGCCGCCGCCACTGGCCTGGCTCGTCACGCCATTGCTGGTGCTTCCCTTCCAGGTGGCCATTGTCGTCTGGACGTTTCTGCTCCTCGCAGCGCTGGGCTGGACGTGGCACCTGCTCGCGCCGCCAGGAAAGTTGGAGAGGGCAGCGCACCTGGCGCTGCTTATCGGAGTTTTTCCAGTGGCTTTTGGCGTCATGGTCGGCCAGCCCGGGGCCTGGGTGGCCGCCGCGGTGGCCACCGCCTGGTGGTTGATGCGCAAAGACCACCCCGTCTGGGCCGGGCTCGCGCTGAGCCTCATCATCCTCAAGCCGCAGATGGCGTTCCTCGTACCCGTGTGCCTGCTGATGTCGGGCCATGTCCGAACGTTCGCCGCCTGGTTGGTGGCCTCGCTGGTCATCGGGCTCGTAGCGCTGGCCTTGCTCGGTACCGACGGCGTGGCGCGCTACCTCGACGTGCTCGCGCAGACCCAGGGGCCCGCGTGGGACATCACCCGGCGCTACTCGATCTCCGGTCCGCTCGGGCTTGGCCCGCTCCTGAATGTTGCGCAGCTCGTAGTGGTGGCGGTCGCGCTCATGGCTGCCTGGCGGCGCCGGGGAGAAGGGCCTGAGATTCCGATGGCAGCAGGGATCGTCGGCTCCCTGCTCGCGACCCCGTACCTCGGCTTCCAGGACTTCCTGATGCTCATCGTGGCGGGCTGGCTGGTGCTTCGCGCTGGGGCGACGTCATGGCAGATCGCGTTGATGGTGGTGGGCTACGCCCTCCTTCAGCTCGTGATCGTCGTGCTGGCGGTGCCCATCCTCCTGGCGGAGGCTCTCCTTCTCTTATCTCTGCTGTGGCCGCGGCGCGCTCGGGCCGCGGCCGTCAGCCAGATCTGCCGCTGAGGCGCCGGGAGATCTGGGCGGCATGCATGGCGTCGTGCGCTGCCATGTGATGCACCAGGGAGGCGATGGTTATGCGCCCGATCGGCGTCAGCGTCCCTGACCGGCGCCACTCGTCGGCTTTCAAGGCGCGCAGCAGTCTCAGATGGCGGCGCCTCAAGTCGAAGAACTGCGCCCAGGCCTTGAGCGCCGAAAGCTTCGTGTAGTCAGGGTCGGGCATGATCCTCATCTTCGGTCTGACCTCGCGGCGAAGGCGACGTACGCGGCCGTAGTAGCGATGCTCGGTGTCGAGCAGGTGATTGAGGATCTGCGCGATTGTCCAGGCACCATCAATGTCCTGGACCTCTTCGCTCATGTCACCCACCAGCAGGCCGAGGATGTCGAGCGTCGCCTCGCAACTGCCGATCAGGTCGGCAGCCTCGTCAAATGCCAAGTTGCTTCCTACCTCAGCCGGCGCCTTGCGCGAAGGGCGTTGGAGCCGACGGTGAGATTCGAACTCACGACCTGCCACTTACGAGGCGGCTGCTCTGCCAGCTGAGCTACGTCGGCGATCATCGGCCGGGGTGTGACAGCTTAATTTACGGTTGACAGCCAGGCCGCGGCTTCGTCGACGGTTTGGAAATGTTCCACCTTCACCAGCTTCGATCGCGGGTGCTTGTCGATGTTCTCGGCAATCGTCCTTCCCAGCGCGCTCTTGGGCAGCACTATCGCCGTCCAGCGGCGCCCTGCTGCCACCGCGCGGGGCATCCAGTCTTTGACCAGCCACAGCTGGTCTTCTTCGGAGACCACCTTTGAGTCTGTGGAGTCGATCAAGTTCCGCGACGCGTGATTCTCGCGAAGGGCGACAATCACCGCTTCCTGCGCCACCCGGTATTCAGCGCTGTTTGCCCACGCTTTCCACTTGACGAACACCCATGGACCGTCGCCGTCCCAGCGAACCAGGACGTACGGCGTTTCCAGATAGATCTTGCCGGCCTGAGGGAGCGGCGCACGATCGCCCATAGCTGTTCCTAATCATGGCTTAGCCAGTTGGTTTCTGTGCCATCAAGCGAGGATGGCGCGCAGCGCCGGGTCGTCGCGCACACGATCCAGGTCCTTGTCGGCGCGCGCCCATTCCTTCAGGCCCGGATTCAGCTCGAGGCTTTGTTTGAGGTGAGGCAGGGCTTCCGCAGCGCGACCGTTCCTTCCGTAGTAGCAGGCGAGGTTGTAGGTCCCAAAAGACCGGCTCCGGGGATCGGTGAAAGCGGTTTCCTGGACCTCGAGAGTCCAAAGCTGGGCCTGCTCAGCCGCCCGATCGTCGCCCTGCGCCTCGTACCAGAAGACGAGGTGCTCGCCAACGTGCATGTGGCCGTTGCCGGGGACCACCTCCCAGACCGCTCCCTCACGACCCTCGCGCGGCCTCAAGAGCTCATCGTCCGAACAATCTTCGATGGCTCGAGCGAGCTGTGCGTATGACGCCCGGGCCGCTTCGGCGACTTCCACCGCCGGCCGGGCCAGGTTGGCGGCATGGACCTCGGCGTTGAGCCCGTCCACATCACCGGCGCTTGGCGGTGGGCTGCCGCCATGAGCGGCAGCCAGCACCTCAGCCGCATGCCGGCGCCAGTGGGCGAGATGGGCCACGTGGTCCTTGGCGGTCCACCGCTCTGGATCGGTTCGCACGTCGTCGACGAGCTTCTCCAGCTCCCGTTCGCGATCCTGCGCTGCGACCAGCGTCTCGAGCAACCGCTTCTTCAAATCCTTCTCAGCCATCTGGCGAGGATAAAGCACCCCATGAAATCACCAGCGCGGCAGGGTTGGCCGGGGTCCCCCCCGGCCATCTCTTTGTCTCTAATCACGCCTGTGCGTGGCACGGAGAAAACTCTTCTAAAACAAAGCCCATCCATATACCGGAAAGAGAGCAGCGCCTGCGGCGAAGCCGCACGCGCGATGAGAGGGAACCATCCGGGTTCCCTCTCATAAGCTGGTCGCAGACCGGCGCCCTCTCCGCTACATTGGGATCGGTGAAGACGCTGGGGGTGGAGAGGCTCGCCGCGGGCGATTACGCCAACGTTCGCCCGCTCCTGGTCGAGCTGCATCTCGGCGAGCAGACGCACTACTCGGATCACCCTCAGCTGAGCCGCGGAGAGATCGAGAACCACCTGAGCACCGTGCCGTCGACCTTCGCCGGCGAGAACGTCATCTACGCGGTTCGCGACGACGCGGGCCAGATCATCGGCTTCAGCTGGATCGTGCTATTCGACCCAGGGACAGGCCTCGAAGGCGAGGTCGCGGAGGTCTACGTTTCCGCCGAGCACAGAGGTCAGGGGGTTGGGGAGCTGTTGATGGCGCAAGCCGTGAGGCTGTTCCAGGAGCGCAGGGTGACGCTGGGTTACGTCTGGACGCGTCCTGATAACGAGGCGGCTGTGCGCCTGTACACGTCAGCCGGCTTCGAACCCAACCGGCAGCTCGTCCTCACCTGGTACCCGACAGAGGCAAACCGCGGCAGTTGACGGGGTGCGGCCGGAGATGGCAACCGGAGCTTCGGCGCCCTCCGACCTCACCCCGGCCCTAACTAAACTTGGGGCGGTGATCCAACCTCGGGGCGAACCGCGCCCGGACGATATGCAGGCTCCCCGGCGCAGCCTGTGGCGACCCATCCTCGTGGTCGTCGCGAGTGTGCTGGTGACCGCCCTGGTGGCGGCGGGCGTCACGCTCGGCATCCTGCAGCTCCAATCGCGAACCAACACACAACAGGTGAACCTGCGATCTGGCGTGACAATCTCCGAGGAGTCGGCGCTCATTCAGGTGGCGGCGAAGGCAAAGCCCGCCGTCGTCAGCATCGTGACGCAGAACCAGCCGCGGCTTGGTCGCGGCTCCGGCTACCTGGTGACCACCGACGGCTACATAGTGACCGGGGTGAACGTGATCGCCGGCTCCGGCTCCATGACAGTGCTGCTCACCGGGGACACCACGCTTCATGAGGCGCGTCTCGTCGACTACGACTGCCAGACGGGCGTTGCGGTGCTCAAGATCGACCAGGTGAGCGGTCTCCCGACCCTGGCATTGGCCGACCCGACCGCGCTGGTCGCCGGCCAGCTGGTGGTGGCGGTGGGCGGCCCGCTCGATGGAGGCGCGGTGACGCCCGGCTACGTGAGCGCGCTCCACCGCCCGATGACCGTGCTCGATCCGGCTGGAGTGCGCAGTGTGGAGATCAGCGACACGATTCAGACCAACGCCCCGACTACGGCTACCACCGCAGGCGGCCCGCTGCTCAACGTGGTCGGCCAGGTGGTCGGCGTTGTGATGCCATCGCAGGGGACTGGTGGCTATGCCATTAGCGTCGCCGACATCCAGGACGACCTTCAGCAGATGCTCTCGACAGGGCAGGTCGTGGTGTCCTCGATGGGAGTGACGAGCACCGACCTGAGCCTGCCGGCGGCCACGCTCACAAGGCTGCCGGAAGGAAGCCAGCTGGTCACTGTTGACAGGTCGGGGCCCGCAGCAGCGGCCGGCCTGCAGCCTGGCGACGTGATCACACAGGTCGACGACGTCAAGCTCGACGCGGCGCATCCGTTGCGGCTTCTGCTCCGTTCGCGATTCCGCCCGAACCAGCGTGTTGCGGTGACCTACTTCCGAGCCGGTGCTTCGACGCAGGTCCAGCTCACGCTGGCCGGCGAGCACCCCGCCTGCGCATGAGCGGAACCGCTGCGCCCGGCACAAGAGAGCTGATCGCGAAAGCATTGGCATCGGCAGTGCGCGCGCTCGGGGTCGAGGGAGAGATTCCCGACCTCGAGCTGGGACGCGCGAAAGGACAGGATCGGGGTGAGTACGCGAGCCCGGCGGGATTGAAGCTGGCGAAAGTGCTTAGACAGGCGCCGCCATCGATTGCGGCCAAGCTTGCGGAATCCATCTCCATCGCTGATGGCGCAGCCACTGTGGAAGCAGTTGGAGGCTACGTGAACTTCAAGCTCACACCCGGGTGGCTGCAGCGACTTGTGGCGGAGGTCGCAGCCACCGGCCCTGGCTACGGGAGCTCCCAGATGGGCCGTGGCGAGCGGCTGCAGGTGGAGTTCGCGAGCATCAACCCCACAGGGCCACTGCACATTGGGCATGGGCGGGGCACGATCCTCGGGGACTCGATCTGCCGGCTGCTCGAGTTCACCGGGCACGTCGTGCACCGCGAGTACTACGTCAACTCCGACAACACCCAGACACGCCGCTTCGGGGCATCGGTCTACGCGCGCCTGCATGGCAACGAGCCGCCTGAAGGTGGGTACACAGGTGAGTACGTGAGCGAGATCGCGGAGGCTGCGCGCCGCGATTTGCCCGGCATCGAGAGGCTCCCGGAGGAGGAGGCCGAGCCGAAGCTGAGGATCTACGCGATTCAGAAGATCATCGAGCGCATCAGCGCCACGGTGGCCAGGCTCAACATCCGCTACGACGAATGGTTCTGGGAGTCCCGGGTGTGGGAGACGGGGCTTGCGCAAAGAGCTATCGACAGGCTTCGCGAATCGGGCTATTTGAAGGATCGAGACGGCGCTGTGTGGTTCGGCCCCGCGCTCGAGGAGGAGGATGGGCTCGGCGAGCAGGTGCTGGCTGAGGATGAGGATCGCGTGGTCATCCGCTCCAACGGACAGCCGACGTACTTTGCGTCAGACCTTGGCTATCTGCTGAGCCGTTTCGAGGAACGTGGCTTCGAGCGCGTCATCGAGGTGTGGGGCGCCGACCACCACGGGTACGTGCCCCGCATGAAGTCTGCGGTGGCAGCGCTGGGCTTTGATCTCAACAAGCTCGTGGTGATTCTTCACCAGATGGTCAACCTCAAAGAAGGCAAGATGTCGAAGAGGGCTGGGCGCTTTGTCACCCTCGACGAGCTGGTCGACCGCGTCGGCTCCGACGCCGTGCGCTACTTCTATCTTCTGCGCTCACCGGACACTACGATCGAGTTCGACCTCGACCTGGCGGTCACACAGGGCAACGAGAACCCTGTCTACTACGCGCAGTACGCGCATGCGCGGCTGGTGAACGTCGAGGTCGCAGCCACCGAGAAGCATCCTCAACTCCCTGAGCAGGCCGACGTTTCGCTGCTGGTCAACCCATGGGAGCTCGACGTGGCGCGCCAGCTTGCGTTCTGGCCAGAGATCGCGCAGGACGCGGCCCGGCTGCTGGAGCCGCATCGCATCCCGTATTACGTCCAGGATCTCGCGACGGCCGTGCATCGTTTCTATCACGCGGGCAATGAGACCAGCGAGTATCGCGTGGTGGTCGACGACGTTCAGCTGACGCGTGCCCGCCTGGAGCTGGCCCGCGCTGCGCGTCACACTCTGAGGACTGCGCTCGACCTGATGGGAGTCAGCGCCCCAGAGCGGATGTAGTCGGTCGCATAAGTAAAGGAGAGGGCATTTGGACGTCACCTGGCTGGGACATGGCTGCTTCAGGATGCGGGGCCGTAACGCCGCGGTCGTCACCGACCCGTACCCGCCCTCGATCGGGCTCAAGCTGCAGCGGATGGACGCCGACCTCGTCACCGTGAGCCACGAGCACGACAACCACAACTACACCCAGGCGGTCCGCGAGGCGTACGAGGTCCGTGGTCCTGGCGAGTACGAAGTGGCAGGTGTCAGCGTGATCGGCTTTGCCACCTATCACGACGCTGAGAAGGGCGCCAAGCACGGGCGCAACACCGTCTACCTCATCGAGATCGATGGCGTGCGCGTGTGCCACCTGGGCGACCTTGGGCATCGCCTCGACGATGCAGATGCAGAGACGGTCTCGTCAGTCGACGTGCTCTTGGTGCCGGTCGGCGGCCGCACTGCGATGAACGCTGCCCAGGCGGCGGAGGTGGTCCGCCAGCTCGAGCCCCGATATGTGATCCCCATGCATTACGCAATCCCAGGACTGAAGCTGGAGCTCGACCCCAACGACAGGTTCCTCAAAGAGATGGGAGTGGCAGTCACCGAGCCTCAGCCGAAGCTCTCGGTCCAGGCCTCTTCAGGCGAGTACGAAACCAAAGTGGTGGTCCTGGAGCCCAAGGTCGAGCCGAAAGCTTAATAAGTAGTCGGCCCGTCCGGTACCATTGCTAAAACCGCCCTGGAGGTCTCTATGCCGAAGTACGTTTTCGTGACCGGGGGTGTCGTCTCCTCGCTTGGAAAGGGCATCACTGCGGCGTCTATCGGGAACATCCTGAAGGCCCGCCACCTCAGCGTCTCTCTCCAAAAGCTGGACCCCTATCTGAACGTCGACCCCGGCACGATGAGCCCTTACCAGCACGGTGAGGTGTTCGTCACCGATGACGGTGCGGAGACGGACCTCGACCTCGGCCACTACGAGCGCTTCGTCGATGAGAACCTGACAGTCGCCTCCAACGTGACCACCGGCAAGATCTACCAGGAGGTCATCGCTCGCGAGCGCCGAGGCGACTACCTGGGCGCAACAGTGCAGGTCATCCCGCATGTGACCAACGTGATCAAGGAGAAGATCCTCCGCGCGTCGCGCGACCCGCAGGTCGACGTGGTGGTGGTCGAGGTGGGCGGGACCGTAGGTGACATCGAGAGCCTTCCCTTCCTCGAGGCGATCCGGCAGATGAAGAACGACCTCGGCCGCCAGAACGTCTTCTATGTCCACTGCTCGTTGGTGCCTGTGGTCCATGGGCAGGAGATGAAGACGAAACCGACGCAGCACTCGGTGCAGGCGCTACGCGCGATCGGTATTCAGCCTGACGCGATCATCTGCCGGTCGGAAAGAGCTATCGACGCCGACCTGAAGGAAAAGATCGCGCTCTTCACCGATGTACCGCGTGAAGCTGTCGTCTCGGTGCCCGATGTTGATTCGATCTACCAGGTTCCGCTGATGCTCGAGGAGTCGGGCCTCGGCCGCGTCATGGCCAAGCACTTCGAGCTGGATGACGCGACCCATTCGCCCGACAACGGTCAGTGGATCCAGCTGGTCGAGCGCATCAAGCACCCACGTGCAACGGTCCCGGTGGCGGTGGTCGGCAAGTACGTCGCCCTTCCTGACGCGTACCTGAGCGTCATCGAGTCCCTTCGCCATGCAGGCATCCATCACGGGCTCAACATCGACATCCGCTGGGTCTCGTCCGAAAAGCTCGACGCAGGCGACACGTCGCCGCTGAAAGGTGTGGCCGGCATCGTCGTGCCTGGAGGTTTTGGGTATCGCGGAATCGAAGGCAAGGTGCAGGCATCGCGTTACGCGCGCCACAACCAGATCCCTTACCTCGGGCTATGCCTCGGCCTCCAGTGCGCCGTGATCGACTTCGCGCGCGAAGCCCTCGATGCGCCGGACGCAAACTCCACCGAGTTCGCCGCCTTCACGTCGACTCCGGTCATCGACCTCATGCCCGAGCAGAGAAACATCGACCAGATGGGCGCATCGATGCGTCTTGGGCTGTACCCGTGCAAGCTGCTGCCTGGGTCGCTCGCGCACAAGGCTTATGGTGAAGAGGTCGTCTATGAGCGCCACCGCCATCGCTTCGAGTTCAACAACGAATATCGCGAATCGCTTGGCGAGGCAGGGATGATCTTCAGCGGCGTATCCCCCAACGGCAGGCTGGTCGAGATCGTCGAGCTCGCCGGCCACCCCTGGTTCGTCGCCAGCCAGTTCCACCCCGAGTTCCGATCGCGTCCCAACAGGGCGCATCCGCTTTTCCGTGACTTCGTCCGTGCTGCCTTCCTTCAGAGCGGCATCGACCAGATGGAGCTCCGCCCAGCGGAGCTCGTGGAAGAGTCAGAAGGAACCTAGGTAGAGAGCCCCTTGGAGCAACCCAGGAGGGGGATCCCCTCCTTTCAGGCGCGTCACGAACTTGCCTTCGATCTCGTGCATGCCACCGAGGCCGCGGCCCTTGCATGTGCGCGACTGCTGGGCAAGGGCGACCCCGACCGGGTCAGCGAGATCGCTGCCGACGCGATGCGGCGAGTCCTCGAGGACCTGGGGCCATCGGGCACAGTGGTGCTCGGCCCGCGCAACGACCCATACCTTTCTCATGGGACCGGCCTGTCGGGCGGCGAGCATCGCGTCGATTACGGGCTCTTTCCTGTCGAGGGCGCGAGCCAGGTGGCGAGGGGCTCGACCAACGCCGTCTCCATCGTGGCCGCGGTGGAGCCAGGCGGTTTCGCCGTGCTGCCGCCCGTGTGGTACGTCGAGAAGATAGTGGCGGGTCCGGCCGCGAGAGGCGGCATCGACCTCGACGACCCGATCGCCGACAACCTGAGGCGGATCGCTTTCGCGCGGGACGCGCGCGTGCAGGATCTGACTGTCGCGATCCTCGATCGGCCGCGCCACCAGGACCTGATGGAGGAAGTCGCTTCCGCGGGCGCTCGCATCCTGACCCTCGAGGAGGGTGACATCGCCGGCGCGGTGATGGCAGCGCTTCCCGGCAGCGGGATCGACGCCGCGATCGGCATCGGAGGCGTCGATGCGACGCTCATCGCAGCGTGTGCAGTTCGTTGCCTCGGCGGTGAGCTCCAGGCGCGATTGTGGCCGCGAAACGAAGAGGAGCGTGTCCTCATCGGGGACGCGGCGGGACGCATATACGGCGCTGCCGACCTCGCGCCTGCGGCGGACATCTCTGTCGCGCTGACTGGCGTGACAGGCGGGCACCTACTTCCTGGCGTGCTGTTCGGGAGCGGATACGCCGAAACAGCCTCGCTCCTCATGTCGAGCCGCCGGGCCACCGTCCGCCGGCTTACGACCAGGCACCACACGGTCGGGGACCCCAGCTGAGGCTAGAGGCTAAGCCTCTCGCCCTGGCGCTGGCGGCGGTCTGTGCGCTTGCCGCGTGCACATCGGGCACCGCGACAAAGCCGTCCCCTGTCGCGTCGGCGCGAAGCTCATTGCCGACGCCGACGTCAAGCCCTCCACCTTGCGTCAAGTCGGCCGCTCCCCGGCGAGCCACAGGGGTCATATCGGCCTATCCCGTGCTGCTCCTGGCCACCGGCCTCAGCGTCCCCGACGACCTGCTCTACCTCGAAGCCGACGGCAGTGTTCTTCTCGGAGAGCACGGCACCGGTCATGTCGCGAAGGTCGGAGGACCGGGCCGCCTGACGCGGCTTCCCCAGGTCATTCCGGAGGCGGAAGGTATCGCCATGGTTGGCAACACGATCTACGTCGCCGACCAGCTCAACGCCCGCGTGGTCGCGCTCGATGGCAACGGCGTTCGCACACTCATTCAACTCCAGCCCGTCGCCAGCGGCGAGAATCTGGATGGCATCGCCTCGGGCAGCGGCGGCCTGGTCATCCCTGACAGCCCCCACGGCACGCTCCTTCTTGTCGACACGTCGGGCCACATCACAAGGCGCGAAGGAGGATTCAGCCGGCCTGCGGGAGTGTGGACCAACCCGCAGGGGCAGGCCGGGCCCTGGCTAGTCGCCGATGAGAATGCGAACGCTGTTTACGCGCTCCAGAACGCAGGCGGCCACTACCTGGTGGCTGGAAACCTACCCGGGGTGGACGACGTGGTGCGCGACGCCGCGGGCCACATCCTCGTGATCCTGCCAGGCCAGGGCAGGCTGCGCGACGTGAGCGCCGGCCGCGATATCGCTCGCGGCCTTCTCAACCCCCAGGGTCTCGGCTTCGACGGCGCCCGGAACATCCTGGTCACCGAGAGTGATCGCGGGCGCCTCGACCTGGTAGTGAAGACTTTCGCGATCCAGGTGCCCGCTTCTAGCGTCAGGTTGGCCCCAGGGCAGGGTGTGTGCTTGGGAATACTGAGGGCCCCTGGTTTCAGCCAGCCCCTGAGCGTCGAGGAGATCATCGGCGCCACCTTTGAAGCTCCGCCGACCAGCTCGGCCTCGTTCGAAGTGGTGCCGGGCCCTTGCGCAGCCGGCTCGACCTGCACCGTGACGGTGATCCTGGGGAGTCCCTCAGGGCGCGAGTTCGCCTACTTCACATACCGGGATTAGGGGTCTCCGCGCGAGGGTATTACTAGTACAGAGTTATGGACAGGAACCCCAATCCCCCTGACGGTGGCGACTACATCGCGCCGCCTCCGCCGCCCGCCTACCCGGTGACATCGGACATCCCGCCCGATTCCCCGTACCACTCCTCGCCGGCGCCTGCCTCGAGGCGCAACGGGGGATTGCTGGGCGGGCTCGTCGCCCTCCTCATCGGCGCGTTCGCCTACGGCAAGTACGCGCTCTTGCTCATCTTCAAGATCCCAGCGCTCGCCACGCTCGGTTCTGCGCTCGTCAGCGTGGTCGCCTACTCGTTCTGGGGCGGCCCGTGGTTTGCGGTAGGCCTGGTGCTGATGATCTTCGTCCACGAGATGGGGCATGTCGTCGAGATCCGCCGGCAGGGCATGGCTGCCACAGCTCCGATCTTCATCCCGTTCTTTGGCGCGGCCATCTTCCAGCGCTCACATGCGCAGAGTCCGATGCGCCAGGCCCAGATCGGCATCGCCGGACCGATCGCCGGGACGATCGGAGCGACAGCCGCTTTGGTTCTGTACGGCTCCACTCATTGGACCGTGCTGCTCGGCTGGGCGTACCTCGGCTTCCTGATCAATCTCTTCAACATGATCCCGTTCGGCATGCTGGACGGAGGCTGGATCCTGGCCCCTGTCTCGAAGTGGATCCAGGTCGCGGGTCTGGCTGTCCTCGGCTACCTATTTCTCACCGGCATGATCAGCCCGCTGGTCATCATCATCGTGGTGCTGGGAATTCCTGTCGTAATTGAACGGTTCAGGAACAAGGCGCACGATGCGTACCTGACATCGGAGCCGGCAACGCAGCGCTACCTGATGGGAGCGGCCTGGCTCGGCCTGGTGGCCTATCTCGCCTTCTTCTTCGTTCAGACCGAGACGATGCTCGGTAACTTCGTTCGGTAAACTCACTCACCTGGAGACAATGACCTTGAAAGCACAGATTCATCCCACCTTCTACGAAGACGCGGTCGTCACCTGCGTCTGCGGGAACACGTTCACGACCGGTTCCACGCGCAAGGAGCTCAAGACCGAGATCTGCTCTGTCTGCCACCCGTTCTTCACCGGGACGCAGCGGATCGTTGACACGGGCGGCCAGGTCGAGCGGTTCCGCAAGCGGGCGGCGAAGTCGACTCGTAACTAGATGCCGCTTCCGGGGGACGTCGAGACTCCCGACACGGCTTCACCTCCCCTCCCCGGGCTGCGCCCGGACCTCCCCGGCAAGCGGGGAGGAGAGCAATTCTTCTACGGCGGCCAAGCAGTCATCGAAGGCGTGATGATGCGCGGCAAGCGCCACTACGCGGTGGCCGTGCGCCTGCCCAAGACCAAGGAGATAATCGTCGACCGCGGCGAGCTGAAGGCAGCCATCTACGTCAACCCGATGTGGAAGCTGCCGATCCTACGTGGCCTCGCGCTGATCGGAGAGCAGCTCCACCTCGGCATGAAGTCGCTCATATGGTCCGCGAACGTTAATGCCGGCGATCAAGACATAGTCATCGGCAAGAAGGAGATCACCGGATCGGTCGCGTTCGCCGCCGTCTTCGGCCTTGCCCTGTTCCTGGGACTCCCACTGCTGCTAGCCGGTCTGGCTGTCCGCGGGAGCGGGAGCTTTCTTTTCGTGGTCGTCGAGGGCTTGATCCGCGTCGGGCTGGTGCTTGGCTACCTGTCAGCCATCGCCCTCCTGCCTGACGTGCGCCGCGTCTTTCAGTACCACGGCGCCGAGCACAAGACGATCAACGCCTTCGAGGCCGGTTGGCCACTCGAAGTCGCATCGGTCCGTCGCGCAAGCCTCCTTCACCCGCGCTGCGGGACCGGTTTCCTTCTCGTCGTGCTGGTCGTGAGCGTGGTGGTATTCAGCGTGGTCGCTCTGGCCCACCCCAACTGGTTCTGGTTGATAGTGAGCCGAGTCGTCGCCATCCCGCTCATCGCGGGCCTCGGCTTCGAGCTCATCAGGTTCATGGCGCGCAACAGGCGAAACCCTGTGGTGCGCGTGATGTTGCTGCCAGTCCTCGGCACGCAGAAGTTCACCACGCGCGAGCCTTCAGACGACATGCTCGAAGTCGCGATCGTCGCTTTCAACAGCGCCCGCCAGGGTGAGGAGGAAACGGCCGGAGCCGCAGCGTGATCGATCGCTTGGAGGCGATCGCCCGGCGCTATCACGAGATCGAGGCGGAGATGGGACGTCCCGAAGTCGCCGCCGACCACGCTCAGCTGACCAAGCTCGCGCGTGAGCAGCGCACCCTGCGCGAGACAGTCGAGGCATTTGAGGCATTCAAGCGTGCGCGCCACGAGCTGGAGTCGGCTCGCGAGATGCTCAGGCATGAAAAGGAACCGGAGATGGTGGAGTACCTCCGTGCCGAGGAACGCCGTGCCGCCGCCCAGGCCGGCGAGCTGGAGGAACGGCTCAAGGTGCTCCTGCTGCCCAAGGATCCAAACGACGATAGGGACGTCGTTGTCGAGATCCAGGGCGCGGAAGGTGGGGAGGAGGCTGCGCTCTTCGCCGGCGACCTTTTTCGGATGTACTCGAAGTGGGCCGAGCGCAAAGGCTGGAAGGTGGAGGTGGTCGACGTCGCGCACAGCGAGAAGGGCGGCTACGACAAGATCGTGTTCGAGGTGCATGGTCACGGCGCCTACTCTCAGCTGAAGTACGAGGGCGGCGTGCACCGGGTGCAGCGCGTGCCCAAGACCGAGGCGCAGGGCCGCGTGCACACGTCGGCGGCGACAGTGTCGGTCATGCCGGAGGCGGACCCCGTCGAGGTGGAGCTGAAGCCGGAAGATCTCGAGATCAAGACCTCGACGTCGCAAGGGCCAGGCGGACAGAGCGTCAACACAACCTATTCGGCGATCAGGCTCACTCACAAGCCGACCGGATTGGTGGTGAGCATCCAGGACGAGAAGTCGCAGCTCCAGAACAAGGAGAAGGCGATGCGCGTGCTGCGTGCGAGGCTCTACGAGATGAAGCTTGCGGAACAGCAGGCGGCCATCGGGGCGCAGCGGCGCGGCATGATCGGAAGCGGCAACCGCTCTGAAAAGATACGGACCTATAACTTCAAGGCGAACCGCGTGACCGACCATCGAATCAACCTCGACCTCCACAGGCTCGAACAGGTCCTGGCGGGCGACCTCGACGAGCTGGTCGAGGCGCTGGCCAACGCCGACCGGGCGGCACTGCTCAGCGGCTCATCGGCCTGACGCCACGTTGAAAGTGCTGGAGGTCCTCAAGCTGGCCTCGGAGCACCTCGGCAAGCACGGCTCCGAGTCAGCGCGTCTGGATGCCGAGGTGATGCTGGCCTGGTCATTGGGCCTGCGCCGGCTCGATCTCTACTTACAGTTCGACAGGCCTTTGTCTGAATCAGAGCTCAGCGTCTTCCGGGCGCAGATCGCGCGGCGGGCGCACGGCGAGCCTGTGGCCTACGTGGTGGGACACAAAGAGTTCATGGCGCTTGATTTCGAAGTGACTCCTGCTGTGCTCGTGCCCAATCCCGACACCGAGGTGCTTGTGCAGCTCGCGGTGGCATACGCTCGCGAGTCTGGCCGTCCCCTTCGCGTGGCCGACGTCGGCACCGGCACCGGCTGTATCGCCATTGCCATCGCGCATTACGCCCGCGATGTCGAGGTGTGGGCGGGCGACGTGAGCAGCGAGGCGCTTGAGGTGGCAGCTCGCAATGTCGCCAAGCACTCGCTCGAGCAACGCGTCCATCTGGCCTGTGGCGATCTCATGGAACCGCTGCCCGGAAGCTTCGACCTCGTCTGCGCCAACCTCCCTTACATTGCCGCGGATTCCAAGCTCCCGGCCGAGGTGGCGTCACAGCCTGGCGTCGCTCTGTACGCCGGCGGCGGTGGCGCCGAGCTCGTGACAAGGCTGCTGGAGATTGCCCCCTCACGGCTCAATCCAGGGGGGCGGGTGCTGCTCGAGATCGATCCGGCGATCCTTGCAGCAGTGTCCGACGCGGCGGAGAGGACGTTCGCCGTGCGCCAGGTCCACCACGACCTCGGAGGGCACGAGAGGGTGCTGGAAGCGTGGTCCTGAGACCGACTCGCGCTGGGCTGACGCGTGCGGCGCAGCTCATCCGCGGCGGCGGTGTCATTGCATTTCCGACGGACACCGTCTACGGGCTTGGGGCCGCGGCCGATGACGAGGTCGCGACCAAACGCATCTACCGGATCAAGGGAAGGCCTGCGGGCCTGCCTCTCATCCTCATGGTCGCCGCCGAATCGCAGCTGGAGGGCTTCGTGCATGTCGACGCCCGCTCAGAGGCTTACATCCGCCGCTGGTGGCCGGGCCCGCTCACGCTGATCCTCCACGCGAGAGGAGGCGCCACGCTCGGGGTACGCATCCCTCAGCACAAGGTTGCCCTCGACCTGCTGCGGGCGGCAGGCCCGTTGATGACCACCAGCGCGAACCTTCACGGCCAGGACCCTGCGATGACGGCGCGGGAGGCAGGCGACCTGCCCGGCGTCACAGCAGTCGTTGACGGAGGCGCGGCTCCGGGCGGGACAGCCTCGACAGTCCTCGACCTGACTGGCCCTGAGCCTCATGTGCTGCGCGAAGGCGCAATCCTCACGCCCGAGCTTCTGGGCCCGCCCCCCTCTCACGCAGGCTGACGGAGCTAGCATTCCCTCATGCCCACCCCAATTACAACGATGTCTTTTCGGGCGCTGGATCGCGTCGACCCTGACATCGCCAACCTCATCCGCAATGAGTACAAGCGCCAGTCCGAGACGCTTGAGCTGATCGCTTCTGAGAACCTCACAAGTCCAGCGATCCTCGAGGCCCTCGGCACGCTGCTTACCAACAAGTACGCCGAGGGTTATCCCGGCCGGCGCTACTACGGCGGGACCGGTGAAGTGATCGACAAGATCGAAACGCTGGCGGTCGAGCGTGCCAAGGAGCTGTTCGGAGCCGAGTACGTCAACGTGCAGCCGCACGCCGGGTCTCAGGCCAACGCCGCCGTCTACATGGCGGTGTGCCAGCCGGGGGACAGAGTGATGGGCATGGACCTCTCAGCCGGCGGTCACCTGACCCACGGCAGCCCGGCGAACTTCAGCGGCAAGCTTTACGAGATCCACTCCTATGGCGTGAGCCGCGAGACGGAGCTGATCGATTACGACGCCATGGAGAAGCTGGCCGAGCAGGTCCGGCCGAAGATG
>Ga0307312_10000381_pt1 | contig 20275 bp, 18 predicted proteins | sample ER_DNA_202_FD_194489 | JGI IMG/M metagenome (GOLD analysis project Ga0307312, IMG submission 194489) | Bulk soil microbial communities from the East River watershed near Crested Butte, Colorado, United States - ER_DNA_202 | ecosystem: Environmental > Terrestrial > Soil > Floodplain | place... | reverse complement strand
GTACCCGTACAGGTACGACTTCGCGCCGCCTGACGTCAGAAAAGTTGCGACTGTGTCCGCATTGAATAGCGCGCCTTCGATGTCCACTTCGTGGCGTCCGGAAAAAACTGAATAGCCGTACTCAGTCATTAGCCACGGGATATCAGAAGGCACGCCATCGGCGCGCAAGCTGGCCAGCATTGATCCAAGGCGTTTTGGGATTTCCAATAATTGCGGCGCCGCATTGGCGCAGATATTGTCGAACGGATAAAACTCAAATGAAAAAAAATCGAAGCGCACTCCGGCGCTTCCAACATATTTCAAAAACCGGTTCATCCAGGAACGATTCCCGGACGCGTCTGCCCAGGTGAGCAATCGATCTTCGAAACTTTGCAGGCTTGGGCCGCCGAGTTTTAGATGCGGATTTAAAGTGCTCAGTCGCCGCGCGATTCCAGCGTAAAGCGCCGCATAATCCTCTGGCGAAACCCATTGCCCATCGGGTTCTTCGCCCAGTTCAATTCCTTCGAGCCTGTAATTGCGCCGCAGCAAATAATTGACCTCAGCGGCAGCATTCTCAGGCGTGTCGTACAACACTCCGACCGGTACAAGCACCGGAAAGTTGTTCGTAAGCGCGCTACGCAAAATGAAATCGAGTCCGGGCTGCTCGATGCTGAAATCGATGTCTTCTCCGCGATGCCACGGATCGGTGGACGACACGTAAATGATTGTCTGCCGATGCCGATCAGGCGCGTGTCGGATATGATCATGAAAATGCCCTTTCTTGTCGGTCTTCCCGATGTCGATCTCGCGAATCGCAAATCCAACCCGGTCGCGAACGTCATTTGAAGGTTGCACGCTTGTTTGTGAACTCCGGCTCATCACGATTCGTACGAATCGAACCGAACGCGGATGTGGATCGAGCTGAATGAGTTCGCCGCCGTGACTATGACTGACATCTCCGCGCGCGAATGGCTGCCAGTCGTCGTCATCATCGGCGTGCAAGTGCATTGGATCGTCACCCGGCCAGTATTCGATGCGATACCGTGTGGCGTACGGCGTTCCCCAATGAATACGGACGGCGTTGATCGGCTTGCGCGCGCCCAGATCGATCACCACCCACTGCGGATGCGCATCTTCGGATTCGCCGGTGAAATGCGAATCGAGATACGGATTACTTTTCCAAAACGATTCTTTGTCACCATCCGCGATACGGGAATAACCGTCATCATTCGCTTGATCGATCGTGTTTCCGCGGCGTGGTAAACGATAGCCATACGAGAGATTGATCGGGTCGCCGAGTGAATCGTCGGATGTCCAGTATCCACACTGGTGAGCTGGATCGCTCCAGGTCCCGCGCGGGTTCCAATGCCAGACTTCACCGCCGAGCTCGGTGCGCAGCCGATACGTGAGCGGCCCAAGGCCAGTTGAGAGCATCTCGGCGATGTTTTTGTCTGTAAACATCCGGGCACATTCGCCTTTTTCGTGACCGTCAATTCCCGCGCCAAGTACCTGAGTGGGCACGCATCGGTTTACGGGATGATCCGCAGAGATAATGGCAGAAACGGCAGAGGGCTTCTCGCCTCCGCGTGCTGCTGTTGCCAAGCCGAACTGAGTAACCGCTGAGACAAACATGATACTGCGCAACGAGATTCGTCGCAGACAGCGCTCGAAGCATGCACGGCTCACGTCCGTAATTAACCGCGAACCGCGGACAATAAAAGCGATGCGCGGACGCATCGGACTCCGAAAGCACTTTCGTGCGAAATCGAGAAGGCAACGAGGCGCTTTCGCGAAGCCTTGGCAGTGCGTGCACCTTCTCGCGCCGCTTTTCCTTTGCCTACCGCTGCGCTTTCTCCAATTGCTTTTTGAGCTGCTTTTTTTCGCTACGAACGTCGCTCAGGTGACTCTGGAGAAGCGGGAGTTGGGATTTTTGCGGGTTCGGGTGGTGGAGTAGAGTCTTGTTGTTCTTACCACCCCGGTATGCAGGTCCGGGTTGCTTCGCCTCGCCGATCTGGAGAAGCAGATTGTCTTCCTGTTTCTGAAGCTCGTCGTAACGGACTTGCAATGCCTGGACGCGATTATTTGCTGCTTGCTGTTGCGCGACGGTTGCATTGTTCTTTGCCGCCTCTAGTTCCTGCTGATGCCGGGTTTCCTCTTGCTGCTTTTGATACGCTGTGTAAGTAGCCGCTTGCTCCGAAGAGTATGTGCCGGCCTTTTGCGGGTCATAATGAAACCGTTCCTGGGTTTCTTTTGGGAGTTCACTGAAGTAAACCTTCGTGATTCCTGACTTCGTCTTGACGGTAATGCCGTCAGGCTCGACGCGGCTGATAGTGGCGTCTTTGTATTCTTTTCCGTTAATCGTCTTGAAGTCTTCCGAGAACGCGGCTGCTGTGAAACACAGGATCAAAAACGCGCCGACAAATGCTGTCACGTTGAGAGAGGCGAAACATCTCTGGGCTGTTTTTGTGTTCACCTCTTACCTCGCTCAGTCGCATTTCTGTTCTCATATTCGGAGTTCTTCGGTCAAGGAGAATCACTGGGTGGGTGGAGCATTTGTTTTGCTCAATTGTGAGTTGGATGTTCGGACGAATGCTAAGCAGTACGCTGTATTGGCCGCCTCTCTCTCTTTAGCGACAGGAGCGGTGAAGGTTTACGCTGGTAAAGGGTGTCTGGCCGGCCCCGAACGCCTCACCTCAGTCCTCTCCTCTTGTCGAAGGGGAGAGGCGCAACCTCCAAGGAGCTTGGACAACACTCATTTTGTAGAGAACTTGTGAGCTCGAATGTGCGTCAATCGGGTTTTTAGAGTGGCCACTGCACTCATTGGATTAGGCTTGGCGCTGATCGGATGCCGCGAGCACGTGGCGGTCGCGCAAGTCGACCCAAACGGTCCGGTCGACGTCGTCATTCCGGAGCACGGAGTTTATACAGGCGCGTTCATGGATTTTGGCGACGAGGAGGACGATGTCAGTCTGGAGGTAATCGAGGACTTCGAGCAAATGATTGGCAAACACCAGGCCATCATCGCCTCGTCGAGCTATTGGGGAGAACAAAATTTTCCCGTGGACAATCTCAACGTTATTTGGCGACACGGCTCGCTGCCGCTTGTTTTCTGGTCGCCGTGGGACAAGCCCTACGAGGAAGATCACGGGCCAGACAAGTTTAGTTTGACTGAAATCCTCGCAGGCAAATGGGACGCCTATATCGATAAATGGGCGGATGCTGCCCGAGACTTTGGTCACCCGATCATTGTGGTATTCGGCGTCGAAATGAATGGGACGTGGTTTCCGTGGTCAGGAGCTTACTACGGCGGCGCGCAATGGGATTCTGAGCACAACAATTGGAAAGGCCCGGAGACATTTCGCAACGCTTTTCGTTACATTGTGGATAGGGTTCGTGCACGCGGCGCCTCCAACATCAAATGGATGTTTCACACAAATAATTATCCGTATCCCTACGAACCCTGGAACTGCGCGGCCGCTTACTACCCTGGCTCTGATTACGTCGATTGGCTCGGCCTCAGCGTTTACGGGCAGCAATACAAGGATGAGCCTAACCCTGATGTTCCGTCACTGGTGGATTGGCCGTATCAGGAAATCTGCAGACTCGATCCGCATAAGCCAGTGATGATTGCCGAATGGGCGACCGGCGAGTTCCCGCTCGCGAGCGCCGATCGCAAGGCAATGCGGAAACCGGAATGGATCAAGCAGGCGCTGGAGCTTTTCCGCACGCGCTACCCGCGCGTCAAAGCCGCGCTCTACTGGCATGAGCGCTGGCAAAACGCCGATGGTTCTTACAGCAACTTGCGCGTGAATTCTTCTGTCGAATCGCTGCGGGCGTATCAAAAGGGGATCGCGGATCCTGATTGGTTAGGCGATTTGATTCTGCGGGCGTTGCCGAAAAGATGATCGCCGCGATCGCGTTGCGTTATGCTTCGAGAAATCCCTTTTCGCCAGCAAGGTTAGCGTAAGCCTTTTCCGCAGCGATGAGTGAACCGACGGCTTTTCCAAGATCGACATCTCCTGCTCGCGTGCATGCGACGGTAAGGCATGCGACAAACAGGGAAAATGGCGATCCTCTAGACAAAATCATGCCTTGGCGCCGTCTTGAGTATAAAGACCGTGAAAAGGTCATGCAAAATCTGGCCAGCCATGAGGATTGGAAGAGTTGTTTTACTGAAATCGCTCCCGGTTTGCTACTCTTTGCCCGGCAATGGGTGCATTCGGCGGCGGATGCGGAAGACATTGTCCAGGAAGCTTTCGTCAAGTTCTGGCGGCGCAATCACAAAATCGAGAACCGGGCGCTGCTTTATGCCGCAGTGCGTTCCATCGCTCTCGATTTCATCCGCCGTGACAGCCGACGCGCCCGACGTGAGGCCACCGCGCTTGGCGACAGTAATGAATTTATTGAGCCGGAGTTTGAATTTGAGGACGACACGCAGCGGGCCCTCGGCGAAGCGATCAATGGTCTGCCTTGCGAACAGCGCGAGGTGCTCGTCATGAAAATTTGGAACGAATTAACCTTTGCCGAGATCGCCGGCGCACTTGGAATATCGCAAAACACAGCGGCGTCACGTTATCGGTACGCGCTGGCGGCGTTGAGAAATACACTGCAGCCGAGATGAACGATTTGCCCGAGATCGAGAATGAATTGAAGAAGCTGCGACCGGCGCAGCCTTCGCCGGTCCTGTTTGAAAGGATCGAGGAAGCGATCGACGAACATTCTAAGGCGTCCGCCACGGTAGACACCAGATCGAGTTGGTGGCGTTTCACAGAATGGAGCCGCGGGGATGGGAGCGACATAGACGGGCGGCTCGTCAGAGCGACAGAGCGGGAGCGAGCGAGTAAAACCCTCTACAAATGGGGCCTCGGTGTAGCCGCCGCAGCAGTGTTAATTTTGTTCGCGACTGTCAACATGGAACGGCAACAAGAGCGCGTCGAAAACGTCGCGCAGGTTTCGCCTGCACCCGAAGCAACAGCGGTTCTACGTGCCCGCCCAGATGAGGGCGGAATTGCAACGCCCACATCATCCAATGAGTTTATTCCTGTGGGCGCGACGCGGCTGGTCTACAACACGCGCAACGAAGGGTTGCATTTTGCTCGGGGTTCGGGCCAGCCGCTACGGCGCTTTCGTTACCAGACTCATGAGACGTGGCAGTGGCGCAATCCAACCACCGGCGCGTCACTTCGTGTTTCTTACCCGAGCGAAGAAGTCGCCCTTATTCCGGTTTCCGGCCAATGATTTAACAAACCAAAATTATGAAAATAAAAGCTATCACTATAATCGCAGCTATCGGTCTGTTGCCGATCTCAGGGTTCGCTCAGACATCACCTCCGGCGCCACAACCACCTGGTCCGCCTCATCCGCCGGGGCCGCCGGGTCGTCCGGGTCATCACGAGAAAGCGCCGAAGGTGCCGATGACGTTTCTCGGTGTGGAGACGTCGCAGGTGCCGACTGTTGTGAGTGAACAGCTTGGGCTAGCCAAGGGTCTTGGGTTGGTCGTCGATTATGTCGTGCCGAATAGTCCTGCTTCGTCAGCAGGGATTCAGCAGAACGATATTCTGAAAATGCTTAACGACCAGATTTTGATGGAACCAAGCCAACTGCGAAAGCTGCTACAGACTTTTTCTGAAGGCACTGAAGTGACGCTCACGATCTTACGCAAGGGTCAGGAGCAAAAGATCACCGTCAAGCTCACCAAGAAAGAAATGCCGCAGCGTCACTCGATGATGCCCGGAGAAAACCACGACTTCGATTGGGATTTCGACGAGACAGGCGGTCCCGGCGAGCAGATGCAAGAATTGAAAGAACAACTGCAAGAACAATTGGGCGCGCAACGCGGCCTGATCCGTGGAGCAGTAATCAAAGCTCATGAGGCCGCAAGACGCGCGCGGGACGACGCCCGTCGCGCGGCGCGGGAGATTCGCATTTTGAGCGATGATAACGGCGGCCTCAAGGCTACGAGGATCGATCTCGGCAAAGCGCAAATCGTCTTCTGTGATGGCAAAGGCGAGATGAAGTTGGAAAACGTAGCGGGGAAAAAATTGCTCACCGCCAAAGATCCGCAGGGCAAATTGCTCTTCAGCGGACCGGTGGAAACGAAAGAGGACCTCGATAAAGTGCCGGCCGATGTTCGGGAGCGCTACGAGAGATTACAGCAAAACGATTTGCCCGCAGTCGCACCTCAAGCCGATGCCGATAAGACAGGTGAGGCCGATGCGGATGACGACGACGACGATGACGATGAAGGAGACAGTGGTGCGCCAATATCAGAGCAAGTTTCGCTCAGGTCCTTGTCGCCCACTTTCTCGTTCTGAATTCACTCATTTGAGGCAGAGGAGGAACTCCGCCGAGCATCTTAACCTGGTTTGGCCAGCCGCTCGGCGGAGTTTTCCTTGCCGCAGGAAATATCTGTGACGATTATCCCGCGCCTCCTGCGATTGCCCCTCGCATCGTCTTCAGGAGAAGCCGATCCACCTTCAGTAGGTGGAACGCGTTGTCCTCAACGCGTTGGCAATCTTGGGTGCGCATTAGGCGGATAACGGCATTTTCCTTGCTCTGATAAATCCGCGCGCTATAACGGGAACGCGGAATGATGCGGGTCTTTTTTCTTGTCGCGTTCATTGCGTTGTTTTCTCCGCTACATGCGCAGACATCGTCGCCCTCCGCTTCACCATCGCTCGAGCAGCGCATTGCTGATCTTGAAGCTTATGTAAATAATTCAGGACGCGGCGCCGATACCGGCTCGGCTGCAAGCTCGAATGTCGCGGGCCCCGGCCCCGGCCACAACGCATGGATGATGACGTGCGCTGCGCTGGTGCTTTTCATGACGTTGCCGGGCTTGGCGCTCTTTTATGGTGGTCTCGTCCGCGCGAAGAATGTCTTGTCGGTTCTGGCTCAATGTCTCGGCATTGCCGGGCTGGTAACGATCCTTTGGTGGGTGGCAGGTTATTCGCTCGTTTTTTCACGTGGGTCGCCCTTCATCGGTGGATTGAATTTTGCGTTTCTGCACGGCGTCGGTGCGCGACCGAACAATGACTATTCGTACTGGGTTTCGCAGAATGTCTTCGCGATGTATCAACTGATGTTCGCCATCATCACGCCGGCATTAATAATCGGCGCAGTTGCTGAGAGGATGAAATTCGCGGCTGTGCTTGTTTTCGTCGGCGTCTGGATGTTTGCGGTGTATTTTCCAATTGCCCACATGGTGTGGGGAGTCGATGGCTGGATGAATGGCGTCTGGAATCCGGCCGCGAAGATTACTGCAATCGATTTTGCCGGAGGCACCGTTGTTCACATGACGTCCGGCTGGTCGGCGCTGGTTCTGTGCATTTTTCTTGGACACAGGCTCGGATTCCGAAAAGAAATTATGGCGCCACATAGCATGGTGCTGTGCATGGTCGGCACGGGTTTGCTTTGGGTAGGTTGGTACGGTTTCAACGCCGGAAGCGCGCTTGCGCCTGATGGAATCGCTGCAAACGCATTCATGAGCACAACGCTTGCGACCGCGGTGGCTTCATTTGCGTGGGCCATGCTCGAGTACGCGCTGCGCGGCAAACCGAGTGTGCTCGGGTTTTGTTCGGGGGCAGTAGCGGGGCTGGTCGTAATCACACCGGCCTGTGGATACGTCGCTCCGAGTGGCGCAGTGATCATCGGGGTTGCTGCGGGAATTGTACCGTTTTTTGCCTGCACGAAATTGAAATCCTGGCTGGGGTACGACGATGCACTTGATACTTTCGGCATCCACGCAGTGGGCGGGACGCTCGGTGCATTTCTGACCGGTCTTCTTGCCACTGCGAGTGTAAATCCAAATCTTTCGTTAACTCTCGCTGGATCGCTTAATCCAGCGACGCAAAACGGTCTTGCACGAATTGTTGGTCACACGTTGTGGATCGAACAGTTAAAAGCAATCGTGGTTACAATCATGTTTGCGGTCGTAGCGAGCGCGATCATCGGTGCGATCGTCAGAGGAGCGATAGGTCTGCGCATTCCCCCTGAGATCGAGCGGCAGGGGCTCGATATCAATCAGCATGGCGAAGAGGGCTACATGACCTCGGGTTAGTTTTATGAAGCGAATTCTTGGAACGTTCACATCGACAATTGCTTTCGCCGTGCTTGTCGTTGCGGGAAACGCTGCGTCATCGGATCAAATCGCAGCTGAATCAAGGCGCGCCAATGAGTTCTTTGATAAATGCTGGGACGAAACTCTGGCCCGACACCCAGTCGACGAATCATTTTACGGAATCAAAACGCATTACGATCAGCTGGAGGATTTGTCCGATGCAAAGGCCGCCGCAGACCACGCAGTTTGGCAAAAACAGCTCACCACGCTGAAGCGCGAGTTCAAACTAGAGCTGCTCGATCAACAAGCGCAGCTGAGCTACAAACTTTTCGAACAAGAGGCAAAGCGCGAGGCGGAGGAATTTAAGTTTCGCTTCGATGTTTATCCAGTCAGCCAGATGCGCGGTGCCCATACGCAAATTCCAACCTTCCTGATCAACATTCATAAGATCGACAATGTGAAAGACGCGGAAAGATACATCGCGCGGTTGAATGCGATCCCGAAATTGTTCGATCAACTCATCGTCAATTTAGAAGAGCGTGAAAACAAAAGTGTCGTCGCCCCGCGCTTTGTTTTTCCACTCGTTCTGGATGCTTGCCACAAAGTGATCCAGGGAAAGCCGTTCGATTCCAGCCCCGACAACAGTCCTCTGCTCGATGATTTCACGAAGAAAGTTGGCGCGCTTAAGGATGTTGATTCTGTTACGCGCGATCGATTGATTTCTGGCGCAACGAAGGCGTTAAACGAGTCGGTCAAACCGGCTTACGAAAAGCTAATTGTATTTTTGGTAGGCCAATCGAAACGCGCGAACGACGACGCCGGCGTTTGGAAGTTCCCTGATGGCGCTGACTTCTACAGTTCCGCCCTGCGGCGGACGACTACAACGAATTTAACGACCGAGGAGATTCACAAAATCGGCTTGAAAGAGGTTGCGCGCATTCACGCCGAAATGACGAAAATCAAAGACAAGGTCGGATTCAAAGGCGACCTCCAAGCATTTTTCAAATTCATGCGCGAAGATCGGCAATTTTATTTGCCGGACACGGATGAAGGCCGGGCAAAATATCTGGCGCACGCAGTCCAGATCGTCGAGGAAATGAAGAAACGTCTCGATGAATTGTTCGCCACGAAACCAAAAGCCGACATTACCGTGAAGGCCGTTGAAAAGTTTCGCGAACAATCCGCTGGCAAAGCATTTTATCAGCAGCCCGCTCCGGACGGATCGCGGCCCGGCATGTTTTACGTGAATCTGCGCGAGATGGAGAGCAATCCGACTTACCAGTTGGAAGCGCTCGCCCATCACGAAGGAATTCCCGGGCACCACATGCAGATTGCCATTGCCCAGGAACTCAGCGGCGTTCCGAAGTTCCGTAAATTCTCGCACGCTTATACTGCTTACACAGAAGGCTGGGGCCTTTACAGCGAACAGGTGCCCAAAGAAATCGGCATGTATCAGGATCCGTATTCGGATTTCGGAAGATTAGCGCTCGAGCTCTGGCGGGCGGGACGTCTGGTGGTCGATACTGGCATCCACGGCAAGAAATGGACTCGACAACAGGCGATTGATTACCTGAAGCAAAATACACCCAATGCAGAAGCAGATTGCATCGACTCGATCAATCGCTACATCGTGATGCCGAGCCAGGCGACAGCCTACAAGATCGGTATGATCAAAATTCTTGAGCTGCGGGAGAGAGCGAAAAAGGAACTCGGAAGCAAATTCGATATCCGCCAGTTTCACGATGTGGTGCTGACGAACGGCGCATTACCGCTCGACGTGCTGGAAGAGCAGGTTGATCGCTGGATCAGATCAAAACAGAATGGCGGTTCGGGTTAACGAATGGACCAGGATAAAGAGCATCTCCGGTTACTGTCGATCTTTCATTATATCGTAGCTGGCCTCGCAGCATTGTTTTTGTTTTTTCCGCTGCTTTACACGATCATCGGCGGCATTTTCATATTTGCCGCACGGCACGGAACACCTAAACCAGGCGAAGAATTGCCACCCGAATTTCTCGGTTGGATTTTTATCGTGATCGGCTCGCTATTGTTTTTGCTCGGGATTGCGATCGCGATTTGCATTTTGATCGCCGGTCGTTCCTTGGCGAAGCATCGTCATTACTGGTTCGCATTCGCGATTGCATGTGTCGAATGCCTCTTCATTCCGTTTGGAACGATCCTGGGGGTGTTCACGATCATCGTCCTCTCGCGCGAACCGGTGAAGACGTTGTTCTCGGTAGCGCAAGCGGCCGGTTGAGACTTCGGATCGTCTAAGGAGTAGGCGATGGAGACGCTTTAATGCCGGCTTCGACCCAGTGACTGGGCAGGTGGCTTCCCGTCCCAGTGCCAACCCAAACATAATGTCTGATTTTTTTCTCTGCTGACGGGCGAAGGTCGAAATCGATCCGCGAATTCGCTCCAGTCGCTTTTACCGTGATGGAGGCTTTTACTGCGCCGCGTTCCGCAAGACTCATTTTATAGAGACCTCTCGGCAACGCAGCGGTGTAATGGCCGTTGACGTCCGTGCGGGTGATAATCGGCAAGGCTTGCCTGCTTTTTTGCTCGAATCGGACCTCGGCGTTTTTGACAGGCCGGCTATCTGTGCCTACGACGTTTCCCTCGACAGATGAAGTCTGCGCTGAGATTGTCGCCGAGAAAGCAAACGAACCTGCGAGAAGAAGATTGGCAATAAAACCCCGCCGAAGCATCAGCTAACACTGCGCCAGTGTTAAAAATGGCGGTCAGAGCAGTTGGCCGCGAGAGCTCAAGGCCCTGTCGTCAATCCCGCGCCTGGAACTGATCCTGGCGGGTGTTGCAGTTGTTGCTGACGTAGTGCTTCGGCGCTGCCTCGCTTAACGTTTAACGCGCCCGCATCTGCGTTTCCGCTCTCGTCAACTTCGACCCAGCTGCCGCCGATATGGCTTCCCGTACTCGCCGGCACCCAGACCATGTGTTTTCCTTTTTTTTGGCCTGCGCTTGCTTGCGCTGCCGGCACAGGTTTTAGGTCAAAATTCAGCTGCGTCGACCGATCTGCCTTAGTTTTTGTATTCGTGATGGACGCCTTCACCGCCCCATTCACTACTAAGGAGACTCGGTAAATGCCCACGGGCAGTCCACCTGAGACGTAACGACCGCTTGCATCGGTCTTGACGGTGTTCAACAGCTGCTTGCCGTCTCTCGATTCAATTCGAACATCTGCATTCTTTATCGCTTGCCCTTTTGCATCCTTCACGACGCCCTGAATGCTTGATGGACCAGCCCATGCGCTCGCAACACAGAGAACAAACCCTATAAACCCAATCTGGAATGATTTAATAAACATAGACGAATAAAGCATGATGATTCACTGGTTCCTACAGGAAAAAAGAGGCGAAGTTCCCAAATAATTTGCTGAATGAGGGACAAAGCGACGTTTCCGCGAATGGACTGTTGCTGTAGCCGCGCCTCTGTGAGGCGCGGGTACACGGCCCACAGGGCCGTGGCTACAGATTAGAAGCGTTTTCTCAAAGCGACGTCCCAAGTACGACGTTTGATGTTGGTCGTCGCTTCGTCGTAACCGTTTTCAAAATTACCAACGACGAACGGTGTATGTCTGAATGTTGGAACCGGAATGCTCATTTCCCTTGTCGTCGGCTTCGACCCAATTACCGCCGATATGACTCCCAGTACGACTTGGCACCCATACCATGTGCTTTCCGCCCCTTACAATGTTACCTGCTTGGGATGTTGGCTTGAAATCGAAATTCAGCTGAGTCGGTTGATTCGCCTTGGTCTTCGTGTTCATGATCGACGCCTTGACCGCGCCATTCACAAGCAATGTTACCCGGTAAACGCCCTGTTGCAGTCCCTCTGAAATATAGCGGCCCTTTGGATCGGTCTTAACTGTGCTGAACACCTGTTTGCCGTCTCGCGATTCGATCCGAACGTCTGCGCCTTTAATCGGTTCGCCTTTTGTATCTTTGACAAAGCCCTGAATGGACGCTGGCCCGTCTTCTGTAATTTTGTTCGTTCGCAGACCGGTTTCCAATGCGCGATCACGCACACTGGTGTTGAACCCCGTCTCTGGAGGCGCAGCGGTCACGTCCGCTGCAATTTTGTTCGTTCGCAGACCGGCTTCCAATGCGCGATCACGCGCACTGGTGTTGAATGCCGTCTCCGGAGGCGCAGCGATCACGTCCGCTGTAATTTTGTTCGTTCGCAGACCGCCTTCCAATGCGCGATCACGCACACTGGTGTTGAATCCCGTCTCTGGAGGCGCAGCGGTCACGCGAGTGTCCGGGCGGCGCGGGTCGAAGTCTCCCGCAGATGTGTAATCCGGAACTGTGAATGGATTAGATGGATTTTGTACGGGCACGCTAACGCCGATACCGCTTACTCCTGTCGGATGAGTTACATCCGTGAAAAGTCCCTGTAGATAACGGTCGTATACGCCATTGCTGGGTTGTTTGTGGGCGGAAAGCCGAACGGCGAGCTTGATCGTGAGCGCGTCAACGATAGACCGGGCGATTTCGTCTTGGAGTGCAAACGCGCCGTCCAACTCGCGGTCATAAGTCTCCGTCCACACGCGAAAACCGTTTCGCGCGTCAATCAGTTCGGCTGTCACACGAACGCGATTACCTTGGCGCTGCAAACTTCCTTCAAGCACATTTCCAACGTTGAGTTTTTCTCCAACCTCCTTTGTGTTCTTTCCTTTCAATGAGAATGACGAAGTTCGGCCGACGACGCGCAAACCGTCAACCTGCGCCAACGTATGGAGGATCTCCTCGCTTATGCCGTCACACAAATATTCCTGATCTTTCGCCTCGCTAGAATCGGTAAATGGTAGAACCGCAATACTCCTGTCTGGGGGATCAAACTGCGACGGTCGGAAGAGTTCGCCGCGAAATAACCAAACCGCAGCCGCGCCTAAAAGGAGACCCGCAGTCGCTGCTCCAACCAGTTTGGGGTTACGCTGCGACCAACGCCAGATCCGCGCTAGAGGTGAAACCGGGCGGGCGACGATTGGATGGCCGCCGAGCCAGCGTTCCAGATCGGCTGCGAGATCTCCGGCGGACTGGTAGCGCGCTTTTGGATCACGTTCGAGACAGCGTGCACAAATCGTCTCTAAATCCCGATCGAGCGATGGTGCCAGCAAGCGTAGTTTGGGCGCCTGCGTTTCAGACGCTTGGCGAATCACGGAAACCGGATTGGAACCCAGGAATGGTGGACGTCCGGCAAGCACGTTGAACAGAACTGCGCCGAGACTGTAAACATCGGCAGCTGGGGTAAGATCGACGGCTGTGTCACCAGCCTGTTCGGGAGCAATAAAACCTGCGGTCCCGAACGTAGTCAGCGACCTTGTAAGATCGTTGTTCCCGTCCAGCAGCTTGGCCAAACCGAAATCGCTGACCAGTGGCTCGCCTCGATCATTGAGCAGAATGTTTCCCGGTTTGATATCGCGATGGAGCACTCCGTGGCTGTGAGCGTATTCGACAGCACGCGCGACCTTTGCCATCATTTGCACGCACTTCCGCGGTTCATCGCGGAGAGAAGCAACGTTCTCGTGCAAACTTCCCTTCTCCGCCAACTTCATGCTGAAGAACGGCAGGCCGTCCTCGCTTTCGCTCACTTCATAAATCGGAAGGATGTTCGGGTGATCCAGACTGGCCACCGCCTGTGCTTCTCGTCGGAAACGCTGCAGCGCTCCGTGTGAATCAGCGCGATAACTAAGGACGCGCTTTACCGCGACGATGCGCTGAGAATGTCTTTGCCTGGCGCGATAGATCACGCCCATGCCGCCGCAACCGATCTGCTCGAGAATTTCGTAATTTCCCAGCTGCCAGGGCTTGTCGGGCGTGTCCAACTCGTCGAGTAGGGTTTCATAAACCGCCTTCGATACCTCGCCACCAGTTTCCAATCCCTCGCGCAGCAGGCAGCTCACGCAAACTCCGGTGTCGAGTCGCATGGTTGTTCCGCACTTCTCGCATTTTGCGTGCTCTTTGGTTGCGCTCGGAAGCGGATCGGAGCGTGGATCTGAATCTGTCATCTGAATTACTCGGTTCCTGTTGCGAGTGACGCACACAGGTAACGGATCTCATCATCCACGTCGGCAGGATCCTCGACGGTTTGCGAGACTTCATCGCGCAGCAGACTGCGGTAACGCTGACGCATGTTGTGCAGCTGTTTTTTCACGGCCGTTTCTGCCATTCCCAGTTCTGCAGATAGGTTAGCATATGACAGTTCATCGCGTTCGTCTGTAAGATAGGAGCTTAGTGCTTGGAAAAGCCAGAGCTTGCCTTTGATCTCGCATTCTTCCCGCAGCCGTTGAAACGCGTGTTCCACAACAGTCGTCGCCCAAGTGAGGTCGAAGATGCGCTCCGGCGGCAAGGAGTCGAGTGCTTGAACCGGGATGGATAATTGCGACGGCGCTTCCGCCATCCAATCGTCCCAGGAAATAAATTCCACGCCGCCGCCGCGTTTGTGAGCATGAGTTTTCTCCGCGGCGTTAATGAGAAAATTTTGGAGCGACCTCAGCAAGAGCGAACGGAACCGGCCGCGATTACGATCGGCGTGCTGCAGCCAGTCGTGCTCCAGCATTATCACAAAAAAATCCTGAGTGAGGTCCTGTGCATCCTCAATCGAATAGCCGCGTGCCCGCACAAACGAGAAAATGGGCCGCCAATAAGTTCGGCAAAGCTCGGCGAGCGCGTCGCGCGCCTTTTGCTCCTCGCTTCCGTTGGCGGCGGAAAAGATGAGGCTCCAGCGGGTAGTTACAAACTCACGCGGTTCGCCTCCACCCTGCTCGCCAGCCTTCCCGCTCACGAGAGAACATTGTGGTTCTCTCTCCTCTATACAAGCATAAACGGTGGATATGCGGCCCGCCGCAGCTGTTTGCCGTTGGTCGAATGTAAAGTCTGCTCGTGCGATACCTGGTTAATTCTTTCTCGTAAAAGACGGAGTGAGACGGCTTGTCGGAGGAGGCGCTCAAACCCACACGACCTTGCCAGGATTGTCATGTCGAGCGGAGTCGCCTGCCACGCCGTAGCTGCTTGCGGAGGCGGGAGGCATCTCTCACTTTGTCTCGGCAGCACACAAATGAACTTACAGCCGCAAACGTCGAACGCCCAACACTCAACGTCCAACATTCAACGAAAGAATGCCGGCGGAGGGGCTCGAACCCACACGGCCTTGCGGCCACTGGATTTTGAGTCCAGCGCGTCTGCCAATTCCGCCACGCCGGCGATTTTAAAAGGAACGGGAACGATACGGCCTGCGCGCAGAAGCTCAACTCTGCCGAGCACGTTGAAACAACAAGTTGTTGAAGCGCAGGATCACAAAATCGCGTCGCCAAATTCCATTTGCATCCGCAGCCCGCGCGGCTGCCCGAGAATTTCGCGAACGACCATCGCGCCACGAAGACCAAGCGGCGATGTCAGCAACGTTTTTACATCGATAATTTGCGGTGCGGCAGTCTGCGGTTGTGTTCTAGCTTCGGACAGAGTCGCGGCACTAACGACTGCAGCGGGTTCAGACAGTGCCTTCGCTTCATGAACTTGAAACAGCGGTTCCGCCAGAGCTGAACGCATCTGCCGCTGCTCTACCGCCGGTGCGACCGTTTCAGCAGGAATTTGCATTTCGTGTGGTATGTCGGGTGGTCGCGTGACCAGCGGAGGAAGCGGCGATGCCATCGGTCGGACGCGCGGGAGCACCAGCGGCTTGCGATAAGGTGGACGAGGCGCAACGGGCGATGGCGGCGGTGACTCGGGAGGATTTCCAAGCGCTTCCAAGAACTTGCGAATGCGTTCTTGGTCAGACTCTATGGGTGCGCGCGGAATCGGCCTCGGTGCTGTGGGCCGAGGTTTCGGCGTCGATTTTGTTTGCTCATCGCTCCTTGTTTTGCGGGCCGCTCTCCCCAGCAACTGGAACAAGCCGGCGACTACTAGAAGCAAAAGGAAAAGCAGATTTTCGAGATGAACTGCGAGCATTGGTTAGATCGTTGAAGCGTTGAAGGGTGAACTCACATATGTCTCAGCTTCTCACCTCTTGCTTCCAGTCTGATCACCGACCACTGAATCACGTGCCGTCCGTTCGCGGCTTGTCTCCGCCTGCGATCGATTCGCGCATCGAGGTGTCGGCCTGAACATTTTTCATCCGCACATAATCCATAATCCCCAAATTTCCCGACCGAAACGCGTCTGCCATTGCCTGGGGAACGAGCGCTTCGGCCTCGACCACTTTGGCGCGCATTTCCTGAGTTTTGGCGCGCATTTCCTGCTCCACAGCCACAGCTGCGGCGCGGCGCACCTCGGCTTTTGCTTGCGCGACGCGTTTGTCTGCTTCGGCCTGTTCGGTCTGCAATTTTGCCCCGATGTTGTCGCCGACATCCACATCGGCGATGTCGATTGAAAGAATTTCAAACGCCGTATTGCTGTCCAGCCCTTTGGCCAAAACTGTCTTGGAAATGCGATCCGGATTCTCCAGAACTTCCTTGTAGGAATGCGCAGAGCCTATCGCGCTGACAATACCTTCGCCCACGCGCGCGATGATTGTTTCTTCAGTCGCGCCACCGACAAATCGATCGAGATGCGAGCGCACGGTCACACGTGCTTTGACTTTCACACCGATTCCGTCCTGTGCGACACCGTCAATCGTCGTGCGACCCATCGACGGGTTAGGCGCGTCAATCACTTTTGGATTAATGCTCGTGCGCACGGCTTCTAAGACTGTCTTGCCGGTGCCTTTCGTAGCGAGATCGATGGCACAGGCCCGGTTGAAATCGAGCGTGATGCCTGCCTTATCAGCGGCGATTAGGGCAAGGACAACATGCCCAACGTCGCCGCCCGCGAGATAATGCGCTTCCAGCGGATCGCTCCGAACATCGATACCAGCTTTCACCGCGGTGATGCGATTGTCCACAATCAAACCGACCGGCACCTTACGCAGCCGCATCCCGACCATTTTGCCAAGACTCACCGGCGCATTTGCGATCCGTGCCCGGAGCCAGAGACCGAAAAAGTTAAAAAGAACCACCGCCAGCACGAACGCGAAGACCGCGAGCACTGCGAGGCCGACAAGATAAAGCGCTTCCATATAGCAGCGAAGATTATCGGAAGAGAAACAGCGCGAAAAGTCTAATTGCTAACAAGCTGGAACCCGTTGACCTCAGCGCATCGGCTAAGCATGAAGTCCTGCTCGGGGCGGGACTTGAACCCGCATCGTTTTGCCTCGCCTTATAGGTATTTCCCTCTAGCAATCATGCAAGATAATGCATTGACGTGCAGGCCATTTGTCCTAAATAGTCCTAAATATGACAACAGTTAAAGTCGGCAACACGGTCGTTAAAATCTATCATTGGAAGGGAAAATCGGGCTACGAACAGTTCAAGGTTGCTTATCGTGCGGACGGCCAACGGAAGCGCGAAACATTTGGAAGCCTGGCTAAAGCAAAGGCGCGCGCGAACGAGATCGCTGTTCAAATCGAGCGCGGTGAACGCGACGCATTGAAACTAACAAATGCTGATCGCTCAACTTATCTGCACGCGCTTGAACTGCTAAAGCCCACGTCGATTCCGCTTCACGTCGCAATCCAGGAATATCTCTCGCTGCGCAAGCCTGCGGAGTGCCCTCAAAAGCTCATCCCTGAGGTCGTAGCTCAACTCTTGGAAGACAAGAAGATCCACGGCGCGAGCCTCCGTCATGTGCAGACTCTGCGCCGGCAGTTGAATCGGTTCGCATCGACTTTCCGCACAAACATCGGCAGCATCACGGCGCGATTAATCGAACAGTGGCTTGCGAGTCTGAAGGTCGGACCACGATCCAGGAACAACTATCGCGCATCGGTTGTTACGCTGTTTCACTACGCGCGGAAACACGGCTATCTGCCGAGAGAAAAGCAAACGGAAGCGGACCTCGTCGATAAGGTGAAAGATCGCGGAAAGAAGATTGAAATCCTTAGTCCGCCGCAAATGGCGAAGCTGATGGCGAAAGCTAAAGGCAAGATCGCCTTGTATCTCGCGCTGGCCGGTTTTTCCGGCATCCGCGCGGCTGAACTTCTCCGGCTCGAATGGAAAGATTTTAATTTCGTGCGTGGTCATATCACGGTCGCAGCTGATAAAGCTAAGACGGCCACGCGGCGCCTGGTCCCGATCCTGCCGAATCTCGCTGAGTATCTGCGACCGTACCACCGCTCCAGCGGCCGCTTGTTCAAGGCCAAAGACGACATGAGAGCAGTTAGCTGGGCAAAAAAGAACGGAGTTGATCCGTGGCCGATTAATTGCCTGCGGCACAGTTACGCGTCATATCGCCTTGCCGTCACTGCCGACGCTGCCAGGACGGCGCTGGAGCTTGGCAATAGTCCCGCAAAGTTGTTCAGCAACTACCGCGAACTCGCGGACGAGCATGACGCGAAAGCGTGGTTCGCAATCACGCCGAAACGTTCAAAGAAGATTGTTCAGTTTGCGGCGTAGTTTCTGAACGGGTGGGCAATAGTTCAATCAATCCCTCGATATCAATGTGAACCCAATCTTTGGGCCGCGCCCGCCACGAGCGCGCTCCCGCCCAAAGCCTTCGTCCTGCCTAGCGTGTCAATGGAGCGCCAGCGCACGTTAGAATTGCTCTGCTCCTCGGATGTCGTAGCAACGGTTGCGATGCTGCAAAGTTGACATCCGGGCCGGTTGCAAAAAAATGGACCCGGATAGAATCCCCGAGAAAATTATCAGCGCGGCGGGTTTCGCGCGCCGAGTCGGCATATCCAGGCCTGCGCTCGCAAAATATCAGCGGCGAGGATTAATCATGCCCGACTTCGAATCCGAAGCCGGGTGCTTTTACAGGTACGACTCGATCCCCACCGCGAAGCGCGCGATCGAGCAGAACCGTAGCCACAACTACAAGCATCTCTCTGCAACCCCATGACTTGGCTTGAATTCAAATCCCGATTACCACGGTATCTGTCGCCGGAACTCGAGGAGGAACTTAAAGCATTTTTCGAAGCAGTGGTGGACCTTAGCGATGACTACGAGCATTGCATCGCTCGCCTTCGGGCCACGAGGCGATTCAAATCAATTTTCGGCGCGCCCAATGCGTGCCAAACAAATATGAACCAAATACTAAGTGAAAAAGAACGCAGAGAATTTTCTCGCGATCTTTACAAAACCATACTCGGGCTGGCGCAGACCGGGGAAAGGCCCTACGGGCTCTGCTCCGAGATCTCTGAGCTGCTCACCAAAGACAACCCACTTTTAGAGATTGCCAATGAGAGGACAATCTTGGTGCCTATGGAAGCCTTGATGTCGCGTAAAGCGCAGAACGTGACTACCGCTACGGCCGAATCTTAGTCCGCAAAAAGCCGCCCAAGCGAGTTAAAACAGGAAAACTCCGCTCATCATGTCCAGCATTAAATCGCGCCTCGGCGATTGGCCGTGTATCCAGGCTACACCCGTATAAAAAATCGGCTCTTGCCTTGCACGCTCATCGCCAAGGCCATTTCGCAATGGTAACAGGGTCGTTACGATACTCTGCTTGATGCAACGAACCCTCGCGTTATGAGGTCTTAATAAACAAAGAGAGACTCATGCAAATGAGCTTTAAACCTTGCCGATTCAACGCTTACTTCTATGCGATCTGTGCGACGGCAATAACATTGGCCTTTGTCGTCAGTGGACGGACGGTGCCAGCAGTCGATGGAGACCTTGATCCGACATTCGGGACCGACGGCAAAGTGCTGACCGATTTCGATCACAGCACCGACATCGCCAACGCCGTGGCGATCCAAGCCGATGGCAAGTTAGTCGTGGTAGGTACAACCTATCAAGACAATGATTTTTCAACTGAGGACTTCGCTGTTGCTCGATACAATCCGGATGGCACCCTGGACAAAACTTTCGGCGCCGGCGGCAAAGTACAAACAGATTTTCCCGGTCTGGCCGCGGTGGCTTCATCGGTAGTCATCCAACCTGATGGCAAAATTGTGGTCGCGGGCGGCGCCTTTCCGCTTTTTACCTTTCTGGGCAATTTCAAAGTGGTCCGCTACAACTCGAACGGATCGCTCGATACTTCCTTTGGGGACGGCGGCATCGTGACGACGACTTTTCCAGAGGGTAGTTACGCGTTCGACGTGGCCTTGCAGGCTGACGGCAAGATCATTGCCGCCGGGACCGTCTTCGTAGATTTCAATCCAGGCGAATCTTCCAATACCGATTTTGCGCTGGCGCGTTACAACCCGGATGGAACCCCGGACGCCACATTTGGTAATGGCGGCCAG
>Ga0307312_10000378_pt1 | contig 20336 bp, 17 predicted proteins | sample ER_DNA_202_FD_194489 | JGI IMG/M metagenome (GOLD analysis project Ga0307312, IMG submission 194489) | Bulk soil microbial communities from the East River watershed near Crested Butte, Colorado, United States - ER_DNA_202 | ecosystem: Environmental > Terrestrial > Soil > Floodplain | place... | reverse complement strand
AGGGACGTGCAGCCTCGGATTGCGCGCCCGCGCTCGTACGCGGTCATGCGAGCGTGGGGAACCGTGATCCAGCGTGATCTCCAGGTTGCGACGATCATCGGCGACCTCTACGCCGGGCGTCCCGTCGCCTATACGACCTTCCTCGCCTACGACGAGGTGGCTCACCACTCGGGGATCGAGCGGGCGGACGCGCTCGCGACCCTTCGCCGGGTGGACCGCCAGCTGGCGCGGATCGAGGCGGCGGCCCGCCACGCGCCCAGGCCGTACCGCTTCGTCGTCCTCTCGGACCACGGCCAGACGCAGGGCGCCACCTTCCTCGACCGCTACGGCGTCTCGCTCGAGGACGTGGTCACCGAGGCGTGCGGCACCGAGGTGGAGGCCAACCAAGAGGAGAGCGACGTCGCAATCAACTACCTGAGCGCGTCGGTCACGGAGGCCGCTCAGGCCGATACCGGCGCAGGCCGCCAGCTGCGCCGCGCCACCAAGAGTCGGCAGGTCGACGGAGCCGTGGTTTTCGGAGCGGGGGCAGGGGGCCAGGACACCGAGGAGGAAGGCGGCGACCAGAACGGCCTCCCGCCCGAAATCTCGGTGATGGCGTCAGGATGTCTCGGCCTGATCTCCTTCCCGCGGGAGCCGGGTCGGGTGACGCTCGAGTGGATCAGCTCCCGGTACCCAAGGCTGCTGCCGGCCCTACGCGACCATCCCGGAATCGGGTTTCTGCTGGTCCGCTCGGGCGAGCGCGGTGGCGTCGTCATCGGCCGCGACGGCACGCATGAGCTTGAGACCGGCCGGATCGAGGGATCCGACCCGCTGGCACCCTTCGGTCCCAACGCCGCTCGCCACGTCAAGCGGACCGACGGCTTCCCGCACTGCGCCGACATCATGCTCAACAGCACCTTCTGGGCCGAAACCGGGGAAGTGGCGGCCTTCGAGGAGCTGGTCGGATCGCACGGCGGCATGGGCGGAACCCAGAGCCACCCCTTTGCGATCGTCCCGGACGGCTGGTACCTGCCCGACGAGCCGATCGTCGGCGCCCCCGCGATGCACCGTGTGATGCGCCGCTGGCTCGCCGACCTCGGCCACGACGCCTACGGCGAGTCTCTATAGGGTCCTCGGCGTGAACTTCCTGACACTCATCCCGATGGCCTTCGTGATGGTCGCCGGGCCGCAGATCCTCAGCTCCATCTTTCTGGCCACCAGCGAGAACTGGCGGCGGAACTCAGCCGCATACATCTTCGGCGCATCGCTCTCGATCACCCTGTTCGTCACGGTCGCCTACCTGGTCGGCGGCGGCTCCGGCGGCGGGCCCTCGAGCGACACGCTCTACGTCATCGTCCTCGTGCTCCTGGTCGCCGCCATGTTGAACGTGTACCGGACGAGAAAGACTTCGGAGCCTCCCAAGTGGATGGGCAAGCTCCAGACGGCAAGTCCCGGATTCTCCTTCAAGCTCGGATTCCTGCTGTTGGGTGTGTTCCCGACCGACATCCTCACCTCGGTCGCGGTCGGCGGCTACCTCGCAGCTCATAACGACCCGTGGGCGCATGCGATCCCCTTCATCCTCCTCACGCTGCTTTTCCTCGCCCTGCCGTCGCTTCTCCTGCTTGCCTTCCGTGAGCGCGGCCAGGCCTTCCTGCCGAAGGCGCGCGACTGGATGAACACGAATTCCTGGGTCGTCAACGAGATCGTGATCGCGTTCTTCATCGCCATCACGATCAACAGCCTGGCGGGGTAACCGGGCCAGCCTGGCGGGATAGCCGGGCCAAACCGGTTCAGTGGGTGACGCTGGTCTTGACCCGTTTGCGCTCTGACTCGCTCACCGGCCCCTTCTTCTCGAGCGTCTGGATCGCCTCGGCGATGTCGGTATGGAGCGTGTCGACGAGGGAGCGGCTCAGGGTGAGCTTGACCAGGGCGCGCATCATCTTCACGTCCTGGGCGTTCGGCGGCATGGTGTAGGCGGGCACCATCCAACCGCGCTCGGCGGCCAGCTGGAAGGCGATGTCGAACTCGTCGTAGGGGTGCTCCTCGGCGAGGTTGAAGGCCACCATCGGCAGCGTCTCCTCACCCGCCCCGACGATCTGGAACTTACCGACGGCCTCGATGTCCTTGGCCAGCGCCTCCGCGTTCTCCTGCATGATCTGCATGATCCTGCGATAGCCCGCCTTGCCGAAGCGGACGAAGTTGTAGTACTGGGCGAGGACCATCGAGGAGCCCGTCGAGAAGTTGAGGGTGAAGGTTGCATCGGTCTTGCCCAGGTAGTTCTCGTAGAAGACCAGGTCCTCGGCGAGATCGGACTTCTCCCGGAAGATCAGCCAGCCGATGCCGGGGTAGACGAGGCCGAACTTGTGACCGGAGGCGTTGATCGAGCGCACCTGCTCGAGGCGGAAATCCCACTCGGAGTGCGGATACAGGAAGGGCCAGACGAACGCGCCGCTGGCGCCGTCGATGTGGAGGGGGACATCAAGGCCCTTCTTGTCCTTCAGCTCGACCAGGAAGTCGTTGATCCCCACCACGTCATCGGCGTGGCCGGTGAAGGTGGTCCCGACCACCGCCGCGACACCGATCGTGTTCTCGTCGACGTGGTGCTCGATGTCCTCCGGGCCGATCGTGTACTTCCCCGGCTGCAGGGGCACGATCCGCGGCTCCACGTCGAAGTAGCGGCAGAACTTCTCCCAGACGACGTGGACGTCGCCGCCGAAGACGAGATTCGGGGTGTCGGTGGGCTTGCCATCGGCCTCGCGTCGCTGCCGCCACTTCCACTTCAGCGACAGGGCTCCGAGCATGATCGCCTCCGAGGAACCCTGGGTGCTCGTGCCCGTGGTTTCGCCCGGCGCATGAAAGAGCTCGGCCAGCATCCGGATGCAGCGCTGCTGGATCTCGAAGGTCTGGGGGTACTCGGCGTGGTCGATGAAGTTGCGATGCAGGTTCTGCTCGATCACGTACCGCGCCTCGGGCTCCATCCAGGTGGTGACGAAGGTGGCCAGGTTGCGCTCCGGAATGCCCTCCACCGCCAGCTCCTGGTCGACCAGGCGCATCGCGGCGATAGGCGCAAGCGGGTCTTCAGGGATTGCGTCGTCCGGGGCCCCTTCCGTCACCCACTTGCCGACCGTGTGGAGAACATCCTGTGCGAGGCTCATCTACATCCTCCTGATCTCGGCCCGGACGATCCGTCTGTGCCCGGATTGACCCAGATATAACTCACACTGGCTCTCGATCGCATCACGCGACAAGGGTGAAATTGAAGGCCGGCTTGGCCGGCCGGACGAGCCATGTTGTCCTCGTCGCCCTACCCCGAGGAGCAAGCGCCCTCCGCGTCGCCCGCCGATTAGAGGCAAGCGGGACAGCCACTGTCTCGCTGCCTCGCACCGCGGCGCGGGGTTGTCCGGCGTGCCGGGAGCGCGGGCAGTGCACCGAGGGGAGGAGAGAGGGCCCGACCCTCTGCGAAGGACGGGTTCGCAGTAGTGTGCCCGCCGATCCGTCCGAGCAATGCCCGAGCCGCCCGACACCTCCCCACGACCCGAGCGCCCCCCCGCACCCGCGCCTGAGCCCTCCGGGAGCCCGGCGCCCGGAGGATCGCGGGGCCCGGAGCCGAAGCGGCGTCACCGCGCCATCGTGTGGTCGCTCATCGTGCTCGCGTCGGTACTGCTGATTTTCTCGATCACCGCGAACTGGGTTCAACGCACGCTGCTCAACACCGACGAGGTGACCAACACGACCGACGAGATCCTCAAGGACGAGGATGTGCAACAGGCGCTCAGCATCTACACGGTCGATCAGCTGTACGCCAACGTCGATGTCCAGGGCGAGATCCAGAAGAGGCTGCCGAGCTCTGCTCAGCCGCTCGCCGCTCCCCTCGCGGGGGCTACCAGGCAACTCGCTACGAACGTGGCAGAGAGGGCGCTCGCCTCGCCTCAGGTTCAGGATCGCGTCTCCACCGCCATCGGTCGGGCGCAGGGGCGGTTCGTCAGCCTGATCAGGGACGAGGGCGAGTACGTCTCGACCACGGGCGGGGACGTGACGCTCGAATACGGGAGCGTCGTCGCCGACCTTGCCGCCCGCCTTGGGGTAGACCCAGCGATCATCTCCAAGATCCAGGGCCTCGTGCAGGACTACTCAGTGAATCTCAAGCAGGGCTTGACCACGGCTCAGACCCAGATCGAGTCCGTGCGAGCAACCCTCTCCCAGGTGCAGGCGGGCGAGCTGAGCCCGGAGCTGCAACAGGATCTCCAGACGCTCCGCGGGAACGCCGCCGAGCTCCAGGGGACGATCGCGAGCCTCCAGAAGAAGATCAAGGGCGTTCAGGCGAAGGTCCCTGCCCAGCTCCAGAGCCGGTTGTCCGACCTCGACGGCCGACTGTCCGACCTCGACGGCCGACTGTCCGAACTGGAGCAACGCACCGCCGCAGTGCTCAAGGATCCCAGCCAGGCGAACGTCGATGGGCTCGACGCCTCGCTCGCCTCGCTTCAGGCACGGGTTACCGCGCTGCTCGGCCGCCAGGTCGTGCAGCACCCCGGCGAGCTCGTCTTGATGAAGTCCAGTCAACTCGACGGAGTTCAGAACCTCGTGAGTGCGCTCCGCAATCTCGGCTTCGTGCTGCCGCTGCTGGTGCTCCTGCTGTACCTGGCCGCCCTCTCCCTGGCAAAGGGGTGGCGCCGGGAAGCACTGATCGCAGCCGGGGGCGGGATCCTGGGGGCGACGCTGGTCGTCCTGCTGGTGAGGCGCGGGATAGGCACCGCGGTCGTGGACTCGGTGGCGGGCTCCGAGACAGTCAAGCCGGCCGTCACTTCCATCTGGGACATCCTCTCCGGGGGGCTGCGCGAGCGGGCGCTGTTCGTCCTCGTCATTGGACTGGCGTTCATCGGAGGGGGCGTCGTGGCGGGGCCCGGCCGCCACGCCGTCGCCGTGCGTCGCTTCCTCGCACCGTACCTGCGCGACCATCCCGTGGGCGTCTACTCGGTCGTCGCCGTGGTGTTCCTGCTCTGGCTGTCGTTCATGCCCGGGCTCAACAACCTCGGGCAGGTCCTTGTGATCGTCCTGCTCGCGGTGCTGGCCGTGGTGGGCATCGAGGTGCTGCGCCGCCAGACGGCGCAGGAGTTTCCGCCCCGCCCGAACAGTTCCTGACCAACCAGCTCGCTACCCGCGGATCTTCGGAGCCGTGCTGCTATAAGGCCTCACCGTCTCGCCGGTTCCTGGTCGGCCATCTCGCGCGAGAAGAACTCGAGCGCCGTGCGGGTCTTCGTCTCCTGCTCTCCGAACAGGTTCACCCCACGCTCGGCGAGGTACGCCCGCGACTCCGCGGCGACCTGGAATGCCTCGTTGGGCTCGCACCTTGTTGACAGCTCGAGGATCCGCGAGCCGTCGGGGTACATCCACATCTCGACCGCCAGCTTGCGGCCGTAGCCCTCCGGTGAGAACTTGAGCTTCAGGACGTGGACCGGGCCAAGCACGGAGAGGTCGTCCAGCTCGATCGCTTCGGGGGCATTAGCGGCGAAGAACGCCCGCTGATCCTTGGAGAACAGCTTGTGCAGCGGGCGGCTCCCGCTCATCGCCTTCTTGACGTCGCCCGCGCCGAGCTCCCCCTTGAATGAGCCCGAGCAGACGTAGCCTCCAGGCAGCGCGTCGACCTCGACGTTGAAGGTCTTCGAGCTCCGCACCTCGGTCGGAAGGTCCTCCGGAACGACGGGCCGCAGCTTGATCACCGAGTCGTCCGGTTTCTTCTGGGTTCGACGGGCCCGCGCGACGACTCCGCTTCGGTCGAGCGCCAGGTCCGGCGTGTCGAAGAAGTAGACCTGACGGAGCACGGCATCCAGCGGGTCGAGCCCGAGTGCGACGACCGTGGAGCGTCGATCCTCGTCGGGCACGGTCAGCTTCAGCTCGATGGTGTCGGTTTCGTGGATCAGTCCGATCAGTTCCTGGAGGTCGCGATCGGAGAGCTGCGGCGCACCTTCGGCTTCGGTCGGATTCATTGCTGCACGCTCCCTTCGGTCGCGGTCGAGTCGAGCAGGTCCTTGGCGATCAGGCGCATGGCGTCTACCGCAATGAAATCGTGCATCGAGGCGCTCCCGCATCACGCGATGCGGGTGAAATCACGGCCGCGCTCGCAGGCTGGTCAGCCGAACGGCGGTTAGACTCGAACCAGATGGGGGAGACTCACGGACCGCCTACATCAGGTGGACGGCCTCCGGACGGGGGACCGGAATCGCTCCCCGCACGTCTTCTGGGGACCGGGGCGCGCGGGGCGCGGCAGGTTGCCAGGGCGACCGGGGTCGACAGCGCGATCGAGGCGGCCGCGGAGGAGACGGTCGTCCGGGCGGTGGAGAGCCAGGTCTTCGAGCGCGCGCTCGAGCGGGTTCTGAGCGGTCCGCTGATAGAGGAGGCGGTCGAGGATGCCCTGACGAGCCCGGCTGTCGAGCGAGCACTGGCCAATGCTCTCGACAGCGAGATGCTGGACCGCATCTGGGAGAGGCTGCTGGCCAGCGACGAGGCGCAGAAGCTCGTCGAACGGATCGCGGAGGCCCCCGAGGTGCGCGCGGCCGTGGCCGCGCAGGGGGTGGGCCTGCTGGCTGACCTGGGCCGGGGCGCCCGTAGGGCTGCCCGGCGCCTGGACGACGTCGTCGAGAGGGTGGTACGGCGCCTGCTTTTTCAGCCCAGGCGCGAGCAGCCGACCGCCTGCGCCGGACTCGTGACTCGCGTGTTGGCGCTGGCGCTCGATGGCGCGATTATCAACGCAGGCTTCCTCGCTCTATCGGCTCTGGTGGCCCTTGTGGTTTCGGTGGTCTCCGGAGACAACAACGGCGTCGGTTCCGCGGCTCTGGTGGCCGGTACAGGCGTCTGGGTCGCAGCGTCGGCCATCTACCTGCTCTCCTTCTGGGCACTCGTCGGACAGACTCCGGGGATGCGCTTCCTGGGCATCAGGCTCGATGCGGGAGGCGAGCCCCGGATCGGATTGCGGCGAGCGTTGCGGCGCCTGCTCGGCGGCGTCCTCGCGGCGATCCCCCTCTTCCTTGGCTTTCTCGGTGTGGTGCTGAACGAGCGACGCCGCGGCTGGCAGGACCGGATCGCCGACACCGATGCCCTCTACGTCCGTGAGGTGCTGCCGGCAGCGCCTTGGTCGGCACCGGCCGGCGACGCATCCGCCCATCCCGGCGACAATCGCGCGCAGTCCGGTCGCGCGTAGTAGCTGCGACGTCCCCTGGCGGCGCCGTTAGTTCAGCCGCGCCTCAACCGTTGAGGAGCTGGGCCTTCCGCTTGGCGAACTCCTCGTCGGTCAGCACGCCGTCGGTGTGCAGCTTGCTGAGCTGCTCGAGCCGGTTTTCGAGCTCGCGTTGCCTCGCCTGCTCTCGGCGCTTGCCCATGTAGTAAGCCCCACCACCGATCGCGGCGGCCCGGAGCAGCGGTCTTCGTCGCATAAGCATTGGCATTGCGGACCTCCTACTCCTCGTGCTCCGCCTCCTCGGGCAGCGTCAGGCCGAGTGCCAGCATGATCTCGGGCGCGGCCGCGACGACCTTCGGCCCGCCGACCTCGCAGGCGACGGCGCGCAGCACCCCCACGATTTCCTCGGGGCTGACGCCGACGTCCACCGCGTTCGCCACCTGCCAGGCGAAGGACGCCGGCGGCGCGTCGATCGCGACCAGCGCAGCGATCTTCACCAGCGCGAACGTCCTCTCGTCGAGTCCGGTTGCCGCCCGGTACTCCTCGCGCAACCCGAGTGTACCTTCGAGCGTTTCCAGCTTGCCGGCGGAGATACCCGCCAGCGCTTTACGGGTGTCCCGTGCTACCGCAGTGATGCGGCCTCCTTCCTGCGGTGTCGGTGGGGTGCAAGTATGGAATCGATGTGGTGGTCCCCGCATCACGCGATGCGGGTGAAATCGCGCCGAGGCTCAGTGCGAGGGGAGCTGGGTGGAGCTATCGCCCATTTCGATCAGGCCGGCCGCCTGCGCACAGGCGACCGCCTCCGCGCGAGACGAGACGGCGAGCTTGCGGTAGATGGACTGGGCCTGCGTCTTGACCGTGTTGGTCGAGACGAAGACCTCCTCGGCGATCTCACGAAAGCTGAGATGCGTCGGCAGAAAATGCAGCAACCGCAGCTCCGCCGTCGTCAATGGCCAGTGCCCGTTGCCGGAGGCGGCCGAGTTAGCCTCTTGCGACGCGGCACCCAGCCACTCGCGCAGCACGACGGCGTCGGGCGTTTGGCGCAGGTAGCGGCCCGCGTCAGCGAGGTGGTCGCGGGCAGCGGGCACGTCGTCGAGCAGCACCAGGGCGCGGGCCAGCACGATCCGAGTCTCCGCCTCGAGCCACGGACTCAGGTCCGTAAGGAGCTCGAGGAGCCGGGTAGCGCGCTTTGCGTCGCGTGCGGCGTCCTCGATCCGCCCCCGCCGAGCGCGGATGAGAGCCGATATTGCGAAGACGAAGGCGGTCGTCGGGTACTCGGCGAGCCCGTAGCGGTCTGCTTCGGTCGTCGCATTTAGGGCGAGCGCTGCGGCCTGGTCCAGGTCGTCTTCGTCCATCTCCACCAACGCGAGCTGAGCCAGACATGCCGTCTGGAAGCCGGGGGCTCCCACGGCGCCCCGCCGGGAGCCCTCCTCGAGCGCCGTCCGCGCGCTCTCGCGGTTGCCGACCAAGTGAAGTGCGGCCCCCTCGAGCAGACAGCACAGCGAACGCCACGGGCTGTCCTCAGGCAACAGGCCGTACGCACGTCTGGCCTCCTCGCCCATTCGAGTGACCCCATCCCTCGATGCGCCCGACGCTCGCATGAGGGCTGCGCCGATCTCGAGCGGTGCGCGTTCGGGCTCGGGCACGTTATCCAGGCTTCGCACCGCCGCCTCCGTCCAATGCTCGGCCTGGTCGCCCTCGCCCCTAGCAAGGTGACTCATGGCCCGGGCGAGGCAGAGCGCTGGGGAGTTCGCGATCTGCTCGTCGGTGAACCGATCGAGCCACCGGCGCAGCGTCTCCTCTCGGCCCTGACTGACGTAATACGCGGTGTTCGACCAGATCAACCGGCCGGCCGCCTGGATGTTTCCCGCCGAGATCGCGTGGGGGATCGCCTGGTCGAAGTCGCCCTGCTCGGCGTACCACCTGCTCGCGCGCTCGTGCAGCGTGGGCTCTCGGTCCTGTCCGAGGTGGCGAAGCTCCGATTGGAGCATTTCGCGGAATAGCGCGTGATACCGATATTGCTCGTCTCTGCGGTCCAGCGGGACGAGAAGGAGGTTCGAGCGGGAGAGTCGTCTCAGGGTCTCCGCTGATCCCTCCTGCTGAAGCACCGCATCGCATAGGCGACCACTGGGCCGATCGAGAACCGACGTCCCCGTCAGGAAGTCGAAATCGGCGTCATCCAGCCTGGGGAGGAACTCGTCGCGGAGGTAGTCGGCCAACAGTCGGTCGTCTCCGGCGAATCTCTCGGCCGCGCGGAAAGGATCGTCCTCACCCTCCAGTGAGAGCGCCGCGAGGTACAGAGCTACGGGCCATCCCTCGGTCCGCTCGATCAGGCGCCTGACGGCATCCGGACCGAGCTCCACCCCGCAGGCGCGAAGGAGCCGTGATGCCTCCAACCGGGTCATCACTAGGTCGTGGGCGTGAAGCTCGATGAGGCGGCGGTGCGCCCGGAGGCGGCCGACACCGATCGGCGGCTCGCCGCGTGCGGCGAGAGCAAGCTGCGATCCGGAGGGGAGGTGTTCCGCGATGTCGGGAAGGGCGCTCAGAGACTGTGGGTCGTCGAGTGCGTGGACGTCGTCCAGCACGAGGACGAACGGCCGCTCACGCTTACGAAGCGATTCCAGGAGCCGCGGAACGACCACGTTCGAGATCCTCGGGCGCGGCACGGAGAGCACGTCGAATACGCCCTCATCGATCGGCTCGATCTCGTGCAACACCTCGGCGATGGACCTGACAAGCAGCGTAGGGTCGTTGTGACGGTGGTCGAGCGTGATCCAGGCGAATGGCCGCTCGTCGGCCTCGTCCCATTCGGAGACGAGCGTTGTCTTCCCGTAGCCGGCCGGTGCAACCACGATCGCGATCGGAACGTCAGTCGTCGCGAGCAACCGGGACACGAGCCTCTTGCGCGGGATGAGGCCCCTGCGGGAGGTCGGCGGCCGCTCTCGACTCTCGAGCGGTTCCACTTGAGCCGGAGGGCTCATCGCAGGCCATCCCGGCCGGCGTGGTGGGGCATGGGAGTTGGTCCTATCGTTAGCGGCAACCGCTAGGCGGAAGCCGCAGCTCTAGTCGCCGCCTTGGAGCATAACTACGGTCACGGTAAGGATGCAAACAGCGCGTTAACGGCGCCTGGGCGATCCCTGGTTGGGCCCCGCAGTCGGCGGCGCAGCCGCAGCTCAGCTGAGCGCGTCGCTGAAGGTCTTGACCGCGGGGTAGAGCAAGGTGATCAGGATCGCCGGGAAGATGCAGAAGACCAACGGGAAGAGCATCTTCACGGGCGCCTTCTGCGCCCGAGCCTCGGCCCGCGCGCGGCGGCGCGAGCGCATCTCGACGGCGAGGCCGCGCATGATCTCCCCGAGCGAGACGCCCAGGTTCTCCCCCTGCGTCACGGCACGGACGAACGAGCGCATCGAAGGCGTGTCTGTGCGCTTCAGCATGCTCTGCATCGCGGCGTTCGACGACAGGCCCATGCTCTGCTCCTGAAGCATCAGATTGATCTCCTCCCCCAGCGGGCCCCTCAGCTCCTTGGCGGAGAGCCGCAGCGCACCACCGAGGCCGATGCCTGCCTCGACCGTGGTCACAAGCGAGTCGATCAGCTCGGGGAGCTCGCCGTCGATCTGATCACTTCGCCGCTGCGCGCGCCTGCGCAGCAGGGTGAGCGGCAGGGTCCAGCCGCCGACGGCCATCAGCGGAACGCCCACCACCGCGAGCGCTGTCGAAACGCCGGACGCTGCGATCCACAGCCACAGCCCGACCAGTCCGGCCGCGCCGATGGCGCGGTAGCCCAGGAACCTGCCCGGGGTCATCGTGTACACGCCGGCCGAGCCGAGCAGAATCCGGACCTCGTCGGCATCCTCGCGCCCCAGCCGCGGCAAGACAGCGCCGCCTACCCGCTCCGCGAGCCGGTCGAGCGCGGCGCTCAGTCGGCCCGGGGCGCGCTGGTCGAGATCCGCCACGGGGAACCCGTAGGAGCCGATCTGGCCGACCCGCTCCTCAGCGCGAAGCCGCGGCATGGCAATCGCGCGGGCGGCGAGTGTCGCCGTGGCGCCGGTGAGAAGCAGGCCAATTATCAGCAGTAGGATCACGCTTACCCCCTTCAGTCGCGGATGTCCACGATTCGCTTGATGAACAGCGAGCCGAGCAGCGAGAGGACGGCCCCCAAGAGCAGCAGGAGCTGCCCCGTGCCGGTCTCGAACAGCGGCTTCATGTACGCCTTGTTGATGAGGGTGATCGCGCCGACGAGCGCGAACGGCAACACCGAGACCACGATCTGGGAGAGTCGCCCCTGGGCGGTCAGGGTCTCCATCAGGCGTCGCAGCGTGCCCCGCTCGCGGACCGTCTCGATCACGCGGTCGAGCACCTCTGCGGTGTTGCCGCCGGTCTCGCGCTGGATGATCGCGACCAGCGCGACCTGCTCCAGGTCGCGGTTGTCCATCCGGCGGGCCACGTCACGCACCGCGTCCTCGAGTGGCACCCCGAGCCGCTCGTCGTTGACGATGCGCCGGAACTCCGAGCGGCTCGGCTCGGGAGCCTCGTCGACTACCACCGAGACCGCGCCGCCCATGCTCTGTCCGGCACGAAGCGCCGAGGCAACGATCTGCAGGTTGTCGGCGAGCTGCTCCGCGAACTCGTGTCGCTGATGGCGCAGCTTTCGGTTGATCACGAGGCGCACGGCCGGGATCACGAGCAGTCCGAGCGGCGAAAGCATCGCCAATCCGGCTCCCCACCCGATCAGCAGCACCGTCACGAGCGCCGCGAGCGCGGTCGCGGCAACGATGTTGATCGCGGGCATCTCGATCCGAGCAACGTCGAGCTCCTCCTCGAAGCGCTCCCACCACTGCCGGCCGTCGAGCGCTCGCTCCACCGCCGGGCGCAGCCCGCGCCGCGGCGTTCTGTCACGGGACCAGGGTGCCTCGGAGTCGCCGCGCATCCGCACGAAGCGGGCCAGCCGATCGCGAGCCGTTTCGCGTTGCGGCCGCGCGAGCGCGAACAGCGACAGGCCCAGCAGCGCGGCGACGATCGCGATCGCTCCCAGCATCGTCCCGGTCGCCTTCCAGAAGCCGCCCTCCTCGGCGGCCTTCGCGCCGCCGGCGACCGTCGCCGGTACGACGTAGCGGTCCCGCGCGACGCCCGCGACGCCGGCCACCTGAACCTCGACGGTGAGCGCCTCGCCGCGCTCCCCTGCGGATCGGTAGCGAAGCAGGTAGTCGCTGGCGAGAATGTCCCCGAAGCGCTCGAAGATCGGCGCCAGCTCCCGAGGCTTGGCGGCGTCGGCGAACGCGCCGTCGACCGCGAGCTCCTTGAGCGCCCTCGGGTTGAAGTCCTCGGAGCGAAGCCCGACGCCGAAGACGCGCACGCCCGCCCCCCGTGCGAGCGCGACGACGTCGGCGAGCGGAGCGGCGCTGCCGGTGTCGGCACCGTCGGAAAGCAGGACGATGGAGCCTGCGGTGATCCCGGCCTCGTCGAGCATCCGCACCGCCGCCGCCACCGCGTCGTAAACGTGCGTGGACGGTCTCAACTCCGGCTCGGAGGAGATCGCTTCCGTGATCTGCCCGTCGTCGCTCGTGAGCGGCAGCGCGACATCGATCTTGCGGTTGAAGGTCACGACGGCAAGCTCCTGTCCCGGCGAGCGGCGGTCGGCAAAGGCCCGCGCCGCGCGCATCGCCTCCTCGATCGGGCTGCCGGCCATGCTTCGGCTGGCGTCGATCACGAGCACGGTCGCGAACTCGCCCTCCTGCGCCGCCCCGGCGGACTGGAGCCCGAGGCCCTCGACCTCCTCGCCGTTCTCGCGCACGCTGACGTCTCCGGGACCGAGCGCGACCTCCCTCGGAACGTGAAGCGTGTAGGCGCGCTCCGGGAAGGCTGGTCCACCGGCCTCGTTGATCCTCGGGCCGTCGGCGAGCGCCGCCGGCGCGAGAGCGAGCGCCGCCGCCCAGGCGGCGCCGAGCAACGAGCTCGCGAGTCGGCGCCGGCTCATCAGGCCGGCCTTCCCGCTCGTCCGCCGTTGGCCCGCGCGTGCAGGTCGGCGCCGACCTGAGGCCGGGCATTGCCGAACAGGTGGGACGGGAGCTCCACGCCGCGCTTGCGGAACTTGTCGAGGAACATCGGGTGGATGCCCGTTGGCGCCAGCTTGCCGATCACCGTGCGATCGGGGCTCACGGCCTCGACCTCGAAGGTGAATATGTCCTGCAGGGTGATCACGTCGGACTCCATGCGCTGCACCTCTGCGATCGAGGTGACGCGGCGGCCGCCGTCCTCCAGCCGCTCGAGGTGGATGATCAGCTCGAGTGCCGCCGAGACCTGCTGCCTGATCGCCCGGATCGGCAGGTCGAAGCCCGACATCAGGACCATGGTCTCGATCCGGGCGAGCGCGTCCCGCGGCGAGTTGGCGTGGATGGTCGTCAGCGAGCCGTCGTGGCCGGTGTTCATCGCCTGGAGCATGTCCAGGGACTCCGCCCCGCGGACCTCGCCGACGATGATCCTCTCTGGCCGCATGCGCAGCGAGTTGCGAACCAGCTCGCGGATCGAGATCTCTCCCTGGCCCTCGATGTTCTTTGGCCGCGCCTCTAGGCGCAGGACGTGACGCTGGTTGAGCCGCAGCTCGGCCGCATCCTCGATCGTCACGATCCGGTCAGCGTCGGGGATCGCGGTCGAGATGGCGTTCAGAAGCGTCGTCTTGCCGGTTCCGGTCCCGCCCGAGACCATGATGTTGAGCTCCGCTCGGACGCAGAGTTCGATGAACTCCACGACCTCGGGACTGACCGTCCCGAGCTGGACCAGATCGTGCAGGGTCAGCCGCCGCCGCGAGAACTTGCGGATCGTGACGAGCGGGCCCGAGAGCGAGAGCGGTGCGATGACCGCGTTGACGCGGCTGCCGTCCGGCAGGCGCGCATCCACCATCGGGGACGACTCGTCGATCCGCCGACCCACCTGGGCCACGATCTTGTTGATGATCCGGCGTACGTGGGAGTCGTCGATGAACCGCACCGCCGTCTCGAACAGGCGGCCGTTGCGCTCGACCCACACGTCGTGGGCGCCGTTGACCATGATCTCCGTCACCGTGTCGTCCGCGAGCAACTTCTCCAGCGGGCCGTGACCGACGGCGTCGTCGGTGATCTCGTCCAGCAACCGATCGCGGTCGGCGCGGGCCACCCCCTGCTCCTGCTCAAGCAGGCCGCGAACTTCGGCGCGGACCTGGCGCCGCATCTCCTGGGGCTCCATCTCGGTTTCGAACAGCACCCGCCCGAGGTCCACGATCACCGTCTGATGGACGCGGTTCTTTAGCTCGGCAAACGGGTCGACGTGACCGACGGGCGGCCGCGCCGAATTCGCCGCGAGGCGCTCGTGCAGCTGCATCAGCCAGCCCTCCAGATGCGCAGGCCGCGCCGGCGGCGACCGTTCTGTGCCGGCACCGCGCCGTTGCCGTTGAGGTCGGCGGCACGCAGGTAGATCGTCGCGAGCTCGCGGAACGCGCCCGCGACCTGCGAGCGGCTCTTGCCCTGGACGACCGGCACACCCTCGTTGAGCGAGCGCGGGACGTCCCTGTCACTCGGCACGAACACGTCGGGCTTCCGGCCGACGATCGCCTCGACGTCGGAGTGGTTGAGGCCGACCTGGCTGTGGGCGCGGTTGAGCACGAGCGAAACGGCCGAGCCGTCGTAACCCATCAGCTCGAGCGTCTCCAGCCCCAGCTTCGTGTTCTTGAGGGAGAGCGAGTCGAGCATCCCCACCATGCAGACATGGGAGGAGGCATCGACAGCGGCGATCACCGCCGGGGTGAAGTCCGGCGGCGAGTCCACGACCACGAAGTCGTGAGTCGCCCGCAACACCCCGTAGACCTCCCGCAGGAGGTCGTTCGAGACCACGCTCGCCTGATCGGGACGCAGCGGCGCCAGCAGAGCCCGTGCCCCCGACTCGTGAGTCGAGAGATAGGCATCGAGCTTCTCCGCATCCAGCGCCCCGCCCGAGGTGGCGAGGTCGTAGAGCGTCCGCTCCGGCGGAAGCCCCAGCGCCAGCCCAACGTCGCCGAACTGGAGGTCGAGATCGACCACGGCCGACCGCTTGCCATGCTGGGCGAGCTCGACGACGAGGTTGGACGCCGCGACCGTCTTGCCCGTGCCACCCTTCGGCCCGAGCACGCAGATCATCGGCGCCAGTTCGCCGGGCGAGTCGACCTCGCGACGGCGATGGCGGGCAACCGCCTTCTCGAGCGAGAACATCACCCGCTCCGGCGTCTCCGGCAATTTGATCACGTCGTCCGCCCCCGCGTCGAAGAGGGCGGGCACGAAGTACTCCGGCGGCGATTCGCAGAGCACCACGACCGGTCGACCTGACCGCAGCGACGCGGCCCGGCGGACGAGCTCGGGTACCGCGTCCGGCGCACCGTGACAGGCGATCGCCAACAGGTCGGTGGTCGCGTCCTGGAGCGCGTGATTGGCGTCCTCCAGGCCCTCGACCACCGCGGCGATGCCGACCTGGCCCTCCGCCGGGACGGATGCCTCGACGAGGCCGCGGTCGACGTCCTCGTCGAGGATGACGGTTACCTTGATCGCGTCATGCATTGCTCAGCCCCCCAGCTGGATCGTGTCGAGGCCGAGCAGGCTCTCGAGTTGAACCGGGTTGATCTTCGAGTTCTTCGCCAGCGTCGGCGGCCGGATCGTGAGCCAGATCTGGCCGGTGTCCGAAGCAAACGCGATCCGGCTCGCCTCGATGTCGGTGACCCGCACCACGACCTGGCGGTTGTCGTCATTCGCCGACGATGAATTAGACGACGCCTCCGGCACCTTCAGCACCAGCACGTTGCGCGCCAGCACGTCCATGATCGGACGCGTGCGGCCGCCCGTCTGCTCCGCGTTGAAGCCGCCGAGGACGTCGATGCGCGAGCCCGCGTCGAGCTGGCCGACGTTCCCTTCGGCCTCGCTCACCGGGATCGCAAGAGCCCTTTGCGTGCCCTCGAGCCGCCCCGCGATCGGGTCGGCGCCGGAACCGAAGCTGGCGGCGGTGAGCTGCTCGCCCTTGTAGATGGTCTCGCCCGCGACCTGGCCACGAAGCGCGGATGGATCGGCGAAGGCGCCCTCGGACGCGTCGACCTCGCTCACCTTGGTCGAGCTGAACAGCCCGGCCTCCGCGATCACGTCGCCCGACGTGCCCTTGTCGATGGCGCGGTTGGCGACCAGGACCGTCACCTCGTCCGCACCCGAGCGCACGCTGTCGCGGTAGTTGCTCATGAACACGAGCAGCACCCCGAGCGCCGCCACGGCCGCCACGGCCGCCAGGGCGAAGGTGCCACTGCGGGTCGAGAGGACGAGCCTCTTCGACGCGACTGTCGGCGGCGTGTTCTTCTTCGAGGTCCGCTCAGGTGTGCTGGTTGGCATGGGGTTCCCCCTCCTTGTTGTCTCTCATCTGGTCAGCACCGCCACGCAGGAGCCCAGCTCTTCGATGTCGCAGAGCTCCTCCCCGGCGGATCCGTCGTTAAGGGTTTGCACGTACTTGATGAAGTGGCCGACGACCGACTTAGCGGGCGACGGATCGTCGGTGGGGCAGGCCGACTGCGAGCCGTCCCAGCCGGTGACGTAGAAGGTCGCGAAGCCGGTTACCGGCACGTTCTCCTGGCCGCTTGACTGGAAGGTCCCGAACGGGGTGATGAACACCGGCACGATCCGGGGGTCGTCCTGCTCGAAGTCGGGGAAGCTGGACCAGTCGTTGGGGCTGACGCAGGTCGAAGGGTTCTGGACGCCATGGACTCGCAGGTTCATCCCCTTGATGATCTGTCCGGTCTTGTCCCCCGTCTCCACGGCGACGCAGTTCCAGGGTTGGGCGCTCGCCCACAGCGCGGTTCTCGTGCTTGGACACGCCGTGCCGTTGTTGCGCTCGTACTCCGGTGCGCACCCGTTGGCGATCTCGTCTTGCAGGGTGGCGACCGCCGGATCGCAGTCGAGGGCCTGGTTCTGGCTGCCGCTCGCGGCGCCGAACCGCAGCTCGACGACCGGGTCGTTGACGCTGTCGGCATTGTCCTGAAGGTTCTGCTTGATGCCGATCTTGGCGACCACGCTGTGCGTGCAGGAGGGCTGCACGGCCGAACAGCGCTCGAACGAGTTCGCCCAGCCCGAGCCGCCCTCCCAGAGCTGCGCGAAGTGGATCGGCCCGCTGCGCGAGCTCGAGGCGGCGAAGCTCCGCGCAAGCGGCGCGGTCGCCGACCCGAAGCTGCCCTTGCATCTGTTGCTGCCGTTGTTCCTGCAGGTGTTGCCGCCCTGTTTGCCCTTGGTCTCCTGCCAGTCCAGCCAGACGGCAACCGGGCCGACTTCCGGGTTGATCGTGGCCGGGGATCCGTTGGTCTCCCAGACGCTCTTGCTGGAGCCCGACGGACAGCTCGCGAGCGTCATCGGATAGGAGCTGCCGCCGACCCTCGCGGTCAGCGTCGGAGCGACATTCGCAGCCAGCTGGCTGCAGGGCCCGAAGTCGACCTCGGCGTGGACGCCGATCGTGCAGCTGGCGGTGTTGTCGTGGAAGTACGGGTCCGCGCAGGTGCCGGGCTTCAGGTAGACGTTGCGGGCGAGGGGCGCATTCGGCTGGGCCCCGGAGCCGGCCATCGAGTAGCCATGCGCGAGCAGGATCCCGTTCGCGGAGCCGGCGTCGTAGCACTCGACGAGCGGCTGGCCGCAGGTGGTCGAGCTTGCACCGCCGAACGCCACCCGGACGCCGATCCGGTCGCGGTCGACCGTCAGCGGGAACGCATCGGTGGAGTTGTCCCAGATGGCGAGCCCGTTCTGCGAGCCGTTGCGGGTGATCTCGCGGCTGCCCAGCACCGCCCCTGTCGCCTCGTCGATGAAGGTCACGCGGCCGACCTGGGGATTGGTGTCGGGGACTCCAACCGGCAACGCGTCGTCGATGCGCTCGCGCTGGCGGATCTCGACGCGAGCCTGGCTGTTGATGAAGTCGACGCTAGAGAACAGCCCCGCGGCCCGGAAGAAGAGCGGCAGGTCCGTCTCGGTCATCTTCACGTCTATTACCTTCGTCTCGCACGGCGTGCCGTCCGGCGCCGTGTCGTCGATCGGGGACCCCTGTCCGTACCAGGTGTCGGAGTTGAGCTCCATGTGCGTCTTGTCGGGCGGCGTGCCGCCGAGCTGCTGGTTGAAGCCCGCCACCTCGTCGCCGGAGTAGAAGCGGGCGGTCTCCTCGACGGCGGCGTCGTTGCAGGGGAGCGTGAAATCCCCCGCCGCCGCCAGCGCCGCGGCATCCGCCTGCGTCTGCAGGTGGCGGCGGTGGGCGAACCAGTCGCCGACGTCGACCACCAGGACGACGATCAGGAGCAGGATCGGCAGCCACAGCACCGCCATCACCAGTGCTCCGCCGTGCTCAGAGCCCAACATGGAACCCTCGTCCCCCCGGGCCCTCACGAGCAGCCTTCGGTGTACTCGCTCGGCTCGGCCTCGAGCCGCATCGTCGCCGAGCCGGTCAGTGTGGTCGTGGTCGCCCCTCCGAGCGCGTCCCCGATGAAGGGCATCCAGTTGTAGTCGACGCTAACCGTCGCCTCGACGGGGTCTCCGACGCCGGAGGCCCCGTCGGGGAAATCGATGCAGACGTCGGCGCCCGCAGGCACCGAGGAGGTGCCGCCGTTGCGCAGCTCGTCGGTATCCGCCTGCTGCTGGACCGACTCCTGCAGTGTCCCGCCGGGCCCTGGGTTGCGGTCCACCGCAGCCCAGCGGGCGGCGGCGTTGGCGAGATGGGTCTCGTCGATCCAGTAGTTGAAGACTCGGCCGAACTCGAGCATGCCGACCAGGACCAGGAGCAAGATCGGCAGGACGAGCGTGAATTCGACCAGCGCCGCGCCCTTCTGGTCGCGAAAAGCGAGCTTCCCTGCCCGCCGGTTGTGTTCTGGAGAAGTCATGTTGGGAACTGTTCGTGTGGGCTGGTCCGTCCGGGACGGAGGTGCCCCGCCACACCGGCGGCGGGCCACCTCCCCCCGACGGGATTACGGGTTACAGAGCGTCAACGACGTCCTGGAGGACGGCCTTGACGTCGGTCCCGACGATCGTCAGGAGCCCAATGGAAACCACTGACACGAGGCTCAGGATCAGCGCGTACTCGACGAGACCCTGTCCCTCCTCGCGATCGCGAGCGGACTGGATGGCCTCCTGGACGCGGAGGCTCATGGTCTGCAGCCACATCATTCTTCAGTTCACCCCCTTCCCGGTGTTCCGGGTTCGGCACCCCTTGGTCGGGTGACCGTTTGTGTGTCTCCCGGGTGGGGCGCCTTTGCCCGATCCGAGATTGAGCGCGAGAGTAGGCCGCGGCGATCGCCCTGTAACCGGAAAAAGGTCTAGTTCGACCTAGACCTTCAGGGGGTGTGAACCGTGCCGTCGGTCGCGATAGTGGCCGCCGTGCAGCAATCCAGGTATGAAAAGGGTGAGGCCGTGGAGCGCCCGCGCGAGGCCGCCGACCGAATGTGGGCGGTTGCAGCGGGATCCATGGGCCTCACGTCGCTGGTCACGGTCGCCCTGTTGGGGGCGGCGGGTGCTGCCAGTGGCCAGGACGTCGCACAGGCAGGGGGGGGCGAGGCTTCTGCCGCCGGGGTCGATATCTGTCCGGACGACGAGGCAGGGGGAGGCGGCGCAAGCACTGATCAAGCGCTTGAGCCCTGCCCGAACCCGGACCAGGCCGGCCTCGGCGGCACGGAGCCGCCGCCCGACCCCTCGTCTCTGCCCGACCCCTCGTCTCTGCCCGACCCCTCGTCTCTGCCCGACCCCTCGTCTCCGCCCGACTCCTCACCCCAGCCCGAGCCGACCGAGCCGCCCGCCGAAGACGGCGGCACCAACCAGGAGGATCCGGCGAGCGGCGATCCCCAGGGCGTCGGCGACCACGGAGCCGCCGGCCCCGGGGGGCGCGACGGACGCGCCCACGGCGGCCGCCCGGGTGGCGATGAGGGCGACGGAAACGGGAGCGGCGGCGTCTCGGCCGGCGGCAGCCGGCACGAGGCCCGCGGTCACGAGCCGCGCGATGCCGGCAGCACTGGTGCCGGCGCTGCCCCAACGGTCGGTGACTTCGCCCCAGCCGGGATCAGCGTCCCCAGCACCGACCTCGGCGAGCTCGGGATCCCGTCGTTCCTGGTGCCGATCTATCAGCAGTGCGGGGACCGCTACGGGATCCCCTGGGAGGTCCTGGCGGCGATCAACCACGTCGAGACGGCCTT
>Ga0307312_10000376_pt1 | contig 20356 bp, 19 predicted proteins | sample ER_DNA_202_FD_194489 | JGI IMG/M metagenome (GOLD analysis project Ga0307312, IMG submission 194489) | Bulk soil microbial communities from the East River watershed near Crested Butte, Colorado, United States - ER_DNA_202 | ecosystem: Environmental > Terrestrial > Soil > Floodplain | place... | reverse complement strand
ACGACCTCCGTTGCTGGTGGGGCGGGTTCGAGAAGGACAACGACAAGAAAATTGGGTTGATTCTGCACGAAAGTGACCCTGGAGACGTCTTAAGCTTGTCCCCCGCCAGCCGAAGCCGTCTCCGAAACAGCCGCTTCGGTCTCGACTTCCTCTCTGGTCAGACGAATTCGCTCACACTACTGCTGCCCACGACGGATGAACAGCGGCGAAACCAGACGCGCCGAGCCCGACGTCGGGGTTGGACCACGCCGCCGGCTACGTTCCACCTCGTACGCCGCTGATCGAGCATCAACTTCCCTTGCGGCCGGGTAGCGCGCTCACATCACACTCCCAGAGGACCTCACTTAGAAGGAGGCAATGCGGGTAGCGAGGTTTGTCCAGAGTCGGGCGTTCTCGTCAGATCAACCAGCCATTACCGCCGGCGAGGCGTCGGTCGAGTAGTCCTGCACTACGAAGCTCGGGAATAGAGAGGCACGACGGTGGCGATACTGATCACTGCCAGCATCGTGCTAGTGGTCTTGATCATCCTGCTATTCGTCGAGTTCAAGTGGGTGAAGCCGCAGATCCTGCGGCTGAAGGTGTGGAACTGGTTGGAATCCGAGATGCGGAGCCCGGATGAGCCGGAGCCGCCCAAACGCGCCATCAAACCCCTCGTGATGTTGGTAGCGTGCTGACGCTTCTCCGGAGTCACCCGCTCGAGGAGTGAGGGGAGTTCCGATAGCCACCCGCAGCGTGGGATGTTCACGCTGTACTGGCATGCCAGGTACAGCCGCAAATCGGTTTCCACAGATTGGCCTCCTGGAGGTTACGCCGCACGGCTGATCCGTCAGCCTGGTGAGCGCACAGATAACTGCGCTCAGATTGCCTAGGAGGCATGCATGCCAACAGCCACAGCACCGTCGAAACGGCCCAGCGTTTCCTGGCTGATCGAGAGCCGGCCGCCGAGCCTGACCTGGGCACGACCGTCACCTCCGCAATGCAACCAGCCGCAGCTGGACTTGACTGATCAAGAACCCGTCTATGCGGAAGCGACAGCGGCCAAGGATCGGGGCGTCCGGATGAGTGCGGTCAAGGCGCGCTGGGCGGCACGACCGCGACCTGGGTTACCTGAGGCCCAGGAGTGGAGCGCCAAGCTGGCGCTAGCGATCACTCAGGCGCTGACAGGTCAGCGCCCGGCTGCCCAAGCCACTCGCTGAAAGGGTGGCCTAGCGTGGTAGGACCAAATCGTGACCTGAACCTACAGCGACGGGCAAGTGATCTTGATCACGCTGGCCGTCCCTCAGCGACTCCAGCCCAGGTATTTAGCTTCTGACCACCCTGGGTGCTGAGTGGGACACTGCAGGAGGCTCATGCGGCCTTTCCTTTCTGAAAAGGTAAGGAAGGATGAGTAGCCAGATATCCGTCACAGGTGAACTCAAAGGACTAGTGGGCAGGGGAGAAAACCGAAGCGGCCAGCCTGCTGTCCGTCGCTTAGGAAGTCGGCAGGCGTCAAAGAAGGTGCGTCGGGTAATCCTCCCCAACCCACCGCAGATGCTTCTCGCTCACCAGATACGGCTGCGGCGGCAACGGGGACAGGCGGCCCTGTCCGCCTCGGCCCGGACCCCCGATGACCTGCCCGTGGTCCGGGTGCAATTGTGGCTGAAAGTCGACGGCACACGGGGTGGCTTTCCTTCCCGCGGCCGACTTTCCCGCGGCCGACACCACAGGCTGGCGTCAGGTTCGAATCAGGACCACCACCGCCAGCGTCAGCGGGAATGGTGGGGTCGGGTACGCAGTGCCGACGGCCGTTAACGGTGGATCAGAGCTGTTGATCTTGGTCCCGCGAGCAGCTCACAGCCTGAGCCGGCCCACACCGCCGGCGTCGCAGGTATCGCAGGTGTCGCAGGTGTCGGACCCGCCCGCGGGCTGGCCAGCGTCTACGCCGCCGCCCTCGGACGCCTGGGAGCCGCTGCTCACCCCGACACTATCGCCGCAGTCAGTCGGCAGCAGTGCTACGGCACCGACCGCGTCCTCAACGAGACCCTCGGCTTCGCCATCGTCTTCCAGAACCCGCAACAGCCGCGCCTGGACTTCGGCAGCTACCGCGACGGCGCCGGGCGGAGCCATCGGCCGCGCGGATCCCATGTACCACAGGTCAGGGCCTGACCTGGGCGTGTGAGCGTCGGATCCGTAGGTCTCGCTCTGGCGTCTGGACCGGTCCAGTCGGTACGCCTTTCGACAAGCGTCTTGGACCGCAGTCGAACATCGTGACGATTGCGGCGCCTGTTTGATTGGCCTCTACACATGTGGGTACGCAGCTATAGCCCACATGGGCGGCTTGGGGATTTCTCGGGGGAAGTTTATGCAGATTGCTGGCATCAAGGCAGGCCCGTCGAAGTAACTACGCGGTTTACTGCCGCTCCCGCCACCAAAGCCGAATTTCAGGCTTCGTCATGCGCAGGGTCGGCCGCCGTTTTCATGATCAACTATATATGTCAATTACTCGGGGGAATAATGACGGCAACCATCAGTCTGCTTGTCATACTCGTAGCTCTCATACTCACCGCAATCGCTTGGATGACTCTGTGGTGGATGCTCCACGCCTGGAGGTCGCCAGCGGCCTTCGAGGCGATCCGGCAGGGTGTGCGGGGGGAGCCGCAGCTCTCGTTCAGCCTGATCGTCCCGTGTCGTGACGAGTCGCAGGAGGTGATGGACGAAACTATTCGGCGCTTGCTGGCTCAGGATCATCCTGATTTCGAGGTCATCATCAGCCTCGGACACGATGACCTGCCGACGATCGCTGCGGCGCAGAATATCGTCAACCGCTATCCGGAGCGGGTCCGGCTATCAATCAATCACGAGGACCATAAAAGCAAGCCAGTCCAGCTGAACAGCTCGCTGCTGGAGTGCACCAAGGACGTGGTGGGCATCATCGACGCGGAGAGCTTGACCGCGCCGGGTCTGCTCCGACGCATTGATTCGACCTTCAGGTCGGAGAAGGCCGACATCGTCCAAGGTGCGGTTCACCTGGTCAACCTGCGCAGCCACTGGTTCAGCCTGCGCAACTGCCTGGAATACCGAATCTGGTTCCGATCCCGGTTGCACGGGCACGCCAACAACGGGTTCGTGCCGTTGGGCGGCAACACCGTGTTCATCTGGCGGCGCCTCCTCGAGGAGGTCGGTGGTTGGGACACCGGCTGTCTTGCCGAGGATGCCGAGATCGGCGTCCGGTTGTCGGTGATGGAAAAGGTGACTGTTTGCCTGTACGAGTCCGACATCGTCACCCAAGAGGAGACTCCTGACTCGGTTCGGCAGTTCGTCAAGCAGAGAACACGGTGGTCCTTGGGGTTCATGCAGGTCATGGCCAAGGGCGAGTGGAAGAAGCTGCCGACATTCTGGGAGCGTGTCCGCGCCGTGACGCTGCTGGGGCAGCAATACACCGTGGCGTTCTCCGGGCTCGTGCTACCGCTGGCGATTCTGAGTGCGGTGCTGAGCGACCTTCCGGTTCTGGTGGTGATCCTGGCCTTTCTACCGTTGATTCCCAGCATTCTCACCTTGGGCTTCGAGGTCCTCATCCTCAAGGAGTTCGGTCGCGACATCGGGGTCCGGATTGGTGTCAGGGATTGTGTCTGGCTGGTCATGTGCACGCCCCTCTACCAGCTGATGCTGGCCTACGCGGCACTGCGGGCGGTCGTGAAGTACTACCAGGGCAACTTCGCATGGGAGAAGACCAGTCACGCCGGTGCCCACCTCGACACGCCACTGCCGCAATCGGTCGAGCTCGAGAAGGCAGCATGACGGTCACCGCGCCAAGCCCGTACTCGGTTGAGGAAGGCGAATGTGCTTTTGCCGAGCCGGAGCCACAATCGCCGCCTCGGCGCGCCCTCACCTGGCGGCAGATTGCCTCGCGACAGATCATAGCGGGGTTGGCGGTGCTGTTCATCGCCCTTGTTCACGTGGTCAATATCAACAACTGGCCGCTCTTCTTCGACGACGAGGGCACCTACGTTGCCGAGGCCTGGGCGGTGTATACGCGCGGGGACCTCGCTCACTACACCTACTGGTATGACCATCCACCCGGCGGGTGGTTGCAGCTCGCGGCGTTCTTCGTACCCCTGAATCTGCTGGGGATCGACTCCTCGGTGCTTGTAGGGCGCTACGTCATGGTGCTTTACACCGCCGTCACGTCGGGACTGATCTTCAAGCTTGGCCGCAATCTCGGCCTTCGCGTGCCAGCCGCTCTCGCAGGGATGCTCCTGTGGGGGCTTTGCCCGCTGGTGATCTTCGAGGCGCGGCAGGTCATGCTCGACAACATGGCCACCGCATGGCTGATGGGTGCCCTCATCTGCGCCACGTCTCGCCGGCAGTATCTATCGCGCCACCTGCTGGCCGGGGTGTGCTTCGCTATGGCGATTCTGACCAAAGAGACGACAGTGGTCCTGGCGCCCGCGTTGCTGTTTGCTATGTGGACCCACGCCTACAAGGCGACTCGCTGGTTCAGCGTGATGGCGAGCTTCATGATGACAGTGCTCGTGGTTGCTATCTACCCGTTGTACGCCGTGCTCAAGTCCGAGCTCGTGTCGGGCCAGGGGCACGTGTCGCTCCAGGACGCGATCGCCTTCCAGCTGATGGACCGGACCGGTTCGGGCAGCGTGTGGGACACGACCTCGGTGGCGTACGAAACGGTGAAGTCCTGGCTGTTCTACGACCGGATCCTTCTCGTCGCGGGCCTGGCGGCCGGGCTGGTCTGCCTTGCGCTCCGAAACGTCCGAGTCATCGGCCTGTGCCTGCTGATCTTCTCTGTAGTGGCGTTGCGGCCGGGGGGCTACCTGCCGTTGATGTACGTCATCGCCGTCCTGCCGTTCGCGGCCGTCGCCGTTGTGGGGGTCGGGCAGTGGCAGTTCGACCAAATCGCTCGGGTGCGGATCAACGGTGCCCAGGTGGGTCGGGGGCTGGCCTTGGTGGCAGCAGTAGTTGCGGCGGTGGCTCTTGGATCACAGTGGGCCGCAAAGAACGCCTACGCTCTCACGGAGCGGCCCAACGACCCCTACTACTCGGCTCTGCATCACGTGGTGGAGCACGTCGATAGAGGCTCAACGATCCTCGTCGACGACTCCTACTGGAATCCATTGGTGGATGCAGGGTGGAGCAGCGACGGTTGGCGCGGAGCAATCTGGTATTTCAAGGTTGACCTCGACCCGGTGGCTCGCGAGAGCACCTTGCCGAACGGTTGGAAGGACATCGACTACATCCTGGTCAACGACGTCATGGTGCGGAACTTCGACGGCCTCAGCAAACTTCCCCAGGTGAGCGACGCCTACAAGCACAGCCACGTCGTAGAACAGTGGGGGACTGGGCAGGACCAGGTGCAGCTGCGAAAAATCAACGAGGACATGGTGGCTTACAAAAGCATTGCCGAGGCCGCTCGAGCCAAGCCCGGAGTGCCGCCTGTCCTCGAGCCCGAAGCGGGAACCGAGCACGAGGCAACGGTCAGGAAAAGGAGCTCGTTCTCGAACGGTCAGTGGACCGTTGGCAAGGACATCACACCCGGCACCTACGCCGCCACGAGCAGGAGTAGTAAGTGCTACTGGGCGAAGATCTCCGACGTGCAGAAGGGGAACCGCAGCAAGAGCCAGTACGGCAACAAGGGCAGAATGATCGTTAAGATCACCAGCAAGGACGATGCGTTCCTCACCACCGCATGCGGCACTTGGACCAGGATCAATCAGTGAGGCGGTTCCCGGGTTCTTGTAGTCCCTCGGGCGAACGCGTCAGAGGGCTAGTTAGGGACTGATGGGCGGCACGCAGCTGCGATGGTCCCGATGTCGAGGCCGCGCCTGGGGGCTGCCGATGAGCGTTCCCGTGCTGCGTCCTGATCCAGCGAAGTCGTCAGTAGCGCAGGCCCGCGTGGGCTCAGTCGTGCGCCGCGAATGAAATCCGTGCGGTAGCAAAGTCACCAAATATCCTCGTCGGGTACCGACGACGCCAAGATCGATCTTCCTGCACGTTGATTAGCCAATGGGCTTAGGTGCGCCGTAGAGGGAAAGAGGCTGATCAAATGAACCCTCGGTCGCAGACAGCACCGACGTCAGATATCCCCAGATTGCGCTTCGGAGGTTACGCGGCATGGGCTGAATCAGTCAGTCTGGTGACGCTCAAACCGAGGAGGCCTCGAGATGTCGACAACTACAGCGCCGTCGAGGATGCCCAGCGTCCACTGGTTGATCGATAGCCGGCCGCCTAGCCTCAGCTGGGCTCGACCGGCACCGCCGCAGTCGAATCAACCACCACTCGGCCTTGTTGATCATGAGCCGGACCGTACCGAGACCGCGGCGCCTAACCATCGAGGCGTCCGAGCAACCACGGTCAAGACGCGCTGGGCGGCCCGGCCGCGACCCGGCCTGCCCAATGCCGAGCAGTGGAGCGCCACGTTGGCCTTGGCGATCATCCAGGCTTTGCTCGGTCAGAGGTCGGTTGCCCAGCTCAACCGATGGATGGTCGAGGAGGTCTTAGCGGCGATCAGCATGTCCCAGCGACGCAATCTGAAGATCAGTGGTCGGATCGCCCTGCATACTGCGCTGCACTCGGTACGCGTCCAGCATCCCGGTCCAGACGTCGCAGAGGTTTCCGCTCATGTCGCGATCGGCAAGCAATCAGCTGCTATGGCATTTCGGCTAGAGGCGCTCGGTGACCGTTGGCTGTGCACCGCGCTGGAGCTGGCGCCCCCGCGAGGGTTCAAAGGCATGGTTCCCCGTGTTGGTGACCGCAGTCGCGGGGTCGGCTCCGATCAGACCGGCTACTAGGGCACTAGGCCACCAGGGAGGACTGGATCGAGTAGTGCGCTGCGTGATACATGTGCCGACCGAACTCGACGAATTGACCAACGTCGTCGTACGCGAGGCGGTCTACGCTCAGACATGCCGCAGGCGTCTCCACATCCAGCAGCTCAGCCTCCGCTTCGCTCATCAGCCGAGCCGAGATCTGCTGATGAGCGATCTTGAGGTTGACGCCGAGGGAACGCAGGCAGGCGTACAGGCTCTTGGTCCGCAAGTCTTCTTCGGTCAGCTCGAAACGAGCTGGCAGATAGTTCGTGAGGATGGCGAGAGGCATCTCATCGGCCAGCCGCAGCCTTCTGATCTTGATGAATTCCGTCTCGGGCACTGCAGCGGCTTCGATGGCATCCCGAACATCTTGCTCCTCGAGGCCGCCAACAGAGAATTCCAGCAGCCGGGTACTGGGAACCTGCCCGGCCTTGATGATGTCCTCGTTCAAGCTGCTGAGCGCTTCGGTCCGCCGAAACTGTGAGCGTACGACCTGGGTGCCGACCCCACGCTTGCGGACCAGCAGGCCTTTCTTGACGAGCTCCTGAATCGCCTGCCGAGCGGTCGGCCGGGACAGCCCAAGCCGACTCGTGAGGGAGAGCTCGTTCTCCAGGCGATCACCGGGCGCGAGGGCGCCCGTATTGATGGCGTGCTCGATGGCCTGCGCCAACTGGTAGTAGAGCGGGACGGGAGAGTTGCGCTCGAGGGTGATGTCGAGCTCGCGCACCGGAGGCGCCACGGTCATGGAGGAAGCATAAAGGTCTGAGTCGCGGTTCTATAGAGTAGGACGTTATTTTGTCCGAACAAATGTTTCTTTGCGTCATCTTCACAGCTGCTTTTCTGCGGCCATGGCGGGAATGTCCACCTCGTGACGAATGACCCTGGCACCGGTCCTGCTCATCGCGTCCTTGTTCCGTGCATCAGAGTATGGGGTCCGTGGAAGCGACCGGTTTCGGTGCCAAGCGCAGCTTCGCTACTGGCACGGCGACAGCCGGAAGATTCCCGAAGACCTCATGCAGAGTAATCGTGACCTCATCCGGGGTGGTGTCGAGCCGGAGGAAACCCTTGTAGAACGGCGGCTCGTCGCGAGAGTAGATCTCGGCGATCCGTCGCTGCAACGGGCCGCCTGGTTCGCCCAGGCCGGGTGAGGTGAGTCGAGCCCAGAGCAGAGCGTTGGCAGGCACATCGGGGAGTCGGGGAGGCGTCTGGCGTCGGGCGCGGAAAATCTCCGCGATCTGGTCTGGCGTAAAACTCGGGGTGTCCAGCCCGCCAGGTGTGATCAGTAGCGCATACGCGTCCAGAAAGGCCAGATGGCCGAGGGTGATGCTGATACCGAAGGCAAGCAGGATGATTGTTGTGCCGAGGGCAACTCGTGCTGGCCAGCCGCCATAGAGGTACGCCGCCGCAGCCAATGCGGCGATCACCAGGAGGGTAATCGGGAGGTACGCCCTCGGTAGCCGTTGTCGCAGCCGCTCGATCCCGAGTACGAGTCCGGCGAGCGCGATCAGCACAAGGGAGAGGCCGGTCGCGCCTCGCGCAGCGGCCGAGTCGGCGTACACGATGGTGACCGCAACCGCGAGGAGCAGTAGCGGAATCATCAGGTGATGGGTCAGCGATGACGCCAATCCCCAGCCGCGCCGGTAATTGCGAACCATCGGGATGGCCAGCACAGCAAGCAATTCGGTGATCAACACCACGGTGACCGACGCAGTCGCCACGATCAGCAACAGGACCCCAAGGCCGGCAATCGCGGCCGTGAACAGCGAGCCGCGGCCAACGAGTAGCGAGATTTGCCGCAGAACCAGGGCAAAGTATCCGACTTGAGTGAAGGGCATCAGCACCGCGCCCAGGAGGTGCCAACGCCGGTTCTGCCGGCCGAGCCGCTCCTCGGTCGCGCGGTCAAGATCGGCAACGCCAGGAGCGCTGAATCGTGGACGACGCAACACCCAGCCCAGCCATCCGACAACGAAGAACAGCCCTGCACCAACCAGGGGGATATCCGCACCGCCAGCTGGGTCGAGGATCCACAGCACGCCGAAGGCGAGTACGCAGAGGCACAGCAAGCCGACGCCGAAGACGAGCGTTGAGGAGTTGTGGGCGTACTCGTCGGCCGGCCGCCACCAGCCGGAAAGACGTACGCATAGCCCGATGAGGCAGTGGAAGGCCGTAAGGCCGATCCAGCACAGCAGGTAGCTGCTGAACGGTGCCGGGTCGAGCTGGGAGGCGGTGGACGTGGCGAGCGCGCCGATCAGGAGAAAGCCCAGCGCGGCGACTCCTCGCGCTAGCGGTGATGCGCGCGGCGCGTCCCGCCGGATGCTGCGGAAGATCACCAAGATGATCAAGGCGATCAGAGCAATGCGCCCTGTCCATTGCATGGCGACGAGACTGCTCGCTGGACCGCCTGCCAGCCAGTAGGCAGTAGCCGCGCCGAGCACGCCAAGCAGGAAGAGCGCGAGGTATCGCATCGTCCGAATCACGCTTGGCACCAACTGACCCGCGAAGTATGCGAACGAATCCGCTGGGGTCGGGAACGACCAATCGGGCTGCTTGTAGAACTGATGCTTCGGACTGTGGCGGATTCGCGAGTCGTGCTCGGCGCTGAGGTAGTTGTGCGTGCCGTGCATGAATGCCCCACCGCAGCCCGCGACCAGGTGCAGCTGAGGGACGCCGGCTTCCCCGCCCCGTTGCAAGGATTCCTTGGGCGAGTAGCACTGGAAGTTGTGTGCGTCGCCGCCGATGGTGGCGACGTAGGAATTGGCGGGATCGTTGATCAGATCCCAGACCGAGGGCCGATGTTCGCCCCTCTTGGGCCGGCCGCCGACCCAGCACGGCTCCAGGGCAGCGTTGACCACCAGCGGCTTGCCGGTCAGCAAGATCTTGGGTACGGGTTCGGCCGACACCATGCTGAGCCAGTCCCATTGGTCTTGATCAATGGTGCCGTCGATGCCGGTGTCGATGGTGATGATCATCAGGTGCGCGGTACGGATCGCGTAGTAGGAGCCGGGCTGCTCGATGGCCTGCGGAGACGGGCTCAGCGCCTGGGTGGGTGGCGATATGGCGCGCAGCTCCCGGGTCTCTCGCCTTGGCTCACCGGCCCGTCGCCAGAGGATGCGGAACAGTCGTCCGTAGAGCGATCGAAGGCTAAATCCTGGCGCGTACGCCTCTGGCGGCAGCCGATCACGGCCGCAGAAGTGGTACATGAAACCGGCGAGACCGTCGTACCAGTCGTGATTGCCAGGCAGTGCCAGCAGGGGTGCCGCCACCCGGAAGTTGGGATCCTCGCTGCGATAGGGCCGGTAGAGGCCGTCGCGGTAGTCATCAACATCCCCGGCCGGATAGATCACGTCGCTCATGATCAACACGAAGCCTGGCTGGTGATCACGGACCGCTTTGCTCAAGGCAGGGCATACCACAAACTGCGAAGCATCCTGCTCGCCGGTGTCCCCGAGCACGATGAAGCATGTGTCACCTGATCGGTCGATTACCTTCGGGTTCGCTCCGCGACCACGTCGGATCCACTCACCACGTAGCTGAGCGATCAGACCATCGGCTCCAACATTGAGGGACTGGTTGACAGCGTCGATCAAGGCCCGGGCCGAGATCCACGAAAGGCTGCGCCATCGAGTAGGTTTCGCGCGCAAGGCCGCGTCGGTGATCTCCCAGTCGGTGGCAGCAGTCAGCGGCGGCGGGACATCCGCTGGCATCATGACCTCCTGGTGACCTCGAAGAGTCCGCGCTGGTCGGAGTTTTGACTCTCGGCTACCACACACTGGGTTCGAAAAGTAACGCATCGGTCGGACATCGGTTCTTCGCTCAGGGGGAGAACAGCAGGAAGAGACCAGCACAGGTGTAGCCGATCATGACCAGGAGCAGCGGCAGCTGGCCGCGCACCGCGCGATCTGGTGGCAGCAGTGCGACGGCCTTCTCGTGAGCGCAGATGATGCCGAAAACGTGGCCCCCGACAATGGCGCAGGCCTGCATCACAGCGATCCCCGTCGGATGGTTGAAGATTGCAGAATTGACACCCATCTCGGCCGATCCGAAGGTGTTCCAGCCCCGACCCAGTGGGTCGGAGAAGTTGATCGCGACCCGTTGGCCTTCCACGATGAGCAGAGTTGCGTAATGAGCGACGACGTAACCCAGCACGATAGGCAGCAACGAGCCCACCATCAGTCGCGGGTACTCCCAAGCCGGCCGGTCGCCGTAGCGGCCCATCCAGGCTGCCCCAAGACTGAAGGTCACGAAGACGATGATGATCATTGTCAGTAGTCCGGCGGTGCCCCAGAGAACCGTCGGCAGTGCGGAGTTCTGTACGGTCTGAATCCACCAACTGGTGTTAGTGAAGCTGTCGAATGCGGTACTGCCGAGCAGTGCTGCGACAACGGCGGTCGCCCCCGGAGGGGCGTGCCAGGCGTTCAGGCCAGCCAGCGGGTTGACCAACCTTAGTTGATCACCGACCCGGCGAAAGATTGACATCTGGGCGATGGTGCTCGCATACACCTCGAACGGATCCGCCGCCCCGATCCAGCGCTGCCCAAAGACGATTGCCCCGAGCACCAAGATCACCAGCCAGGCCAGCGCCCAGATGCGCAGCACTGCCAGAGTGGTTCGGTCCGGCTGCACCAGTTCGAGCCAGCCGAATCCGAACAGGCCGATTGCCGCCGGCCAGACGCCAATTCCGGCGGCCAACGAGATCAGGCCCTGTTCTGGGTCGACTCGAGCAATTGCACAGAGCCCTCGATGGATTGTCCGCAACGGGTTCGTAGCTCGCCAGAACTGACCGAGCAGCAGCGAGATCGGCACTAGGCCGACCCACATCCAGACAAAGACGAAACCGAAGATCGGATTCGTCAGCAGATCCTGTCCGGCCATCATGGCCAACCCGGCCCAGGCATACGTGGCAAGGACCAGCGCGCGAGCGATCAGCTGGACAGCCCGACTGTCGACGACCGCGGTAAGCCTGGGCAGGTTTCGGCCGCCGACTCGCGTGAAGCGTGGCGTGCGCCAGGCGAAGATCAAGATCGCAAAGGAGATCACCAAGGCGAGCACGGCGCCGGCCACGACGAAGGAGAAGGGCAGCGGCAGGTCGCGCCGCGACGCGATCCCATGCAGCGGTATGAGCACGAGCGGCTAGCCCTGGCTAGCGCGCGTTCAAGATCACGATGATCTTGTCAAGATGGTGCGACTCCACTTTGAAGCTGCCTGGGCTGTCGAGGGTGAACGATCCTTTGGCAGGCGTGCCGGCCCGGACCTGCATCTCATAGCCTGCCCCGCCAGTGTGTGCTTGGATCTTATCGTCGGCATCGCTCGTCACTTTCAAGATCACCTTCTGACCTACCCGCGCTTCGATTTTCACTCCATTGGGAATGGTCTTGCCTTTGGCGATGACGATGTTGATAGTGACGGGATGGTCAGAACTCAACGCCGGCGTGCTGGGCGGAACCCAGGTTGGCGATTCGGCCGGGGACGATGGTGGTGCGCTCGGGGTGCTGACCGCAGATGGACTCGCAGTGTTCTGAGGTTCGGCGGTCGGGCTACATCCACTGAGCAACAGGCCTAGGGCGACGGCTCCCCAGATCAAAGCACCTCGTAACAAAGCACCTCGTATCGTGCAGGTGCTTCTGCTCATCTGTTTCAGCCTTTCCGACCGCCCCTGATCATGGAACTCGTCGAACCATTCTTCACAGGCAGCGCCACTCTCCCACCAATCCTGTACGAAGCTGGTATGAACTAGGTTCCCCCACCGACTCGAGGCGAAACCATTTACTCAAAGGCGGGCAACTGAGCGGTAGTACCGTAATGGCTCCAGGCATTCCCAGGCAGGAAGGCTCGCATGCCGCAACGGCTTACGCCCCTCGAAGTGTCGTTGCTGGCCCTGGACACCGCACACACGCCAGGCCATGTGGGCACGGTCGACATCTTCGATCCCGGTCCTGATGGTTTCGACTATGAACGGCTCATTGCTCTGATCCGCGAACGGATCGCCTTCGTGCCACGCTATCGGCAACGGGTGCGAGGGATTCCCGCACAGCTCGCTGGACCGGTGTGGGTCGACGACGAGAATTTCGACCTCACCTTCCACGTACGGCGCTCGGCGCTGCCGCGACCGGGCACACTCGCCCAGCTCAGGGAGTTCGTTGGACGGGTCCTGGCCCGGCGACTCGATCGATCGCGGCCGCTGTGGGAAATGTATTTGGTCGAGGGCCTGGAAGACAGCCGGTTCGCGCTGGTAGCTAAGTCCCATCTATGCCTGGTCGATGGAATCGACAACGTCGAAATCGGCCAGGTGTTGCTCGACTCGACGGTGCGGGCGCAAGCAATCCCAGCTGCTGGCGTGGACGCCGACTCGTGGCAGCCGGTGCCGGAGCCGTCGTCGCTCGAGTTGTTGGCCGGTGCCCTGCTGGAGAGTGCCCAAGACCCGACGATGGCTCTGCAGAACGTGCGAGGCGCGTTGGCTAGCGCTCTCGGTATGGCTGTCGCCATCGGTGAAGCGGTGGGCGGTATCGGCGGTGCGTTGGGAGAGTTGGCTGCCGATGCCCTGCGGGGGCAACGCCCGCCTGCAGACTCGCCGCTGGCTGGCGTGGTGTCCGAGCAACGCCGAGTCGCGACAGCCGTCGCGTCGCTTGCTGATCTCAAGGCAGTCCGCCAGGAGCACCAGCACACGATCAACGACGTCATACTCGCGATGATCTCTGGAGGCGTGCGCTCCTGGCTACTGACCCGGGGTGAGTCCATCGGTTCGGGAACTTCGCTGACCGCGCTGGTTCCGATGAGCGTCACAGAGGATGATGGCGAACCGACATCGTTGGGCAGCCAAGTCGCGCCCCATCTGCAGAGGCTCCCGATCGGCGAGCCCAACCCCTTGATGCGGCTGCATCAGGTGGCCTATGACACCCAAGCCCACAAGGATTCTGGGCGAGCGGTTGCCGCCCGTTCGCTGGCTGACATCGCAGGCTTTGCTCCTACCACACTGCACGCCCTAGGCGTGCGGACCTCGATCGAGGTCGTACGCAAACAGCACGATCTCGTGATCACCAACGTCCCGGGGCCGCAGGTGCCACTGTTCGCCGCCGGGGCTGAGCTGGTCGCGAGTTATCCCATACTCCCGCTGTCGGCGGGCCACCTGCTCTCCATCGGGGTCACCTCGTACGACGGCGAGGTGTTCTTCGGCCTGAATGCGGACCGGGACGCGATCGGCGATCTCGACGTCCTCGCCCAATGCCTGCTCGACTGCCTCGACGAGTTGCTGGATACCACCGTTCGCGGTGCAGCGGTCCGTCAGCCCACGCGCAAGGCGCCTGCAGCCGCCCGCCGCGCAGCTGCCAAGAAGGCAGCCGCGCGGCAGGAGGCAGCGCGTAAGGCCGCCGGACAAAAGCGTGCCGCCGTACGCAATCTGGTGACCCGCGCGACCGAACTAGGCACCCGCCCGGCATCTCCTCAGGCCAAGAGCCCAGCGAAGCCGGCCACTCAGCCGTCAACGAGCCAGGAAGAATCGACCCGCAAGACGGCTGCGACCGGAAAGCAAGGATCGACCCGCAAGACGGCTGCGACCGGAAAGCAAGGATCGACCCGCAAGGCAGCTGCGACCGGAAAGCAAGGATCAACGCGCAAGGCGGCGAGCGAAAAGACAGGATCGACCAAAGAGGCAAGGCCGAAGAGTCAGGCAGCGTCGACGGGGAAAACTGCGTCAGCGAAATCTCGACAGCTCGCACCTCAGAAAAGCGCTGCGAAGAAGAAGCAGCTGCCGTCCAAAACAGACGCGGAGAGGCGTACGGCTCAAGATCGCCAACAGCCCTGATGGCCCAGATGATCTTCGTTCCGATGACTCGGGACGAGGCCCGGGCACTCCGCGCGGGTACCGCAACGGACAGATATCCCGGGTGTGCCGCAACACCAGGCCTGGCTGCCTCTCTGGAGGTCAACACGGTTCTGGAGGAGGTTGAGTACGCCGCCCTCAGTAACGCCGGCGTGCTGGCTCTGGTGCTGAAGTCACACGTGCCGCGCCTGGTAGTGGCCGCGGAGGTGCCGGAAGAACACGTCCGCGATCTGAGCCAGTCCCACGGGGAGGTTGAGGTGAGCGGCTTGGTCTGGGCTCAGGTGCGCGCGTTGTTCGCGGACGAGTCAGATTCTCTGCTGGCGGTGAGCTTGGCGAGCGAGGCGGTGGCAGGGGAGAGCCTGGCGACGGCACTGGCAGCACCTGAGGTCGCGGCGGTACTCGACAATCATGACTTGTTGTGGTTCGCGCCCGAGGAGCTTGATCAACTTCCGTACTGAGCACACAGGCAGGTGTCAGTGGTCCGGTTCGTCGAGCAAGTTGTCAGAGGCATCAGGCAGACTAGGGACATGCCTCGCTCAATTTGGAAGGGCGCAATCTCGTTCGGGCTGGTCACGATTCCGGTGAAGCTCTTCTCGGCGACCGAGGAGAAGGACATCAGCTTTCGCCAGGTCCACCCTGAAGATGGCGGCCGGATCAAGTACAAGCGTGTTTGCGAGAAATGCGGCAAGGAGATTCCCTATGCCGAGATCGCGAAGGGTTATGAGCTGCCGGACGGCCGGATGGTGATCTTGGCCCCGGAAGACTTCGACGCGCTCCCGCTGGCAACGACGAAGGCAGTCGAGGTTGTGCAGTTCGTGGCCGAGGAGGACGTCGACCCGACGTACTTCAACAAGACCTACTTCCTCCAGGCCGACGGGCCGGGTGTCAAACCCTACGTGCTACTGCGTGATGCCTTGATCAAGAGTGGTCAGAGTGCAGTCGTCAAGGTTGCGCTCCGGTCCCGGGAAGCCTTGGCGTTGATCCGCCCCAAGGATGGTGTCCTGCTCATGCACACCATGTTGTGGCCAGATGAGCTTCGGGACGGATCATTTGCCGCTCCACCAGAAGACGTCACGGTGTCCGATGCGGAGGTCACGATGGCGCAGTCCTTCATCGATGCGCTGGCGGGCGACTTCAATCCCGAAGATTTCACAGATTCCTATCGCGAGGCGCTGGAAGCCCTGGTGCAGAGCAAGGCCGAGGGCGTCCCGCTTGCCGAGGAGCCGGAGGCGCCGCAGGAGGCGGAGGTCGTCGATTTGGTGGCTGCGTTGCGAGCTTCGGTCGAGGCTGCCAAGAAGCGGCGGGAAGAGGCTGAGAGCGCCAAAGCCATGTAGCCGCTGACGTCGGCGCGACCTTGTTTTCCGCTGCGCCCGCGATCATCTGACCCTTTGGGTAGGAGGTCGCGGGCGTCTTTGTGCGCGCCTTGCCGGCTGCCAGGGATTTCATCTCTCCTAACCCCGCTGGGTCTTGCTGTGCATCCGAGCGGTACCGCTGATGCGCAAAAGGGTCACATCACAGGATTAATAACAGGAGGTTTGGAATGAAAACACTCCGTCGGTTGCTCGGTTTCGGCGGCGCCGCGGCTCTGTCAATCGGCTTCATGTTCATCGGCGTCGGCTCCGCGCAAGCAGCGGACAAGGCCACTGTGTCGATCTTGCACGGCGTACCGGGCGCCACTGTTGACGTGTATGCCAACGGCAAGGCGCTACTGAAGAACTTCAAGCCCGGCACCCTCACTGATCCGCAGATGCTGCCAGCAGGGTCGTACGACCTCAAGGTGGTGAAGGCCGGTGACGTCCCGGACGGCGATGCGATCGTCGAGGCCAATAACGTCAAGGTTCCGGGCGGTGCCAACATCACTGTCGTTGCGCACCTCACGGCGAAGGGGAAGCCGGCGCTGACGCCGTACGTCAACGATGTGTCCATGATTTCTCCCGGAGAGGCCCGGGTCATCGTCCGGCATGATGCTGCCGCGCCCGCAGTCGACGTACGGGCTGGCGGAAAGCCAGTCTTCACTGACCTGACCAATCCCAAGGAGGATTCGGCTGAGGTGGCAGCGGGAACGATCAAGGCTGACGTCGTCCTTGCTGGGACCAAGAAGGTCGTGATCGGACCAGCGTCGCTGACGTTAGGTGAGGGAACGACGACCATCGTGTACGCCTGGGGCTCGGCGAAGGACGACAATCTGAAGCTTGCTGTCCAGACCATCAAAGGTATGCACGGCAATCCGAATGGTGTTCCAGGCGGTACGGGAGGACAGGCCGCATCCGTACCTGGAACCTCCGTAGCGGCGGCCGCGCTGCTCGGCTTGGCCGTTATGGGCGTAGCGGTCGCTAGTCGCCGTTTGGCGAAGCAGCGCGCAACCATCAGGTGATTTCTCGACTGACACGGCAAGGCGGTCGGCTTTGGCTGGCCGTCCTCGTCGTGTCAGTGCTGCTGGCTGCTGCGGCGGTTTGGGTTCTTGCCGTCGGCAGTCGTGGCTACGTGGTGGCTGGTGTGGAATCTGGTGATCCTGCAGAGTTGTCGCCACCGGTTAGCCAACCTTCACCGGTCAGCAGTGCTTCCGGTCGGGAAGGACAGCGAGATGAGAGGGTTCCCGATTGGCCAACGCACCAGGCCACACCGCCTCCGGCCGACGGCAGCCGCGCAGGCTCGCCTCGTCAGTTGGCCGTCCCCCGGCTGGCTCTGGAGATGCCGATCGTGCCGATGAAGGTCGACGGCGCCGGTGCGATGGCGTTGCCCCCGAAACCCACCGAGATCGGCTGGTATGCATATGGCCCGAGGCCCGGCGATTCGCAAGGATCGGCGGTCCTGGGCGGCCATCTCGATAGCCGCGAATATGGCATTGGGCCTTTGGCCGTCTTGCGGCGGCTGCGTGACGGCGACGTGATCGTGGTCCGAACCACGACGGGTCGCGAAACCTTCCGCGTGACTTCCATCCGGATGATCCGCAAGCAGGCGCTGCCGCTGCGCACACTCTTTGACAGAGACGGCCAACGACGCCTGCGCATCGTCACCTGCGGGGGCCCCTACATCCGCTCCCGAGGCGGATACCAAGACAACCTTGTCGTTACCGCGATCCCAGATGGGAGAACTCCTCCGGATCGACGGGTGCCTCGCGCGGCGCCCGGTAGGGTTCAGGGGTGACCGACGGGAACCCAGCGGACACCGAGATGAGGGCCCGAAGGGTCGACTGGCGCAATGCCAGTGACTCGGATCTCGCGGCAGGCTTCGCCGATGGGGACGACTCATGCTTGGAGGAAAGCTTCAGGCGGTGGGGTTCGTTGATCTACACCATCGCGTACCGCGCACTCGATAGCTCGAGCGAAGCCGAGGACATCACCCAGCAGGTGTTCGTGGGGGCGTGGCAGGGGCGTACCAGCTACCAAGAGTCCAAAGGGAGTCTGCCCGGCTGGCTGCTGGGCATCGCTCGACACCGCATTGCGGATCGGCAGCGTGCACGTGCCCGGGATCTGAAGGTAGTAAGGGCCGCTACCAGCCAGGCGAACGTCAAGGTTGAGTCCCAGCCACTCGTCACACTCATTGATCGACTGGTGCTCGTCGAGGAGATTCAGCGATTACCGCATCCGCGCGGCACCATCCTCCGAATGGCTTTCTGGGAGGGACAGAGCTATTCCCAGATCGCCGAGCGACTGCAGTTGCCCTTGGGCACCGTCAAGAGCCATGCCCGGCGAGCTCTCCGGCAGTTACGAGTCCGGCTCGAGGAGGTGACGTCGTGGTCCACGTGAACAGCGCTCTGCTCGCCGGTCATGCCCTGGGCCAAGACGATGCCCTGGACGCCGCGGACCAGGAACATCTCGCTAGCTGTAGCCACTGTCGAGCAGAGCTGGACCAATACCGACGCGTCGTCACCCTCGGCCAAGGAACTCAAGCCTCCGAGACGCCGACCCCACCGCTTGATCGGATCTGGCGGTCGATCCAAGCAGAGCTCGCACCCACCTCGGCCACCGAAGAGATAGCCGCCACGAAAACCATGGTGGCCGATTCCGCACCTTCGCTGACCGCGAACGACAGGCCCGCGAGCGATGTGCCGGGGAACGATGAGACGGCGAACGACAAGCCGCTGAGCGTTGTGGGGGGGAGCGATGAGGCGACAGATGCTGGGGGAGCGAAGCCGATCCCTGGCCGCAGGAGGAAGTGGTGGCCGATCGTCGCAGCTGCCGCCGCACTTGGACTCGTCGTTGGTGCCGGAGCCACGGTGATCATCAACCGCAACGATGTCCAAGTCGCAGCCAGTACTGCGCTGAGCGCGCTGCCTGGGCACACAGGACACGGCACGGCCGAGCTGCTGCGCACCCCTAACGACCCGGAGCTTCGGGTGAGCGTTGACGGGCCACAGCCGGCTGATCGCTATCGCGAAGTTTGGCTGATCAACAGCGACGGACAACGCATGTACTCTCTCGGTGTGTTGCCGGAGAGCGGCACGGCCACGTACCCGCTGCCGACCCTCCTCGCTAACGGCCTGGATGGCTTCACCATCGTCGATGTGTCGATTGAGCCGTACGACGGAAACCCCAAGCACTCCCGCAACAGCCAGGTTCGAGGAACTCTGCCCGAGTAGCGAGGGTCGTGCCGCGAGTAGCGTGGCTTTGTGGATGCCGTGATCAAAGTCCCTGCTCCCGTCAACGACGTCGTCCGGTCGTACGCACCCGGCTCGGCCGAGCGGGCCAGACTCGAAGTAACGCTCGATGAGCTGTCCAACACCGATCCGATCGAGCTGACCGCCACCATCGATGGCGTGAGCAAGCCGGCCTCTGGCGACGCCTTCGAGGTCACCATGCCGTCCGAACACTCTCACGTCCTGGGCCATGCGGCTCACGCAACGCGGACCGATGCGACGCAGTCCATCGATGCCGCACTCGCTGCGGCTCCGGGATGGGCAGAGCTGGGCTTTGAGCAGCGGGCAGCGGTGTTCCTTCGTGCCGCAGACCTGCTGGCCGGACCGTGGCGGGACACGCTGAACGTCACGACGATGCTGGGTCAGGGCAAGACCGTGCAACAGGCCGAGATCGACGCAGCCTGCGAGCTGATCGATTTCTGGCGGTTCAACGTCGCCTTCGCCCGCCAGATCCTCGCCGACCAACCGATCTCATCGTTGGGCGTATGGAACAGGGCTGACTATCGGCCACTCGAGGGCTTTGTCTATGCGATCACTCCGTTCAACTTCACCTCGATTGCGGGCAACCTGCCGACCTCGCCAGCCCTGATGGGGAACGTCGTCATCTGGAAACCGAGCCCGACTCAGCAATATGCCGCGCACTTCATCATGCGGCTGTTGGAAGCCGCGGGTCTGCCGCCTGGTGTGATCAACATGCTCCCTGGTGATGGGCTGGAGGTCTCAGAGGTCGCGCTGCGTCATCGTGATCTTGCCGGCATCCACTTCACCGGCTCGACGGAGACCTTTCAGCATTTGTGGCAAAGCGTCGGCGCCAACATCGCCGGCTATCGCACCTATCCCAGGCTCGTGGGTGAGACCGGCGGCAAAGACTTCGTGCTTGCTCATACCGGCGCGAATCCTGATGTGGTGCGTACGGCGCTGGTCCGCGGGGCGTTCGAGTACTCCGGGCAGAAATGTTCCGCCGCCTCCCGGGCATACATTGCGCGCAGCGTTTGGAACACGATGGGTGAGGAGTTGATCGAGGCCACCGAAAATTTGAGCGTGGGCGACGTCCGAGATCTTTCCAACTTCACGTCCGCGGTGATCGACCAACGTGCCTTC
>Ga0307312_10000371_pt1 | contig 20444 bp, 15 predicted proteins | sample ER_DNA_202_FD_194489 | JGI IMG/M metagenome (GOLD analysis project Ga0307312, IMG submission 194489) | Bulk soil microbial communities from the East River watershed near Crested Butte, Colorado, United States - ER_DNA_202 | ecosystem: Environmental > Terrestrial > Soil > Floodplain | place... | reverse complement strand
CAATCTTGTGGAAACGTGATCAGGCGGGGACGGTTTCGTCCACGAAACTGCCAAAAAAAAAGTTCGATCCTGCTTGTGATCAGCTCAAGGCTTCAATTCCCCCGGGGTCAGCGACCCCGGCTACAGCGGCGACTCGGACTGCGGTGCCGTTGCTTTGTCAGGAACCGTGCAATCTACTGGTCGCCGAATGCCGGAAAGCGGTGAAAGGCGAATGATCCTTCGTGCCGAGACTGTCGTGACGATGGATGGAGCGCCCATCGACAACGGCGCGGTCGCGGTCTCCGGAAATCGAATCGTCGAGGTTGGAAGATTTCACGACATCAAAAAGCGCAACACCGGCGAAATTGTCGATCTTGGCGAGCAAGCGCTCTTGCCTGGGCTAATCAATGCGCATTGCCACCTCGACTACACCGGTCTGCGCGGCAAAATCGCGCCGCAAAAAACTTTTACCGATTGGATTCGGGCGATCAACGTGGCGAAAGCAAACCTTTCGTCAAAAGATTATGTCGTCTCGATTAACGAAGGTTTTGCCGAGGCGAAAAGATTCGGCACAACCACGGTCGTCAATCTCACTGCATTTCCAGATCTGCTTCCGCAGATTACTTCGCCGCTTCGCACCTGGTGGTTTACAGAGCTAATCGATGTGCGCGCGCCGGAGCGCCCGAACGAAATTGTCGATCATGCAATCGAGGCGCTGAGGTCCTCTTTGGAGTGCGCGGACACGTCCGCGCTTTCAAAGCGGCGACATGTCGCCGCACTCCAAACGCAACCGGGCCTAGCGCCCCATGCTTTGTTCACCGCTTCGAGAGATTTGTATCGTCGTTGCGAGGAGATCGCGCGAGAAACGGGTGCGCTGCTGACGACGCATTTGGCCGAGTCGCGCGAGGAGATGGAGATGTTCCACGACGCCTCGGGACCGCTCTACGATTTCATGAAGAACATCGAACGACCGATGGGTGACTGCGGGCATGAGACGCCGCTGGGATTATTCGTCGGCGCGCCTACTTCGGCTTCGCTCAGGACAGGCTCAGATCGCGCGCTATCACATTGGATCATCGCCCATTTGAATGAATTGGCAGAGAGCGACTTCGAGCTGTTGGAAAGATTAAGTAGCCAATTCCACGTCGTGCATTGCCCGCGCAGTCACGAATATTTCAAGCACAGCCAATTCGCTTTCGAGCAGCTGCACTCTCTCGGATTCAACATTTGCCTGGGCACTGATAGTCTCGCGAGTAACGAGGACCTGAGCCTATTCGCTGAGATGCGCGCGTTTCAGCGCAGCGAGCCTGGGATTTCACCGGACGAAATTCTGAAAATGGTAACGGTGAATCCTGCGATCGCCTTACATCAGGAAAACGCGATTGGAAGAATTCAGCCAGGATTTTGCGCCGATCTCATAGCTGTTCCATGCAGCGAACGCGACAATCCATTCGAGCAAATCCTGGGATTCTACGGCTCGATCGATTGGATAATGGTGAACGGAAAGGTGTAGTGGGACCCTCAAGAAGTGACGGCTTCCCAGCCCCGAACGCTTTCGGGGCTGCCCAAGCCATCGCTCCTTGCTTGCTGGTTGCCTGCCGCGCCTTAAACTCGGCATATGGCCGGACAGGGAATGCAGCAGACACAGAATCTTGCTCTGCACCAAGTTCTCTCGCCGCAGCTGCAACACAGCCTGCTAATTCTCCAGACGCCGCTGCTCGAGTTGCGCAATCTCGTGCAACAGGAAATGGAGACAAATCCGGTGCTCGAGGAATTGCCGGACGAGCCCGCGCCTGACGAACGCAGCGATGCTGAACCTTCCGCAGACGATAATTTCAATACCGAATTCCAGAAGCTGGCGAGTCTGGATGAGGAATGGCGCGATTACATGGCGCAGTCGGCCAGCTACAGCTCGGATGGCTCTCGCGCTTCAAGGGAAGCGCAAGATAGGCGCCAGTTTCTTTTCGATTCCATTCCCGTGCAGGAGACGCTTCAGCAAAATTTGATCGGGCAACTTAATCAGAGCGTGCTCAGTGCCAGCGATCGCAAAGCTGCGGAGCTAATCATTGGCAACATCGATGACAACGGATTTCTACAAAGCACGCCGGAGGAAATGGCGCTGAATTCGGGAATTGCACAAGAAGATTTCGAGAGGATGCTGGCGCTGATCCAAAGTTTTTATCCTGCGGGCGTCGGCGCGCGTGATTTGCGCGACTGTTTGCTCATTCAACTGCAGCGTCAGGGAAAGGAGCACACGCTTGAGTACAAAATCGTCTTCGAGCACATGGACGACTTGGGCAGGCGACGCTTTCCGGAAATCGCACGGCGATTGGGAATGAGCGTTGAGGACGTGCAAAAGGCCGCCGACAACATCGCGCGGTTGAATCCTCGCCCCGGCCAGGTTTTCGCTGCTGCGCCGCAAAACTATGTGTTGCCCGACGTGATGGTAGAAAAGGTGGACGGCGAGTATCAGATCATCCTCAACAACGAGCAGATTCCACATTTGCGGATCAGCAATCTTTATAAGGACATCATCGCGTCCGGCGACGCCCAGAGCAGTGAAGTCAAAAATTACGTGCGCGACAAAATTCGGAGCGGGAAATTCCTGATCCGCTCGATTCATCAACGCCAGCAAACAATCTTAAACATCGCGCAGCAGATCGTTTCGCGGCAGCGCGATTTCCTTGAGCATGGCCCTTCCTATCTCAAGCCGATGACCATGGGAGAAGTTGCCGATGCCGTGGGCGTGCACGAGACCACTGTCAGCCGCGCTGTATCCGGAAAATACATGGCTACGCCGCAGGGGGTGTTCGAAATGAAATACTTTTTCACGTCCGGTTATCAAACCGCGACCGGTGACTCGCTGAGCAACATTAGCGTGAAAGAAGCGATTCTCGATCTCGTGAAGCACGAGAATGGCAGCGCGCCATTTAGCGATCAGGAGATTGTCGAGATTCTCGCCGAACGCGGCATTCCGATCGCCCGGCGCACCGTGGCAAAATATCGCGACGAGCTAAATATTTTGCCAAGCCACATGCGGCGAAAGTATTAGCTGACTGCGGAAAGTTGTAGCGGCGGTTGTGTCAACCGCCGATCTAAGAAATAGGCGCTTGGCACAAGCGCCTCTACAATTTCCTAAGAAATCGCTATTCCATCCGTGTCACTCCGTGGCTAAATAATTAAGTAATGGATCCCTCCCTTCGAGCCGCCGTTATCGCTGAATGGCGCGGGTTGCCTGACAGAAAAATGCGACCAGATCGCTGGCAAGCGCCGGCCGACGTGCTGCCGAAACTGATGCAGCGGTTAGGGCTTCGCGAGCGCTTGCACGAAACCGAAGTAATCGACGCATGGTCAAAGATCGTAGGCGACTTCATCGCCGCGCATTCTGCGCCAGTCGCGCTGCGCGACGGAATTCTGTATGTCCGCGTCCTCCAACCGGCACTGCACTACGAGCTCGAACAAATCTCCAAGTCAGAAATCCTGCGAAAATTAAAAAAGCGCTTCGGCGGCAAGACGATTCGCGATGTTCGTTTTCGGGTCGGCTAATTCATTCCCGGCTTCGCGGCCTAACTTTTTGCTTGTTGTTGCGACGTAGTTAGTCTCAAATCGGCGGCATGAAAACGCTCCACGGACCAACGAAGTGTGGCCTGTTCGTGATCGCGGCCTTTTGTTTAAGCTCAAGCGAATGTGACCAAAAGCACAACGTCTTGTTTGTGCCGAATTACGAAAAGGCGGACATGGTTATTTTGCCCGCAACAGAAATCACTGAAGAGGACGCGGCGCATTTGCGGAAGATATTGAAGGCGTCGAATGAATATTTTTATACGATTCAGCCCTACGAAAATGGTTCTCCGGTGGCGGCGTTGGGTAAATTGCCGTTGCCAACGGATTTCAAATGCCGAACCGACAAAGGGGAGTTTGAAGGATTTACGCCCGGAACTTCGCGTAAATTCACCCGCTGGACTGGGTTTACGCCCGGAACTTCGCGTACATTCACCCGCTGGACTCGCGTTGTCGGGCTAGGCTGTCAGAGCCGGTGCCTCATGCACGCAAGAATGTCGACAAAGAGCTCGCAGGATTTAGTCGATGCGGTCAAGCCGATCCTGCTGAAGTATCAAGTGCCATAGGTTTCCATTGCGCCCAAGCCCAGCCTCTGAGGCGATACCGATATCTGATCGGTTTTGCGCTGGCCCATTTGCTTTTGGTGCTTACCGTCTGTCTCAGGGACACGTTTGCGACCTTTGCCCTAGCGCCGACCATTCTTCCAACCGCGTTGAAGCCTTTTTGGAACGGCGCCGACGCAGCGGCGTCATTTGTTCTGGGTGAAGATTTGCAATTAGGGAACCCGGCGCGAAACGTCGTCACGTTTTATTTAAACGCTGCCGGGATTGAAGCGGGCTATGGTTTTTTTGCGCCGAACGTGCCGAGCAATTACAAGCTCGTCTTCGAGCTTCATTATGCGGACAGTCGTACGGAATACGAACTTCCCCACGTCGCCGATGCCGCGACGGCTTTCCGATTGGAGAGCCTGCTCGATAGGATTTCGGAAGTCAGCTATGAGCCGATGCGGCAGACAATGTTTCAAATGTTGACCTATCCGGTGTGGCAGCGTCATCCCGACGCCATTTCTGTTCGCGCCGTGTTGGGATATGTGATCTGGCCTTCGCCCGAGCAATTTCAACGCGGAGAAAAAGAGACATTCGAGCCGGTCTATGCTTATGATTTTGATCTTCGTCCGTCCGTTCCATCGGTGGCCAGGCCGTGACGGTTAGATCGACATTCCAACGGATCGAGCAATTCCTTTTTTATCGGGAATCAGATCGTTGGGTATCGGTGCTGCGGATCGGTCTTGGATTGCAGGTAATCTGTCTTTCCCTCGCTTTGCGGAAAGATTGGACCTATCTGCTTTCGAACGGTGGTCGCGCATTGATCAGCCGCGATCTAACGGAGGCGGCGTTGAATGCGGAGAGTTCGTTCATTCCGCGGCTCGGCTGGCTGATAGAAATCGGAAATTGGCTCAACGTGCCTGAATTCGTCACGCTCTGGCTTGCGTGGCTTGTCCTTATGCTGGCTGGTTGTCTTCTGTTGGTCGGATTATTTTCGCGAATCGCGGCGATCGTTGCGTGGTTCCTCTATCTCTGCGTGGTCAGGAGCGTCGGTTATTTTTCATATGGCGTCGATAATCTCACGATCATCGGCCTCTTCTATTTAATGATCGCTCCTCTGAGCGATCGGATGTCGCTGGATTCAATCTTTTGGCACCGCTCATCCAATCGCGATCTGCTCCCGTTTGTTCGGCGCATTTTGCAGATCCATTTATGCCTCATCTATTTCTTTGGCGGTGTCTCGAAACTGGCAGGGATCGGTTGGTGGAATGGCACCAGTCTTTGGCGTGCGCTGACGGTGCCTCCCTTTCACTTCGTGAATCCCGATCTTGTCGTACGCTGGAAAATGTTTTTACCAGCGACGGGTTTGGCCATTTGCGCGCTGGAACTCTTTTATCCGATCTTCATATGGCTTCGCCCGACAAGGACGTTTTGGCTTGTCAGTATCTGTGCGATGCATTTGATGATTGGCCTCACGATGGGGATGTATCTCTTCGCGTTGATTATGATCGTCCTAAATACGGCGGCCTTTGGCCCAGGCTTACTCAGAGCTAAGAATCCTAGCCTCGAGCGCCACGTTGCCGCTCACGTGTAGCGATCGAACTTCTCGCGCACCGCGGCGCCTGTTTGCTCTCGACCGCGCGTAAGCATGTTGCTATCTTGAGGTAGGGTGAACGCCCAAGACCCCGCCCCCGAGACCAAGCCCGATCTTCCGCTAGAGATCGCGCACCTTTTGTTAATCGATATTGTGGGGTATTCGAAACTGCTCGTGAACGAGCAAATCGAAGTACTTCAGGAGTTAAAGCAAATCGTCCGCGGTACGGAATGTTTTCGCGCAGCCGAGGCAAGCGACAAACTTATTCGAGTACCAACGGGAGATGGTATGGCTTTGCTTTTTTTTCAAAGTCCAGAAGAGCCCGTCCGATGCGCACTCGAAATCAGCACAGGTTTGCAAAACAACGCACATATTCAGTTGCGGATGGGCGTCCACAGCGGCCCAGTCAATCGCGTCACTGATGTTAACGACAAGGCGAACATCGCCGGCTCAGGAATCAATGTCGCGCAGCGGGTGCTGGATTGCGGCGATGCCGGCCATATCCTTTTGTCGGCGCATGTGGCTGAAGATCTGGCGCAGTACCGGCATTGGCAGCTGTACTTGCACGACCTCGGCGAATGCGAAGTAAAGCACGGCCTACGGTTACACCTGTTCAACCTCTATAAGGACGGTCTCGGTAACGCGCAGCTCCCAGAGAAACTCAAGCGACGAAGGTGGAAGCAGGAATCTCCGCGAACTCGACCTGTATTCCCACCACGATGGCCGAAGGTTCTGCTTACAGCTGCTTTAGTAGTGTCCGCCCTGGCACTGGCCATTAGCATCTGGATTTATCTTCATCGGGAGTCACAAGGTACAGCCGAGAGTCCTCCGAAAAGTGCTGCGACATCGATTCCGGAAAAAAGCATCGCTGTGCTTCCATTCGAAAATCTAAGCGCGCAAAAAGAGAACGCTTACTTCACCGACGGCGTGCAGGATGAAATTCTCACGAATCTAGCGAAAGTAGCCGGTCTCAGGGTAATCAGCCGTACGAGTGTCATGCGATACAAGAGCGGCGTTGCGCGCAATTTACGCGATGTCGCAAAAGAGCTGGGCGTGGCCCATGTATTGGAAGGAAGCGTTCAGCGGTCGGGGAGTCGCGTGCGAGTAAGCGCGCAGTTGATCGATGCGAGATCAGACACACATCTCTGGGCAGAACATTACGATCGGGATATCGCGGACGTGTTTGCGCTCGAAAGCGATCTTGCGCAAACGATCGTTGACCAATTGAAGATAAAGCTCGCGCCGGAAGAAAAGGCTGCGATCGAAAAGAGTCCCAGCGCGAGCGTCGGTGCGTACGAACTTTACGTTCGCGCTCGCACCGCACTCGCGAGCAGCACCTACACGCGCGGGAAGCAGAGCCGGCTTGACGCGATTGAATTTTTGAACCGAGCAATTCAACTCGATCCATCTTTTCTCCTTGCTCATTGTATGCTCGCGCGCGTGCACAGTGAGATGTACCTGGTTGGTCTCGATCACACACCGCCGCGTCTAGTGCGCGCCGAAGAGGCGCTCGAAAACGCGCGGCGTCTGCGACCGGATTCCGGCGAATATCATCTTGCTCTAGCCACGTATGTTTATGGAGGCTATCTCAATTATGATCGCGCGCGACAGGAACTCGATATCGCGCGGCGTTCGCTGCCTAATGAGCCCTCGGTGTTCGAACTGGCCGGTTACATTGATCGACGACAAGGACGTTGGGAACAGTCAACGCGAGATCTCGAGCACGCCGTCGAGTTGGACCCGCTTAATTTTGATTACCTGCAGCAGTTAGCACAGAACTACGCCAAGATCCGCGATTTTTCCCGCTTGGCCGCAACGCTGGACCGCGCACTACGGATCGTGCCAAGTGACGTCGGCGTGCGCGTGAAGCGAGCAGGCGTTCTTCTCGACTGGCGCGCCGACACCAAACCGTTGCATAAAACTCTGGAAGCGATCCTTGCCGAAAATCCGACCTTGGAAGCTTCGTTAGCGGACGACCGCATCGATCTCGCGCTTTGTGAACGCGATTTCGCAACCGCGGAAAAGGCGCTTGCATCGTTGCCGGCGGAGGGTGGCAGTGTGGAGGGTTTCCTTTTTCCTAAAGGTTGGTTTCAAGGAGTCATCCGGCGGGCTAAAGGTGATTCGGTTGGCGCAAAGGAAGCCTTCACTGCGGCGCGTGCTGAAGTTGAGAAAATTGCCCGCGAGCAACCTGATTATGCCGAAGCGCTCTGCCTTCTCGGATTGATCGACGCTGGACTAGGCCGAAGGGAGGATGCCGTACGCGAAGGAGAACGCGCGATGGCGTTGCTTCCTTTGGAAAAGGATGCAATCAACGGTGCGCTTTTGTCTGAATATCTCGCAGTCATTTATGCGTGGGTAGGAGAGACGGACCGCGCATTAAAGCAGCTTGCCATGGCGGTTAAGACGCCCGGTGATTTGAGTTTTGGCCAGCTGAAACTACGCCCGGTGTGGGACCCGCTTCGAAACGATCCGCGCTTTGAAGAAATTGTCGCCTCGCTCGCGCCGAAGTAATCAGGAGATTGCTTTGTTATTCCCAGGCGCCACAGGCGCGTGGCTACAATTCACGCACGGTCGCTTCGCGTTTTTTTGGCTGGTAATGCCGGATTAAATCTGGCTTAGATCCCGATAACAAGGAGGTGAGCAATGCCACGACCAACAAAAAAGCGTCAGTCCAAGACCAAACCAAAAAGCCGTAAGAAAAAGAAGATTAGGCGCTCGACCGGACCGCGGAATTAAGTGTTTAACGCAGATTGGCAGCGAGCTTTCAGCCGCGGCCATTGAACGGAAAAGACGCGGTTCTGGCTTGCCCGTTACACGATGCGGGAGCCGGAATAGGCTTCATAGGGGCGTCGTTAATGGCGCGCAAATCTTAGCCCTTTTGCGCTGCTTCACGACGTTTGCTGTTGAGCGTGGCGACCGGTAGTATGCAAGGGTTGAACACGCAAGATACGTCTGCGGAGCCGACGCCTGATCTCCTGCTCCAGATCGCGCACGTCTTGTTAGTCGACGTTGTCGGTTATTCAAAACTGCTGGTTAACGAGCAGATTGAATTGCTGCACAAACTGAATCAAATCGTGCGCGGAACGGAATCGTTTCGCGCTGCGGATGCAACGGGTAAACTTATCCGAGTGCCAACGGGAGATGGGATGGCGCTCCTTTTTTTTCACAGTCCAGAAGAGCCGGTTCGATGTGCGCTCGAAATTAGCAAAGCATTGCAACAGCATCCGCACATCCAGCTGCGGATGGGAATCCATAGCGGCCCGGTCAATAAAGTCAGAGACGTCAACGATAAAACGAACTTCGCAGGCGGAGGTATCAACGTCGCGCAGCGGGTGCAGGATTGCGGGGATGCCGGGCACATTCTTTTATCTGCCCACATAGCTGAAGACCTGGCCCACTACCGGCACTGGCAGCCGTACTTGCACGACCTGGGGGAATGCGAAGTAAAGCACGGACTGCGCCTGCATTTGTTCAATCTCTACAAAGAGAATCTCGGCAATCAGCAGGTCCCTGAGAAACTGAAGCGAAGAAAAAGATGGAAACAGGCGTCCACGGTTTGGCCCATTGGTACTTCCCGTTGGCCGAGGATTGTGCTCGTTGCCTTGTTGCTGTCGGCAATCGCTGTTGTTATCAGTTCTTTGATCCTTTTCCATCGAGCAACCTCGCCGAAGGTCACATCAGCTCCCGGAGCGAGGGTTAGCACGGCGGCTTCCATTCCCGAAAAAAGCATCGCCGTTCTTCCATTTGAGAATTTGAGTGACGAAAAAGAAAACGCTTACTTCGCAGACGGCATTCAGGATGAAATTCTTACAGACCTCGCTCGAGTGGCCGACCTTAAAGTGATTAGCCGCACCTCCGTGATGCAGTACAAAACTGGCACGAAGCGTAACCTGCGGGAGATCGCCACCGACTTAGGCGTCGCACACGTATTGGAAGGCACCGTACAACGTGCGGGCAACCGCATCCGTGTTAGCGCTCAGCTGATCGATGCAAGGACAGACAGCCATCTTTGGGCAGAACGTTACGATCGCAATTCGGAGGATGTTTTCGCAATTCAGAGTGAAGTTGCCAAAAATATTGTTGCACAACTCAAAGTTAATCTCTCCCCAAGCGAGAAAGCGGCAATTGACGTGCGACCGACGCGGGATCTTGAAGCGTTCGACCTTTATCTTCAGGCCAAGCAGTTGATTAACACCTTTCACGAAACGCCGGACTGGAAGGAGACTCTGCTTAAAGCAATTCGATTGCTCGATGAAGCGATCGCGCGCGACGGAAATTTTGCACTCGCGTATTGCCTGGCAACGCGGGCCAACATAGACCTGTATTGGTTTAATCTGGACCATACGCCTGTCCGATTGGCGCAGGCCCGAGCAATGGCGCAAAAAGCCTTGACGCTAGCTCCTGACTCAGGTGAAGCCCATCTTGCCCAAGCGCTGGTTTATTACAAGGGCGACCGCGACTATGTGCGCGCCCGTGAAGAGCTCGCGATCGCCCGGCGCACCCTGCCTAATAGCGCGGAGGTGTATTCAGTCACCGGCTGGATTGATCGGCGCCAGGGTCAGTGGGAGGACGCGGTCAAGAATTTGGAAAAGGCGGCTGAGCTAGACCCACGAAATTCGATGACCCTGAACGATCTCGCTGTTCTCTACGATGTGCTGCGCAGATATGACGACGAAGAATCCGTTTTTGCTCGCGCAATCGCAGCGAATCCGAGCTCGGCGACTTACTTCCAGTTGGAGCGCGCCGGGATCGCACTGCAAAAAGGAAATATAAAAACTGCGCGCAACGTACTAGACTCTCTGCCCGCCGGCTACGATCCCGCCGGCGCGACGACGTCGACGCGGATTAATCTTGCTCTGTATGAGCGGGACGCGGCATCAGCGGCAAAGATCCTTGCTGCATCGAACCTGGAAGAACTGGTCGGTGGCACGGGTTCACTGCTACCCCGGAGTTGGTTTGAGGCATTGATTGCACGAGCACAAGGCGATACGCAGAAAGCGCGCGATGCCTTTGCTACAGCGCGGCTAAAAATAGAGGCAAAGCTGCATGACCAACCCAATGACGGAGCTTTGGTGGCGATGCTGGGTCTGATAGACGCGGGGCTTGGGCACAACGAAGAAGCGCTTGCCGAAGGGCGTCGTGCTGTCGAATTGCGACCGATCAGCAACGACGCCTTGGATGGCGCTGTTGTGATTGGAAATCTGGCAATGATTTATGCGTGGGTCGGCGATAACAATTCCGCCATAGAACGGCTAACCTTTCTGGCAAAGACGCCCGGCGGGCCCGATTACGGCCAACTGAAGTTTGATCCTGCGTGGGATGGCCTTCGAAGTGATATGCGATTCACAAACATCCTTGAGGGGCTTGGACCCGCGGCTGCGCACTAGCATTCGCATTGCCCAAAATTCCGGAACCTAGATGGCCCTTCCACCTCGTAAAAAAGACGTAAGTCTGATTACTCCAGGTCCCCGGAAAAAGGAACTCAAACAGCGCGGTCCGAAGCCGCGGCTTTCCAGTCACAAAAGGAGAAGTGTGTGGTTTCAAGCGCGGAGTTCGTGGCCATTTCGAGAAGCGCCTATACACATTCTGGTGACGGAGAGAAATCGCGTTAAGCGGGACCTGGCTACGCCCAAGCATGCGGCCCGATGGAGATGTATTGGACCGACCAATGTCGGTGGACGAATGACAAGCATTGTTTGCCATCCAGACAAGCCGGATCGCATTTGGGGAGGAGCGGCCGCTGGCGGTGTGTGGCAAAGTAGTGACGCAGGCCTGACATGGCGCTCAGTTTGGAGCAAGCAGGATAGTCTAAATATCGGTTCGCTTGCGATTGATCCAGGAAATCCTGAGGTGATTTATTGCGGGACGGGCGAAGCTAATCTTTCGGCCGACTCTTACGCTGGGGTCGGAATTTATAGGACTCTGAATGGGGGCAACGCTTGGAAGCTGCTCGCTGGAGCGTCCGACCTTCACATTCCCACACGGATCGGCGTGATAGCAATTGATCCCTTCGATTCAGAGCATTTGTTGATAGCCGGCGTTGGCGCCGACGAATCTAGTCCACGGCCCGAGGATTTTGGTGGAATGTTCGTTTCGCATGACGGCGGAGTGAGCTGGCGACGAGAGACTTTTATTTCAACCCGGAATTATTGGTGTCACGCGATCGTGTTTCATCCAACGTCGGGAGTAATATTCGCCTCATTCACAGAGCAAGGAGCGAAAAACGGGATTTGGTTATCTGAAGACGGTGGTGAGCACTGGAGGCAACTGAGCAAAGGTCTTCCTGCTGCGGAAAACTTTGGTCGCACCAGTCTGGCTATTAGCCCATCAGATCCGGATGTGATTTATGCTTTCGCTCAAAGCACTTTGAGTGGTCGGACCGATCGGCTGCTCGGTGTTTTCCGCAGCGCCGATCGAGGTGAAGAATGGAGAGAAATCGGCGGGCGTCATTTCAGGGCGGAAGGTCAGATTTCTTACGGAAATACGATCGCAGTTCATCCAAAGCATCCCAATCACATTCTTTGCGGCGGCGTTGACTTGCATCTGACCACTAACGGCGGCAAAACGTGGATTCGAGCGACGCGGTGGGATTCCGAGCGGGGACGAGTTCATTACTCACACGCGGATCATCATCATCTTTTGATGCCACCGGCTGCCCCCGGCCGCGTCTACGATACGAACGATGGCGGAATCGATGTAAGTGAAAATGGAGGAAGGACGTGGTCGAACCGTAGCAAGGGTCTCGCGGTCACGATGTATTACGACATGGACGTGGCACAAAGCGATGGCCGTCACTTTGGCGGAGGTGCCCAGGACAATGGAACTCTAGTGACTACAAAGGGGCGACGCGGTGATCATTTCGAAATGCTCGGCGGAGATGGTGGATGGATGGTTTATGATCCTGCGGACGCTACGCATTTATACGCCTCCTATTACAACATGGGCATTCAGCGCTGGCGCAATGGGAGAAGCAGAGATGTGTCGCCGCAAGCTCCGAAACATGAAGCAGAGTCCGTGTGGATGGTTTACATCACAATGGATCCGGAAGACCCCAAGACCGTCTTCACCGGATCTACACGAGTGTGGCGTACCAAAAACGACGGCAAAAAGTGGAGGGCAGTGTCTCCGGTTCTCGACGGAAGCTCAATTACGGCGATCGAAATTGCCGCGGCGGACTCAAAACGAATTTATGTGGGTACCGAAAATGGCGGCTTCTTTCGAAGCCTCGATGGCGGCAAGACATGGGGCGCAAATCTTGCCAGCGGCACTTTGCCTGGACATTCAATCACTCGAATCGATTCCTCAGCGAAACTCGGAGCTGAATTTCTGTTCGTCACGATCGCAAACTTTGGCCACTCGCACGTCTTTTGCTCAAGAGACGGTGGCAAGAGTTGGGAAGATGTGGATAAAGGCCAACTTCCTGACGTTCCCCATCACGCTGTTGTGATTCGACCCGACGATCCAAAAACGGTTTACGTGGCCAACGATGCCGGAGTGTTCGTCTCAAATGACTCTGGCAGCACTTGGATGAATATGACGCGAAATTTGCCAAACGTGATGGTCGTAGACTTGGTGCTGCACGAGAAAGACAGAACCCTCAGTGCAGCGACATATGGGCGGAGCCTCTGGCGTACCCGGATCTGATTAGCTCTCGCCTTCTGTTAATTGCGAATTCCGATACATCGCACATCAGACATGATCGCCGGAATGTTTATGGCGGCCTTTGAAGGTGAGCTCGGCGATGCCGGACTTGTCGAGCTCGCCCAGGCCTTCCGCGATCATGCGATCGTATTGTTCCTTGGTCGCGCGCGCCAGCGGTAAATCAAGACCAACACTGCGCCCGAGTGCGAGTGCGATCCCGCTGTCTTTGGCCGCGTGCGCAGCGGAGAAATAGCAGCTGTGTTCACGGTTTTGCATGTCTTCGCCATCGGTTTCGAGCACGCGCGAATTGGCGCCAGTCTGCGAAAACACTTCCCGCAACATCGTTAAATCGAGACCGAGTGCCGCGCCAAGCGCGAGTCCCTCGGCCAGGCCAGCCGTGTTGATGTTCATCACCATGTTGACGAGCGCTTTTACCTTGGCGGCTTCGCCAGACTTGCCGATGTAGCGCACAACTGAACCGAGCTCCTTCAAAATCGGTTCAGCTTTGCGGAATGTCTTTTCATCCCCGCCGCACATCAGGTAGAGCTTACCGTCGCGTGCCTGGGTGATGCTCGAGGCCATGCATGCTTCGAGACTTTCCGCGCCGGCTTGATGCGCCAGCTTCTCAACATCGATCTCCACCCCCGGCGAGATTGTCTCGCAGTTGATGAATAATTTGCCTCCTGCATTTATAAGTAAGTTGTCACCAGCTCCGGTAAAGATTTGCCGCACCGCGTTGTCATCAGTCACTACCGTGAAGATCACGTCCGATTCTGCCGTGACTTCCGACAAATCCTGGCTCGCCGCGCAACCAACCTCGGCAGCAACAGATGTCGCTTTTGCGCGGTTTATATCGTAAACCGCCGTAATTTGGAACTGCCGATCTTTTAAATGGCGCGCCATGTTTGCGCCCATGCGACCGATGCCGACAAAACCAATATTCATGAAAACATGTTCGATGTTCGATGTTTGATGTTCGAGGTGGTGACTGCAGACTTGCGGCCGCTTGCGAGAATCGCCGTCAGTTCGTCGGCTTCTTTCAGCAAAAGCGAAAGCTTGTTTTCGGGGACAAGTTTGCCTTCACGGACGAGCTCGAGCCAATACAGGCTTTCGTCTGCCTCTTCTACCGCAACGCCCAGCTTGGCCGCAAGCTCCGCTCGTGATCGCGCCCGACATGCGCTGCGATAGTTTGCGCCAACAGACGTGGCTGCGCGAACCAACTGGCTTGAAATCGCACGACCGCCAGCGGTGCGCGGTAGCGCGTCGATGAGATTCAGCACGCGCAGCGCAAACTGTTTGGTTCGATTCTGCAGCTCGCGCTTGTCCATTTGCTGCTACATCTCACATCGAACATCTTACATCAAACATCAGACGCGTCCCGCGAAAAACGGATTGTGCTGCTTCTCCTCGCCCACGGTGGTCATTGGCCCGTGTCCCGGGCAAATGATCGTTTCGTCCGGCAACGTCAGGATTTTTTCCAAATTATTTTGCAATGCATCGCGGTACGAGACGTTTCCGCCGCCCATCGATCCGGCAAAAAGCGAGTCGCCGACGATTGCGATCGGGCGCGACAGGCCGGTCACCACGTATGTCATTCCGCCGGGGGAATGACCCCAGGTCAGCCGCGCATCGATTTGCAGCTTGCCGAGTCGAAACTGCTTTCCTTCCTCGATTAGTTCCCCACCAGGAACAGGTTCCCGCGCTGGGGTAAAAACATCTGCGCCGGTTTCTTCACGGAGGCGTGGCAGGTCCGCGACATGATCGGCGTGAGCGTGGGTAAGGAGAATGAGTTGCACATTCAGCCTGTGGCGATTTGCAAAGCGCGTCATTTCGCTGGAATCAGCGCCTGTATCAAAGGCGACTGCGGCGCGAGTGGCCGGGTCCCAGACAAGATACGCGTTAACAGCCATGCCACCGTAATCCGTGTTGAATTGCGCCAGACCATTATTGGCTTTGATTTTTTCTGGATGCCATTCGGCTTTGGCCAATTCGCAAAGTGCTTGACCGTTAAGGTCGAGGATGGGCGCTACGCTTAGGAGCGCGGCTTCGTCGAAATCACCCTCGCGCAGCTTGCGGATTATTTCCGAGCTTACGTCCGCTTTTTTGGCCAGTTCAGAATCCGAAATGCCCAAACCGTGTTGTGCTTTTCCAATGATGTCACCGACGTTGTCTTCGAGCGGAATCATGTTCCTTGGTATTTGCTAGACACTTATGGGTTCTGCCTCTGGCGCACTGCGTAAAAGGCCAATCCGATCCAGCGCCAACTTTTTAAACGAAGCAACAACGCCGGCAACTGAAAACGCTCGGCCTGTTTCCTTTTCCATGGATGTCATGGCGACATTATTGATGCCGCAAGGAACGATGTGATTAAAGGGCGAAAGATCGCCGCACACGTTCAGCGCAAAGCCGTGCATCGTGATCCAATGGCGAACACCCACGCCAATGGAAGCGATCTTGCGCTCGCCGATCCAAACTCCGGTAAGCGATTCGCGTCGCGAAGCGGCGATGCCGTATCCAGCGATAAACTCAATGAGCAGTCGCTCGAGCCAACGCAAATATCTGTGCAGATCCTGACCGCACCTCCGTAGGTCGATAATCGGATACCCCATCAGTTGCCCGGGTCCATGATAGGTCGCCTGACCGCCACGATTGATGGCGAAAAGTGCATGCGGCAAATGCGCGGCGTCCAGCAAGCTCGATTGATCAGGAGTGCGACCGATTGTGTAAACCGGTTCATGCTCCAGCAAGAGCAGTTCGTCCAAATGGGAAGGATCTTCTCGTTTTTTCGCGACAATCTCTTCTTGCAAAGCAAGAGCATTAGCGAAGTCCATCCGGCCAAGCCAACGCACGTGAAGATCAACAACCGCTGCGTTCATATCCGCGTTGCTCCCGGAAGACCTAAGCTCGCGACCTCTTGCGAGCGCAGGTGAGTCAGCCCGATCGCAAGCGCGTCCGCTGCGTCGGCATCCGGCGTTTCTGTTAAGCCAAGAAGCGCGCGCACCATGAACGCCACCTGATTTTTTTCCGCTGCGCCGCGACCAACGGTGGATTGTTTGATTCGTTTGGGTGAATATTCAAATACCGGCAACCCATTTTCGGCCGCGGCGAGAATGGCTGCGCCCCGCGCCGCCCCAAGGATGATCGCGGTCTTGTAACTCTGCACATAAATGACGGATTCGAGCGCGCAACAATCCGGTTCGTGCGTCCGAATGAGTTCAACCAGCCGATCCCGGATCGCGACCAGACATGAGGACGAGCGCATCGAGCTGGCGTTGTGAATTGTCCCGAAATAGACAGATCGCGGTTTCCCGTTGTTTGTATCGACAATTGCGACACCGGTGTTGCGAAGAGAAGCGTCGATGGCAAGCACGCGCATTATCGCAATCTTAAAATCGACCGGCGTGGGTTCAACATGGAATCGACAAATTCCCGAGGAACCGTTTTACTCGCGGCAGGATGTTGAACGGTTTGCATCGACCAGTCGCGAGCAAAAAGGCAGTCAGCTTCGTCAAAATCATTATGACGATGACCGCGGTTCTTTTAGGTGCGCCTTCGTCATTTGCTACGACAAAAGGGTTGAGCCAAATCGTAACGCCAGATTTGCAGGGACCAGGAGATCTCTCGTTGAGTTTTCAAATTCAAGACAAACGGATTGCGAATCCCTACCAATTGCAAGCCGAGATGGGCCTGACGAAATGGGCTGAGGTGGCAGTGTTTCGCGGATTCCAACCCGACGAATGGATCTTTGGGACCGAGATCGGGTTGTTAACCAAAGAGCCTTTTCTTCTTTCCGTCGGGTTCGTGAATTGGTCGCCTCATCTGGATGAAGATCCGCAGCCGTTTATCGAGGCTGGTTACTGGGGGGAACATCATAAAGTAGCCGTCGGGGCCATCCATGCCGGCTACAAAAACGAAGCAATCCTCGGCTATGCCTACGACTTCAATGAAAGGTGGCGTGTGCAGGTCGATTGGCAAAGCGGCTCTGAAAATTCGTCCACGATCGGTTTTACCTGCAACGTCACACGCGATTTCCAGTTCAATCCCGCTTTGTATGTGAATAACGGTCCAAAGCACGATCTATTCGGCTATATCGTCTTCACTTACACTTTTCATCTCTGGGGGAACAAACCGGAACGAATCGAACCTCCAAGCGGACTTTCTAAGAAATAGCTTGCGGGCTCCGTCGCGCCGCCAGAAACTCGGGAGCGATGAACACCAGCGTGGCCGCACGTGCTTCTGTCGCTACTTTCGTTTCCGCCGCTTTTCTGTGGATGCTTGTGCTGGGCGTTTCGCCACAGCTGCATTCTCGCGTTCACCCGGACGCAAGTCGCACTGAGCACATTTGTGCGGTTACACTCATTGCGACTGGTAGCTACGATCATGCTGCGCAGCCGCCGCTCGTCAGCCAGCCTCAATTCACACCTCTCTCTCCTCAAATCGCGGCACTAGGTTCGACTTGGGTTCGACCGCTCTTTCTCTGCGCGCACATTTTCGCGCACGCACCGCCGGCGCTCGATTAAGCGCGCGACCTGTAGCTGTCGCCGTGCGGGCGACGCGATGTACGGGTGATTAACAGCTCAGTGCTGCGCGTCACGCAGTGACGCGCCTACAGAAGTTCGTGCAAGGCCGTGGTTTGCCGTTTTGCCTCGGGGGTTCGCCAGGCAATCGAACAATTCAACCTTCAAAATCAATTTCCGAACAATTCCCAAATGAAAAAAATTCTAATCGCATCGGTTGCAGTATCGCTGATGCAGAACATTGCTTTGAGTCAAGACGCTGCTCCGGCATCGGCCAACCCAAGCCCTTCGCCCGCGGGCACAGCAGAAACGGAGCGTGTGGTTGTCCAAAGTCAGGAGATGGACATCTCACGTGAGGCAATTGTGCCGAGTCTCGGCGCAACGCGGTACACGGTCGGCCCAGACCGTCTCGATTCACAGGCGCAAGGTGAGAACGCGCCGTTTAATCAAACGATGTTACGTTTTCCCGGTGTCGCCCAGGATTCGTTCGGGCAACTTCACGTGCGCGGCGAACATGCGAATTTACAATACCGCATCGACGACGTGCTTCTCCCGGAAAGTATTCCAGGTTTCGGACAGGTGCTGGAAACGCGCTTCGCGGACAACATTTCGCTCATCACAGGCGCGTTGCCGGCGCAATTTGGATTCCGCACTACCGGCGTCATCGACATCCACACGAAGAACGGCGCGGCTTTCCAACAGGGCGAAGCATCGGTCTATGGCGGAAGCTTCGATACGATTATGCCGAGTTTTGAGTATGGCGGTGTAGCGGGGAAGCTGAATTATTACGGCACCACGAGTTATCTGCATGACGGCCTCGGCATCGAGAATCCGACGCGCACCGCGAACCCGATTCACGACGACACCGATCAATACAGGATGTTTGGGTACTCTTCGTACATTCTCGACGACACCAGCCGATTCGTATTGCTCACCAGCGGCTACCACGGTGATTTCGAAATTCCGAATAATCCCGGGCAAACGTCCCAGTTCACCGACATGGGAAGATCGACGTTCAATTCGGCTAAGCTCGATGAGACTCAGGTAGAGCAAGATGCATATGCCATCCTCGCCTATCAAAAGAAGATTGATGATTTCAATATGCAGGCGTCGGTTTTTGCGCTGTATAGTTCGGTCCTCTTTCGGCCCGATAATGTAGGCGATCTTATTTTCAACGGCGTTGCCTCACGCGTTGATCGCGACATTTTCTCCAATGGTCTCGCGTTGGACGCGAGCTACAAACTCAACGATCAACACACGCTCCGCGGCGGTTTCTTTTTTACGGAGCAGCATGCTACGGTCGGAACTGCGACTCTGGTTTTCCCGGTCGACGCCAACGGCGATCAGACCAGCGATATTCCCCTGCGCATCGTCGATAACTCCGGCAAGTACGGTTATCTCTATGGATTGTATTTGCAGGATGAATGGAAGCCCTTTGAACAACTCACCATGAATTTCGGCGGCCGCTTCGACATCGTGGATGGCTTCGCGCAGGAGAATCAACTCAGTCCGCGCATCAACATCGTTTACGAGCCCTTCAAGGGGACGGCGATTCACGCCGGCTTCGCCCGTTATTTCACTCCGCCGCCTTTGGAGAATGTCGATCAGAGCACGATCGCGAAGTTCGCCGGCACGACTAACGAAGCCGCCATTAACAAGAACTCCGTCGTGAAATCGGAGCGCGCTTATTACTTTGATGCCGGCGCAACCCAGAAAATTGCTGAAGGTTTCACTGTAGGTATCGATGGCTTCTATAAAAGCGCGCACTCGGTCCTGGACGAAGGACAGTTCGGCGAGGCGCTGATTCTTTCCTCGTTCAATTACAAGCGCGGCGAGATTTACGGCGGCGAATTTACTTCAAACTATGATCACGGGCCGTTCTCCGCGTACTTGAATATCGCCTACGAATGGGCGCGCGGAACCAATGTCAGTTCCGCTCAGTTTCTGTTTGATCGGGATGAGTTCGATTACATTCGAAAGAACTGGGTCTTTCTCGATCACGATCAGCGCTTCACCGGCTCCGCCGGTATTTCCTATACTTGGAAAGACTGGAGGGCGTCCATCGACGGGCTCTACGGCAATGGATTACGCCGTGGTTTTGCCAACACACAGAAGAATCATCCCTACGAAACGTTCAACGTAGGTTTGCAGCGCCGGATCCAGCTCACGGACAAGACCGCGCTCAAGATCCGTTTCGATGTCGTCAACTTGTTCGACAAAATTTACGAACTTCGGGACGGCAGCGGCATCGGAGTGGGCGCGCCGCAATTCGGTCAGCGCCGCGGTTTCTATGGAACGGTCGCCTACGATTTCTAAGAAACGGCGATTCCCTGCGGGAAATGTTTCGCCTTGTGGGATCTCTGGCTATGCGACACGCGGGTAATATTTGTGGGCGGCAAAAAGGAAACTGCGCGCCTGTACGAAGCGCGCCGAGTACGTGGCTGGCGCAAAGTGATGTCAGATAAGGCAAAATCTTCACGCAGCCGCATCAGCGCTGGTCTGCTGATGTTCCGGCGCACGAACGACGATCTCGAGGTGCTGCTTGCGCACCCGGGTGGACCGTTCTTCGCTCGCAAAGATGACGGCGTATGGACGATCCCAAAAGGC
>Ga0307312_10000370_pt1 | contig 20461 bp, 27 predicted proteins | sample ER_DNA_202_FD_194489 | JGI IMG/M metagenome (GOLD analysis project Ga0307312, IMG submission 194489) | Bulk soil microbial communities from the East River watershed near Crested Butte, Colorado, United States - ER_DNA_202 | ecosystem: Environmental > Terrestrial > Soil > Floodplain | place... | reverse complement strand
TCACGGCTCATACTCAACTCATGAGCAGCGTCCTCTACGTCGGGCACTCGACGGTCCTGATCGAGCTAGACGGCGTCCGGCTCTTGACCGATCCGTTGCTTCGTCGCCGGGTGCTGCACCTGCACCGCCGATCGCCGATCGACCTCGAGCCGCTGCGCAGCCCGGACGCGGTCCTCATCTCGCACGCGCACCGCGACCACCTCGACCTGCCATCGCTCCGCAAGCTCGACCGCAAGGTGACTGCGGTTGTCCCGCGAGGCCTCGCGCGTCCCGTCGAACGGATCGGCTTCGAGCGCGTGGTCGACGTCGACGAGGGGGATTCGATCTCGATCGGGCCCGTCGAGGTGCGTGCGACCCACGCCGACCACGACGAGCGGCGCCGCATCGGCCGACTACGCGGCGCGGCTCTCGGCTATGCAATCAGCGGGACGCGCCGCATCTACTTCGCGGGCGACACCTCGCTCTTCCCGGAGATGGACAGCCTCGTCCCGAACCTCGACCTGGCGCTGATCCCGATCTGGGGCTGGGGCCCGACGCTCGGCAGCGGCGAACACCTCGACCCAGCGGGCGCCGCGGAGGCTCTCCGCCTGCTCCGACCACGCGTCGCCGTTCCGATCCACTGGGGCACGTACCGCCCGTTGCACCACGGAGTGCGCCACGATCCCGACTTCCTCACCGAGCCGGCGGAAGATTTCGTCCGCGAGATGGCGAAGACCGCGCCCGAGGTCGAGGTACGCGTCCTGCAGCCGGGCGAGCGGCTCGAGCTCTAGGAGGAGCCCGCCGCCGCACGGGCTGCCGCGACCTTGTCCCGGCGCGCCTTGGTCAGCTCCTGGACGAAGATCTGGACCGTCGCCGCGAGCGGCACCGCGGTCAGCGCGCCGAGCACCCCGAGCAGCGCCCCGAAGAGCGTGACCGCGACGATGATGAAGAAGCCCGAGAGGTTGACGGCCCGGCCTTGGATCTTCGGCGTGAGGATGTTGTTCTCGACCTGCTGGTAGACGAGGACCACGACCAGCATCACGACGGCCGCGCCGATCCCCGACTCGGCCCAGATCGCCGGAACGAGGATGAAGCCGGCCAGGGTCGCACCCAGGTTCGGGATCATGTCCAGCAGCCCCGCGATCACCCCGAGCCCGAGGGCGAAGCTCGAGCCCAGGAGCCACGCCGTCACACCCTGGGTCGTCCCGGCGATGGTCGCGATCACGACGAGACCGATCGCCCACCGCGAGACCGACTCCGTCACGCGCTCCCAGACCCCGAGCCAGCGCTCGTCCTCGCCGGGCATGAGCACGCTTCCGAGCGCCCGCTTCATGTTCGGGACGTCGCTCAGGAAGAACAGGCAGATGAAGAGGATCGTGAACCCGATCAGGAAGATGCTGAAGAAGTCGCCTGCGATGCCCAGCACATGGGAGACCGCATCCGGGACCGAGACCGATGTCTTGTCCGCCCCCTCGTGCAGGTTTTTCCCGATCCCCGTGTCCCCGAGCCAGGAGAGCTCGTTGGAGGAGCGCAGCTGGTCGATCGTCTGCGGCAGGTCGTGCAGGAAGTCCCGCACCGAGCCGACCATCGGAACGAGGAACAGGAGCCCGATCAGAACCACTCCGATGGCGGTGCCGAGCACGGTCACCGTCGCGGCCAGGCCTCGAGACCAGCCGGTCTTCTTCATCACGAAGCGCACCGGGAACTCGAAGACGAGCCCGAGGAAGATCCCGACGAAGACGATCAGGAACGTGTCCCCGATCGCGACGAACGCACCGAGAACGCCGATCGCGGCCGAGACGACGAGGATCGTCCGGATCGGGATCAGCAGCTCGCGCTTCTCGACCTGGCCGGCCATGCGCGGAGCCTAATCCTCCTAGCCGGGCACCGTCCTGCGTCGGTGCTTACCTCCGTCTTGCGATGGACCGCCTGCAGCAGCTCGCGCTGAACCGCTTCCAACTGGCGTTCGAGCGCGGCCGCATCCTCTGGTACCTGATGCTGTGCATCGTCGGGTTCGCCGTCGGCTGCGCGGTGCTGATCCGGCTCGTCGACCCGCACGACTTTCCCACGATCGGGCTCGCGCTCTGGTGGGCCGTGATGACCGTGACGACGGTCGGGTACGGCGACATCGTGCCCACGACACCGGCCGGACGCATCGTGGCCGCCGCGTTGATGGTCACCGGGTTCGCCTCGCTCTCGCTGCTCACCGGGTTCGTCGCGTCGCTCCTCGTCCACCGGCGCGCCGCGGCCGATGCGGAGTCCGGGTTGACGAAGATCGAGCAGCGCCTCGCGGAGATCGAGAGGCTCCTCCGAAGCGACGTCCCCTAGGGCGCTCCCTCTTCGATCAGCTGCGGCGGGCGGTGACGCTTCCAGGTCGCGCCCGCGAGCAGGCCGAGAAGGAGCGTGGGGACAATCGTCAGGAACCGGTAGACGAGGACGGCCGTGACGACCTGCGCGTTGCCGCCGCCGAACCCGACGAGCGCCGTGGTCAGGCCGAGCTCGACGATGCCGAGGCCGCCCGGGGTGATCGGTATCGACCCGAGCAGGCGGATGAGCGCCCAAGCAGCGAACGCCTCGATCACGGTGACCTGACTTGGTGGAACGTCGAATACCCGCAGGCAGGCGAGGAGCACGACGAAGACCGTCAGCTGGCCCGCGAGCGTCGCCGCCGTGAGCACGTGCCAGCGGCGGCCGAGCAGTTCGACCGCTTCGGCGCGGAACCCGGCGAAGGTCTCGCCCGTCCAGGAGACGGGACCGCGCCGGAAGATCCGGAGCCCCCAGGAGGCGATCCGCGCGCTGAGGTTCCCGGCCCAGCGGGCGAGCCGGCGGCTCGAGAGCCCGGCTGCATAGGACGATGCTGCGATCACGAACACGCCGAGGCCTATGAGCGCGACCGTCTTCAGCAGTCTGTGGTGCTCGCCGACGATCGTGAGCAGGGCGAGCGCCAGGCTCGGCAGGCCGAGCATGACGAACTGGTTCCACGTGCCCGTCAGCGCAACCGCGAGCGTCACGTCCTTCTTCCGGAAGCCCCAGCTCCGGAGCATCCCGTACGAGAGCGCGACGCCGACCGCCGGCCCGCCGGGCGCGAGGTACGTCGAGGCGCTGCTCGACATCGACAGGACGAACGCGTTCCGGTAGCTCAGCCCGGGAAGCGCCGCCTGCCACGGCGGGGGGAACGTCGCAAGGTTGAGCGCCGTCACCGCGGCGAGCACGCCGATCTGCGGCCAGGAGAGGGTCTTGACCACGCCCCAAACGTCCCGGTAGTCGGCGATTCGGGGCAGGACGAAGACGAACGTCGCGACGACGACCGCGACGCCGACCGCTCCAATCCCGAACCGGCGCGCGTGAGGTGATCTGAAGTTGATACGGATGACCCGAGGCTACGCGGGCGGGAAGACACGCGCGCCCGGTAGTCGAAGGTCCGCCGGCGGCGTTACGCTCTGGTCACTAGCGACGCCAGGAGGGCCCCATGAACGACGTTGCAGCACCCCTGTCCGCGTCCAACCAACGGACGATGCTCGACGCCGGCCGTGTCTGGTGGCTGTTTCTGGTCACCGGCACCGCGTGGCTCCTGTTCTCGATCATCGTCTTCCGCTTCGACTACACGACCGTCTCGGCGATCGCGATCGTCTTCGGGATCCTGATGCTCGGCTTCTCGCTGATGGAGCTCGTCTCCGTGATGGTGACGCACGGCTGGAGACGGTTGCTCCACGCCGTTCTTGCGCTCGCGTTCCTCGTGATCGGGATCGTCAGCTTCATCCACCCCGGCGACACGTTCAAGGCGCTCGCGGCGGTAATGAGCTTCTACTTCATCATCAAGGGCACGTTCGACCTGATCCTCGCGTTTGCCACCCGGCCGGTGAACGACCTCTGGTGGCTGGGGCTGATCGCCGGCATCGTCGAGATCATCCTCGGCTTCTGGGCCGCCGGTGACTTCGGCCACAAGGTGATCCTGCTCGTCGTGTGGGTCGGCGTAGCGGCGTTGATCCGCGGGATCTCTGAGATCATTTTCGCCTTCACGCTCAAATCTATGAGAGGAGCAGTCTGATGGCCGGACTTGCGGCACTTGGAGTTCTCATCGCCGGCCTCGTGGTCGGCGCCATCCTGTACCAGGGAGACCACTGGGTTCTCGGGCTCCTGATCGCCATGGCCGGACTCCCGGTTGCGTTGATCACCTGGATCGCGATGAAGGAACGGGTCTGATCAGACGCGCTCGACGAGGAGCGTGAGCCCGTTGAGGCCGACGACGCGGACCGTTTCTCCCGTATCCGCCCCGGTCTCGCAGCGCGCTTGCCAGATCTCACCGCCGATTCGCACCTGACCTATCGGCCTGCACGGCGCGAGCACCTCGGCCTCCTTGCCGACGAGCGTCTGGGCGCCTACGACCTTGCGGCGCCCGCGCATCGTCCGGTTCCAGAAGAAGAGCTCTCCGCAGAAGAGCACGAGGCAGACCGTCGCGCTGACGACGTTCCACGGCGAGGGAACGAAGATCAGCAGCACGATCGCAAGCAACAGGAACACTCAGGGCCTCCCATTTGTTCGACGGCTCATCCTTCGAGGGTGATGGCAGCGCACGCCTGAGTAGGAGATGATGGCACCCGTGGCGAGCGCTGCCCAGACTCCGGCCTCTCCGGGCCGCGCCCAGAGCGCGCCCCTCACGCGCAAACGTGCGATCGCCGTCTGGACGCTGGTCGTCGTGGCGTCGATCCTGATGCTCTTCGCCTCGCTCACGATCTGGGTGAAGCGGCAGGCGCTCGACACGAACGCGTGGACGGACGCGTCCGGGCAGATGCTCGCGAACGACGAGATCCGCGGGCAACTCTCGCTCTACCTCGTCGACTCGCTGTTCAACAGCGCGGATGCGACCGCAAAGATCCAGCAGGCGCTTCCGCCGAACCGCGCGGCGCTCGCGCCCGTGATCTCGGGCGCCTTGCAGAACGTCGCGGTGCAGGCCGCCGACCGGATACTCGAGACGCCGCAGGCTCAGGCTCTCTGGGAGGAGGCGAACCGTCGAGCACATCAGAACCTGATCGCCGTCCTCAACGGAGAGGACGTACGGCGGTTCCAGACCGAGAACGGCGAGGTCGTTCTCGACCTCGGCCCCCTCGTCGAGCGGCTGAGCACCCGGTTCGGGTTCGAGGCCCCACCCGACGCGGGGAAGATCACGATCCTGAAGTCGGGCCAGCTGAAAAACGCGCAGCGGGCGCTCAAGGTGATCAAGGTCGCCTCGGTTTTCCTGCTCGTTCTCGTCCTCTTCCTCTACGGGCTCGCCATCTACCTCGCACACGGCCATCGCCGGCGAATCCTCCGGGCCACCGCCGCCAGCTTCCTGCTCGTCGGCGTGCTCGTCCTCGTGATCCAGCGCGTCACAGGAGGAGTCGTCGTCGGCTCGCTGATCAAGACGGACGCCATCCGTCCGGCCGGCAACGCCGCGTGGGGAATTGGGACCGAGCTGCTGCGCAGCGTGGCGTACGCGCTCATCCTCTACGGAGTGGCCGGGCTCATCGGGGCGTGGCTCGCGGGGCCGACTCGCTTGGCCGTCGCCGCTCGACGGCGGCTGGCGCCCGTGCTCGAGGACCAGGTCTGGATCGTCTACGGAGCCGTGGCCCTGGTGTTCCTGCTCTTGATCGCGTGGGGCCCGACGCGCGCGACCCGCGAGTGGTGGGGAATTCTCCTGCTCGGCGGGCTGCTCTTTTTCGGCGTGGCGATGCTGCACCGCCAGACGGTGCGCGAGTTCCCTGCGCAGAAAGCTCGACCGGCCGCCTAGCGCTGCTCTTGGAGAATATGGTCGCGCCGCGTGAGCGCGACCGCCTCGAGGCGCGAATTCACGCCGAGCGCGCGGAGGATGTGGCGGATGTGGTTCCGCACCGTCTCGGTGCTGAGATGGAGCTCGGCCGCGATCTGGATCGTCGAGCGGCCGTGCTCGAGCAAGCGCAGCACTTCGGTTTGACGGGGTGTCAGGTGCGGATGCGCCGTCAGCGGCGGCGCGTCGACCTCGATGTCGACGACCTGTCCGAACATCCCGATCACCTGGTCGCCGTCTCGGAGCGGAACGGCGCTGATGTCCACAGTGACGCGCTCGCCGTTCAGGCCCACGATGACCACCTGATTGTCGGAGCGCTCGACCGAGCCGGTGATGTTGCGGGCGAAGATCTCCCGGGCGCGACGGGTCTCCTCCGGCGAGAGCACGGACGTGAACTGCCGTCCGCGCACGTCGCCGACGATCTCCCTGGCCGCCGGGTTAAGCCAGCGGATGATGCCGTGGCGATCGATCACATAGGAGGGCACGCGGACCTTCTCCAGCGCACCGGTGACGTCGTGGCCCATGTCGCTCAAGCTCGGCACCTTCACCGAGTGTGCGGTCCGGCCGCGCGCCGCGTCAAGTCAGGCGGCTTCGACCTCGACCGTCGGACGCGGCAGGAACTCCCAATTCACCTCACCCGACTCCATGATGTAGACGCGTCCGTCGAGCTCGAACCGGATGGCGCGGAGCGATTCCCGCGCCACCCAGTCCTCGACGGTCCGCATGAGCGATGCGAGGTCCGTGCGTGAAGCTCTGATGTAGACGTCGACGATCGCAACATCGTCTTCCTCGTTCACCGAGACCGCCCAGCGCGAGCGGAGGAGGGTCGCCAGACGTGCCGCACCGGCCAGGTCAGGCAGCTCGAACTGGACAGTCTCGGTGAGTCCGTTGCCAAGGTCCATGACTCGAAGACTCGCGCGCCGACCCCCCGAGGCGCTTGACCCAGGTAGGTCATATCTGGTCCTCTGCTCATGGGATGTCGACGCCTCGGAAACGCCCAGGCATCGCCGACTCGGCGGGGCGCGCCGCGTTCTTCCCGGCCCGCGTTGCCGCGCGCGCCTGGCGCGGTGGGATCGAGTCGGCGGCCGAGGATGTCGTCTCGGCGCCAGAGATCGCCCGCATCGTCGACAGCACGCTGGCCGGGCCGCTGCCCGAGGAGATCGCGCGCTCGCTCGTCCGGCACCGGGTGATCGAGCGCGTCGTCGCCGAACTGGCGGCGACCGGCGAGCTGGAGCGCCTGATCGAGCAGTCGCTCGGGAGCGCGCAGACGCTGGAGCTCACCGACCGCGTCCTCGCGAGCGACGAGATGCAACGTGTGCTCCAGAGCATCGCCTCGAGCCCGGAGCTCCGGCGCGCGGTCACGCGGCAGTCGGCGGGGCTGGCCGAGGACGTCGTCGCCGGCGTTCGGCGGTCCGCGACGCGCCTCGACGAGCGGATTGCCCGCCCTGCGCAGCGACGTCAGCCCGTGTACGCGGGTATCGCGACAAGGGCGGCGGCGCTCGCCGTCGACGCGCTCGCGGCGCTCTCGATCTTCGTCCTCGGCAGCGCCGTCGTCGCGTTGATCGCGTCGCTCGTCGGCGGCATCAGGCCGCACTGGCTCGCCGGGTCGTTGCTGGCCGCGGAGTGGATCGTCGTCGCGGGCGGTTACTTCGTGCTCTTCTGGAGCGCCGCGGGGCAGACGCCGGGGATGCGCCTCATGCGCCTGCGCGTGCAGCGCCCGGATGGAGGCGGGCTCTCGGTCGGCCGCGCAGTCGTGCGGACGGTCGGGCTCGCGCTCGCGATCATCCCGCTCTTCGCCGGCTTCCTCCCGGCACTCCTCGACCAGCGGCGCCGCGCGCTCCCGGACTACCTCGCCGGGACGGTGGTGCTGCACGATCACGCGGCGGAGTCACGATGATTCATCCCAGGCGGGTGATGACCGGACAACCGTCCCGAATGGACGATTCCCGGCAAATGCCGATTGCAGACGACTTCAAAGCCGTGACGAGGAAGAATCCACCAGAAGGCGAAGGGAGAGAACCGATGTTCGCACCAAGCCGCACGAACGAGGAGTTCGCGGCCAACAAGTAGGAGATACTGGGCATCTGACCCCGTAGCGTCGCTCCGGACCCCTCGCGGCCGCGGCGGCCGAGAAAGGAGCAGTGCATGAGCACGATGGACTCAGGCCGAGACATGTCCTCGAAATGGACCGGCTGGATCGGCTTCGCGGCGATCATGCTGGCGTTTATCGGCGCGATCACGTTCTTCGAAGGGCTCATCGCGATCATCCGGGATAACTACTACGTCGTCGCCCGGCAGCAGGTCTTCCTGTTCGATATCTCGACATGGGGCTGGATCATGCTGTTCTGGGGCGTCCTGCTGTTCCTTGCCGCGCTCGGGCTCGCGGCGAAAAGCGGCTGGGCCCGCTGGTTCACGATCATCGTCGTCTTCCTCAGCCTGCTGAGCCAGCTGAGCTCGTTCGGCAACTCCGGGTATCCGCTCTGGGCACTGACGGTGATCGCGCTCGAGATCGTGGTCCTCTACGCACTCACGGTGCGCTGGAAGGATGTCTACACGCTCGAGTAACGCTTCAAGGCCGATGACGGCGCGGGCCTTCTGGTCCGCGCCGGACTCGCCTCAAGCTGGAGGAGGTACGTGAGATGCCCTGCCTGTTCGCACTGATCGCGGTTCTCTCCCCTCGATTCGCGCTGCTGCTCCTCTGGCTCTTCTCCCCCTGGGTGGACAAGGCATTCGCGGGCTTCTTCCTGCCGCTCCTGGGCCTGATCTTCCTGCCCTGGACGACGCTGATGTACGTCCTCGTCGACGCACCAGCGGGCGGGATCCACGTCGCCGGCTGGATTCTCGTCGGGCTTGGGGTCGTGCTCGACCTGAGCTCGTATGCCCAGTCGCGGGCGTATCGTTCGTCGGAGTTCGCGTGATCGAGGCAACGACACTCGCCTTCGGGCTGCTCGCCGGCGGCTTCGGGATCCTCGCCGCCCTGTCGGTGATCCTCGCCCTTGCGGCGCTGCTCAGCGTCTTCCGCAACGAGGACTTCTCCGGTGGCTCGAGGTGGCTGTGGGTCGCCGTGATCATCGTCTTCCCGCTCTTCGGGTCGCTCATCTACTTCGGCGTGCGCAGCGACTGGTGAAGGTCGTCGTCGCCGTAGACCCCAGTCGTTAGAGTTTCGTCAGTGGCGATCGCCCGCGAAGCCGAGCCTGTCAGCTCCCTGCACGAGATCCGCGAGGCGGGCCTCGACCGCGAGGACCTGCTCGGCATGTACCGCAACATGCTGACCACGCGCGGGATCGAGGAGCGAGGCCACATCCTCTACAAGCAGGGCAAGATTCCCGGCTCCTTCTACACGGGCCGCGGGAACGAGGCCTCGTCCGTCGGCGTCGCAACCGCGATGGGCCAAGAGGACGTCGGCACGCCGCTGCACCGGGACATGGGCGTCCACGTGACGCGCGGCGTCGAGCCGTGGAGGATCTTCGCGCAGTACATGGGGCGTGCAGACGGCCCCACGCGCGGCCGCGACGGCAACGTGCACATGGCCGACTCGAACCTCGGACTGTTGGCGATGGTCAGCCATCTGCCGGCGATGCTCCCGGTCGCGGTCGGCTGCGCGCTCGCCTTCCGCATTCGCGAGGAGAAGCGCGTCGCGCTCGCCTGGTTCGGCGAGGGCGCATCGGCGCGCGGCGACACGCACGAGGGGATGAACCTCGCGGGTGTCCGCCGGCTTCCGGTCGTGTTCATCTGCGACAACAACCAGTGGGCCTACTCGACGCCGACGCACCTCGAGTACGCGTGCGAGACGCTCGCCGATCGCGCACAGGCCTACGGCTTCGAGGGAGTCGTCGTCGACGGCACCGACGTGCTCGCCGTCTACCGCGAGACCAAGCGTGCGATTGAGAAGGCGCGGGAGGGCGGCGGCCCGACGCTGATCGAGTCGATGACGCTCCGCATGGAGGGCCACGCGGTGCACGACGACGCGTTCTACGTCCCCAAGGAGATGTTCGAGGAGTGGGCGAAGCGCGACCCGATCGAGCGCTTCCGCGGCTGGCTCCGCGAAAACGCAGCACTCACCGACGACGAAGAGGACGAGATCGGCGCGAGCGTCAAGAAGCTGCTCGCGGACGCGATCAACCGCGCCGATGAGTCGCCGCTGCCCGATCCTTCGACCCTGACCGAGGGCGTGTTCGCGACGCCCGAAGACCTCGACACGCCGCACCACAAGTGAGCTCCTGATGGCTGAGATGACCTACCTGCAGGCGATCTCGGACGGCCTCCGCGTCGAGATGCGCCGCGACAAGCGCGTGTTCGTGATCGGCGAGGACGTGGGCGTCTACGGCGGCGCCTTCAAGGTCACGCTCGGCTTCCAGGAGGAGTTCGGGGCCTGGCGCGTGATCGACGCGCCGCTCTCGGAGACTGCGATCGTCGGCAGCTGCACGGGCGCCGCGATCATGGGCATGCGCCCCGTCGCCGAGATGCAGTTCGCGGACTTCATCTCGTGCGCGTGGGACCAGCTCGTCACGGTCGCCGCCAAGCAGCGCTACCGCGCCGGGACACCGGTGCCGATCGTCGTCCGGCTCCCGTCCGGCGGCGGTTTCTCGGGAGGCCCGTTCCACTCGCAGAACCCGGAGAGCTCGTTCGCGCATATCCCTGGGCTCAAGGTGGTGTGCCCGGCGACGCCGGAGGACGCGAAGGGTCTCCTGATCACGGCGATCGAGGACCCGAACCCAGTTCTCTATTTCGAGCACAAGCATCTCTACCGGCGGCTCAAGGCCGACGTGCCGGAGGAGCGCTACACCATTCCCTTCGGCAAGGCGCGCACACACCGTGAGGGCGACGACGTCACGGTCGTCACCTGGGGTGCGATGGTGCACACCGCCGACGATGCGGCGAAGGAACTGGAGGGCGACGGCGTCTCGGTCGAGATCCTCGACCTGCGGACGTTGATCCCCTGGGACCGGAAGGCCGTGCTCGAGAGTGCGCAGAAGACGTCGAAGGTGCTCGTGCTGCACGAGGACACCCGCACGGGCGGTTTCGGGGGCGAGATCGCGGCCACGATCGCCGAGGAGGCGTTCGAGCACCTCGACGCGCCGATCATGCGGATCGCCGCGCCCGACACGCCTGTGCCGTTCTCGCCGCCGCTCGAGAAGGCGTTCATCCCGCAGGTCGAGCACGTCGTCAAGGGACTGAAGGAGCTGGCCGAGTACTGATGGCCACGACCGAAGCCGTCGACGTCGTCATGCCGCAGATGGGCGTCTCCGTCTCGGAGGGGACGATCACGAAGTGGCTCAAGCAGGTCGGCGAGGAGATCGAGGCCGACGAGTCGCTGCTCGAGATCTCGACGGACAAGGTCGACACCGAGGTGCCGAGTCCCGCAAGCGGCGTGGTGACCCAGATCCTCGTCCAGGAGGGCGAGACCGTGGACGTCGGGACGAAGCTCGCGGTGATCGGTGGCGAAGCCGGCGCGCCCGCAGAGGCTCCGGCCGCGCAGCCCGAGCCTGAGGCCGCCGAGCCCGAGCCCGAGGAAGTCGCGCAGCCCGCCGAGACACCGGCCGTCGAACAGGCGCCGACGCCCGAGCCCGTGGCAACAGCAACGACACCGGCCGAGGCCCAGGAGAACGGCAAGAGCTTCGTCTCGCCGGTCGTCGCGCGGATCGCCTCCGAGCACGGCGTCGACGTCTCGAGCGTCCCCGGCACCGGCCGCGGCGGACGCGTGACGAAGAAGGACATCCTCAACTTCGTCGAGTCCGGCCCGCCGGCCGCGCCTCCGCAGGAACCGCCCCCGGCCGCTCCGGAGCCCGCTCCCGCTCCGGCCCCGGCTCCCGCCGCCCCGGAGCCCGCTCGCGCCGCTCCGGCGCCTGCGGCCGAAGCGCCGCCGAAGCCTCCGCCTCCTCCGGCGCCCGAGCCCGTGGCCGTAACAGCCGGCGAGCAGCTCGAGCCGATGAACGCGATGCGCCGCGGGATCGCCGAGCACATGCGCCGCTCGCTCGACACCGCCGCCCACGTGACGAGCGCGATCGAGGTCGACATGTCCCGCGTCGTCGAGATCCGCAACAAGCTCAAGCCCGAGTACCAGAAGACCTACGGCGTCAACCCGACGTATCTGATCTTCGTCGCCCGCGCGGTCGTCGAGACGCTCAAGAAGTACCCGTGGATCAACGGCGAGATTCGCGGCGAGCAGATCGTCACGCGGCCGTGGGTCAACCTCGGGTTCGCGGTCGAGCTCACCGACGGGAAGGGCCTGATCGTCCCGGTCGTCAAGCACGCCGAGGGGCTGAACCTGCTCGGGATGGCGCAGGCCGTGACCGACATCGCCGACCGCGCCCGTAACAAGAAGCTTACTCCGGACGAGGTGCAGGGCGGCACGTTCACGATCACGAACCCTGGCGGCTACGGCACGTTCCATGGCACGCCCGTCATCAGCCAGCCGCAGGCGGGGATCCTCGGCACCTACGCGCTGGTCAAGCGCCCGTGGGTCGTCCAGGACTCGTTCGGCAAAGACGTGATCGCGATCCGGCCGATCATGAACGTCACGCTCACGTACGACCACCGCCTCGTCGACGGAGCGCTTGCGGGCCGCTTCCTGAAAGACCTGCGGGAAGCGCTCGAGACCTGGGACGAAGTCGCGTACTAGTGGACCTCGTTCGGCTGACAGTCGTCATGAACGAGATCGAGGCCGACCAGGTCCAGTCGCTCCTCAAGTTCGACAACATCGAGTCGATGCAGCGGCCCACCGACAGCGGGGCGGCGAGCATCGGCGGCAGCGGCGCCATGAGCGGCTCGCGCGAGATCCTCGTCAAGCCCGAGGACCTCGAGGCCGCCAAGGCGATCATCGGCGAGGAGTAGCGGCGTGGACTACTTCGTCCTGCGGCTCGAGCGCGGCGGGCCCTGGGACTGGAGCCGCGACATGCGGGAGCAGGACGGCTGGGACGACCACGCACGCTTCATGGACGACCTCGTCGACAAGGGATCGATCATCCTCGGCGGCCCGCTCGAGGGCGACCGCGAGACGATGCACATCGTCGCGGCGGAGTCCGAGCATGCGGTTCGCGACCTGTTCGCGACCGATCCCTGGTGGATCAATGGCATGCTCCGCCCCGTGCGCATCGAGCGTTGGACGATCGTGCTGGACGGCCGTGAGCACTGAGCTCGTCCGGTTGACGATCGTCGGGGACGAGTTCGCGGCCGACACGATCATCGCCCTTCTCCGGACGGAGGGGATCGAATCGATACAGCAGAGGACGGACTTCGCGGCTGGGATGGCGGACGCGGCGGCTTCGGCGTTCGGGCCGCGTGAGGTCCTCGTGCGGCCAGTGGATCTCGACCGGGCGCGCGAGCTGATCGACGAGGGCTAGCGATCCTGGCCGTCGTGCAAGTCGTTACCCTCCGAACGTGAGCCGCGGCGCGTATCTCCTGAACCTCGGACACGTCCCGTACCTGGAAGCGTGGGAACTGCAGCGCTCGCTGGCGGCGGCCGTCTCGCAGGGCGCTGTTCCCGACACCGTGCTACTCCTGGAGCATCCACCGGTGATCACGCTCGGGCGGCGCACCGAGGAAGGCGAGCTCCACGTTCCGGAGGGAGCCGAGGTCGAGATCGTCGAGACCGACCGCGGCGGCAAGTCGACGTACCACGGGCCCGGCCAGCTCGTCTGCTACCCGATCTTCGACTTGACCCGGCACGGCCAGGACGTCAAACGCTACTGCCGGGACCTCGAGGAGGCGCTGATCCGCACGCTCGCGGCCGTAGGGGTCGAGGCGACGCGGATCGACGGCCTGACCGGAATCTGGGTCGAGAGCGGCCCGATGCCGAGAAAGGTGGCGTCGATCGGTGTCCACATCACGAAGTGGGTGACGACGCACGGCTACGCACTGAATGTCGACCTCGACACGGCGCCCTTCACCGAGTGGATCACGGCGTGCGGCCTCGCGGACGCGTCGTTCACGACGATCGCGAATGAGCTCGCGCGTCCGGTCACGGTCGAGGAAGTCCGCCCACACGCCGCGGCCGCGTTCGAGGAGGTCTTCGACCTCAACTTGGAGGAGCTGCCGGCCGACGAAGGCGCAGGCCTCTGGCCGCAGCCGCTCCATGCGCGCCTGACGGGCAAGCCGACTGAAGCAACCCACGCCGGCACCGCCCAGGGAGTGGAACAAGTCGCAACCCGTTGAGCCCTTGTAACACGGTGTTACTTGGGCAGTTTGGGAGCCATTCCGACCAGCGCGTCGACGATCGCCTCGGGATGACGTCGCCTCAGGTCGATGTCGAGTAGTACCTGGCCGATGCTCGGGTCGCGCTTGCCCGACCGAGTCGCGTGGGCGACGCGCCGGATGGTCTCGTAACTCGGCCGCGGCAGCCCTAGTCGCTCTGCGAGCGCTGCGACCGTGCGGTACGTCTCGGCGATCGGCTTGTTCTTGTCATCCGCGCGAATCGTTGCCGCGACAAGACGCGAATCGAGCCGAGGTGCCGACCGAGACATCGAATCAAGGATGGTGCGCGCACGCCGACGCTCTGAGACCAAACTGCATCAAAGGGCCAACCAAAGACTGCTTGTAACACTGTGTTACTAAGGGGCTTAGGCGGCGGCGGGTTGGCGTTCCTGGACGGCGATCAGGGCGTCGACGACCATCGGGTCGAACTGGGCTCCCCGGCAGCGGATCAGCTCCGCCATCGCTTCGTGTAGCGGGAGCGCCTTCCGGTACGACCGGTCGCTCGTCATCGCGTTGAACGCGTCGCAGCAGCAGACGATCCGCGCGATGACCGGGATCTCCTCGCCCGCGGCGCCGTCCGGGTAGCCCGTCCCGTCCCAGCGCTCGTGGCAGGCGCGGACGATCCGACCGATCTCGCCGAGCAGGCCTCCGACGCGGAGAAGCATTCGCTCTCCTTCGATCGTGTGCTGCTCGATGACCTTGCGCTCCTCGTCCGTGAGCGGGCCCGGCTTGTTGATGATCTCGTTCGGAACCCGCACCTTGCCGACGTCGTGGAGGAGCGCGGCGAACTCGGCGTCGCGGCGTTCCCGCGCCGTCAGCCCGAGCTCGTCTGCCACCGCGAGCGTGAGCGTGACCACGTCCCGGCTATGCGTGCCCGTATACGCGTCGTCGGCCTCGATCACGTCTCCGAGCAGGAACGCGGTTCCCCGGTACGCGTCGCGGAGCTCGAGCTCGTGGTCGATCCGGACCTTGCGCTCCCGCGAGAAGACGCGCAGGAGGACGACGAGCGGCAGAGCCAACAGCACGCCGGCCACGTTCCCCTGAGCTGCGAACGCGACAGCGAGACCGATCGGCGCCAGGCCGAAGTCGATCAGGTAGACGAGCGTCATCGCCCGCAACTGGATGCGCGGCGGCACGCCGAGCACCGCCCACTCGCGAGCCGCCGCGCTCGCGAAGTCGAAGACGAACTGCGCGCCCAGCGCGGCCGTGTAGAGCGGCCACTGCTTCAGGCTCGGCGGACCTTCGCCGGCCAGTCCGAGAACGAGCGCCGGCCCGACCGCGTGCCACGCGTTGACGACACGGACGAAGACGCGCCCCAGCCCGAGCTCAGCACGTACGTATGACACGAGGCTGCCGAGGATGATTCCGGCTGCGACCGCGAGCGGTACCCAGCCGGTCGGTAGCAGGAACAACATCGGGACGAGGAACAGCTGCGTCGGCACGGCCACGCCTGTCCCGACTTCGAACTCGCACCGGAAGGTGATCGCGTAGAGCACGACGAGGAGGGCGACCGCGAAGAGCGACGGCGATCGTTCCGAGGGCATCAGCACCGCCATCGCCCCCGCGACGGCCACGAACAGGCCGGAGGAGACGATCAGCGTCGTCCGGTCGCGCGAGGCGAGACGGCTCAGACGCCTGGCGCGCCGCTCCTCGATGACGCGCTGCGCGTCCGGATCGAGGCCGATTGAAGGGGCATCCGCCGCGGTCGACACATAGCCAAGATCGGCCGCCCGGCGCTCCAGCTTGACGGACGGGCCGCGGATCCCCCGCTCAAGGGATGAAGAAGCCGCCGAAGACACCCGTTCGGGGCATGCACCCTGGTCGCCGGGGCCCGAAAGTGCGAATCAGCGGCAATCGGAGGAGGATTCTGTGGCAACCAGACTTCGTGTGTCTCTCGGCCTCGTCGGCGCCGTCGCGCTACTGGGCGGCTTCGCACACACGGCACGCGCAGGCGCCCTGAACAGCGCTGACCGCTACTGCGATCGCAACGCCTCGCAGGTCTTCCTCCCGTGGAACGACCACGCCAACTACATGCTCTCGCCCGGAGGATCCTTCGAGTCCGGAGCTCCGGCCTGGACGCTGGCCGGCAGCGCGCACGTGGTCCAGGGCAACGAGCTCTTCTACATCCGCTCGTCACAGGACAAGCGGTCGGTGTCGATCCCCCAGGGCTCCTCGGCGACCTCGCCGATGATGTGCTTCTCGACCGGCAACTGGCATTTCCGCTTCGTCGGCCGCGGCAACGGCAGGGTCCGCGTCACGGTCCGCGTAAGGGGCCTGCTCGGGGTGATCAGCATCTTCGACGGCGGAACCGTCTCTCTCAACGGCTCCTGGCGTCCGTCGCCGAGGGTCAGCCTTCTCCTGACCAACATCGGCGGCCTCCTGACGACGAAGGCGATCTCCCTGCGCTTCACGGCCGTCGACGGCACGGCACAGATCGACGACGTCTATGTCGATCCGTGGGTCAGTACCTAGCGCCTAGAGGTCGGGCAGCCAGCCCTCCCTGTAGAGAGAACGCTTCCAGTCGGCGAAGCTTCCGTACGCCTCAGAGGGGTCGCTCGTCTCCTTCTTCACGCCGGCGCCGTGCTTCAGCGCGACCTTCGAGACCGGATAGACCAGGCCTTTGCGGCGACGGCCGCGCGCGCCGACGGCCAGCACGACCGCGGGCTCTTCACCGGCGCCGACGATGATGTGCTCCGTCCCCGGCGGGCAGTGGAAGAAGTCCCACGTCTTCAACTTCCGCTCTTCGCCCTCGACGATCAGGACGCACTCACCGGCCAGCACCAGGAAGTCCTCCTGGGCGTTCTCGCGGTGGTAGAGGCCCATCGGCTCGCCGGGACGAAGGACGTTGAGGTTGATCCCGAGACCCGGGAAGCGGCGCTTGCCCTCGAAGTTGCAGAAGGCGCCGAGCGTGCCGGTGTCACGCCAACGGCTCTCGCGCGCGTTCATGACGAACCAGCCCTCGCCTCCCGGGCGAAGGCCGAACTTCGTGCTCTCGAGCGGCGCCTCGGGTGCCACCATCCATAGACTGACAGACGTGCAGAAGTCGCTGCCCGTCGCGGACAGGCCACGCCGCCCCGAGTGGATGAAAGTGCGCGCGCCGAGCGCCGACTCGCGCTACTTCGACGTCAAGAAGCTGATCCACGGCCAGAACCTGCTCACGATTTGCGAGGAGGCCCGATGCCCGAACATCGCCGAGTGCTGGGGCCGCGGGACGGCCACGTTCCAGATCCTCGGGGAGACCTGCACGCGCGCGTGCCGCTACTGCTACGTCCACTCGGGCAAGCCCGAGCATCCACCGGATCCGCTCGAGCCGCTGCGCCTCGCGCACACCGCCGCGCAGATGAGCCTCAAGCACGTCGTCGTCACCTCGGTCGACCGCGACGACCTGCCCGACAAGGGCGCCGCTCACTACGCGGCGACGATCCGCGCGCTGAAGGCGAAGGTGCCGGGAGCGACCATCGAGGTGCTGACGCCCGATTTCCTCGGCTACGAAGACCAGGCGCTCCGGATCGTGCTCGCCGAGCGGCCGGACGTCTTCAACCACAACATCGAGACCGTTCGCCGCCTGCACCGGAAGATGCGCGGCGCGAAGGTCGACTTCGACCGGGCACTCTGGTTGCTCGAGCGCGCGAAGGAGGTCACCGACTATCCGGTCCTGACGAAGTCGGGGATCATCGTCGGGCTCGGCGAGACGAACGACGAGGTCGTCGACACGATGCGCGAGCTCCGCGCCTCCGGCGTCGACGTGGTCACGATCGGCCAGTATCTCCAGCCGTCCGCGAAGCACGCGCAGATCGACCGCTGGGTGCACCCCGACGAGTTCCGCTGGTTCCGGGAGCAGGGCGAGGCGCTCGGCTTCGGTTCGGTCTTTTCGGGTCCGCTCGTTCGGTCTTCGTATCGAGCAGACGAGCAGCGGCATGCGGCCGAATCCGGTCGCGGCGCAGTCGCGTACTAGACGGAAAGAGGGTCGCCTCGGGGGGCGACCCTCTTTCGTCAGGGACTAGTGGCCACCTCCGCTGCGGTGCACTTCCGCGTAGTAGACGTCCTCCTCGGGAGCGTCGCCTCTGATCGGGCGCGTGTCCGCCCAGACGATGTGCGCGTCACCGTGGCCGTCGGTGTCGACCCACATGTAGTCGCCCAGGAAGCCTGCCTGCACCGGGTTGTTCGCCGGTGTCAGGTTCGGCATCGAGCTCGTCGTCACTCGCGTGTAGCTGAAGTTCGGGTTGTTCGACGTCGGGTTCCTGATCTGGGCTGCGGTGATGTCGTTGCAGCCCGTGGTCTCGCAGTTGCCGTAGTGACGATCGTAGAACGCGACCCAGAGGCGTGATCCGCTACTGGTCACCTCGCTCCACGGCTGCCACTGTGCGGTTTCGCCGAAGCTCGACCGCGGCGTGATGTCCCTCGTGTTGCTCCACGTCGATCCTCCGTCAGTGGAGAACGCGTAGAAGATGTCGTGGTCGCACGGCCCCGAGCCGCCGCCGGCCGCACCGAGCTCGCAGTTCGGGTTCGTGTTGTTGCGGTGATCCGCCCACGTGACGTACACGTTCCCGTCCTCGTCGACCGAGTTCGTGACGGACGTCTCGTCGGGAGCGCGGTAGCCGTTCGGCGGCAGACATTGCCTATTCGGGCAGCCGTTCTGGCTCGGCGGGCCCACAGGATGGGTGGAGATCATGTCGCCGACCTTCGTCGGGCTCGTCCAGTTCGCCTGGTTGCTGCAATCGGCACTGGCCGGGCAGGTCACGTTCAGCACCTGCTCGATGCCGTTCCCCGGCACGTTCCCGTTGGCGAACGAGACGTAGATCGTCCCGTCCGGCCCGACGACCGGGTTCGAGCCCTGGTCGTCGTTGCACGCGCCGCCTCCAAGCGGGCAGATGTTCGCGTCGGAACCGCTGATCTCGATCGGATCCGACCACGTCGCCCCACCGTCCTCAGACTGGCTGAAGTAGATCGGGCTGTGGTTCTGGGCGTTGAACCGCGTCCACGTCATGTAGACGTTGTCGTGCTTCGGGCTCGACGGATTCGAGTCCGCGGTCATCAGCTCCTTGTCGTTCGCGAACTCGGTGCCGTCGTCGTTCGCGATTACGCCGACCGGAGTGTCGCGATACTCCTGGAAGCCACCGGTCGGATCCGGCGAGTGGTAGAAGCTCCCGCCATTCGGGGCATTCGACTTCATCGCGAGAACGGCGTTCGCCCCGCTGTTGATATCGAAGAACACGCCGCCCGAGTAGGCGTTGCCCTGCGAGTCGAAGGCGAGCGTCGGATCGCTGCATGCGTCCGCCGTGTGACCGTCGAGCAGGACGAACTGCCAGAAGGGCGGAACCTGGTCGCCCCAACGCTTGCCGCCGTCGAAGCTCCAGTCGTACCCGCAGTGGTTGAAGCCGATCCTCGAGTCGTTCTGACCGGCGATGATGTTCCGCTCGTTCGTCGGATTGATCTGAATCGTCTCCTCGGCCTGGCGCCGAAGCGAGCAATCCTGATTGACACGGGTGTTCGTCATCCCGTGGCCGTGGAACACGTTCTGGCAACCCGCGGTCTTCGGATTCGAGATCCCATGGTTGCCGCCGCCAAGGGCGTGCATCGCGCGCGGGTTCTGAGCCGCCCGGCGCTGGAGGATGCCCGCCGCGTCGTAGAGCGTGTACATGATGCCCGACGAAACGGGCATCTCCTTGCCTCGCGGCTGCTCCTTGCCAAGCTCGACGGCGAGCTTGTGCGCGAGAATCTTGCTGCCGATCGGCGAGTTGCTGCTCGCGCTCTGCGGCAACAGGGCTGAGCCCGCGACCGCGAGCGCAGCAAGAGCCGCCAGCGGAAGCAAGCCTAGTAGGGCTTTCTTCATTCTCCTCTCCCTCCCCGCCAGACCCCCCGGCCGGCGGTCTTGGATGCAAAGCAATATACGAAAGTGTCTTTCGGGCTGCCAAGTCGAACGTTCTTAAGGAACCTTCAGGCTTGCGAAATAGAGTGACCGCTCCCCAACGAAAGGAGACCCGTGCGTGCAACTCGATCTTGGGCGATTTTGGCTGTTCTCGGCTGTTTGTTGGCCGGTTGCGGTGGCAGCGACGGCAAGAGCACCGAGTCTGCAGACGGGACCGAGGCGGCATGCACGAAATCCGCCATGAGTGGGGCGCCTGACCTCCCCAAGAGCTGGCCACAGATCGAGAACGTGACGTATACGCAGCAGTCGCAACAGGGTCCGACGACGGTCGTCGAGGGCTACTTCGCCGGCGATGTCAAGGCCGCGCACGACGACTTCAAACGCGAGCTCGATTCTGCGGGCTTCACGATCCTGTTCGACGAGCTCGAGGACAACGACTCGGAGGTGTCCTGGAAAGGGCAGGGGCGATCGGGCCAGGTGGCGCTGCGGAATGAATGCGGCAGTAGCGACAAGGTCTTCGTCCACATCACAAACCGACCAGGCTGAGTCATGTTTTCCGTCGCGCTCCGGCGGGTACTAACCTGGACAGATGCGCAGAGCTGTGCTCATCGCTGCAG
>Ga0307312_10000367_pt1 | contig 20510 bp, 23 predicted proteins | sample ER_DNA_202_FD_194489 | JGI IMG/M metagenome (GOLD analysis project Ga0307312, IMG submission 194489) | Bulk soil microbial communities from the East River watershed near Crested Butte, Colorado, United States - ER_DNA_202 | ecosystem: Environmental > Terrestrial > Soil > Floodplain | place... | reverse complement strand
GGAAGCCGCCGACGACGAGTCGGCCCGCAGGCGTCTGCTGCCAGTAGTCGTAGCCGTGCCTGGCGTAGTGCGGGCAGGGGAAGATCAGCCGCTCGAGCGGCTCGGTGACGAGCACTTGGCCCCGCGCCGGCCTGATCGCCGAGTCCAGCTCGGGCACGAGGCCATGCGTGTAACCGTCGGTCGCGATCACCACCTGGTCGGCCTTGAGCTCGTCGAGCGACTCGACTCTCTCGTGCTCCCGTAGCTCGGCTCCCGCATCGGCGGCCAGCGAGGCCAGCCGCCGGACCCAACGGGCAGGCTGGAGCGATCCATCCGGCGGATGGAAGATCGCGCCGTCGAAGCGTTCCGCCAGCGGCTCCGGGAGCTCGCGGCGCCACTCGACCGCGAAGCCGTCCTCGCGCAGCGCCTCGTACTCGGTCTCGAGCTCCGCCCCCTCGGCGGAGTCGGCAGCCAGGCGGAGACTGCCCGTCCGCCGGAAGGCGTCACCGGCCAGCTGCTCGAGCCGGTCGACGTAGCGCTCGGTCATGGCCCAGAGGCCGCGCGCCTGCTCGGCGCCGAGCTCCCGGCGGGCGACGTCGTACGCGGGCGCGCCGCCGCGCAGCGCGAAGCCGCCGTTTCGCCCGCTCGCGCCGCCGGCGATCTCACGTGCTTCGAACAGCCGCACCCGCTTGCCGGCCTCGGCGAGCCTGAGCGCACAGGCACAACCCGTCACACCGGCGCCGACGATCGCCACGTCGACCGGTCCCGCCGACCGGTCGGTCGGTACCGCAAGCGGCGAGCGCGGCTCCGCAAGCCAATACGAGCTCGTCTCGATGTCGTCGATCCTAACCCTGCAGCCTCACCCCCCTGTAGAGACCCTCAGCCTCGGCGACCGCACCGGCGAGCTCGAGCTCCGCGAGCACCATCGCGACCGTGGCAGCGTCGAGCCCGGTCTCGCGGACGAGCCCATCGACGTCGCTCGGTTCTCGCCCGAGCGCCTCGAGCACGCGTCGCGGCGTCTCGCCGAGCTCTGCCGACACGGGAGCCGCAACTTCCACGCCGAGTGATTCGAACACGTCCTCGCGCGACGTGAGTGGCGTGGCGCCAAGCCGAAGGAGTGCGTTCGTGCCCGCCGAGAGCGCGGACGTGATCTCGCCCGGGACGGCAAAGACCTCACGGCCCGCTTCGAGCGCGAAGTCGGCCGTGATCAGCGAGCCGCTCCGCTCCCGGGCCTCGACGACGATCGTCGCATCGGCGAGGCCCGCGATGATCCGGTTGCGGGCCGGGAACCGCCAGGGCGCGGGCTCGACTCCGGGCGCGTACTCGGAGACGACGAGCCCGTCCTCGCAGACGCGCGCGGCCAGCTGCGCGTGAGCGGCCGGGTAGTCGCGGTCGATGCCGCAGCCGAGCACGGCCACCGTGCGGCCAGCCGCTTCGAGCGCGCCGCGGTGCGCCTCGCCGTCGATCCCGCGCGCAAGGCCGCTGACCACGACGAGACCGGCTGCCGCCAACTCCCGACCGAGCAGCCGTGCGACCTGCGAGCCGTACGACGAGCAAGCTCGCGCCCCCACGATTGCCACGGCGCGTCTGTTGAGCAGCGCGACCCCACCCGAGCCACGCAGGAAGAGCCCCGGGGGCGGGTCGTGCAGCTCACGCAGCAGCGACGGGTACGCCGCCTCGGAACGCCCGATGAACGCGATGGTCCTGCCGGCGAGCGCGGAACGGAATGCCGCCTCATCGAAGGCGCGCCGGAACCGTTCGAAGCGTCGCTCGCGCGGCTCCTCGACCACATGGCGACCCGTGTCGGCCGCGAAGGCAGCGAGCACCAGGTCGCTCAGGGCGTCCCGAGCTCCGTCGGCGAGCGGTAGGAGAGCGCCTCGGCGACATGCGGCGTGCCGACCTCGACCGCTCCGGCAAGCAGCGCAATTGTTCGCGCCACGCGTGCGACTCGCGCCCGCCCGCGAGCCGACAGCGGCAACCGCTCGACGGCGCGGCTCAGCAATTCGTTGGCTTTCTTCGATCTAACGAGCGGCTCGTCAGGCACTCGCTCGCGCGCGTCGGCGACGCGCTCGCGGACTGCCTCCGAGCACTCTCCCGCGGCGCCCTCGAGCTCCCGGGCGCGCGGCCGAGGCACCGTGACGACGAGGTCGAAGCGATCCAGCAGCGCGCGCGAGAGCTTGTCGCGGTACGCCGCCAACCGCGCCGCCGAGCACGAGCACTCGGCAGCCGGATCGCCGCGCGCCCCACACGGGCAGAGGTTCATGGTCGCAACGAGCTGGAAATCCGCCGGAAAGACGATCCGACCGCCGACGCGGGCGATCGAGATTGCGCCGTCCTCGAGCGGCTGTCGCAGGGCCTCGAGCGCGTTGCGCGGGAACTCGGCCAGCTCGTCCAGGAACAGGACGCCATGGTGGGCAAGGCTCGCCTCGCCGGGACGGGGTGACGAGCCGCCACCGACGATCGAGGCCACCGACGCCGTGTGGTGCGGTGCGCGAAAGGGCGGCACGGAGACCAGCGGCCGGCCGGGCGGCAGCAGCCCCGCGACGGAGTGGATCCGCGTGACCTCGAGCGCCTCGTGGGGTGGCAGCCGCGGCAGGATCCCGGGTAAGCGGCGCGCCAGCATTGTCTTTCCCGTCCCCGGCGGGCCGCCGAGCAGCAGGTTGTGACCGCCGGCCGCTGCGAGCTCGAGCGCCCGCCGGGCGCGCTCCTGGCCGTGGACGTCGGCGAGATCCGGAACGGCCGGCACGGAGCCGTTCACGGTCGCTTGCTCGAGCTCGTCGGGCGGAGGCGGCTGCCACTCGCCGCGCAGGTAGGCAACCGCCTCCGCCAGGTGGTGCACCGGCACCGGCTCGATCCCGGCCAGCGCCGCCTCGGCGCCGCACTCGGCGGCGCACAGGAGCCGCGTGAGCCCGGCTTGACGTGCGCCTTCGGCCGCTGCGAGGACGCCGCCCACGGGTCGCAGCCGCCCGTCGAGCGCGAGCTCGCCGACGGCCGCGTGCCCGCCGAGCGCCTCCGGCGGCACCTGCCGCGAGGCCGCCAGCACCGCGAGGGCAATTGGCAGGTCGAACCCCGACCCTTCCTTGCGCAGCTCCGCGGGCGCGAGGTTGACCGTGATCCGGCGCACCGGCCACTCGAGCTCCGCCGACGCGATTCCGGATCGGACTCGCTCCTTCGCCTCCTGGCAGGCGCGGTCGGCCAGGCCCACGATCGCGAACGCCGGCACCCCGAGCTGGAGGTGCGCCTCGACCTCGACGCGGCGGGCGTCCAGGCCGACAAGCGCGTGCGTGACCGTGCGGGCGAGCACACGTCCAAGCTAGGCACGAACGTGTGAAGTGTCTGTGACGGCTCCGTGCCGAAAGTGAAACTTCTAGGCGCGCGCGACGAGCACGTCTTCGAAGAACTCGCCCGCGCGCCGACCGGTGCGGCGATTCACGTGCCGGCGGTAACGCTCCTCGAGCCGCAACCCCGCCAGCTCCAGGATCTCCGGGTAGAGCTCGCGGCGGTCGTTGATCACGATCACGACCGGCGCTCCGGGTCGCAGTGAGCCACGCACGTTCGCCAGCACGGCGGCCACGCCCTCGACGTAAGACCGCAGTGCTGCCCGCGAGGAGCCTTTGCCGAGCTCCAGCTCGCGGAACTCCTCCAGGCCGAGCAGCTCGTAGGCGTAGCGATGCTGCTCGTGGTAGTCGATCAGCCCCGGGTACGGCGGCGAGGTCACGACACCGGCGAAGCCGTCCCCGAAGTCGAGCTCCCGCGCGTCACCATGGAGCACGACCGCCTCGCGCCCACGCGCGCGCACCCGCGCGAACTCCTTCACCCGGGCGAGCGTGTCCAGCGCATATCGCCGCAAGAAGCGACGCGCCTCACCCACGGGCTTGCACTCGCGTCGGTGCTTATGGCACCAGTACGGCGTCTTCTGCGGCTTGCGTGGGAAGTCGAGGTCGAAGTGCATCGTCCGCCGAGCGGAACGCGCCGCGCGCGCGAGCACGACCCGCAGCACGTCGGCGTGCTCGTAGTCCTCGACGAGGGAGCGGAAGAAGAGCAGCTCCGCTGCGGCCTTGGGCGCGTACCAGTCGCGCACGAATCTCGACGTGCCTTCAGGTCGCTTCCCTTCGAACTCGTCCAGCCGCGCGAGCGCGTCCCGCACTTCGGTCTCCAGCACGAACGGGTTGTACTCGCGAGTCTTCACCCGCATCAACAGGCAGTTGAACGGCGCCACGTCCGCGCCGGTCGCGTCGTAGCCCGACTCGAGCGCCTGCACGAGCGTCGTCCCGGAGCCGGCGAACGGGTCGAGCACGCGTTCCCCACCGGGGACATGCCGCTCGAGCAGCGCCTCGACGAGCTGCGGGATGAACTTGCCCAGGTACGGGTGCAGCCGGTTGACGTGCTTCGTCCGCACCCGCTCGGGGAGGTCGGACTCGGACCACGAGAGGTCGAGGTCGATGCGCCGGTAGAGCGCGTCCTGGGTCGAAGCCACGGCCTCGCGAGTTCGACAACGCGGCTAGAACGCCTGCCTGAGGCACTCCACGCGGCCGTCGCGCACGGCGACGACGTCGAAGCGCGCCTCGAGCGCCGCCGCCTCGGGATGCGCGGCAAGCCACGATTCGGCAGCGCGCCTCAGGCGCCGCTGCTTCTCCTCGGTGACCATCTCGAGCGGGTCGCCTCGGCCCGCACCGCCCTTCGCCTTCACCTCGACGAACGCGAGCCGCCGGCCTCGGCGCACGACCAGGTCGAGCTCGTTGCCGCCGGTCCAGACGTTGCGGTCGAGGATCCGGTAGCCGCGGAGTCGGTAGTGCCAGAGCGCCCGGCGCTCCGCGGCCCTCCCGGCCGCAACGGTGCTACGCGTAGCAGAGCGCGTTGAAGCTGCGCCGGTGGATCTCACTCGGGCCGATCTCGCGCACGACGGCCGAGTGCCTCGGCGTGATGTAGCCGACGTGCGAGCGGAAGCCGTACGCCGGGTAGAGCGCGTCCATCCGGCGCATGATCCGGTCGCGTGTCACCTTGGCGACGATCGAGGCGGCGGCGATCGCGGCGCTCTTCTCGTCGCCGTCGACGACGGCTCGGTGCTCGGGAGCCAGAGGCCCGAGCCGGAAGCCGTCCACGAGGCGGACCTCCGCCGGCGGCGTCAGTTCGGCGAGCACCGCTCGCAGGCCGGCCAGGTTCGATCGGTGCAGCCCTGCCCGGTCGATCTGCGACGAGGGCACGGCGCGAACGATGACGCGCTCGGCGCAGCCGATCACCGCGCGGTAGAGCCTCTCGCGCTCGGCCTCGCTGCACTGCTTCGAGTCGTTCAGGCAGGCGAGCGGGCGCACCTTGTGGTCGCGCAGCTTCGCGTAGTCGAGCAGCACCCCCGCGACGAGCAGCGGCCCAGCCAGCGGCCCTCGCCCCGCCTCGTCGGCGCCGGCCACGAACCGCGCCCCGAGCCTCCGGTCGAACTGCAGGAGCTTTGGTCCGGTGCGGCGCGCCACGGCAGCGAGCATAGCGCCGCGCTCAGCCGGCGCCGGCAAACGTGACGCTTTCGTTACTCCTGGGTCGTCTCGGCCGGCTCGGGCTCCGGCTCGACCGCCGACTCGGGCTCCGGGCCAGGCTCCTCGGCAACCGGCTCGTCTGCCTCCGCGGCCGGCTCCTCGGCAGCGGGAGCTTCCTCCGCGGCGAGCGCCTCGTCCTCCGCAGGGGCCGCCTCGGCAGCCTCGGCGACGAGCTCCTCGTCGACCTCTTCCCCTTCGGGCGGCATCGCGCCCGCGGTCGTCAGCAGCTCCGACTCGGGCAGCACGACCCCGCGCCTCGCGCGCACGCGTGCCCGCTTGCCGACCTTGCCGCGCAGGTAGTAGAGCTTCGCGCGGTTGACGTCGCCGATCGCGGTCACCTCGATGCGCTCGATCTTCGGCGAGTGCACCGGGAACGTCCGCTCGACCCCGACTCCGAACGACTGCTTGCGCACCGTGAACGTCTCGCGCACACCGGCACCCTGGCGCTTGAGCACGATCCCCTCGAAGACCTGGAGGCGGCGACGCTGACCCTCGATCACCTGGAAGTGCACGCGGACCGTGTCGCCGGCCTTGAACGGCGGCAGGTTCGTCCGCAGCTGGCGCTGCTCGAGTGTCTCGATCACACGGCTCATAGAAAGAGGCCCGGCGGGCCGACGCGGAATGCTAGCGCACGCCGCAGCAGCGGGACGACCGCGTGCAGCGAGACGCGCTGGGGCGGCCAGTACGTCATGAAGACCGGGCCGATCAGGTTCTTGCGCGGCACCGAGCCCCAGCGGCGGGAGTCGCACGAGTTGCCGCGGTTGTCGCCCATGAAGAAGTAGCTCCCCTTGGGCACGTGCCAGGTCTCCTCGCGGTCGGCGGTGTCCCGGTCGCGGCGCTTCTGCTGGATGTACGGCTCGTCGAGCTTCTTGTGGTTGACCCAGATGAAGGCCTTCTCGTCCTCGCGCACGGTGTCGCCCGGCAGGCCGATCAGACGCTTGACGAACGTGCCGCCCTCGCCGCACTCCTCTTTCGCCTTCGGCGGCGTGTTGAAGACCACGATCTCGCCCCGGTGCGGCTTGCGAAAGCGGTAGATAAAGCGGTTCGCGAGCACGCGGTCGGAGAAGCGCGACTCGCAGCCGGGGCCAGGCCGTGCGCAGTGGAGTGTCGGCTCCATCGAGGCCGAGGGGATCCGGTAGGGGTTGACCACCCACGTCTTGATCGCCAGCACGATCGCGATCGCGCCGGCGATCGTCACGATCCAATCGATCGCGATCCGCCAGGGCCTGGGCAGCCCCTCGGTCAGCCGGTCGAGCGGATTCCTCAGTGGAGCGAGATGCGGTTCGGCGGCCAGTACGTGGCGAACACCTTGCCGATCAGGTTCTTGCGCGGCACCGAGCCCCAGCGGCGTGAGTCGCACGACTCGCCGCGGTTGTCGCCCATGAAGAAGTAGCTCCCTTTGGGCACGTGCCACGAGCCGGTGGTCGAGTCGTGGGCGCGGCGGTCGGGCTTGATGTACGGCTCGTTCAGCCGCTTGCCGTTGATGTAGACGAAACCGCCGTCGCGCTCGGTCACGGTGTCACCGGGCAGGCCGACCAGCCGCTTGACGAAGGTGCCGCTCGCGCCGCACATCTCCTGCGCCGCGGGCGGGGTGTTGAAGACGATGATCTCGCCGCGATGCGGGTCGCGGAAGTGGTAGATGAAGCGGTTGGCGAGCACGCGGTCGGACAGTCGCGCCTCGCAGCCCTGGCCCGGCCTCGCGCAGTGCAGCGTCGGCTCCATCGAGGAGGACGGGATCCGGTACGGGTTCACCACCCAGGCCTTGATCGCGAGCACGATCGCGATCGCGCCGGCGATGGTCACGATCCAGTCGATCGCGATCCGCCAGGGGCGCGGCAGCCCGGCCGTCAGCCGGTCGAGCGGGTTGCGCGAGTGCTGGTGCTGCTGCTCGGCCGAGGGCTGCAGCAGCGGCGGATAGTTCGGCGGCGGGTACTGCGAGCGGTAGTCGTCGCCGCCCGGGCGGTCGTCGAAGCCGTCGCCGCTCACGGCGCGCTGCTCCTCAGTCGGCTCTGTTCCATCCGCCACTCGTCGATTCTCCTGTGGTCCCCCGACAGCAGTACATCCGGCACCCGCCAGCCTCGGAACTCGGACGGGCGCGTGTACTGAGGGTACTCGAGCCCACCGTCGAGCTCGGCCGAGAAGCTCTCCACGAGGCCCGACTCCTCGCTACCGAGCGCGCCGGGCAGCCGGCGCGCGACCGCGTCGAGCAGCACCATCGCCGGGAGCTCGCCTCCGGAGAGCACGTAGGGGCCGATCGAGAGCGCGTCCGAGGCGAGGTGGATCCCGACGCGCTCGTCGAAGCCCTCGAAGCGGGCCGAGAGCAGCGTCAGCCGCTCTTCCTGCGCGAGCTCCTCGACCACGTCCTGGGTCAGCTGCCGGCCCTGCGGCGTCAGGGCGACCACGCGGTGCCCCGGCGCGCCGCCGTACACGGCCTCGAGCGCCGCCGCGACCACGTCCACCCGCAGCACCATCCCGGCCCCGCCGCCGTACGGCTCGTCGTCCACCTGGCCGTTGCCGAGCGGCGTGTAGTCGCGGTAGTTGAGCAGGCGCAGCTCGAGCTCGTCGCCGAGCACGGCAGCGACGGGACGCTGCTCCGTGAGCCAGGCGAACGCATGTGGGAGGAGAGTGAAGACGTCGAGCTGCACAGGACGGGCCGCGAAGCAGGTTAGCTGGGAAGGCAGGTGGAGGGACTGGTGGCGCGCATCCAAGCGCGGGCGTTAGACGGCCGCGCCGGCGAAGCCGACACGGCCTCTTGGCGGCATCGCAAGCGACGCCTTAGCTGTGGTCGGCGAAGCCTCGCGCCACCTGGATTCGACCCGCCTCGAGGTCGACCTCCTGGACGCACGCGGCCACCAGCGGGAGCAGCAGGCCCGAGTCGAGCTCGAGCGCGTCGTTTGCCGGGCCCGGGTGCAACGCGGTCACGCGACCCAGCGCCCGGCCGCCCTCCTCGTCGACGGTCAGGCCGAGCAGCTGGAACTCGTAGTACTCGTCCTCGCCGGTCGGCGGCAGCTCGTCTCGCGGGACGGCCAGCTCGGCGCCGCGCGGGGGCTCGCGGTCGAGCCGGATTACCGGGCGGCCGCGGGAGCGTTTCGAGGCGACGACCTTCGCCGGCTCGCCGTCGACGTGCAGCGTCGCGCCCTTGGCGAAGCGCGCTTCGTCCTCGCTCGCGTGCTCGACGAAGAACGACCCGTTGAGCCCGTGCGGCCTGCCGACGCGGCCCACGTTGACGAGGTCGGTCATCCGCCGAAGATCGCGACTGCCTCTGCCCGCGAAGCCGACTCGAGGATGTTCTCGGCCGCGATCTCCTCCGCCCGCGGGTGCCCCGAGGAGCGGACGAGCTTCGCCGTGCGTTCGAGGTCGTAGTCGGTACGCCGCAGTGAGACGCCCTTGTCGAGCAGCGCCCAGTACGCGCCCGTTCGGCCCTCGTACGGCCAACCCACGCTGCCGGCGTTCACGAACAGCTTCCCGCCGACATTGCGCTCGAGCTGCATGTGCGTGTGACCCGCCACGATGCGCGGCTGCTCCACCTCGCCGAGCAAGCCCGCGAGCTTCTCGTCCGTGGTGATCTCGGTGACGACCGTCACGTCGTCCTGCGGAGTCGCGTGCACGTAGAGCGTGTCGTCGAGGACGACCGAAAACGGCAGCGAGACGAGCCACTCGACCTGCTCGTCGCCGAGCTGCTCGAAGAGCCACTCCAGTCCCTCGTCGCCGGCGAACTCGCGATCGTGCAGCCGGTCTGCGTTCCCGCGGATCACGTGTGCGTTCGGCAGCGAGCGCACGAGCTCGACCACCTCGCGCGGCTGCGGCGGCCCGGACGCGATGTCGCCGCCGACCACGATCGCATCCACGCCTTCACGCTCGACCTCGGCCAGGACCGCCTCGAGCGCCGGGAAGTTCCCGTGGATGTCGTACAGCGCGGCGACGCGCAACTCCTGCGACCGCCTTACTCCATGATCTCGAGCAGCGTGCGGCCGGTGCGACGCGCGGCGGAGGCGCGGACGACCGTGCGCAATGCACGGGCGAGCCGGCCCTGGCGGCCGATCACCTTGCCCACGTCGTCCTTGGCGACGTAGAGCTCGATCACCAGGTCGCCTTCGCGCTCGACCTCCTCGACCCGGACCGCGTCCGGATCGTCGACGAGGAGGCGGGCCAGGTACTCGACGAGCTCAGCCGAGCCCGACACCCTTGACCTTCAGGAGCTTGGCCACGGTCGACGAGGGCTGCGCGCCCTTCGAGAGCCAATCCTTGATCCGGTCCTCGTCGAGCTCGATCGTCGACGGGTCGGTCTGGGGGTTGTAGCGGCCCACGATCTCCAGGAACTTGCCGTCGCGCGGTGAGCGCGAGTCCGCCGCGACGATGCGGTAGACGGGGTTCTTCTTCGACCCGACTCGGGTCAGCCTCAGCTTGACTGCCAAACGGTTACCTCCGTGACTTGGACTTCTTGCGCTTGCTCTTCTTCTTCTTGGTGGCGGAGCGTCCGGGGCCATTCTGACCCTGCGGCTGCCCCGGGAGCGCAGGCATCTTGCCCTTTCCCATCTGCTTCATCATCTTCGCCATCTGCTTGCGGGCCTCGAGCAGCTGGTTGACCTGCTCGACAGACGTGCCGCTGCCGCCCGCGATCCGCTTGCGACGGGAGCCGTCGATCACGTGCGGGAGCCGTCGTTCCTGCGGCGTCATCGAGAGCACGATCCCCTCGACCCGCGCCAGCTGGCGCTCGTCCACGTCGTCGAGGCCCTCGAGCTGCTTGCCCATCCCTGGGATCAGCTTCAGCACGCCCTGCAGCGGGCCCATCCGCCGCAGCATCTTGTAGCTGCGCAGGAAGTCGTCGAAGGTGAACTCGCCCTGCATCATCCGGCGCTCCATCTCGACGCGCTCGTCGTCCTCGACCGCAGCCTCGGCCTTCTCGATCAGGCTGAGCACGTCGCCCATGCCGAGGATCCGCTGGGCCATCCGGTCGGGATGGAAGTACTCGAGCTGGTCGAGCCGCTCGCCGACCGAGACGAGCTTGATGGGCTTGCCGGTGACTGCCTTGACCGAGAGGGCTGCGCCGCCGCGGGCGTCGCCGTCGAGCTTCGTCAGCACGACGCCGTCGAAGGCGACCCGCTCGGCGAAGGCCTCGGCCACCCGGACGGCGTCCTGGCCGGTCATCGAGTCCAGCACGAGCAGGACGTTCGTCGGCCGGGTCGCGTCGCGCACCGCGACGAGCTCGTCCATCAGCGCCTCGTCGACGTGCAGGCGTCCCGCGGTGTCGAGGATGACCGTGTCCAGCCCGTCGGCGCGCGCGCCTTCGAGCCCCTGCTCCACCGCCTTGACCGGGTCGCTGCGCTCGGCGCTGAAGACCGGCACCTGGATCTGGCGTCCGAGCTGCTCGAGCTGGTCGATCGCGGCCGGGCGCTGCAGGTCGGCGGCGACGAGGCCCGGCTTGCGCCCATCCTTGCGCAGGAGCAACGCGAGCTTGGCGGCGGCGGTCGTCTTGCCCGAGCCCTGCAGGCCCGCGAGCAGGATCACCGTCGGCGGCCTGCCGGCGAACGCGAGCCGGGAGTCGCCGGAGCCCATCAGCGTCGTCAGCTCCTCCTGGACGATCTTCACGACCTGCTGGCCAGGCGTGAGGCTCTTGGCCACGTCGGCTCCGAGCGCTCGCTCGCGCACGCGCGCGACGAAGTCCTTCACCACCTCGAAGTTGACGTCCGCCTCGAGCAGCGCGAGCCGGACCTCGCGCATCGCGCGCGAGATCGACTCCTCGTCCAGGCGGCCCTGCTTGCGCAGGTCGCCGAGGGCGTTCTGCAAGCGGTCTGACAGCGTTTCGAACACGGCCCGCCAGTCTAGCCGCGCGGGTTTTTGGGTAAGCAGAGCCCGTGGCCGCGGATGCGAAGGGAAGGCAGCAAGGGCTGCTGCACATGCTCGGCATTTGGGGGCAGTAAACGACCGAAAGGAGCGACGTGGCAAACATCGCCAAGGTGATCACGGTGATCGGTTCGTCCCCGGAGAGCTTCGCGAAGGCCGCCGACGCGGCTGTTCAGGAGGCCTCCAAGACCGTCCGCGGGATCACCGGCGCGGACGTGGTCTCGATGAGCGCGGTGGTCGAGGGTGAGCAAATCAGCGAGTACCGCACGACAGTGAACATCGCCTTCGCGGTCGAGCGCTAGCCGCTCGCCGCAGCCGCGTACAGCGCTTCGAGCGCCCGGGCGTTGCCGACCGCGTCGGCGCGGCCGAGCAACGGTTCGGCTTCGCCGCGAATCGCCTCGCTCAGGTTCTCGAGCTCGAGTCGGTAGGAGTTCACCCGCTCGGTTTCGACGCGCTCGACGGCGCCGTCGCGCCGGATCTCGATCAGCGGCTCGAGGGCGTGCCAGGGATCGTCGAGGAAGAGCGAGCCCTCCTCGCCGACCACCTCGAGCTCGTCGCGCGAGGGCAACACGAAGCCGCAGTCAAAGTGCGACGTCACGCCGTCGTCATGGAGCATCGCGCCGGCGAACACGAGGTCGACTCCGTCTCCACCGAGCACCTGTGCGCCGGCGGTGTGCCGCGGCTCACCGCCGAGCAGCCGCGAAGCGCTGACGCAGTAGCAGCCGACGTCCATCAGGGCTCCGCCGTCGAGGCCCGAGAGCAGCCGCACGTTTTCCGGGTCGTCCTCGATGGTGAAGCTGAACGACGAGCGGATCACCCGCGGCGCCCCAATCGCGCCGCCCTCGACCAGCTCGGTCAGCTTCCGGGTCTGTGGGTTGTGGCGCCACATGAACGCCTCCGACAGCAGGCGGCCGGCCCGGTCGGCGGCGTCGAAGGCAGCCTCGGCGTCTGCGGCCCGTCGCGACAGCGGCTTCTCGCAGAGCACATGCTTACCCGCCTCGACCGCGCGGATCGACCACTCGCAGTGCATCGAGTTCGGCAGGGAGATGTAGACGGCCTCGACGTCGGGATCGTCGAGCAGCGCCTCGTAGCTGCCGTACGAGCGCTCGATGCCCCACTCGCGTGCGTACATCTCGGCGCGGGCGGCGTCACGGCTCGCGACCGCGATCAGGTCGCACTTCTCGGAAGCCTGCGCGGGCGGGATCACGAGCCGGTTGATGTGCGCCGTGGAGACGACTCCCCACTTGACGGGCCTCATCCCCACGACGACTCCGTTACCGGCCGGAAGGCCGTCTCGAGGATGCGGTGCGTCCGAGGACGCGTCAGCGCGAACAAGACGACTTCGGCCACGTCCTCCGAGCTCATCATCCCGGCGAGCTCCGGCATCTCGGGAGTTCGTCCGCGGCCCATGGCGAAGTCGGTCGCGACGCCGCCCGGGCAGATGTTCGTGCACCGCACTCCCCGCTCGCGAAGCTCGTGGTCCATAGCGCGCGTGAAGCCCACCTGCGCGAACTTCGACGCGCAGTAGACCGCCTCGAACGGCAGACCGCGCCGACCCGCCTCGGAGGCGATGGTGACGAGGTCGGCCTCGCCGCTCTCGAGCAGGTGCGGCAGCGCGGCGCGCACTGCGTACAGCGTTCCCTTGACGTTCACGTCGATCATCTCCTCGAGGTGCTCGCGCGAAAGCTCGAGGAACGGGCCGTAGGCGCCGACCCCGGCGTTGGCGACGAGGATGTCCAGACGCCCGAAACGGTCGACCGTCTCGCCGACAATCCCCTCGAGGTCGGCCGGGTTGCGCACGTCGCACGGACGCGCGACCACGTGTTCGAGCCCGAGGTCGTCGCCGCTGCGGGACGCCAACCCGAGGCCGACGCCGGCGGCCGCGAGCATCTGCGCGACCGCGCGGCCGATCCCGCGGCTCGCCCCCGTGACCAGCGCGGCCTTCCCCTCCAGTGTCATCGCTCCTCCAGGTGTTCGAGGGACGGATACAACGCGCGGAAGCGAGGGTAACCGGCCTCGTACGCGCGCACCCAGCCTGCGTCGGGCTCGAACCGCTCGCGGGGTCGGACGCACGCGTCGACCGCCTCGTGGACGTCCGAGAACGCACCCGCAGCAACCGCGCCGAGCAGCGCCGCGCCGAAGGCGGCTCCTTCCTCGGCGGCCGTGAGCTCCAGCGGGATGCCGAGCGTCGAGGCGACGATTTGCAGCCAGAGCCGGCTGCGGGCGCCGCCGCCCGAGACGCGGCCGCTCTCCGCGCGGACGCCCAGCTGCCGCAGGAGCTCGAGCGAGTCGCGCAGGCCGTAGGCGACGCCCTCGAGGACTGCGCGCGTGAGCGCTGGGCGGCTATGCTCGAGGCCTAGGCCGATAAACGCGGCGCGTGCGCGCGGGTCCGCATGCGGCGTCCGCTCGCCGGAGAGGTACGGAAGGAACTGCACCCCGTCGGCACCCGGCTCGACTTCCTCGGCCTCCGCGAGAAGATCGTCGTATGCGACACCCGGGGCGAATGTGTCTCGGAACCAGCGCAGCGAGCCCGCGGCGGAGAGCATCACGCCCATTGCGTGCCAGGTCCCGGGAACGGCGTGGCAGAAGACGTGGAGGCGGGCCTCCGATTCAGGCGCGTACGCGGGCAGCGCCGCGAAGACGACCCCCGAGGTACCAAGGACCACCGACAGCGGCCCCGGCCCGGCGACGCCAACCCCCAACGCGCCGGCGGCCTGGTCCCCCGCACCAGCCGCGACCGGTGTCCCGTTCGCCGTTCGGCCGGAGACCTCGGGCGACTCCAGGGCCGGGGGCAACCACTCGGGCGCGAGCTCGAGCGCCTCCAGCACCTCGTCGCTCCACCGCCGCTCGGCGACGTCGAAGAGGAGCGTCCCCGAGGCATCGGCTACGTCGGTCGCGCGCTCACCCGTGAGGCGTAGGCGCACGTAGTCCTTCGGGAGGAGGACGTGGTGGATCCGGCCGTAGGCCTCCGGCTCGTGCTCACGCAGCCAGAGCAGCTTCGGCGCGGTGAAGCCGGTGAGCGCCCGGTTGCCCGTGAGGCGGATCAGCCGCTCGACGCCGATCCGCCATTCGATCTCCTCGCACTCGGCCGACGTGCGCTGGTCGTTCCACAGGATCGCAGGCCGGATCACCCGGTCGTTCTCGTCGAGGGCCACGAGCCCGTGCATCTGGCCGGAGAGACCGATCCCCGCCGCGTCGTCGGCGCCCACTGCAGCCAGCGCCGCCTCGCCGGCGCGCCACCAGTCCTCGGGATCCTGCTCGGCCCAGCCGGGCGCAGGGGCAGCCAGCGGGTACTCCCGTTCGGCCCGGGCAATCACCTCGCCTTCCGGAGAGACGGCGATCGCCTTGACGCCGGTCGTGCCGACGTCGAGGCCAACGAACGTGCTACGCGCCAAGCGCCGAGTAGACGAGCTCGTAGGCGGCCACGGCGTCCTTGCGCATCTGGGCCTCACGCAGAGCTTCGCCGTCGAGCCGCTCGGCCACGCCGTCTATGAACCGCCAGTGCAGCACGCTGCGCCGCACGGCCTCGACCGCGTCCTCGGTGTACGGGTACAGGTCGAAACCTAGTCGCTCACCGTTGTCGCCGTAGCCCGCCCGTCGCAGCTCGACGGCCAGCTCGAGCGTCTCCATAAAGGCGGTCGCGCCGACCATGTTGTCGTCGTCGAAGGTCCCCCAGCCGGAGTTCGCGTGCTGGTGGCCAAGGAGTCCCTCGGAGGCGAGCAGCGCCGCGTACTCGCCCAGGTTCTCGCCGTTCATGATCAGGTGCTGCCAGTCCATGTTGACCTGGACGTTGTCGAGCCCCTGGCGCCGGAGCGTGTGGATCACGTGGAGTGTCATTCCGACGTTGCGCATGAGGATCTTCATCGCGGGCTCCGAGTTCTTGTGCTCGAGGAAGAGCGTGATCCCGCGGTCGCGGCACCGCTGCGCGGCCTGGCCGATCCCGTCCAGGAACCAGGCCCACGTCTCGGCGTACGGCGCCTGGAACGGGTAGTTGTAGCCTTCGATCCCCGGCCAGATGATGAAGTTCGCCTGGAGCTCGCCGGCGAAGTCGATTGCGTCGAGCGTACGCTTCACGGCCTCGCCCCGGGTCGCCTCGTCCGGCGAGACGAATCCTCCCTTGCCGAAGCGCGCGTCGAGGTGGAGCCCCGTCGCCAGGCAGTAGACGTCGTGGCCGTCGAGCGCATCGCGGACCTCGTCGAGGTTGTCCGACGAGAGCTCCTGCGGATAGTGGAACTCGTAACCGTCGATGAGGTCGCTGAGGCCCTCGACTGCCTCGCGGACTCGCTCGACGGTCGTCTGGCCTGCGCGCTCCGGCTTGTAACCACCCGGGACGAAGCGCGTGGCCATCGGCCCGAGGGCCCAGATCCCGAGGCTCGTCTTGAGGGGTTCGCTCATCCTCGGGGCCAACTCGATCAGATTTCCCGTAGTCGTGCTCGCCCTTGCTCGTCGAGGTAGTCGCTCCACGAGCGGCTCGGCGAGTAGCCGAGCATGCGCTCCGCCCTGGCGCACGAGATCCCGGACGCGTCCTCGCGCGCGAGCGGCCGGATCTCGATCCCGTCGCCGTAGTAGCGGCGGACGAGCTCGGCGAACGGGCGGCTGCCGACGTTGTCGGGAGACGCGATGTAGAAGACCTCGTGGCCGGCGAGGTCGGACTCGGCCGCGAGCACGATCGCTTCCGCGAGGTCGTACACGTCGACGTAGCTCCAGAGGTTCGGGCTCAGCTCCGCGGGATCCCGAACCTGCGGCCCCAGGTTACGCTCGTAGTTGTCCTCGCTCTGGACCCAGCTCGGACGCAGGGAGATGCAGCGGATGCTAGAGCGCGCCACGGCCGCGTCCATCAGCAACTCCCCGAACCACTTCGAGAGGGCGTAGGGATCCTGCGGCCTGACCGGGTGCTCCTCGTCGACAGGGACGTAGTCGGGCAAAAAGTCGCGCTCCGGGAAGAAGAACCCGGGAATCGTCTCGCTCGAGATGTAGACGAACCGCCCGACGCCGAAGCGGACGGCCGCCTCGAGGACGTTGAACGTCGCCATCAGGTTGTTCCGGAAGACGACTTGCGGCGCGTTTTTGGTCGGGTCCGGGATCGCGCCCGCGTGGACGACGGCGTCGACACCGCGGACGATCGCGAACGCGTCGCCGGCGTCGGTCAGGTCAGCCTGGACGTACTCCCCCGGCTCGCCGGGGAGCGTCCGCTCGAACACACCGCGGGCCAGGTCGGAGGCGCGCACGTCGTGGTCCGCTGCGAGCAGGGCGGAAACGGCGGCGGAGCCGACCTTGCCCTTAGCGCCCGTGACGAGAACGCGGATGCTTTACCCCCTGCAGCGGGTCAGCCGGTGCTGGCCTGCCGGTACTCGCGCACGACGAGCTCGGTCAGCTCCTCCACCGAGGTCTCGTTCGTCGGCTTGTCGAGCGTGATCTCGCCGTGCTGGAGCAGGTTCACGCGGTCGCAGACCTCGAACACGTGCGCGTAGTTGTGCAGGATCAGGATCATCGAGACCTCGCCTCGTTCCCGGAGCTTCCGGATCAGGTCGAGGATGAGCGCCCCCTCCTTCACGCCCATCGCAGCCAGCGGCTCGTCGAGCAAGATGATCTTCGCATCCGAGTAGACCGACCGCGCGACGGCGATCGACTGGCGCTGGCCTCCCGAGAGTTGGGCGACCTCCGCGTCGACGTCCGGGATCCGCACCCCCATCTCGTCGAGGTACTTGCGGGCCCGCTTCCGCATCTCGCCGTTGTTCAAGAGCGGCAGTTCGACGCCGCCGAGCTTCCCGAACAGTTCCCGCTTGAGGAACATGTTGTGGTAGACGGACATGCCCGGCACGAGCGCCAGGTCCTGGTAGACCGTGTCGATCCCGAGCGAGCGGGCGTGCGCAACCGAGCGGATGGACACCTCCTCGCTGTTGATGAAGATCGTGCCGTTGTCCGGCTTTTGGAAGCCGCTGATGATCTTCACCAGCGTCGACTTGCCGGCCCCGTTGTCGCCGATCAGCCCGAGCACCTCGCCGCGCCCCAGGCGCATCGAGACGTCCTCGAGGGCGCGCACTGCGCCGAATCGCTTCGAGATGTGCTCGACGCGGATCGCCTCGCCGGCCTCTGGGCCCTTGCCCGAGTCCCTCATCTGCCCCTCCCGAGCACACCGAGGTTCTTCAGCCGCTGGATCTGCACGTTCAGGATCATCGCACCAAGGATCGCGATCCCGATGATCAGGTCGAAGTTGAATGCACTGACGCCGAGGATGGTGAAGCCGATGTTCAGAATGGCAAGCACGCAGACGCCGAGGAAGCCGCCGATGATCGTGCCCGACCCGCCCATCAGCGACGTCCCGCCGATGACCGCGGCCGCGACGGCGAGGAACATGATGTCGGTGCCGCCCTGGAGCGGCAGGATCGATGTGATCCGGGTTGAGTCCAGGATTCCCGCGAAGCCGCCGAGCATGCTGCAGAGCATGAAGTTGCCGATCTTGATCCACCGGACGTTGACACCGCTCTCTCTCGCGCCGATCGGGTTGCCGCCCGTCGCGACTGTGTGGAGGCCCCATCTGGTCCGCACGAGCACGATCTGGAGGACCACGACGGCAAACAGCGCCCACCAGAACTCGGAGTTGAACCAGAGCGGATAGCCGCCGAAGATCTGCCTGAACGTATGGCCGCCCGGCGTCTCCACCTGGAAGCCGTGCAAGGCTCGCAGGTTGATCCCGTTCAGGAAGAACAACATCCCGAGCGTCGTGATGAACGAGGGGACGCCGAGATAGGTCGTGATCAGCCCGTTCGTGAGACCGACGGCGGCGGCTGCCAGGAGGCCGAAGATCACCCCCAGCCAGATCGGCAGCCCGAGCCCGTCGGGCTGGGGCGCCGTCGTCAGATACATGATGATCGGCGTGAGCGCGAAGACCCGCCCCACCGACAGGTCGATCTCGCCGCAGATCAGCAGCATCACTTCGCCGCAGGTGATCAGCGCGATCGGCCCAACGTACTCGGCGATGTTCTTGATCGTCGGGCTCGAATAGAACGCGGACGACCGCAGCGAGAAGTAGACGATCAGCCCGATCGCAACTACGAGGATGCTCGCCTCGCGCCGGTTCGCGAACGCCCCGAGCGCGCGCCAGCCCAGGCCACGCGCTCGTTCGCGGCGTCCGCCTTGTGACCCCGCCACCGCCATCCTCGACTACCTCAGGCGGCTAGGTCGACTTCACGTATTGCTGGGAGCTGGAGCTTCCCTCGTAGCGTGTCTTCGTCGTCAGGTACGGCTTGACATTGTCCTTCGTGACGAACAGGAGACCCGTGTTCGTGTCGGAAGGCGCCATCAGCCCGCCCGAGATCTTGTACAGGAACAGCTGGATCGCGGGGTAGAACCCCTGGAGATAGGGCTGCTGGTCGATCGTGAAGTCGAGGAAACCCTTGTTGATCAGGTTCAGGGTCGTCGGCAGGAGGTCGTACCCGCCTCCGTGGATCCCCTTCGCCGGCAAGTTGTACTTCTGCATCACCTGCGCGACGCCCTGCGTGCTTCCTGCGTCGACCGCGAACATGCCCTTGAGGTTCTTGTGGCCCTGGTAGTAGGCGTCGATCTTCGAGAGCTCGCCGGCCGTGTCGGCACCGGTCGCGATCTGCGTGAAGTTGACGGGCTTGCCCGAGTCCTTGATCGCCTGCTTCGCGCCGTCGATGCGCGGCTGGATGTTGAGCGAACCCGGCGTCGCGATGAAGCCGGCGACGTCGCCACTCGGGATCAGCTCGACGATCTTCTCGCCCATCTTCTGACCCGACACGAACAGATCCTGGCCGATGTAAGCGAGTCGGTCGTTCCCGCTGCCAGGCGGTGCATCCGCGTTGTAGGCAATGACCGGGATCCCGGCATCGAGCGCCTTCTTGGTCGGCTCGTTGAACGCCTTGGCGTCGATCAGGCAGACGCAGATTCCGTCGGCGCCCGCGGAGATCGCGGTGTTCATCGCGGAGACCATCTGTCCGACATCGCTGGACTCCGAGCCGGTCCACTGGTGGGTCGTGTTGAAGATCGCACCCATGTCCTCGATCCCGTACTGGGTCGGGACGAAGAATGGGTTCGTCGTGACGTGGTTGACGAAGACCCACTTCCACTTGGGCGTCTCCGGGTAGTCGCCGGCGCCGCTGCTGGAACTGTTGCCTCCACCGCTGCCGCAGGCGGCAAGCAGTGCGGGGAGCGAGACTGCGGCGCCGCCCGCCCCGATGATCTTGAGCAGTTTCTTGCGGTCCATCCCGGCCGGGACTTCCGACTCGGGGAGATCCTCGACTAGCGACGCGAACTCGTCGAGCTGCGACTCCAGATACTTCTTCCGGTCCACCCGGCACCTCCTTGGGACCCCGTCGAGCGTGAGCCGCGACCATAACACCATGAGCCCAGACCCTTCCAGCCGCGCTGTCATCGCGCCGGCGCGCGTCAACCTGATCGGCGAGCACACCGACTACTCGGGCGGGCTCGTCCTGCCCGTCGCCGTGGATCTCGGGACGACCGTGACGTGGGCTCCGTCGGCAGATGCGACGATTTGCCTGCGGTCCGTGACCTTCGGCGATTCGGTCGAGTTACCGGCGAACGCAGCACCTCTGATCCCGCCTGAGGGCTGGGGGCGCTACGTCGCCGCGGTGGTACGGCTGCTCGGCGAGCACGGCGCCCCGATCACCGGGCTGGACGGCGAGATCGTCTCCACCGTCCCGATCGGGGCAGGAATGTCCTCGTCGGCGGCGCTGACCGTCTCGGTCGGCCTGGCGCTCACGGGCGCCGCCTCGTACGAGCTGCCGCGCATCGAACTGGCGCGGATCGCGCAGGTGGCCGAGCGCCTCGCGGTCGGTGTTCCGGTCGGCCTGATGGACCCGGCAAGCTCGCTGCTTGGGCGGAGGGGGCATGCGCTGCTGCTCGACTGCGGGACCGAGGAGCACCGGCACGTCCCACTGCCGCCCGGAATCGCGCTCGTCGTCTTCGACTCCGGGGTGCGCCACGCATTGGAGGCCAGCGGCTATGGCGACCGGCGCCTCGAGCTCGAACGCGCGCTGTCGGCGATCGGCACGGACCGCCCGTCGTCGCTGACCGCCGCCGAGGCGGAGGCAAAGGCGGCCGCAGCGGGAGTCGACGAGGTCGCGCGGCGCAGGCTTCGCCACGTGGTCAGCGAGAACGAACGCGTGCGCGAGGCCG
>Ga0307312_10000364_pt1 | contig 20576 bp, 19 predicted proteins | sample ER_DNA_202_FD_194489 | JGI IMG/M metagenome (GOLD analysis project Ga0307312, IMG submission 194489) | Bulk soil microbial communities from the East River watershed near Crested Butte, Colorado, United States - ER_DNA_202 | ecosystem: Environmental > Terrestrial > Soil > Floodplain | place... | reverse complement strand
TTGTCCGCCTTGTCGCCGGCGGAACTAGTCGGCGAGCTTTGCGAAGTATCGGAGGCCCGCATTGGCCGGCACCTTGGGATTCACGGTGGTACTGCCCCCCTGAGCGTGTTGCGACCCCGGATCGCACAGGTGGCGTTCACCGTGCATCCAGTTGCGTGAGGGCACCATCGCCCGAAAGTGCCATGACCCTGTTATGACCGGCGCTCGAAGGAGCGGATTATCGATGGTAAGGTGATGGCAAGCCCCGGCCGCGCCGAGGGTCCAGCGCCGACACATGGACGGCACTCATGTGGGAGCAGAACGACAACGACACGGCTCTTGCGGTCAGGCTGACCGAGGAATCGGGCGCCGCCCAGTGAGCCCGTGACCGCGAAGTCGGCACCTGTCTCGGCGCCATCGGCCGTTGCCGGAGATCCAACGCAGCTCCGCCAGTTCGTCCAGTGGCTTGCGGCGGTCGCGTTCGCCTTTGCAAGTGCCGGCGTGGTCGCGTACATCGACCTGCACGATCCTGCGATCGCTGCGATCTCCCTGGTCAACGCCGGTTTCGGCTGCTGCCTGATCCTCGTCGGGAACGTTGGCGTGGGGGCCCGGCTGGCGGCCGCGGCCGGTCTCGTTGTCGCGATGGGCTTCCTGGTGACTGCGCTTGCAATCTCGGTCGCGCTGCCCGAGGGCGTCACCGCCCTCGCGGTCCTGCCGATGCTTGCCGTCGCGGTCGCGCTCCGCTCGCCCGACCAGCGTGTCCTGTTACGCCTGCTCGTGGTCGGTGGGGCGGTGGGTCTTCTCCTGGGAGTCCTTGGCGAGGTCGCTCGGCGCCAGTCCGCGTTCTCGGACCCCGGCCTGGGTCTCCTGCGCGTTGGTGGGCAGGCGATGGCAGTCATCCTGATCATCTACTCGCTCTGGCAGTTCAGCGGCCTGCTTCGGAGTTCGCTTGACAGGGTCAGCGAGTCGAACGTGGAGCTTCAGAAAGCGCAGGGCAGCCTTACCTCGGCCAACGACGCACTCCGCCGCCATGTGTCGCAGCTCGAATCGCGCAACCGGGAGATGACCCGACTGGTCGAGCTCGGCGAGCTGCTGTCGTCGTCCCAGACGCCGGCGGAAGTGGCCGACGTGATCTCGCGTGTCGTTCCGCCGCTGTTTGCCGGTGATGCCGGTGCGTTCTACGAGCTCGATGGCAGGGGCGTTGCCGTGGAGGCGGTCACGGCGTGGGGCGATCCGCCTCCGACTCGGCGGGCATTCTCGCCGACCGACTGCCTGGCGCTTCGCTCGGGTCGGGTCCACGTGACCGACGGCTCTGCCCCGGAATTGCGCTGCCCGCACATCGAGGAGGCCGCCACGAACGGCGCCGTATGCGCCCCGCTTTCCGCCGACGGCGAGTCCCTCGGCCTCCTCCATCTCCAGCTCCGGCGAATCGTTCCGGAGCGGCCTCTGGCATCTGTGTTGGCCGATCGCGAGAGCCTGATCCGAACCCTCGCGGAGCAGCTCGAGCTCTCCCTTGCGAACTTCCGGTTGCGCGAAAGGCTGCGCGAGCAATCTGCCCGCGATCAGCTGACGGGCTTGTTCAACCGCCGATACATGGAAGAGTCGGTGGATCGCGAGCTTCGACGGGCGGGCCGTGACGGCTCGACCCTCGGCCTCCTGATGATGGACCTCGACCACTTCAAGGATCTCAACGACGGTTTCGGCCACGCCGCGGGCGATCTCATGCTGCGGGCGGTCGGCGGCTTCCTTGGGTCGTCGGTGCGCGGCGACGACGTAGCCTGCCGGTTCGGCGGCGAGGAGTTCGTCGTGATCCTGCCGCGCGCGTCGCTGGAGAACACTCGCCGAAGGGCGGAAGCTCTTCGGGAAGGGATGAAAAGCCTGCAGCTCGAGCCTGCTGGACCTGCCCTGCCCACGATCACGATGTCGATCGGGGTCGCCTGCTCGCCGGACCACGGCGAGACCCGCGAGGAGCTCATCCACGCTGCGGACGTGGCCCTCTATCGGGCCAAGGCAGGCGGCCGGGACCGGGTCGAGGTGGCAAGGGCCGGAGACGTTCGCGAGGCTGACGTATTCACGATCGGCTGAGGAGGCGAGGCGCAGGAGCAAGCCCCAGCGCTTGGCAGCCGGACTAGCGCTTGAGGTCGGGGTCCGGCGCCGCCACCTTGTCGACCGCGTCCGTGGCGAGTGCCACGGCCAGCACGTCTGGCTCCTCCAGAAGTCGAATGCCGTAGGCCACGGCCTCATGGATCGAGATCGTGGACGTCGCGTCCCAGTCGCCCCGCAGCCGATAGAGCGCGCGCAGGTGACACAGCGCTTCGAATTGCTGCCGCCGCTCGTACTTGTTCATGTTGCGGGTGACCTCCCAAATCGGACCGGTTGAGCTGTTATTGGTCGATGCCGAGATCGTGCGGCGGCGCACCCCGGCGAGCATTGGGCTGCAGGCGTGATTTCCGAGGGGTCGATACCTGTTTATCGGACGCGGCCGGCCAGACGTGCCTTACGCGGACCTCGGTTGCCGCTGCGGATCACGCTCGATAAGCTTGATCCCGTCGGCGGAGTAGCTCAGTGGTAGAGCAGGGGACTCATAAGCCCGCCGACCTAACCGCTGTGCTTTCCCGAGTGGGACCCACGCACGAATCGGGTGACTTATAGGCTCTATCGGCGTCTGTACCAAGAGCACATAACTCGGATAGAGCGCATACCTGATTCGCCCTCTACGTCCGCACGAGCGACGCGATCGAGATCGCGAATCGGCAGCCAGGCGAGCGGTCGGCGAAGCCAGGTCGACATGGGCGTCCCCCGAGGTTCGTCGTAGGATGACGGCTCGGAGGGTGGCGACGTGATTGGCGATCCGGTCGGCGACATCATCGGGGACTACCGCGGCTTCGTCGCGCAGCAGCACGACCGCCTGCTCGCCCGGGGCATCGACATCCGCCCGTACCCGCTCAGCCACCTCGCGGTCCGCGTGCCGGAGTGGGACCGGTACGTCCACCTGCGGACCCTGCTCGAACGCCACGCGACCGCGAACAACGAGAACTTCTGGAACGGCCGGCCGATCTCGATGATCCTCCTCGCCACGCCGCTCAGGGTCCTCGACGGGATGTCGGTCCCGCTCATCGAGCTCATCCCGCCGGTCCACCAGCGCGTCTACAAGATGGGCCTCGAGCACCTGGGGGTCGTCATCGGCGACGAGGTCGATGCCTTCTCGCGGGAGCACCGCGCCGCGTTGACCGGGCAGCAGTTCCAGAGCGCGGACAACGAGCCCTACTACGTCCTCTTCGAGGACTTCACCCACGTGAAGTTCTACCGTCGATCGCTGCATGACGTCCGCGTCCTCCAGGGGGCCACGTTCGACGGCTTCGTCCACGTCGACGACTGGGTCCCGCAGCGTCTCGTCACGGCGACCGGCCCGAACCCGTTGCCCCGCTGACCGGCGCCGCCCCGCCCGTCGCGAACCTGCTCGACCTCACGGGCCGGGTGGCGCTCGTGACCGTGGGATCCGGCGGGATCGGCGCCGGGATCGCCCGACGCGTGGCGGAGGCCGGCGCCGTGGTCGTCGTCCACTACCGCGGCGATGCGCGCGGCGCGCAGGCGGTCATCCTGCTCGAGGCGGCCGGCTTTCGGGACGTCGAGGTCGAGGCTGCGTATGTCAATCGGCCGGCCACCGCCGACGACGACAAGCTGATCTTCATCGCCCGCCGCTGACGTGCGGAGGGCGAGCCGGCGCTCGTTCCGGCCCCCGCTCGGCGATACTTCGCGCGATGAAGCTGTACTTCGCGGGGCCCCTCTTTTCCGCCGCGGAGCGAGCCTGGAACACCGAGCTGACCGGCGCCCTTCGGGCCGCGGGACACGAAGTCTTCCTGCCCCAGGAGCAGGAGCCGGGCAAGGACGCTGCAGGGATCTTCAGCACGGATGTCGGCGGGATCGACTGGGCCGATGCCCTCGTGGCGATCATGGACGGCCCCGACCCCGACTCGGGCACGGCGTGGGAGTGCGGCTACGCCTTCGCGAAGAAGCCGATCGTCCTCGTCCGGACCGACTTCCGCGCCCAAACGGGGAGCGGCGCGCCCTACAACGCGATGCTCACCGAGTCGGCCACGTTCCGCCTGGACCTGCCGTTCGCACCGATGGCCCGGGTCATCGCTGAACTCCTCGATGCCCTCGGGCGCCTGGAGGAGAAAACGAGATGACACATGCGCTCGTCGAACAGCTTCGCTTCGCTCGGTCCGAGTGGCGGCGCTGGCTGCGGGGCGTCCCCGAGGCGGACGGGTCGTGCCACATCGAACCGATGAACTCGATCGGCTGGATCGTCGGCCACATGGCCTGGCACGAGCAGGCTACTGGCTGACCCGCCTGGCCGACGAGACGCCGGAACCCATCCTCAACGAGGTTGCCGCGAGCGGCGGGCCCATGACGACGCGGTCCCTCAAGGCCATGCTCAAGGCGTGGGCGGTTGTGACGACAGCTTCGGATCCCCACCTGGACGCTCTCGACGAGGCTGCGATGCTCCGGTCGCTCCGGGGGCCCCCGCCGCGCCAGACGGGGACCGCCATCTTTCGGGTCACCTAGGTGGGTATGTCGGAGCAGCTCGTGTTGGTGCCTTCTGATTTCCAGAACCGTCCTGACTTGTACGGTCTCAGTCAATAGACGACACCAGCTTCGGGTCAAAACCTCGACGACCAGCGTCGCGCCGCGTGACAGCGTGACCGGATCGGGACGGCCGTGCGCTCTGCGGAAGGACAAAACTTAGGCGGCAGAAGTTATGTGCTGTTCGATAGTTATGTGCTGGAACCTATGCGGTTGCCCGGGTCACCCACGCTCGGTAAGCTTGACATTCGCGGCGGAGTAGCTCAGTAGTAGAGCAGGGGACTGCATAAGTTAGTTCTTCGATGCGCTGTGCTTCCGTGAGTGTGACCCACGCACGAATCGGGTGACTTATAGGCTCCATCGGCGGTCGAGTCAAGAGCACATAACTCCGATAGAGCACATACCTGTTCTTCGAAAGCTATCGCCTGAGAGCGGTTGAATCAGGCTGGTCGTTCGCCGACCGCGCCAACGGCGACTCCGCGGCGCCCGCGTCTTCGGTGCCACGCCATGAGACTCACGCGGCCGCGTCATCAAGCCGACCGTGCCATGACGAAGAACCGACTACGCGGGACACTTGACCCGACGGCGGGTGTGGAGGCATGAATTCGGGTGGATCGGAATTGCCGATCCCGTCAGCTGGGAAGACGGCCCAGATGCAAGAAACGAGGTGAGACTCGGATGCCTGTGGACGAACTGGAGAGCGGAAGCGCGATCAAAGACGACCTCCAAGACGACCTTGCCCTCGGAGAGGGTGACGAGATCGTGATCGAGGAGGAGACGGCGTTCGCCACGATGCTCGTGCAGTACGACGTCGACTGCTAAGTCGGCGTGGCCGAATCTGGCAAGCGCGAATAGGGCTGGAAAGGCGCAAAGCCTTCCAGCCCTCCAGGCGGTGACGACTGTGGCCGATTCATGCCTCCAAGTCAGTCCCGGAGTGCGCCTCACTCCTCCTTCGCCCTTGACGGGCGAGAAATGGTTCGCCGACGACCTGGCCCAGAAGCGTCGGTTCCGCGTATCAGCCCCGGTCAGCGCAGCGTTGATCTTCTGCATGTCGTCGCAACCGCGGAGCAGCGTCGTCGCATTCGTCTCCCGAAGACTGCCCGATGCCGAGGCCAACGAAACGGTCGATCGACTCGTGGAGCAGCGCCTCCTGCTCGATGCCACGGCGGCCGAGCGGGATCCGCGCGTTGCTTGGTTCAAGTCGATCGAGTCGTCGTGGGAGCGCGCGAATTGGCGTCTGGCGGCCGACTATCATCTCGCGACCTGGGACTATCCGTGTCTCGACTACAGCACGCAGGACGGGGGATTCACCGCCGACCGGGCACTGATGCGCGAGTTCAATGCCGTCGCGCCCGACCTCGCTCGGTACAAGGTCTCGCCCGGCGTCGCGTGGCGCCGGTCGTTGCCGGCTCAGCAGCCCGATCTGGCGCCGATTCCGGTCGCCGAGGTCTGGCAGCGCCAGGCGGAGCGGACGTGGCGCACCAGTGGCCTGACGTTCGAGCAATTGTCGGTCGTCCTCAGCCTGACGTTCGGCATCAAGAGCGAGCTGGAGGTTCGGCCCCCCGCCGCGCCGCATATCCGGCGCACAAGCCCTTCGGGGGGATCGCGTCATCCGACCGAAGCGTACGTCGTCGCTGTGAACGTCGACGGTCTGCCGGCGGGCTGGTACCACGTCTGCATGAAGGGCGAGGACGATCGTCCAGCGCTCGACCTGCTGATCGACGGCGGCATCGAGGACGAGGAGCTGCGTCGGATCTTCCCGAGCAGTTACCGACGAGCACCGTTCGATGTCGGCGCGATCGTGGTGCTGACGTCGGTCTTCGAACGGAACATGTATCGCTACCGAGAGCCCCGGACGTTCCGAACCGTCCACATGGACGCCGGGCACCTCGCGGCGACCGCGACGATCCTCGCGAACGCATTGAGCCGCCGAACTTCTGTCGAATACAGCGACCTTGCCGTCGAGGAGCGGCTCGGCCTCTCGCCGCTCGAGGAGGGCTACCTCCTCACCATGCTGATCGGTTGATGGCATCGGAGACCTGAAAGATGAGAGCCGCGACGATCAAGCGCAAGGCACCGCCGAACTCCGCCCCATGGGGCGATCTCATCTCGATCAGGCCCGGCATCGCTGACGGCGACGTGGCGATCGTCGTCGATCTGCATGACCTGCGGTCGGCGCGCGTCGACCGCTCGACTCTCGCCGATTTCGTGATGGGCCGCGAGACCGATGGCGATCGATCGGCCCGGTTGCAGGACGACCTCGAGACGCGGGGCTGGCTCCGTCCGGAAGGGCACGCGCGGCAGGAGGATATCGACGCCTGGTCGGGCCAGATCCGTCACTGGCGGGAACGGGGCTGGCAGCCCTCCCTGGACTGGTACCTAGCGAGTCGGAACCGGCAGTTCGCGGACCTCGAGGATGATTTTGGCAGGGTACGGCAGCGCGTCATCAACGAGTACCTCGAGGCAGCTGAGGCGCCCGAGCCGGTCGTTCCACCTGGAGATCCGAGGCCGTTGGTGCCCGGCCGACTGCCCGACACATCCGTCGAACTCGGCGCCCTGCTGCTCGCAAGGTCCTCTGTGCGACGCTATGATCGCGCGCCGGTCCCCGAGGACCTGCTGGCGTCAAGCCTCTACTTCGGATTGGCTGCCATGCGGCGTCGCAGTCAGGCGACAGGCGCAGGTGACACCGCATATCTCGGCACATACGCAACGTTGCCGGACGTGTATGTCGTGATCTACAACGTCGCCGGGATCGATCCGGGCGTCTACTACTACCACCTCGCCGAGCACGCTGTGATCCTCGTCCGGCGCGGTTCCCTGCGCGAGCAGATGCAGGGGATTCTGCAGGGACAGCCGTGGCCGCTCACGGCCGGCTGGACCGTCGTCCTGGTCGCGGACTTCGCGCAGCACCAATGGCGCTACCGCCACGAGTCGATGCTGCGAAAGATCTACACGCACTACGGGCACTTCATGCAGAACCTCATCGTGGCGTGCGAGGCATTCGGGCTGGGCAACGTGCCCACTCCAGCTCACAAGGACAGCGAACTGTGCGCGCTGCTGCAGATCGACCCAGCGCGGCACGCGCCGCTCTACACGCTGACCGTGGGTCGCAAGCCACGAACGGACTAGCTGGGAGGTATGACTGATGAAGCCCCGTGTCGTCCGGCTGCATCGAGCCTGGTCGTTCTACCGGAGAGACGGCGCCGTGGAGCTCTCCTCGTACGGCACACGCCGAGTCATGACGCTTTCGAACGGACCGGTTGACCAAGTGGTGCGCGCGCTCGACGTACTGGTCGACGGCGTCCCGGTCGACAGCGCGGCAGCCGCGGTCGGCGAGGCCTCGGGCCTGCCTGTGGCAGCGGCCAGCAAGCTCGTGAAGACGCTTCTGGAACGGGGTGTGCTGTTGAACGCATCCCCAGACAGCCTTCACGATGACGACTCGATCTACGACCGCCACATCAAGTTCTTCGAGCTCTTCGAACGCCCCGGCGTCAGCGGCGAGGACCTTCATCGTCGCCTGCAGGAGAGCACCGTGGTGATCCCCGGCCTCGGCGGAGCCGGCACGTGGATCGCGCTCGAGTGCGCGCGGATGGGCATCCGCAACATCATCGGCATCGATTCCGACATCGTCGAGGCGTCCAATCTCGGGCGGCAGGTGCTGTACACGCACGACGACGTAGGCAAGTACAAGGTGGACGTCTGCCGGGACAAGGTCGCCGGGGTGGACGATCGGGTCAACTTCGACGGTCGTCGCGTCTGGATCGAGAGCTATCGCGACCTGATCCCGCATCTCGAGAACGCGGACTTCATCTTCAACACCTTCAGCTACACCATGCGCGTCGTGGATACCGCGGATTACGCATCCAGCATCGCGCTGGCCGCCCTTGCAACGAACACCGCATCGCTCCCCGCGACCACCTCGTGGATCGGCCCATTCAACGTTCCGGGCCAAACCGCCTGCCTTTACTGCGTCTCGCTCGCATTCGACGTCACATCCGCTCTCCAGCGGTCATACCCGATCCGCCAGGACCGGGCCGGTCGCATGCTGCCTCGGATCGTCGCGACCGCCAGCCTCGCCGTATGGGAGATGGTGAGACATGTGTCCGGGATGGACTGGTCGCGAACGCACGATGGCGTGGTCGCCCTCGACACGATGGGGTACGAGCACTTCGGCTTTACGCCCATAGCGCGAAATCCGGATTGCCCCTGGTGCGGCGATTCCGTATGGTCGTCGGATGGCCGCTGGACGCCCGCAGCGCTGCCGGAGCTTCCGTGGAAGGTGAGATCCGAGGCGGAGGGTTTCAGCGGGCACCCGGCGGAACCGCAGCCCGTCGCCGTGTGACGTTAGTGCGCGCCGGCCCCCGGACCAATCCGCATGCCTGGCATGAACGGCTCCGCGTTCGCGGATCGGTCCACCGGGTTCCACTCGACAACGGCCTTCGAACCTGGTTGATCGTCGGGTATGAGGAGGCTCGCCGAGCGCTGGCCGACGGTCGCCTCGTAAAGGATCCGGATGTCGTTGACGCTGCCTGGCGCGCCGCGGCGCTCGACCCACCCGCCGTCGCCCGGGAGATGGGCGGGCGGAACCTCCTCAACAGCGATCCTCCCGAACACACCCGCCTGCGCCGGTCGGTGGCGCCCGCATTCAGCGCGCGATCGATCGACGCGGCGCGCCCCGCCGTCCAGGCCTTGACCGGTGAGCTTCTCGACGCCATCGGCCAGCGGGACGAAGCCGAACTGATACAGGCCCTCGCGCTGCCGCTGCCAGTGCGAGCGATCTGCATGGTGCTCGGCATCCCGCGGTCGAGGCTTCCGGTGGTCGAGGAGTGGGCGTTCGCCCGGATGGAACGCGGAGCGGGTGCGAGAAGGCTCGACCAGCGCCGCTCGACTACGCTGCGCGTGCTCGAGATCCTGGACGAACTCGTGGCGAGCCCGCTACCCCCGGAGGCTCTCGGCTGGCCGATGCCATCGCTGCTCGACGTAAGGGCTCTCCGGGCCCCGGCGGGCCCCGCCCTTTCGGAGCCGGAGGTGCGCAAGATGCTGATGCTCCTTCTCATATCGGGACACGAGACGACCGTTCACTTGATCTCCAACGGCCTGAGCGCGCTGCTGGGTGATCCCCACGTTCGCATGCGGCTGCAACGACAGCCCGACCTACTCCCGGCGGCGCTCGATGAGGTGCTGCGGCGCGACAGTCCTGTGCAATACGCGACCCAGCGTGTCGCGACGGAGGACGTGACCTTCGGAGAGACGACTATCCCTGCGGGCTCGCTGGTGAGCGTCGCGATCGGGGCGGCCAATCGGGACCCTGCCGCATTCGCGGACCGTGACCGGTTCGACCTCGGCCGGCGTGGACCGGCGCACCTCGCCTTTGGCCGTGGCATCCATTACTGCCTTGGTGCCTCGCTCGCGCGCATGGAGGCGGAGGTCGCGATCGGCACCACGCTTCGGCGCTTCCCAAGCCTGTTTCTGGCGCACCCGGCAGTAGCTTTGACGTGGAGGTCCACCGGAATCCTGCTGGGCCTCGAGGCGCTTCCGGTGCGGGGCCTCGCATACCACGCTGCGATGCCACTTGCCCGCCACAAGCGATTCGGGTACGTAACCACGTGACGACGGCTCCATTCGGCAGCTGGCGATCTCCAATCTCCGCCGCGATCACGGCAGGCCGACGGGTGACCCTGCGCGAGCCGCGTCTTGCCGGCGGCCTTGTCTACTGGCTCGAGCAGCGGCCCACCGAGGGCGGTCGAACCGTCCTCGTGCGCCTGAATGACGACCGCCCGACGGACGTCACTCCGCCGGAGTTCAACGTCCGCACACGCGTGCACGAGTACGGCGGTGGGAGCTACCTGGTAACTGGGAAGACGATCTTCTTCTCCAACTTCGACGATCAACGCCTATACCGCCAGGACGGATCGGCTGCGCCAACTCCGATCACCGAGCAGGCCGCGTCGTCCGCGTCTCTTCGCTACGCCGATGCGAGGCTGACAAGGGACGGTGGCTTCCTGGTCTGCGTCCGTGAACGACACGGCACCGGCGACGTGGCGAACGAGATCGTGCTCGTGCCGGCCGAAGGATCCCGCCCCACAAGGGTGATCGAGCGTGGGCGGGACTTCTACTCGTCGCCGCGGCCCTCGCCCGATGCGCGCAGTCTGGCTTGGCTTGCCTGGGATCACCCCTACATGCCGTGGGAACGGACGGAGCTCTGGGTGGCCACCGTCTCACCGGAAGGGAGCCTTCGTGATCGCAGGCTCGTCGCCGGCGGCGGAGATGAATCGATCTTCCAGCCGGACTGGAGCCCGGAGGGCGAGCTGCATTTCGTGTCGGACCGCACGGGATGGTGGAACCTGTATCGGGAGCGAGACGGCGCCGTCGTGCCGCTCGCCCCGGTCGAGCGCGAGTTCGGCGCCCCGGCCTGGGAGTTCGGCCTCTCCACGTACGCGTTCCTTGAGGCTGGTCGGATCGCCTGCATCTTCGGCATGGCGCATCGGCAGGAGCTGGGGATCATCCAGTCCGGCACTGCCGATATCGAGACCCTCGGCCTCCCGTTCACATCCCTGCAGCCCACGCTCCAGAGCGATGGCCGGATCTTGGTCCTGCTGGCCGGCGGTCCGACTCACGAGCCGGCCGTCATCCTGGTCGACGGTGATCGACCGGCTCGATGGCGGATTCTGCGACGGGGCCTCGACGCCGCCCCGGAACCGGGCTACATCTCGGTTCCCCGGCACGTCGAGTTTCCGACGGATGGCGGGCGCACGGCTCACGCGCTGTTCTATCCTCCGACGAACCAGGACTTCAGCCCGCCGCCGGGGGAACGGCCACCGCTCGTCATCTCGGTCCACGGCGGGCCGACGTCCCACGCGTCGACTCACCTCAACGTCGGCCATCAATACTGGACGAGCCGCGGCTTCGCGCTCGTGGACGTCAACTACGGCGGAAGCAGCGGTTATGGCCGCGCCTATCGCGACAGGCTCGAGGCACGGTGGGGGATCACGGACGTCCAGGACTGCGTGGCCGCGGCGCGGTACCTCGTCGAGAGCGGAGAGGTCGACGCCCAGCGCATCGTCGTCCGCGGTGCCAGTGCCGGCGGGTATACTGGCCTGTGCATCCTGGCGTTCCATGATGTCTGCGCGGCGGGCGTGAGCTACTACGGCGTCGGTGACCTGGAACTCCTGATCAAGGAGACCCATAAGTTCGAGTCGCGGTATCTCGACTGGCTGATCGGCCCCTATCCCGAGGCCGCCGATCAATATCGAAGCCGATCGCCGATCCACTGGGCCAAGCGCATCTCGTGTCCCGTGATCCTCTTTCAGGGTGCGCTCGATGACGTGGTGCCGCCTAGCCAGTCGGAAGCGATCGTCCGGGCGCTGGTCGAGCAGAAGATCCCCCACGTCTATTTCCTTTTCGAGGGTGAGGGGCACGGATTCCGGAGGGCAGAGACCCTCCAGCGCGCGCTCGAGGCAGAGCTCGACTTCCTCGGTCGGGCACTGGGTTTCGAGCCACAGGAGCCGCTCCCAAGGGATCGCAGCGACGACGCCGACGCAACGCCGACGCGCGGTGGGGGTCGACGCGAGGTGTCGATCGTGCGCTGAGAAGCGGCGCTCCGCGGATGGAGCTGCGCCTACCGGACCAAGGGTCGGCTTGTGGACATCCGGAATCCGAACCCGCGGACCGATTCCACCTCGATGCTCACGCCTGCCCGGACGAGCTTCCGTCGAAGCCGCCTGATAGCACAGTGGACGAGGGAGAGGTCGGCGCCGTAGTCGGTTCCCCAAACGGCTACGAGAAGGTCGCGGAACGACCACGCCACTTCAGGCTGCGAAGCCAGGCATGTCAGGATCCGCCACTCCTGCTCGCTCACGGCGAGTGGGCGTCCACGCCACCGTACGCGGTGTTCCTGGATCCCGATTTCGAGCGGACCGAGATGGAAGTCATCCTGCGGATCTGTGGGCACGTCGTCGTCGCGACTGCTGCGAAGTGTGTGCATCCAACGCTCCGCCATGTCGATGCTTGGGACCAGCAACACTGTTCGACCGTCACCGAGCGTCCCGTTGACGACAGACACGTCCGGCGCGCTCTCGCCGATGAAGATGGCGATTTGCCCCGTCTCGCCGTTCGGCGCGGGTTGGGTTCGGCCAGTGCGGCTCGAAGCATTGCTGCCTGAAGCCATGGACGAACGGTCGAGCTCGAAGTCCTCGATCTCAGCCGCCCGGTGATCCCGCGCCCACATCCACGGCTTGCGGTGCGCGGTCTCGTCGGAGTCCATTGGCGTACGACCATAAATCGGCGACCGCAGGACAGCCGCCGTGGGGCTGCGATTGGCACACGGACAAAAGGGAAGGAAAGTGGGGCGCGCCGCACCTAATCCTTCAACGCCGACGGCAAGACGTGGCCGCTCAAGCAACGGTGCCGATTCTGATGCCACCCAACGGCGGGCAGTCAATCTAGATTAATTTGGTCGGGCGAGCGTACCGCCGTACCGCGTTCTCGTCAAGGAATTGATCACGTACGTCAAGCGTCATCCGGCAATGCGGAAGCATCTGTTATGAGTTCGATATGTAAACTCGCGTCGCTTCGACGGAATTGCATGGCCGCAATTTTGCCAGCCGCGCGGACGTCGGATTCCGCAGACGCTAGGGCGGCAAGTCGATCCGCTGCGTCCGAAACCGTGAGAATGCGAACCGGCGTTCGGAGCGAGACATTCGCCGCTGCCTTGGCCCTGCGGATCTCGCCCAGAACGGCGACGGCCACCTCGAGAACCAACGGATGGCCGTCGTTCGATGTGCGCCGCAGCTCATCGGCAGGCCAGCGAGCGCGATGGATCGAGCCGCTGCGCCACCATGACCACACTTCCTCGGTGACAAACGGCAGGAATGGGGCGAACAGCCGGAGGATGATCGCAAGTGACTCGTGGAGCGCGGTTGCCGCCGATCCGGCTGGGGCTTCGCCGCGGCTCCCGTACGCCCGGTCCTTGACGAGTTCGAGGTAATCGTCGCAGTACATCCAGAAGAAGCTCTCCACGATCTCGATCGCTCGCGCATGTTCGTAGCCGGCCAGCGCGGTCGTCGCCCGATCAGCTGTCGCGCCTAGGGCGGCGAGCATCGATCGGTCCAGCGGGTCGGTAATGTCGCCCTGCGTCGCGGAGAGCGACAGCACGAATCTCGACGCGTTTAGGATCTTCGTACTTAACCGCCGCCCCACCGTCATCTGGCTCTCGTCGAAGGCGGTGTCCGTCCCCAGCCGGGCACGAGCCGCCCAGTACCGCACGGCATCAGCGCCGAAGCGATCGATCAAGTCCATCGGCGTGACGACGTTTCCTTTGGACTTCGACATCTTCTTCCGGTCGGGATCGACCACGAACCCGGAGATCGCGGCGTTCGTCCACGGCACGGTGCCATGGGTGAGGTGCGAACGGAGCACGGTGTAGAACAGCCAGGTGCGGATAATGTCGTGCGACTGTGGGCGCAGATCCATCGGAAACACACGCGCATACAGATCGTCATCGGCGCCCCAGCCTCCTGCGATCTGCGGCGTGAGCGCGGACGTCGACCACGTGTCCATCACATCCGGATCGGCGGTGAACCCACCCGGCATGCCGCGTTGCTCCGGGTCGTAGCCGGCGGGCAGATCTGTCGATGGGTCGACCGGCAGCTGCGTGTCGAACGCGAGGATCGGCTTCGCGTAATCGGGCTCCCCATCCGGACCGAGCGGGTACCACACTGGAAACGGCACGCCGAAGTAGCGCTGTCGGCTGATGCACCAATCCTGGTTGAGCCCCTCCACCCAGGCTTCGTAGCGGGACCGCATGAACGCCGGGTGCCAGGTGATCTGGCGGCCGCGCTCAAGGAGCTCCTCGCGGAACACCAGCGTCCGCACGAACCATTGGGCGGTGGGAATGATCTCGAGCGGTCGTTCGCCCTTCTCGTAGAACTTAACCGCCTGCTGGACGGGCTGTGGCGGCGCGAGCAGGTCGCCGGACGCTTCCAGCATGACCGCGATGCGCCGACGGGCGGCCGGAACCGAGAGCCCGGTCAACTCGGCGTGCGCGACCGAGGCTCGCGCGACGTCGAGCGTCTCCCAGCCGGGCTCCCCCCAACGGGGTGCTGCGATCGTCCCATCGACCCTGATGACCGGCTTGAGTGGGAGCGACAGATCGCGCCACCAGACCACATCCGTCAGGTCGCCGAAGGTGCACACCATCGCAAGGCCGGTTCCCCGGTCGGGCTCCGCGAGTTCGTGTGGCAGGACCGGTACCCTCGCCGCGAACAACGGCGTGATGGCGGTCGATCCGAAATGGACGCGGTACCGGTCGTCGTCCGGGTGAGCGACGAGCGCCACGCAGGCCGGCAGGAGCTCCGGCCGCGACGTTTCGACGGCGAACTCCGATTCATCGCTGAGGCGGAACCTGATGCGGTGATGGGCGCCCCGGATCTGTCGATCCTCGAGCTCCGCCTGAGCGATGGCCGTGCGGTAGTCGATGTCCCACAGCGTCGGCGCGACTTCACGGTAGGCGTGCCCGCGCTCCACGAGAGCCAGGAAGTCCCGCTGCGACACTTCGCGAGCTCGCTGGCCGATCGTCGTGTACGTCATCGCCCAGTCGACAGAGAGCCCGAGGTGGCGCCAGAGCGCCTCGAACGCTCGCTCATCCTCACGAGTCAGTTGCTCGCACAGCGCGATGAAGTTCGGTCGCGAGACTGGGATCGGCTCACCCGACTCGCCGGTCCCGTGCCGCGGAGGGCGGAAGTCCGGATCGAACGGAACCGAGGGATCGCAGCGCACGCCGAAGTAATTCTGGACACGGCGCTCGGTCGGGAGGCCATTGTCGTCCCAACCCATCGGGTAGAACGGCTCCTTGCCACGCATCCGCTGAAATCGCGCGACGATGTCGGTATGGGTATAGCTGAACACGCTCCCGACGTGCAGGGAGCCGCTGACGGTGGGCGGCGGGGTATCGATTGCGAATATCTCGTGCCGGCCCCGCGACCGGTCGAAGCGGTAGGTCTGCTCACCCTCCCAGCGCGCGACCAACTTCGCCTCCAGCCCGACGGCCGACGGCTGCTCGGGGATGTCTACAGCGTGTGTGTCTGTCATCGCGGCTGAGCCTGGTCTAGGGTCTCACGGAGCGACAGGAGCGACAGGAGCGACAGGAGCGACAGGAGCGACTCGCGGCGTCCGTGGGTCGAGTTTACGGTAGCAAATCGCCGGCAGGGCGGTGGCCGAGCGCCGGAGCCATGCCGGTGGTCGCGGCACTACAGCGGAACGGCCTCCGATCGGAGCGCGAACAGCCACCCGGCTGTTGCGCGGAAGGCAAAGTAGGCCAAAAACCCGAGGTAAAGGCCCGCCAGCCCGAGGTTCAGACCCACCGCCATGACCCAAGCGACGGGAAGCTCGATGAGCCAGACGCCGATGATGTTGATCGATGCGGCAGTTCGCGTCTGCCCGAAGGCGCGGAGCACCGCCACGGAGGAGGTCGCGAGGATCATGAGTGGGGCGCAGAGTCCGACGATCCGGATCGCGTCGGCGGCCTGATTCGCGACCGCGCCGGCGCTCGTGAAGAGACCACTGACCTGCAGGGGTAGGAGCAGGAGAATGAGGCCCGCCGAAGCAAAGATCGGTAGCCCGAGTTTCAGTCCACTGCCGACGATTCTCAGGACCTGATCGTTGTTGCCAGCGCCCAGTGAGCGTCCGACGAGGATCTGGATCCCGGCTCCGAAGACGAAGGCGACGATGAAGGTCACGAGCACCAGCGTGAGAGCAATCTGGCTGCCCGCCAGCGCCGCGGAGCCCAGAGTCGCGGCGATCGTGACAAAGACCAGCGTGCCTCCATAGTCGAGGACGGCATTAATTGTCTCGGGCAGGCTCACCCTGGCCATCGTCGCAAGCTGGGAGAGCCCGGACAGGCGGTCCGACTGCCACACCTTCAGGCTCAAGCGCGCGACGGGGTGGGTTACGAAGATGACCGCGAAGTAGGCGAACGCCACAACGTCCGCGATGGTGCTTGCGATGGCCGATCCCGGAGCGCCGAGCGCCGGAACCGGTCCGGCGCCGAAGACCAGGACGACCGTCAGGAAGACGTTCACGGTGTTTGCGATCACCGCTGAGAACATCCCCCACTGCGTCTGCTTCGAGGCGTCGAAGGTCATCCGTAGGACGAGCGCGGCCGCGAAGAACGTTAGTCCGAGGCTGCGTGCTCGCAGCCATTCGGAGGCGACGTCGTGCGCCTCGCCGGATGGGGCGACGATTCCCGTCAGAAGCGGCGCCGAGAACGCGAGCAGCATCGTGAGCGTCAGCGCCAGGACCGCTACGGCGGCACCGCCGAACTGCAACAGGCGGGCGACGCTCGCTCGATCGTCCCTGCCCAGCGCGCGCGCGACCATGATCTGGTAGCCCACGGCGCTCGCAGCGAGGAACTGTGAGCTGACGGTGAAGATGGCAGCTCCGGCAGCGACTGCGGCCAGGGCTACCTCGCCTGCGTGACCGACGATCGCGACATCGGCCAGGCCGAGAGCGACCTGCGCCAACGAGGCTACGACCATCGGCGCGATCAGTTTCGCGAACTCGACGCTGCGCGGCCTCGCGACGGCAGGGGGCGATGCGATGGCGGTGGGCGCTACGCTGCGATCGCGGCTGGTGCTACCTGCCGCGGATCCGGACATCAGAGACCAGCGTCGGCGCTCCTCCGTACGCACCTCCATGTGGACGGAGTTGCAACTCAGATCCAACAGCCTCCACCGAGTCCAGCAGTCGACGCAGGTCGCCGGAGATGACGACGTCCGTCACCGGGATCTCCTTCGATCCTGCACGCACGAGCGCGCCGGAAGCGATGATCGAGATGTGACCCGACAACGGATTGACGGTCGTCTGCGTCCCGCTCACCTCGTCAATCCAGAGCCCATCCACCATCCTCATGATGAGTTCGTCGGTGCTGACGGTGCCTGGAACCAAGTAGAGATTATGGGCCCGGACGAGTGGGACGGAGCGATAGCCGTTCCGGCGCCCGTTCCCGGTCGACGGAATGCCCCAGGCGGAGGCGGTCCTGGTGTTGTGGAGCATCCCGACGAGCGTCCCATGTTCGACGAGCAAGGTCTCGCGCGTTGGCGTGCCTTCATCGTCGATGGGCACGCTCCCTACCGCGCCCGGGAGTGTCCCATCGTCGCGAAGGCTGACGGCAGGCGATGCAACGGCCTCGCCCAGCCGTCCAGCGAAGATCCCTCGACCATCGACCACGATGTCGGCGCACAGGATTGGCTGGAGCGCCCGAATGAACTGCGCCAAGGCGGTGCTGGAGAAAACCACGGCAGTGGATCGCGGGCCGCTTCCGTACGGTCGCGCGCCGATCCGTGCCTCAACTCGCTCCACTGCCTCAGCCGCTGCCGCCGCGATGTCGAGCTCGTCGAGGGTCGGAGCGTTGGCGAACCCGGTTCCGGTCCGGGCGACGCCGCGATCCTGCACGATGGCGGTGGCGCTGCACCAGGTATCCGCCTTGGCATAGGAAGTCGCCATCCCGCGGGAGGATGCGACGGCCATCTCCACCGTGCGCTGACCGACGAGGGCACTGCGCCCAGCCGATGTGTCGCGGGCGGGAGCCCGGAGCATGGCTTGCAGCGCGTCGGCGGCGCTCAGCAATCCCGAAGGGTCCGGTGGTTGCGGACGCTCGCGCGGCTCGGACGGCTCACGGGGTTGCGGTGCCGGCAGTTGCTCGAATGGCTCCTCCTCAGCGATCGCCGCCTGCCGGGCAGCGCATTCGACGGCATCCCTGACGCCTTCCGGACGTAGGTCGCTCGTGTAGGTGAATCCCAGGCGGTGTCCGCGGACGCGGCGGATCCCGAGCCCGAGCGTGTCCCTCGAGTGCATCGCGACGTCGCGGGTAGTTCCGACTCGCGCTTCCGTGACCTGGACGTGAAGCAGGAACGCCTCGATGTCGTCGCTCCCAGCTCCCCTCATGACAACGCCGGCGAGACGTTGCCAGTCCAGCGCGGGACGCCGCGACCGCTGCCGGCGTGGCACTCGGTCCGCCCCGCCGTCCCGTTGGCCGATCCTGCTGCTAACGTCCGGAATTTCGAGCATTGGTTCCTACCTGCCGGAACCGGTCACGAGGATCCTCTCGATGAGCACGGTCGGGGAACCGATGGTGCACCGCACCCATTGCCCACTCTTCCCGCAGCGATTCGGTCGCGCTGCGAAGTCGTTCCCGACGGCGACGATCCGTTTCAGAAGGTCCGATGAGGATCCGACGATGCTGCTGGCACGGACGGCTTGCCCGATTTGGCCTCGATCGATCAGGTGCGCCTCGGAGATGCCGAAGGCGCAATTGCCGGTCGAAGGATTGACGCCGCCGCCGGTCAGAGCCGTGACGTACACGCCGTTGGCGACTCCGCCAACGAGGTCGTAAGGATCCGACGTGCCGTTGAGCAGGTGCGTGTTCGTCATCCGCGGGAGGGGCGCGTACCGGTAGTCCTGCCGCAGCCCGTGGCCGTTCAGGCCCATCCCGGCGCGAGCCGCTGACGCCCGATCGCACAGGTAACCCGCGATTCTCCCATGCTCGACCAGGGTCACGGCCTGCGCGGCGATCCCTTCTCCATCGAAGGCGTAGGAGGCGAACCCGCCCGGGACAAGTGGATCGTCACGGATCGTGATCTCCTCCGTGCCGACCTTCGCACCGAGACCTCGCGGCATCGCCGCGCCGCCATCAGGGTCCCCATCCGCAGGGACCGCGTCCGCTTCAAGCGCATGGCCGTATACCTCGTGGACCACCAGACCAGCAACCGCAGGTGCCAGGACGACGGGCATGAGTCGTGACTCCATGTCGACACCACCCAACATCTCGACAGCCCGGCGAGCCGCTTCAGCTGCAACCTCCTCGGGCGGCGCTTCCTCGAGGAGTTCGAAGCCGCCGGTGATTCCCCTCGCTTCATACCCGGACCACGAGCGGTCGTTCTCCTGGGCAACGACCTGCACGCCCAACCGCACCTGGAGCCGGTCATCGGTGGTCAGGCCGCCGTCGTGGGTCGCCACGACGTTGTGCTCACGCCGCTCGTGCCACACTGCCCGGACCTGTTTGACCTTGGGGGAGTGCGAGCGCGCGACGTCATCGGCGATTAGGAGTGCCTCGACTTTGCGATCGAGGCCGACAGTCGCTGGATCCACCCGAATGGCGCAGGATCCATGCCGGCGGCTGAGGACGGATCGACGATCGCTCGATCCACCCCGCCGGCGACAGATGCTTGCCGCTGTCGCGGCCGCGTCCAGCACCGAGCGGTCGTCGTGACTGTCCACGCATGCGTGACCCGTCGAGGCTCCGTCCCGGACCAGGACCGCAGCCCCGAGATTCGTGCCGCGGACCGAGCGCACGGCGCGACCATTAACCTCGATGTCGAGCAGGCCGATCTCCTGCGCGAAGACGTCGGCGCCGTCAGGTCGGCCTCGCATGGCGGTCCGAAGAGCCGCCAGCACCGTGCCTTCCTCGATCATTTCGTCTCCCGAGGTTGCCGACCGATGGCTTGATCATGAGGACCTACGCCCCGCTCACGGGATCGGCTGCGGTCGCGGAGCTGACAGCAGCGTTTGCGCCGCTCCGCCTCCCTCGGAAAGTCGCGTCGCCATGACATTCGCGTCGCCATGACATTCATCGCCTAATCTGGTCCGTCGGTTCAATGGCGCTGGGGAGTCGGTTCACGGTCACCGTACGGTCGGTTTCGCAACCGCGAGAACATGCCTCAGCCGCGGCGCATCGCGCACCGTTCGGCCGCGGCCGCCACGATCGTCGATGGCGCCCTCTTCCCGGGCCGCAGGTAACGGGTGAACGAGGCCAGGCCTTCGGCACCTCCGGCTCGGCTATAGAATCAGATCGAGCCCGACGAGGGGCGCTAGAGCTCATAACTATGGACGACCGTGCGTGGAACCATGGTCACAGTTAGTGGGCTCAAGGGCTGAGCGAGGCTAGACCGAGTCAGCACGTGAGATACAACAGGGGATCATAAGTCACTTCTTCGATCCGCTGTGCTTTCCCGAGT
>Ga0307312_10000363_pt1 | contig 20581 bp, 18 predicted proteins | sample ER_DNA_202_FD_194489 | JGI IMG/M metagenome (GOLD analysis project Ga0307312, IMG submission 194489) | Bulk soil microbial communities from the East River watershed near Crested Butte, Colorado, United States - ER_DNA_202 | ecosystem: Environmental > Terrestrial > Soil > Floodplain | place... | reverse complement strand
TCGAGGTCCGACGCTTGGGAACTGCCATGATATCCTCAAACAGGTTCGGCGGGCGCGGAACAGCCGCAAGGTCCCGCGTTCAGGTCGGCTCCGCAGTGGAGGCAGAGTCCGGCACAGTCTTCCCGGCAGAGCAACAGACGGGTGGGAACGGTCAGGGCCAGCTCTTCCCGCACCACATCCCGGACATCGATGTGAGAGGCGCGCGCGAGCAAGGGATAAAAGTCGGGATCATCCGCGGCCTCGGGATCAGAGCTGAAGATGGCGGCATCCACGTCGATGTCCACTTCGGTGCGGACATCGGTCAGGCATCGCCGGCACTCGCCCTGCATTTCACCGTGCACGCTGCCCCGCCACAGGTATTCACCATCGCCGGTAGCCTGTAACTGCCCTGCAACCGAGACGGGGCCAACCAGATGCAACTCCAAACCTTCAAACGCGGGATCGTCGGGCCGAAGCTCCCCCACCGTCTGCACCGGGCCCCGCTGAAGGTCCCGGATGTCAACTCGCAGCATAGCCGCTTAAACTAGCTGCGACAACGAGATAGATCAAGGCGAAGGCTTACGCTTTTCCCCAGAGTTGGGCCAACTCCCCTTCCGTAAAGAAGAACGCCACCTCTCGTTGCGCATTTTCAGGGCTGTCCGACGCATGGATGGCGTTTCGGCCCTTCGATTCCGCGAAGAGCTTCCGTACCGTACCCGGCGCGGCCTCCGCCGGGTCAGTCGCTCCGATCACGCTACGCATGTGGTTCACCGCGTCCTGCCGCTCGAGCGCCATCGGCAGACAGGGGCCGCTGGTCATGAACTCCACCAGGTCGGCGTAGAACGGACGACCCCGGTGGACCTCGTAAAACGCAGCGGCCTCTGCCCGGGTGAGGCGTACCAGCCGCGCGGCCCTGACGGTGAAGCCGGCCTTCTGCAGATGAGCCAGGATAGCGCCCGTCTTCCCGGTCTCGATGGCGTCGGGCTTGACGATGCCGAGCGTCAGCGTTGCTGCCACGCACCCTCCTTCATTCGTTCGAGAGCCTTACATCCGTTTGCGCAGAAGCTCGACCACGTCGGCAGGACGGCGCATGATGCTGATTCCGGCCGCTTTGAACGCCGCCAGCTTTTCTTCGGCCGTACCTGACGACCCGGAGATGATGGCCCCTGCGTGGCCCATCCGACGCCCTTTCGGAGCCGTTTGCCCTGCGATGAATCCCACTACCGGCTTGGTCACCTTTTCCTTCACGAACGCAGCAGCGTTCTGTTCGTCGGTACCGCCGATCTCGCCGATGACGACGATGGCATCGGTACCGGGGTCGTCCTGGAACGCCCGCAGGCAATCGATGAAGTCGGTGCCGATAATGGGATCGCCGCCGATACCGACGCAGGTGCTCTGGCCGATATCGCTCCGGGTGAGGTGATTCACCACCTCGTAAGTCAGGGTTCCGCTGCGAGAGACCAGCCCCACGCGTCCTGGGGCGCAGATGTTTCCGGGAATGATGCCGACCTTGCTCTGGCCGGGGGTGATCAATCCGGGACAGTTCGGCCCGATGAGCCGCGCCCCCCGAGATCGTACGAAAGGCATCACCCGGCTCATGTGCATCACCGGAATGCCCTCCGTGATGCAGACGATCAGCGGGACGCCGGCGTCGGCCGCCTCGAAGATCGCCCCGGCCGCGGCCATCGGGGGCACATAGATCACCGAGCAGTTGGCCTGGGTGGCGCGAACCGCATCGGCGACGGTGTTGAAGATGGGGACCCGGCTCTCGAACTGTTGTCCGCCCTTCCCCGGCGTCACCCCAGCCACCACGCCCGTCCCGTACTCCAGCATCTGGCGGGTATGGAAGGCGCCTTCGCGGCCGGTAATTCCCTGGACGACCAGGCGCGTGTTCCGGTCGATGAAGATGCTCACGCCGCCTCACGAGCCAGGCGAACCACCTGCTCCACTGCCTGGTCCATGTCGCTCAGCGCCCGCATGCCCACGGCCTCGAGGATCTTGATGGCCTCCGCCTCGTTGGTGCCGGTCAGGCGAATGACGATGGGCACCTTCACCTTGAACTGCCGAGTGGCGGCCACGATGCCGTTGGCGACGTCGTCGGTCCGGGTGATCCCCCCGAAGATGTTGAACAGGATCGCCTTCACGTTGGGGTCGCTGGTGATGATCTTGAGTGCGCTGACGACCTTCTCCGGATTCGAGCTTCCGCCGATATCGAGGAAGTTGGCCGGCTCGCCCCCGTAGTACTTCACCAGGTCCATCGTCGCCATGGCCAGGCCCGCCCCGTTCACAACACAGCCGACGTTGCCCTCGAGCTTGATGAACGAGAGGTTGGCGCGTCGAGCGGCAGCTTCGCTCGGCTCTTCCGCCGTGTCATCCCGCAGCAGGCCGAGATCCGGCCGCCAGAACAGCTCATTGTCATCGATCACGACCTTGGCGTCGAGCGCGAGCACCTGGCCGGCCGGCGTCGTCACCAGCGGGTTGATCTCGGCAAGCGAACAGCCGTTGCTGGTGAAGACGGTGTAGAGCTGCTCCATGATCCGGGCGGCCGCCTTGACCTGATTGAAGTCGCGGTACAGGGCAAAGGCCAAGGTCAGCGCCTGGTGGGGAAGCAGGCCATAGGTTGGATCGACCGGAAGGCGCAGGATCTTCTCCGGGGTCTTGGCGGCAACCTCTTCGATGTCGATTCCTCCGGCGGAGCTTACCATGAACACCGGTTTCTGCGACTCGCGATCCATGATCAGGCCGAGGTAGCTCTCGCTGGCGATATCCGCCGCGGGAACCACGAGCACCTTGTGCACTTCCAGTCCCTTGATGCTCATGCCGAGGATCTCCGCCGCATGATCGAGCGCTTCGCCAGGGTTTCGGGCGAGCTTCACCCCGCCGGCCTTTCCCCGCCCTCCCGCGTGCACTTGCGCCTTGATCACGACCGTGCCGCCCAGCCGGCGCGCTATCGATTCCGCCTCGGTCGGGGTGGAGGCAACATCGCCGTCCGGCATCGGGATGCCCGCTGTTTTGAGCAGCGCTCGGGCCTGGTACTCGTGCAGGTTCACGGCTTCCTCATGATGGTCGTTCCGGTCTCGCCGCGGAGCGCGGCCGGCCCTTCCGACAGTCGGGCGATGATTGCCCGCGTTCCACCGCGGCGGACGAACCCGGCAGCCGCCTCGACCTTCGGCTTCATCCCTCCGGCATCGAGTGAGCCGCCGGCCGCCATCGCCTCGGCTTGCTCGACGCTCATTTGCCTGATCGGTTTCGCCGTTGGCGTTCCCCAGCCCTCGAACACGGCTTCTACGTTGGTCAGGAACATCAGGACCTCGGCGTCAAGCTGGGTGCCGAGGATAGCCGAGACGCGATCCTTATCTACCACCGCGTCGAGCCCTTCGAGCCCGAGAATCGGGTCCTGGTATACGGGAGGACCGCCTCCTCCAGCCGCGATTACCAGCGTGTCATGCGCCAGGAGCCGCTGGATGATGGGGAACTCGATGATCCCGAGTGGGACCGGGCTGGCGGCCATCCGGCGCCAGTCTCCTGCGCCGTCCTTGCCGACGGCGCGGCCCGTCTCGCGCAACCGAGCCGCCTCGCCGGGCGAGATGGCATGCCCGATCGGTTTAGTCGGCTGGTTCAACGCCGGGTCATAGCGGTCCACCAGGGTCTGGGTAATCACGGTCACCACATCCCGCCGCACCTGGGCGGCGGCAAGCGCGTTCTGGAGCGACTGCTGGAGCATGTAGCCGATCCAACCGGCGGTCTCCGCCACCAGTACGCCGAGCGGCAACGGCTCCGCCATCTTGCGGGCCGCCTCGTTCCTCACCAGCTCATCGCCCACCTGCGGCCCATTGCCGTGTACGATCACGATTCGCCAGCCCTGCCGGGCCAGCTCGACGATCGGGGCGACGCTTTCGCGCGCGTGCCGGAACTGGTTGGTGACGGTTGCCGGCTCGCCCGAGCGGGCCAGAGCGTTACCGCCGAGCGCGAGGACGGCGGTCGGCAAAAAAGTCACCCAAGCTAGTCCCGGGCTTCAGGGCGAGCAAGCTCAGAATCTCCCGGTGTCGGCAGGCAATCCGAGAACTGTTCGCAGGCTTCCCCAGGCGCGGCCAAACTCCGGCCAATCGCCCGCTCGAAGCGCGGAATCAGCGTGCTGGAGCCAGTGGCGCGCCTCGTCCAACCGGCCGGCCTGGGCGGCACCCGGGGGGACCGGCACGGTTGCCCCGAGCAAGTTGCTCCACGCTGCCTTGAACGTCCGGCCGGCGCCCAATCGCGGTCGTACATCGCCCGGAGCCGCGACACTCACCCAGGCCAGCACCGCGCTGCCCGAGGGTCGCGGGGCAAAGTAGGACTGGTAAGCTATTGGGCCGCCATCTTCGACCTCGACTCGGAGCGGACCGCGCAACAGCTTCCCTCCATCCTCTCGGATCGAGTCGTTAAGCGCGCCATACGACGGAAAGTTGGACCAGAGGTTCTCCAGCACACCAGGCACCGGCAAGGTGGTGGTAGAGTCCAGTCGCACTAGGCTGAGGTGGGTCCGTCCCTCCACCCGCGATCCGATCAGCACCGCACTGAGCCTGCGCTGCCCCCGCGACTCGAAGGTCGAGACCATCAGGGGCCCCGAAGTGTCGCGTGCCCAGCCGACCTGCGGGAGCGGCGCCTCGGCGGTGCCCGGCGCCTGTCCGCTGACGCTCCCGGCCTGCCAGGGGCTCCGCTCCAGCTCCTTGGCCTGGATTCGAAACAGGTCGCCCGGGTATGTCGTGGCTCGAAGCACAGCTTCGGGGATCGACCCCGTGGGTTCCGCGACACCGTTGGCCAGCCGCGCCCATGTCTCCCCCAACGCATCTGCCTCCGGCTGCAGATACACCCTCGCTGCGCCAGTCTCCGCGTTGACGGTACCGAGAAATGCCGCTCCGACAGAGCCGACCTGCTGGTTCCTCCATAACGCCCGGCCGGTCAACGGAAACGTGCTCGAGGTGACGTAGCCGTCGAGGAGCCAGACCAGCTCGCCCTCGATCACCCGTGCCGTTGGTTCGCTCCAGTCGGCGAAAGGGGCGAGGTGTTGCAGCCGCTCTTGGGGCGAGAGTCGCCAGTCGATGCGGCTCCCAGTGGGTACGTCTCCAAGCAGCTCGCTGGCTTGTAGGGCCCATGCCAAGAGCAGCCGGCGGGGCCAGCTGTCCACCGGCACGCCGTGGCTTTCCCCCGGGCGGAGCCGGTAACTGGGGGCGTCAGGAGTTGCGGCGCCCGCCCGGAGCTCAAGCAGCGTGGCCGGCGTGGGACGAGGGAGCGTGTCTGTCAGACGATAGAAGAGAGGCTCTCCCGTCGGGCTCACTCGGTGATCCGCGATGGCCGACACCAGGACGCGGCCAGGCAAAACATTTCGTACCACCATCCAGACGGGACGGGGTTTCGCCTCAGGAGTAAGCACCGCAGGCGAGACGACGAGTACGCGACTGGAGTCGCTGGGGAGCGCCTGAGTCACCGCAGCCGAGTCCCAGAGGGACGGGAGCGCGGGCTGCGCCGGGGAACCAATCTGCTCTAACCGGTTGTCCCGCAGGCCGTCGAGCCCGTACGCCATGCGGTCAAGCCGCTCCATCGTCCGGGCGCTCACCACCGGATCCCTCGAGCCTCCGAGGATCGATGGCAACAGCCAGTGCCCCACTACCGACGCCCCCGCGAGGACGATCCACCCAGCTACCGCCAACGTGTGTCGTGGCCGGATTGCCCAGACCGCCGACAGACCGCCTGCGGCCAGTGCCACGCCGGCGAGCAGCGGTGAGACCAGCAGGCTCGCTCGCCAGGCAGACTGATTGAGCTGATCCCCGGGGCCGGCCACGAGCTGGTAAGGCTCCAGCAGATATCCCCAGGCCAGCGCCAGCGCTAGCACCGCGAGAAGCCAGCCGATGTGGGCCCGTGCGTGATCGTTGATTGCGGGGCGTCGCTCGATCCAGCGAATCGCGCCGACGAGCATGTAGAGCGCGGCGACACCAGTGAGCGCGAGCAGAACGAGGAGGACCATGAACCCGTGCGCGGCGTTCCAGATGGGGAGCTGGCCAACATATACGCCGAGGTCGCGGCCGAGGAGAGGATCGCTGACCCCATAGGACACTCCCTCCCAGGCCAGCGTCACTTCACGCCACCAGCCCGACGCACCCGCTCCGACCAGGATGCCGAGCAGGGCGCCGGTCCCGACGGCAATGGTGAGAAGGGCACGCGGCGTCAGGGCCTCACGAAATTCGAGGTTGGCGACGTTGCGACGCACCTGCACCGTTCCGACCGCCCGGTACACCAGGAGCATGTGCCCGATGAACCAGGCGGAAGCCACCAGGCAGCCGCACAGATCGAGGGTCAGACGGAGGAGATGCCAGTCGGAGAGGAAGCTTCCCGCCGCGGGGGAGAGCTCGGCGGCCCACCAGCGGTCGGCGAGGAGCGCGGCAGTCCAGCGGCCCACGAACAGCAGGATGACCAGCGCGGCAAGGGCCGCGGTGAGGCGTCGTCCGCGTCTCGACAACTAGACTAACCGCGTCACGCTTTTCTGACTTTCCAGCCAGCCCTCGACCTCCGACCGGTACGCATCCCGGGCTTCCGGATCGGTGGCCTCGAAGCGCATCACCAGCACCGGCTGGGTGTTGGATGCACGGAGCAGGCCCCACCCCTTGGGAAAGGTGACCCGGACACCGTCGATGGTGTTGACCGGGTACTGGGATGCGAAGTGAACGGCCGCGCGCTCCACCAGCTCGAACTTCTCCTCCTCGGGCCAGTCGACCCGGAGCTCGGGGGTGGTGAAGGTCCGCGGAAGATCGGCCAGGAGCGGCGCCAGGCCGAACGGTTGCCGACTCACGATCTCGAGCAGGCGGGCGGCCGCGAACAGGGCATCGTCGAAGCCGAAATAGTCTCCGCCGAAGAACATGTGCCCGCTCATCTCGCCCGCCAGCGGCGCGTTGAGCTCCTTCATCTTCGCCTTGATGAGCGAGTGACCGGTCTTCCACATCACCGGCTGCGCTCCCGCGGCGGTCAGGGCCTTGCGGAGCACCTCCGAGGACTTCACATCGAAAATCACCGCAGTGCCGGGGCCGAACCGGCGCACGGCATCGCGCCCGAAGATGACGAGCAGCTGATCGCCGTAGATGATCTCGCCGGTCTCGTCCACCGCCCCGATCCGATCGGCATCACCGTCGAAGGCGATTCCCAGCTCGGCGCCGGTGCGACGGACCTCCGCCTGCAGATCCCGCAGGTTTTCGGGGACGGTCGGATCCGGATGATGGTTGGGGAAGCTGCCGTCGGATTCACAAAACAGGGGCGTGACCTCGGCGCCCAGGCCCCGGAGCGTGGACACCGCGATGAGGCTTCCCACGCCGTTGCCACAGTCTACGACCACGCGCACGGGACGCTCGAGCTGGTGCCGGCTGATGATCCCCTCGCGATAGCGCTGGAGGACGGAGCCGTCGGACGTTTCTTTCCCCCGGCCCGATCGCCAGCGCTCCGCCGTGATGATCTCCCATAGCTCCAGGATCTCCTCGCCATGGAACGCTTCACCCCCAAGCACCATCTTGAAACCGTTGAACTCCGGAGGATTGTGCGAGCCGGTGACCTGCAGGCCTGCGTCAGTGCCGAGCGCAAAGACGGCGAAGTAGAGCGCCGGCGTGGGGAGGGTCCCGATATCGACGGCGGTGCCCCCCGCCTCGACGATCCCGGCACGCACGCCCTGGGACAATGCTGGACCGGACGGCCGATTGTCCTGTCCCACCGCGATCACCGGCGCACGACCCAGCCGGTCGGTGGCGACGCTGGCAAAGGCGCGTCCCAGAGCACGAGCGAAGTCAGGGGTGAGCTCCCGGTCCACCAGGCCCCGGACATCGTATTGGCGGAAGATCGACTTGGGGACGTTCATTGTCCCTCAACAGCGTGAACTGTGAACGGTAAAATTCACTGTTCACCGTTCACTGTTTACGTGTTCGGCCGCTACCGGCACCCCGGGCTCGGTCAGGGTTCCCGAGCTGCGCAGCGCGGCGTCGAGCGCCCCACGCGGCCAGACGCCGAATACTATGACTGCCACAACCGAGATGGCCACCGCCGCCGCCGCCGGCCGCCAGAGCCGAACCGCCCGGTGGGCCTCCTCATCCGGTGCGCTCTTCATGTACATCGCCATGATCACCGGGAGATAGTAACCCGCCGAGATCACGCTCGTCACTACGAGGACGACGGGGAGGATCACCTGTCCCTCGGCGATGACGGCCGAGATGATGTACCACTTGCCAATAAACCCGAAGGTGCCCGGGAAGCCGAGCAGCGAGAGCATGCAGATGCTGAGACCCAGGGCGACCCAGGGGCGGCTGGACGCGAGACCGGCGATGTCGTCGTAGCTCACGGTCTGTTCGCCGTTTCGACCCAGCGCCGCGAGGAATCCGAAGCTGGCGAGTGTAGTGAGCCCGTAGGCCGCCAGGTACAACAGCACAGCACCCGCACCCATCCGGGTCCCTGGCCACACCGCCACCAGCAAGTACCCCGCATGGGCGATGGAGCTGTAGGCCAGCATCCGCTTGAGCGATCGCTGGCTCAGTGCGACCAGGTTGCCCACCACCATGGATGCGATGGCCAGGCCGGCGATGACCGGTTGCCACAGGCCCTCCGCGGATGAGAACGCCTCCATCAATAGCCGCACCAGGGCTGCGAACGCAGCGGCCTTGACGCCGGTGGCCATGAACGCCGTCACCGGTGTCGGCGAGCCGTCATACACGTCGGGTGCCCACATGTGAAAGGGCACCGCTGCCACCTTGAAGCCGAAGCCGATGAGCAGGAGCCCCAGACCGAGTGCCGCCATGATCGAGAGCCGGCCACCGGCCAACTGCGCTCCGATGAGCGAGAGGTTCGTGGTTCCGGTGGCGCCATACACCAGCGCGATGCCGTAGAGCAGGAAACCGGACGCGAACGCTCCGATGAGGAAATACTTGAGCGCCGCCTCGGCGGAGGAGGCGTTGGCCCGGTTGTAGCCGGCGAGCACGTAAACCGCGATGGACATGACCTCGAGGCCGAGGAACAACACGATCAGGTCCTCGGCGGCGCAGAGAAACATCATCCCGGCGGTGGCAAGCAGGATCAACGGATAGTACTCGGGGGCAAGTAACCGCTCGCGCTCCATATAACCGAGCGAGAGGAGAATCGCGGCACCGGCCGACACGAGAATGATGCCGGCCGCAGCATAGCGGAAAGGATCGAGCGCTATCATCTGGGCCAGTCCCACCGGCGTCACCCGGTTGACCCACAGGGCGGCAAGCCCGGCCCCGCTCACGATCACGCCCGCGAAGCTGAGCCAACCTGCCAAGCGGCTGTCTTCAGCCGTCTCATGGCGCCAGCTCGCTACCAGCAGGACGATGAGCGCCCAGGACGACAGCAGGACCTCTGGAAGCAGGCCGATCGTGATATCCATGGGATTGGTCATGTCCAGCTGCAGCTGCATCAGCGCCTCTCCTCTGGTACAACCGCGGCGGCCCCCAGCTTGGCGGTGTTCGGGGCCCTATTCTGCTGAACGGTTTCGACGTAGCGCCGGGTCGCGGGCTCCATCCGGCGTAGCACCGGACCCGGAAAGAGTCCCAGCCACACAATGCCTACGACCAGCGGCAGCAGCACCGCCAGCTCTCTACCAGTCAGGTCGGTCAGGCTCTCATTCTCCGGCTTATCGAGCGGGTTGAAGATCATCCGCTGCAATGCCCAGAGCAGGTAGGCCGCGGCGAAGATCACACCAGTGGTCGCAAGGCCGGTCGCCCAGGGATATGCCGCGAAGCTCCCCAGCAGCACGAGGAACTCGCCCACGAAGCCATTGAGCCCGGGAAGGCCGATTGAGGACAAGGCCACGACCGTGAGGATCAGACTGAAGATGGGGACGACCCGCGCGATGCCACCGTACGCCTCGATGAGACGGGTGTGCCGCCGCTCGTAGATCATGCCGATCAGGAGGAAGAGCGCCCCGGTGGAGATGCCATGGCTGATCATCACCATGAGCGCACCCTGCACGCTGATCACCGTAAGGCCCCAGATCCCCAACATGACGAAACCGAGGTGGCTCACCGAGGAGTAGGCGACCAGTTTCTTGATGTCGGGTTGGACCATGGCGACCAGTGCGCCGTAGATGATGCCGATCACCGCCAATATCACCATCAGGTGGGTCACCGCCGGGGACATGGCGACCTGGGGAAAGAAGGGCACGGCAAAGCGGAGAAAGCCGTAGGTGCCGATCTTGAGCATCACAGCGGCCAGGAGAACGCTGCCCGCGGTGGGCGCCTCGACGTGGGCGTCGGGAAGCCAGGTGTGCAGCGGGAAGATGGGAACCTTGATGGCGAACGCGAGTGCGAAGGCCGCGAACAGCCAGGGCGCGGCTCCACCCAACGTACCGGCGTTCTGTAGCAGGTGGTCATAGGCAAACGAGAGCGTGCCGGTAGTGGCGGCGATCTTCCAGGCCATCACGACGATGGCCACCAGCATCAGGAGCGAGCCCGCCATCGTATAGATGAAGAACTTGATGGCCGCATACAGCCGGTTGGGCCCACCCCAGATCCCGATGATGAAGTACATCGGGATCAGCATGATCTCGAAGAACACATAGAACACGAACAGGTCGAGCGAAATGAACACCCCGATCAAACCGGTGAGGAGCGTGAGCATCAAGGCGTAGAATGCGCGCTCCTTCTTGGTGATGGAGCTCCAGCTCGCCAGCACGCTCAGCGGCATCATAACTGTGGTGAGCAGGACCATGAAGAACGAGATGCCGTCGATCCCCACCCGGTAACTGATCCCCCAGCGAGGAATCCAGGGCGCGCTCGACACCAGCTGCATACCGCCCTGGCCAGGATCGAACGCCCACCAGAGTCCGACTGAGAGAACAAGCTCCAGCATGGTCACGATGAGCGCCATCCGCTTGGCGCTACGCTCCTCACCCAGCAGGATCGGCACCACACCCGCGAGCGGAAGCAGGACCAGGGCGTGCAGAATCCACCGGTTAAAGGAGAGGGAAGCGAGAAGCTCGCTCATCGGATCATCACTGGACCACGGTGTGCAACACCCACAGGGCCCCTACCAGGAAGAGCACGATGTACACCCCGACTTGACCCGTCTGAAGCCTGCTGCCGAGCCAGCCCAGACCGCGGGACAGCTTGGCCGTTCCGTTCACCGCCGCGCCGTCCACCACCCCCTGGTCCACGCCGTGCCAGAGGATGACGCGGGAGAGCCAAACGACTGGCCAAACGATGACTCTGTCGTAGAGCTCGTCCACGTAGTACTTGCGGTACAGCACCCTGGCCAGCCCCGTGTCGGCGGGCGACTCCGCGGCCGGCAGAGTGGGGCGACGCAGGGTGGCCCACCAACCGGCGACAAGTCCGACGGCACCGATGGCCACCGCGGCCCCAATCAGGAAGAGCTCGGTGCGGCCGTGGGGCATCTCGAGGGCGAAATAGCGGGCGGCGGGCGCGGTCACCGGCTCGAGCCAGCGCTCGAGCGCACCCCCTCCACCCAGGAACGGCGGCAGGTTGAGAATCCCACCGATGGCACTGAGCACGCCCAGCACCACCAGCGGGCCGGTCATCACCAGCGGGGCGTCGTGGATATGGGCCCGTTCCTTCTCGCCGGTGCGATTCTCTCCCAGAAAGGTCATCGCCATCATACGCGCCATGTAGAAGGCGGTCAGGAGCGCAGCGATTACGCCCATGGCATAAAACAGGTGGTAGATCGGGATGCTCTCGCCCCGGGCGTAGGCCGCGGCCAGGATCTCGTCTTTCGAGAAAAAGCCGGAGAATGGCGGAATGCCCGCGATGGCGAGGGTAGCGATCAACATGAGCCAGAAGGTCACCGGCATGTACTGCTTGAGTCCTCCCATGTTGCGCATGTCCTGCGCATCGGCGTGGGAGTGGGTGGCGTGATACGCGTGATGCATGGCGTAGATCACGCTCCCGGCGCCGAGAAACAACAGCGCCTTGAAGAAGGCGTGGGTGGCCAGGTGAAACATCCCGGCGGTGTACGCCCCGGTTCCCACGGCGAGGAACATGTAGCCCAGCTGAGAAACCGTGGAGTAGGCCAGGACCTTCTTGATGTCGTACTGACGCAGGCCGATCGTGGCGGCAAAGAGCGCCGTGAGGGCGCCGATTCCCGCCACGACGGTGCTCGAGAGCGGCGCCATGGCGAACAGGATATTGGTCCGAGCCACCAGGTAGACGCCCGCGGTGACCATGGTGGCCGCATGGATCAACGCAGAGACCGGTGTCGGCCCGGCCATCGCGTCGGGCAGCCAGGTGTAGAGCGGGATCTGCGCCGACTTGCCGGTACACCCCAGGAAGAGGAAGAGGGTGATGGCGGTGACCATGCCGCCTCCGGCGGACAAAACCGCAGGCGCCCGCTCTACCATCCCGCTGAACGTCAACGTCCCGAGGGTGTGCCAGATCATGAACATGGCGATCAGGAAGCCGAAGTCCCCGATCCGGTTGACGATGAATGCCTTCTTCCCTGCGTCCGCGTTGACCTTGTCGTTGAACCAGAAGCCTATCAGCAGGTAGGAGCAGAGGCCCACCCCCTCCCAACCGATGAACATCACCGGGAAGCTCGATCCCAGGACCAGGACCAGCATGAACACCACGAAGAGATTGAGGTAGGCGAAGTACCGCGCGTACCCCGGATCGTCCTTCATGTAGCCAACGCTGAACAGGTGGATCAGGCTCCCGACCCCGGTCACGACGAGCAGCATCACCGCGGAGAGCTGGTCCACCTGGAACGCCATGTCGATCTGGAGTGTATCGACCGGCATCCAGCGCCACAGGTTGACGATGATCGGAGCGTGGGGCGGGTGGCGCCAGAGCTCCAGGAATACTCCGACGGCCACCAGAAAGGACGCGACCAGCACGCCGACGCCGACCGCGGAGACGGCATCTTTGGCCCCCGGGCGGCGGATCGCCAGCGCGCCATTGACCAGGAACCCCAGGAGCGGGAACGCCACAGTCAGCCAGACCCAATGGGAGAGTGTCATCAGCCCCGAAGTAAGTTGATGTTCCCCAGATCGACCGACTGCTTGTGCCGGAAGATGCCGATGATGATGGCCAGACCCACTGCAGCCTCGGCGGCGGCCACGGTCATCACGAAGAACACCATGACGTATCCGCCGGCGCCGTGGAGCTGGGCCAAAGCCACGAAACTCAGGTTGACTGCGTTGAGCATCAGCTCGATGCACATGAAGAGAACGATGGCGTTGCGCCGGAGCAGCACGCCGGCCACCCCGAGGCTGAACAGGATGGCTGAGAGTCCGAGCGCCGGGCCGAGCAGCATCAGACCTTCCGCTTGGCCAGAACGACCGCGCCGACCATGGCCACGAGCAGCAGGATCGAGGTGATCTCGAAGGGAATCAGGTAGACCTGGAATAGCGGGGCGGCTACGGCGCCAACGACGCCACTGGCCGCGGTAGCCTGCTGAGTAATCCTACCCGCCACGAAGACCGTGGCCGGGTCGGTGAAGGTCGGCCACTGCGGGAGCTCGGAGGCCAGTTGGCGGGGGCTGTAGGTGAAGAGCGCGATCAGCTCGACGGCCAGCAATCCGACAATCACGAGCGTGGCCGCCACGGTCGAGGGTCCCCGGATGTCGGACTGGGCGTGCCCCAGGTTGAGCAGCATGATCACGAAGAGGAACAGGACCATGACCGCCCCGGCGTAGACCAGGACCTGAATGGCGGCGATGAACTGCGCGTTCAGCAGCACGTAGATGGCGGCCAGCGAGAACATGGTGGAGACCAGCCAGAGGGCCGCCGCAATGGGGCTCCTCTGCAGGATACACAGCGTCGCGGAGATCACCGCCGCTGCCGCAAAGATGTAAAAGACCACTTCGGTCATCTACTCACCCTTGGGATCGGTGGGGTCCCACAGCGTCGATACGGCGTGCGTCTGCGACGAGAGTCGCTCCAGGTCGTACACGAACCGGTCGCGGCTGTACTCCGAGTTCTCGTAGTGCACCCCGACGTGGATGGCCTCCTCGGGACAGACCTCCTGGCAGTAGCCGCAGAAAACGCAACGGAACTCGTCGATCTCGTAGATCAGCGGGTAGCGGTTCCCCTGCTCGTCTTCACCGGGAACCAGCTTGATGCAGTTGGCGGGACAGACCTGGGGGCAGAGGCCGCAGGCGACGCACTTCGAGCGTCCCTGCTCGTCAGTCAGCATCCGGTGGGTACCCCGCCACCGGGGAGAGATGCTCCAGCGCCCCATCCCACTGTCGCTGTCGCTGCTCTTCTCCTCGGGGTACTGCATGGTCACCTTCTTCTCGAACATGTGCTTGAAGGTGAGCGCCATCCCCTTGAGCGTGGCCCGGACGTAGCTGACCTGCCGTTCCGGCCGCTCGAGAACCTTGACCCCGATTGCCATCAGCCCGTGACCGTGGCGCGCCGCGCGCGCGTGTTGATGGTGAGCCGCTGCCGAGCGGACCCCTTCAGGAACATCCCGCTATCGAGCACCCAGAAGACGAGACCCCCGATGACGAGGTTGAGGCCGAACAGGATCAGCGACTTGTAAATCGGATCGGTGATCCCGAACCTCTGCTCGACCAGGTACACCGCCACGCAGATCACCATGATGTAGGCCAGCGCCAGCGGCATCAGCACCTTCCACCCGAGCCCCATGAGCTGGTCGTAGCGGAACCGGGGGAGCGTCCACCGGATCCACATGACGAAGAAGATCCAGAACATCACCTTGAGGAAGAAGAACCCCGCTGTCGCGATCGTCTGGAGCACGCCCCCGGCCTCATCCCAATGGGTGAAGGGAATATCCCATCCACCGAAGAAGAGCGTAGCGACCATGGCGGAGACGGTCGCCACGTTGGAATACTCGGCGATGAAGAAGAAGGAGAACTTCATCGCGCTGTATTCGGTGTGATACCCGGCAATCAGCTCCGATTCGGCCTCAGGCATATCGAAGGGGAGGCGATTGGTCTCCGCAAAGCCCGAGATGAGGAAGATGAAGAAGGAGAGGAACAGGGGCAGAACATACCAGAGCCCGAGCTGTTGCTCCCGCACGATGGCCGAAAGGCTCACATTCCCCGAGAGCAACAGCACCGGGATCAGGCTCAGCCCCATCGCGACCTCATACGAGACCATCTGTGCGCTGGCCCGGAGCCCCCCGAGCAGCGCGTACTTGCTGTTCGATGCCCACCCCGCGAGCGCGATCCCGTAGACGCCCATCGAGCTGATCGCCAGGACAAAGAGAAATCCCACGGGCAAGTCGGCCACCACCATGGGCATGAGGCCGTGGTGCACGAAGCGGCCCAGTGGACCGAGGGTGAAGTCGAAGTCCACCGGGACCGGTGCAGCAAAGGGGATCACCGCGAACAGCAGCAGTGCCGGAACGAACGACATGGCCGGCGCCAGCAGGAAGAGCCACCGGTTGGCCAGCGCCGGAAAGGTCTCTTCCTTTAGAATGTTCTTGAGTCCATCCGCCGCCGGCTGAAGCAGTCCAGCCGGACCCACCCGGTTGGGGCCACGCCGGTTCTGCATCCAGGCGCTCACCTTTCGTTCCATCAGCGTGAGCAGCGCGACGCCCACCATGGTGACGGTGAACACCACCAGCATCTTGATGATGCTGAGCAGCAGAAACCCCTTCATCTCCGGGGTCACATGAACCCCTGATCTGCCCGCTGGCTCCCGGCCAGCGCATCGGCGGATTCTGCCAGCACTAGGCCGCTGTATCCCAGGTCGGTGTGGGTCAGGCCGGCGAAGGCGGGCCACCGCTCGCCCAGGAGCTCGAACGCCTCCGCCGCGGTGGCCGGGGCGGACGCACTGGGGCCCGGGCCCGCGATGACTTCACCAGCCACCCACCAGGCCGGACGCGACATACCCGGTTGCGACTTGGCCTGATTGTAGCGCTGGATCCGGCGATCCCGGTTGACGTAGGTGCCGTTCTCCTCGGCCATCGTGGTCAGCGGGAGGATGAGCTCCGCGCCCCGAAGCCCCTCATCAAAGATCGTCCCCATGACTACCGCGCTGCCGGGAGCCTTTGCGATCAGCTCCCGGTCGGACTGCGAGAGATCGGCGTCGAGCACGATCACCAGCCCGGCGGTCGCAAGCTCGCGGAGTGCCGACGGCCAATCCGCGCTGTAGCCCAGCAGTTGGGCGCCCACGAGATTGGCCGCGCGCTCCGGCCGGAGGGCGAGATTGGGAACCCCGGCCAGCGGTGCCTCCTCGCCGATCGGCACCTGCACGGCCGCGGTGACTTCGAGCCGGTCGAGCATGCGGCGAACCAACCCCAGCGATTCGGTCGAGGCTCGCCCGGAGGCCAGGATGAGGGCCGACCCTGAGGTGCCGCGCACCAACTGACCCAGCCGGTCGAGCGCCGTATCCCAGTCGGTGGCGACGTGCCGGCCGCTCTCCCGGACCAGGGGCGCCTCGATCCGATCGCCCCGGTTCATCCAGCGGTAGTTCATCCGGCCGTAGTCGCAGATGAAATAGCGGTTCACGTCCAGGTTGGGCCGCGGGCGGAGCCGGACGACCATGTCGTCGCGGGTGTCGATGGTGATGTTGCAGCCTTGAGTACAGCCGGGGCAGATGCTCGCCGTCTTGTCCAGGTCCCAGGCCCGCGCCTTGTGCAGGAAGTCCTTGGAGATGAGCGAGCCCACCGGACAGAGATCCACGACGTTCCCGGACCAGGCATGGTCGAGCCGCTGCTCGGGCGAGATGCCGATGAAGGCGCGGTCGCCGCGCTCGGACACATTGAGCAGCGGTTCCTCTGCCACCTCTTCCATGAACCGGACGCAACGGGTGCAGAGGATGCAGCGGTTGGGCACGTAGAGCACATCCGGACCGAAGTCTTCCACCGGACTGTAGCGCTTGGCGTAGTCGGCGTAGCGGGTTCCCGCGCGCCCTTCCTGGAAGACGTAGTCCTGGAGCTCGCACTCGCCGGCCTGATCGCAGATCGGACAGTCCAGCGGGTGATTGATGAGCAGCAGCTCGAGGACGCCTTCCCGCGCCTTCTTGGCCTTCTCGCTGTCTACGTGCACCACCTGCCCCTCGGCCACGGCGGTGACGCAGGCCGGCATGAGTTTGGGCGCCTTCTCCACCTCGACCAGGCACATCCGGCAGACCGCCGGCGAGGAGAGCGACGGGTGGTAGCAGTAGTGCGGCACCAGAATGCCAGCCTGCTTGGCCGCCTCGATGATGGTGGTGCCCTTGGGGACGCTGACCGGCATCCCGTCAATCGTGACGTTGACCAGTTCGTCAGTCATCAAATTCCTCTAACCGCGTAGTTCCATCAAAACCACGGAGAAGTCGAACGCAGGGACAGGAGCTGTGGTCGTTTTCGTGTGTTTCTTCCGTGTTTTCCGTGGTTGATTTTTGTTGTTAATCTCAGACTGCCGCCATTGCCGGCTCGCGCGCGCCCTGGATATACGCCTCGAACTCGTGGCGGAACTTCTGAATTCCGCTCACGATCGGCGCGGCGCAGGAATCGCTCAGCACGCAGATGGTCTTGCCGGTCATGTTGTCGGAGAGGTCGAGCAGGAGCTGGAAATGCTCCTGCTTCCCCTTCCCTGCCAGAATCCGCTCCAGGATCCGCACAGACCAGGCAGTGCCTTCTCGGCACTGGGTGCACTGGGCGCAGGACTCGTGGGCGTAGAACCGGGCCAACCGCCAGATCTGATACACCATGTCGGTGGTATCGTCCATCACGATCATCCCCGCCGAGCCGAGCATGGAACCCTTGGCCACCACGCCCTCATAATCAAGCAGGCAATCCTCCGCTTCTGCGGCGTTCATGATCGGTACCGACGAGCCGCCGGGAATCACCGCCTTGAGAGTCCGGCCCCGCCGCATTCCGCCGCACATGTCGTAGATGAGCTCCTTCATCGGGGTGCCCATCGTCACCTCATAATTCCCCGGCCGCTGGATGTGGCCGCAGACCGAGATCAGCTTGGTGCCGGTGCTCTTGGGATTACTGAGCGAGAGTCCCTTGTACCATTCGCCTCCGCGCATGACGATGTGCGGCACGGCCGCGAGGGTCTCGACATTGTTGATCGTGGTCGGCATCCCGAAAACACCGGCCTGTGCGGGATACGGCGGTTTGATCCGCGGATTGCCGCGCTTCCCCTCGATTGAGTTGAGCATCGCGGTCTCTTCGCCGCAAATGTAGGCACCGGCTCCGCGGTGGATGATCATCTCGATCCGCTTGCCGCTGCCGAACGCGTTCGAGCCGATCGCGCCTTTGGCGGTCGCTTCGTCGATCGCCTGCTGCATGATCTTGAGGGGATCGGTGAACTCACCGCGGATATAGATGTAGCACCGCTCCGCCCCGATAGCGTACGCCGCGATGGCGCAGCCCTCGATCAGCTGATGCGGGGTCCACCGCATGATCTCGCGATCCTTGAAGGTTCCGGGCTCGGACTCGTCCGCGTTGCAAACCAGATAGTGGGGACGCCCGTCCGCCTTCGGCATGAGCGACCACTTGAGACCGGTCGGGAACCCGGCGCCACCCCGGCCGCGGAGCCCGGAGGTCTTGATCTCCTCGACCACCGCCTCCGGGGTCATGCGGAGGACCTTGCGCAGGCCTTCGTACCCGCCGCGCTTCATCCAGCCGTCGAAGGAGCGCGCCTCGGCATCACCGAAATGCTTGGAGAGGACCGGGTTCTCCTTGGGATGAGTCGGATGTGGGAAGCCCATTACTTATACCTCTGGAGGATGCCGGGTACCTTGTCGGGCGTCACGCTCTCGATGAAGTCGTCGTCGATCAGGATCGGGGTGGCAAAGCCGCAGGCGCCGAGACACTCCACCTCGATCACCGTGAATCTGCCGTCCGGACTGGTGGCCCCGAGCTCACCGCAGCCGGTCTCCCTGACCAGCGCCTTCATCACGTCCTCTGCCCCGCAGATGTTGCAGGGCGAGGTGGTGCAGACCTGGATAAAGTGCCGCCCGACCGGATGCGTGTGGTACATCGTGTAGAAGGTGACCACGCCCTTGACGTACGCCGGCGTGAGCCCCAACACCTCGGCGACCTCGCCGATGGCGGGCTCGGAGATCCAACCGCGAGCCTCCTGGACCATCCAGAGCGCCGGCAGCAGGCAGGCAGGCTTGGTGGGGTACCGGGTGAAGAGCTCCTCCAGCGCGGCGCGGGCCGGCCCCACAAACACGGGCACGTACGGCCCGGTCTCGGTGCCGTGTCCCCCATGGGCGGAGCCGTGAACCGGCGCGGTCTGCTGCCCCGCTTCCCCGCTTCCCCGCTTCCCCGCATCCCGACTCATCGGTCGACTTCTCCCATGACGATATCCACGCTGGCGTTGATGGCGATCACGTCGGCCAGCAGCGCTCCTTCGCACATCGTGGGCAGACTAGCGAGGTTAATGAACGAAGGCGGCCGGATTCGCCACCGAACCGGCTTGCTGGTGCCGTCGGAGACCAGGTACGTGCCCAGCTCGCCCTTGGGATTCTCCACCCCCACATACGCCTCCCCCGCGGGCGGTTTCACGCCTTCCATCACCTGCTTGAAGTGGAAGATCATCGCTTCCATGTCGCTCATCGCCCGGGACTTGGGTGGCAGTACCACGCGCGGGTCGGAGACGTTGATGGGAGCACCCTTGAGACGGCCCAGCCGGGCGAGCGCCTGCTCCAAAATCCGGTTCGACTGGGCCATCTCCTCCAGGCGCACCCGGTAGCGATCGTAGATGTCGCCATATTCTCCGATCGGGACATCGAAGTCGTAGCTGTCGTAGTCCAGGTACGGCTGATCTTTTCGCACGTCGTAGTCCACGCCGCTGGCCCGGATCATCGGCCCGGACAAGGAGAGGTTGATGGCCTCTTCCGCGGTGAGTGCGCCCACGCCCTGGGTCCGTCCGATCCAGATGGCGTTGCGGGTGAACATGGTATCGATTTCCTGGAGCGTCTTGGGAAAGGTGTTGGTGAACTCGCGGAGACCCGCCTCCCAGCCGTCTGGGACGTCCGCCATGAGCCCGCCGACCCGAGTGACGCTGGTGGTGAGCCGCGCCCCGGTCCACGCCTCCTGCAGGTTGTAAATCCGCTCCCGCTCCTGGAACGACCACAGAAACGGGGTGTAGGCGCCCAGATCGATCCCGGTCGTGCCGAGCCAGACCAGGTGGGAGATGATCCGGCTCATCTCGCAGGCGATCACCCGGAGCACCTTACATCGCTCGGTCAACTCCAGTCCCATCAGCTGCTCGACCGCCAGGGCAAACGCGACGTTGTTCGCCATCGGCGACAGGTAGTCGGTACGATCGGTCAGCGGGATAATCTGGTTGTACTGCCGGTACTCGCCCAGCTTTTCGAACCCGGAGTGCAGGTAGCCGATGTGCGGAATGCAGCGCTTGACCGTCTCACCCTCGAGCTCGAGCACCAGCCGGAGCACCCCGTGCGTGGCCGGATGCTGCGGGCCAATGTTCACCAGCATGTGCTCGGCGCCGAGATCCTCGCGGTAGCCGCCGTTCTCCGGGGCCACGCCGAGCGGAACCCGGGTCGGGTATCCGGCGGCGTCCACCCCGGGGGTGGCAAGAGCCATCTCCACCGTGCGCAGGGTCATTTCAGGAACCCCCGCTCGCCTTTCGCCAACCGCTCCTGCATCTCCTTGGGCAGCTCACCATAGGCATCGGCAATGGACAGCTCTTCCAGGGA
>Ga0307312_10000362_pt1 | contig 20587 bp, 26 predicted proteins | sample ER_DNA_202_FD_194489 | JGI IMG/M metagenome (GOLD analysis project Ga0307312, IMG submission 194489) | Bulk soil microbial communities from the East River watershed near Crested Butte, Colorado, United States - ER_DNA_202 | ecosystem: Environmental > Terrestrial > Soil > Floodplain | place... | reverse complement strand
CCCAACGCGCCAAGAGCTGAACAAATACCGTCCACTACAAATCGGCAGAAGCGGGACTAGGCAAGGGAGCAACGTCACCGCTACGCGACTCGACTAACCGTCCGGACGATGCCACTTCTTAACCAGTTCAGCCAGCACAGGCCAGTAATCACAGCGACCGTGATCGCCATCAGTGCCCCAGCGACGGCGTAGATGCCGATCAACGACAGGAGCGGCGTACTCGCATTAACCGACGGCGAAGGCGCGAAGGTCCAGCAGATGCCTACCAGCCAGGCGAGGACGTTGACCCAGATCCAGCGCCCCGCGGTAGGAATGGCGCTCCGCAGCAGCAGGTACTGAGCAACGGGGATGGACAGCAGCAAGGCCGACCCGAGGACCACAGCGATGAGCCAGGTTGCGAGCGAGGACCAGGGAATGTGAGGAATCGAACTCGGGAGCAGCCCGATGGACCACGCCAGTGCGGCCGCCACGCTGGTCACCACCGGCCAGCGGCGCAGCACGTCTCGCGGCAGCTGCAGCCGCGTCAGGGCGACCGCCTGTCCGCTGCCTAGCAGTGCTCCTTCAACTGACCCGGCGGCGACGATGACAGCGAATTCCGGCACACGCGGCAGGCCCAAGGTCGCCGTTAGCGCACCGACGACGGCTGCGACCGCAAAGCCGGCTGCCTCGCCAACCACCGTCCAACCCACCCAGCGGCGATAGAAAGCGCTTGCCCCCGCCCGCAGGGTTCCGACCGCCTCGATTTCTGGGGGCGCGTTCCTGCCGGCAGCGCGGCTGTGTGCCGCTTCATCTCACCTCTCCCAATAATCCGTCGCCAAGCTGCACATGATCGGCTTCTGGCAGCATCGGTCGCCGATGGTGGAAGGGTCCAGAGCATAAAGTCATCTCCCGCAAGGACGATGCTCACCTGGGAGTATCTAGCGAGGAGGAGGGGACCTTGGGCTCTGGGCATGTTGTGAGCAGAGGCCGAGAGTAGGTCGCGTGCCACGGGATAGCCGGATGTCCTCTCTCGTCCGCGCCGATGTTCACAGCCGCGCCGGCGACGCTCCGATGGATTCGGCCACCAGGCTGGATGCCACCTCGCCCGAGGCGAACTTCAGGTGCCAACCGGCATCTGGCTGTGCAGAGTCGAACACGGCCTCGATCGCTTCGCGGTCGAGGGCTCCACGCCCTCAAGCTCCGTTGACATAGCCATGCCGCCCATCCCGAGCGCCATGCCGTACGCGGACACCACGTGTGTCACGTGTACAGCCCGCAAAGTCTGACCAGTCGCTCTCGCCTGTTCGGCCGCCCAGTGCAGAGCAGCGCGTGCCGACGGAGACAGATCCAGCCCGACGACGATCTCACTCATGTGCAATCCTCTCGGTGTCAGGGTTCACTGACTCACCGACCGTGGCCGATCACCCGCCGCCCGGAGAGATGGTCACACCGCAGCCGTACGAACATGTACCGATTACCGCCGACCCAAGGCTCAGGCATCTTCCCGTAAAGCATTCGAGCAAAGTCCTCATCGGTCGCCAGCTCCAGCCGACCAACGACGACCACGCTCCAACCCGACTGAAAGAACTCGTCGGTCTCGTCGACCTCGAACGCACAAATAGAGCTGAGCGCATGGTGGTAGACCTCGCCGTCCGGAACCGTGCGGAGGATGACGGAATCCTCGGCAACGATGTAGTTGAAAGGCAGAATGCGGGCGCCGTTGTCAACGACATAGGCGAGCCGACCCACGGCTTTCGCGGATCACCCGTCGCGAGCTGTACCGCCGCTTCTCGCGGATCGGCGAGGCCGTGGTCGACGTCGCCGAGCGCATCGTCTACGCCGTCGTCAAGCAGAGCTGAGCGGGCCCCATCCCGATCGGGGATACGCCGCTCCGCGGACGTTGGGAGCGTCGGCCGCGGTGCCCAGCGAGTCGACTCATAATCGACTAGTCGTGCATGCGGAAGGCATGAAAAGGAGCAAGGGGACAATTCGGCCACGTCCTAAAGATGGGTCATGTCACCTGGACGGTGACGTCCATTCCCATGTCTTTGTGATTGTCGACGGAGCAGTAGAACTCATAGGAGCCTTTCTGCAGGGTAACCGTGAGGTCGCCGGTGCTTCCGGGTCCGAGGGTGGGGGTGGCCTTGTCTTGTACGCCCGCGCCGTCGACGGTGAGGTTGTGGGCGAATTTGCCCTTGTTGGTCACCGTGAAGGTGTATGTCCCAGCGGGGAGGGTTTTGGACGGCAGTGCGATCGTGAATTCCGACTCGGTGACGGTCATTGCTGTTCCTGGTGCGGCCGCTGTAGTGCCAGCCGAAGCGGATGGGGCGGCGGTGGTTGCGGGATTGCCACTTCCGCTACTGCAACCGGCCAGGGCTACAGTGGCGGCGATAACAATCAGCCCGCGCATAGGCTTCATGTTGTTCCTTCCGAAACAGAGCGGTTATGCATTACAAAACGTCCCGGCCGGACAAAACGATTCACCGGTCCGCAGTGTCCACCCGTCCTAGACAACTTGGGAGGTGCGCAGTCCCATGATCAGCCCATCCGCGGCCGGAAGACCTGACTTCGATGACAGTGGGGAGCGCCACCTCGATGCGATTGGGCGCCAACAATGCCTTGATCTCATCGAGTCTCATCACCTGGGCCGTATCGCATGGCAAGCGGCCGATCTCCCCCAGATCCTGCCGATTACGTACGTCATGCACCAAGGGTCCGTCTACTTCCGTACGTTGCCCGATGGGTTGCTGGCGGAACTTGCCCAGCCGACCAGCGTCGCCCTTGAAGTGGACGAGCTTGATCAGCAAACCCGGAGCGGCTGGAGCATAGTCCTGCACGGACACAGCAGCGTCGTAAGCGAACCCGACAAGCTGGCCGATCTGTGGGCTTCGGATTCCCTGGTGCCGTGGGTATCAGGAAACCGAACACTCTTCATCCGCATCCGTCCCGACGCGGTTGCCGGCCGGATCGTACGACGGACGACCTGAAGCCGGATGGGCAGAGGATCCATCCAGCCCGGAGCCTTGTTGGGCTGATCGAGGTGCTACTCCGAGCAGCGGCGATGATCCTTGATCTGTGCATTCCGACTATCGTGATCTTCATTCTGGTGTCGATCTCGCTTGGTACTTCACCGGCACGATCTACGGACCCTAGTGATCATCCCAAGAGCCGGCCGGCCACTTGATATAGCCTTCGAACGCGGCGCGTACACCGGCGGCGAGTACCGGCATATCGACCATGTTGTTGTCGCCGAGCAGGGATACCGCGAACTGGCCGTCGTAGGAGAGTGCAGTCACGCTGAGCCGTACACCGGCGACGAGCGGGGCGAGCGGCACGGCCTCAAGCAGCCGCGCACCAGCACAGTAGAGCGCCGACGGTGGACCCGGGACGTTGGTGACATACAGATTGACATGACTGGCTGCGGCCCGCCGGGCCCAAGCCACACCCAACCGAGCCAGGCTGGCGGGCAGCATGACGATCCCGGCAATTCCCTGATCTGGACGGTCTTTGCTTTTGGCGGTGGCTTGCCTGATGATGCGGAGGCGTTCGTCGGCATCGGGCACACCGACCGGCAGTCGGGCGATCAACATGCCGCCCTCATTGTCCTCACGCGCCCCGACCGGGACCGAGGCGAGCAACTCGAGGCTGTCCTGGTTTTCGCCGCGCTGGTTGAGCAGGTCGCGGAGTCCGGCCGTTACGGCAGCGATAAGCAAGTCGTTGATGGTGCAACCGCGGGCATGCGCCGTCCGTCGAAGCTCGGCGACCTGGTACCTCACGACCGTCAGGTGCCGCCGGTCACCGATCGGACCGGTGAGTGAGGTTGCGGGCGCGCGCCGTCCCGGCGCATGGGAGAGAGCACGCAGCGCATGCGTCGATCGGATGAGCCGTGACGGGTGAAAATGGCGTACGGACTGCCACCGTCTCTGCAGGTTGTCTCGGACCAGGTCCAGGCCGGTAGGAGCCCGTCTCGGCCGCCAAACAACACGTTCTGGCTGCTCCCGAGGTGTCGGCTCGAGTAATGACGTGACGAGTGTGACGCCTCGAAGCCCGTCCGCGACGACATGATGGAGCACCAGCAATAGGCCGATTTGTCTGCTGGGAAGTCCGGGAACCACGTCGAGCCGCCAAAGCGGCCGCTTGCGGTCCAGTGGGATCACCGAGCGGCGGGCGCACCAGGCAAGGAAATCCTTCTCCTCGGTTAGCGGCTGGTCGGCCGGAGCCAGGATGACATGATCAGCGATGTTGAAGTGGGCGGCGTCGATCCAGGCCGGCGTACCCTGGCCGAGTCGTGTCGGCCGCAAGACACGCAGCAGCATCGGCGCTCTCGGCAGTCGGGCTTCGATGAATAGACGGATCCGCGCCAAATCGACCGTACCGTCTGGTCGCATCAACGGTGCTCCCTCGACAACACCGATGAGCGCGATGTTCATCGGCGCCGTTGCCGATTCCGCCCAGAGGGCGCACAGGTCTGGCACCGGCACCCGCCCGATGGAGGCGGTCTCCGTCGCCTCGCTCTCACCAGCCGTCAAAGCCCCATCTTCGAGGACGGCTTTCATCCTTTGAAGGTCTTGGTTAAACGTATGACGCATCCACCACCTCAACGCCGGAGTGAGCAGGCGCAAGATCCCGTGTGGGCGCAGTTCGGTACGCATGATCAGCCGGCATCCTCCGGTGATGTCGCTGATCTCGCCTGCAGTTTCAGCGTCAAGCGCCCGCGACCGGCTGATTGCCGCCCAGGAGCGGGGACGGTTGATCTTGGTGTGATTGATCAGCCCATCCCCCACTCCGCGACCGAACCTGACGCGGAACGTGGCACCCACGCCGATCGGCTCTGGAGTAAGCATCTCCGCATGCAGCATCTGAGGATTCCATCGCGGCTCATTTCGTACGTCCACGACGAAGTCGAACACCTTCTCTGCAGGTGCCGCGATGTTGAGCACGTTCTCGATCATGTGCGACCTAAGCGAAACTGAGCTGCAGTTACTCCGCATGAATCTGTCGCCATGTGAGAAACCAGGCAGTTGCGGAGGCCTCCGCTTCTCCAAGCGCTAAACGCCGATACCGAGCCGACCAAACCTGCACCCAGCATGAACCGCCAACGGCCGAGTCGAGAAGGCAAGATCATCTGTGGTACGAGGTGCCAGAGCGAGAACCCAACTAGCGGCCACAGCCGCCCCCGCAGCAGATCGTGAGGGAACTCCTGGAGAAAGACGCCGCGCCATAACAGCTCCTCCCCCGTGGCGTTGATCACCCCTGTTGTCGCCATCACCGCGGCAAGCATCCCGTCGATCTTGTTGCGATTCGGTAGCAGCTCGCTGCTCACCGCGCCAGCCGCGGGCAAGATCAACAACAACACCTCCACACCCGATGGTCGACGACCCTGTGTCAGCAGTCGCGCAGCTCGGCGAGGGCCGAGGACCACCATGGGGAAGCCGATGCACCCTGCCAGCCAGTAGATGATGAAGCCCGTGTTGTACGCCGCCTGTGGCGAAAGCCGGTGAGAAAGCCATCGGAAGACGAGGGCCATAGCAGCCGGCACGGCCGCGGGTGCCGCCAGAACGGCGCCGCGTTTGAGCGTGATCATCGGCACCCAGGCCTCACGCTGGCGCTCCTGTTCGGCGCAGTTGTTCTGCTCTACGCTTCACGCCCCGCAGCATGTCTCTCGACATGACGAAGTCGGCCGGCACTATTACTGCCCAGGTACTCAAGGTGAGCCACCACGGTTTCGTCGCCGCACGCCAGCGGAAGATGAAACGAGTGCGATCTCCAGAGTCGAGCGGCACCATGCTGAAGACCCACGTCCAATCAATCGACGCTTTGCCTGTGCGCCGCCAATCCAGTGGCAGATGGGAGGTGGAGTGCAAAACGAGAAGGCGGAGCGCCTCGAGCTCCTCGACAACGAAGCCGCACTCGGTTTCCGGTGCGCCGTCAGGGATGAAGTCACCCACGTGAAGATCTTGCAGGTGATCGATGATGTGAGCGACGCTTGGCCGGTTTGCCGGGAACAGCAGTTTGTCGACCCAACGGGCGGTGTACCAGCCGCCACGGTGCCAGCCCATCTGGACGAGCCAAGGCCAGACGTCTTCTGGTGGAGCATCAATAGTGATGCCATGAGTGATCACAAACCGTGGTTTGGGCACGATGCCATCGCCTGGCATCCGGGCATGCCGCTCGTGGAAGGTCGAGCCGTATGTTTGCCCTAGCCGATGCAAGGTCGCGTACCCGATCAGCAGCGCAGGCAACGCCCAGCGCATCACCTGGCTGCCGATCCTCGTGTGTCTCATGGCCGCCAGCCCGCGCGACGGGCCAATATCGCCACCACCGCCATGCCGATGGCCACAGCGCCGAAGATCAATTGCAGAATGCTGAAACCAAGAAACGGAATCTGGACCAGCAACTCGATCACCAACAATGCGCTTGCGAGCAACACCGCCGCCGGTGCCCAGGCGGAGCGCCGCCAGGCAAGCCATGCAGCCAACCCCGACGGGACAGCCACACTGAGAAACAGCCATCCGGCTGGAAGTGTCCAGCTCGAGAAACCCAAAGGCCCGAGCGCTGACACCGGCGGGGTCGCTACTCCGGCGAGGAGTTGAATGCTTCCCGCCAGCCCACCAAGGGCGACGAAGGTCTCAATCACAATAATGGCCCGGCGGAACGGGTAGCTGATGCTGATGACCGCGGCTCGGTCAGTCCCGCTACTCACGACAACCCACCTTCCTTCATGCGCTGTGACGTCCCGTCGAGTACGCCCCTGAGGCGTGCCCGGAATAAGCCAAGGATGCTGATCTTGCTGCGTCGAACGGTCGCAAGAGCCGAATCATGCCCAAGCCGGTGATCACTGCAACGGTTGCCGCCATGCACAGCCCGGCTATGCCATAGATGAAGATCAGGGCGCCAGTGGATGTTGACTGATCAACCCACGGGGACGGCAGCAGTGTCCACACAATCCCCGCCAACCAGGCAGCCATATTGATCGGAATCCACCGGACCGACGGTCGGACATGATCACGAAGCACGACATACTGAGCCAGCGGCAGAGAGCTGAGCAAGATCAAAGCGCCGATGGCAGCCGCGACGACCCTTCCGGCCGTCCACTTCAGACCGCCGAGGATGCTCGGCAACATCCCGAGTGACCATGCGACTGCTGCACCGATGCTTGTGGCTACCACCCACCGACGTCGTACCGGCAATACTCTCCATCGGTACAGGCAATCGGCTTGGGCAATGCCAAGCAGAGCACCTTCCACCGATCCCGCCAGCACCATGGCGAGAACGGTTGCGAATGGTCCCCACGAGGCAGCGGTTACCGCAACGCCTACCGCTGCCGGGACACTGAAGCCAACGGCTTCTCCGAGTAACACCACCAGCACCCACCGGCTCAGTCGCATGACAGTTTCCAAATCTCGTTGTGGGCCCGGGCCTGCGGCGTACGCAGGGATATGGGCAGCACCTCAGTCTCGCAGCCCTGCGGTCGGTTGCTCGAGTTGACCTGAGGAGACCGTGCGATTGTCGACGGGCACGATCACGGTCGGGCATTTCGCGTGACTCAAGCAGTAGCGGCTGACCGAACCCGAGACCAGCCGGGCAAGCCCAACATGCTCGTGAGTGCCAACAACCAGCAGCGCTGCTTCCGCCGACCGTGCGACCAGCGCGCGTCCGGCATCGTCCAGAACAAACTCCAGAGTCCAGCCCAGCCCCGGCCGCACTGAATCCCACACGGCAGATATAGCTTCCCGGTGGGCCACGTCGATATTGCTTTCCTCTACGGCCGACTCGGGCGTGCCCATGATGCCGACAGAGGCGAGGCTGGTTGGTATAGGCACAGCGTTGATCGCCAACAGCCTGCGTCCTGTCAAGCGGGCCTGCTGGGCCGCCCACTGTAAGGCAGCTCGGCTAGACGGCGACAAGTCGAGTCCCACGAGAATGCTGCTCATCTCACTCCTCCTTATCTTGATCCTGCCCTGTCACCGCAGAGAGGGTGATGGGGCAAAGTCCTTGAGTGACCGAGCCCAAAGTCCTTCGGCTCGGCTGCAAAGAGCGCCCCGGCTGCTCTTTATCGATTCGCCGATGCCCACGAACCACCCGGCGCGGGACCAAGGTCCCGATCATTGACGACCAATGATCATGATTTGACCCCACGCGCCAACCACCATGGGACCTTGGCGAAGCGACACCGATGTTCGTGTTCATAGCCATAGACGAGCGCGAGGAATGTGCCCGAAATGCACGCCGGCAGCTGATCATTGTCGGGGCGAATGGCTCAGCCGCGGCGGAGGCGGCCGCCCAGTGGGCCGTGCGAGGTGGTCACAATGTCGATCAGTGCGGCGTGAGCCAGTAGGCTCAAAGGTATCCATTAGGGATGGATTGCACCACTGATCTAGCGGTGCCCGCGCGGCTCGGCAAGAGGGCCAAGCAGCGGTGCGCTCGGGACTATCGACCCTGCCATTGCTGGTACTTCTTAATCACTCTGTGAGTAGAGCTACGGCGATCCTGCCCACGGCTGGCGCTGAAGTCTTAGAAACAAGCAAACATCAAAGGAGCCACGCCATGTCGACTGTTCAGGAAGAGACGAAGGCACTGTTCAGAAAGGCAGTGGAGCGGGCCAGCTGGGCACCGTCAGTCCACAACACCCAGCCGTGGCATTTTGTTGTTCGACCGGACGTTCTCGAGTTGTACGGGGACAGCGATCGACAGTTGGGAGCGCTGGACCGCACTGGCCGTCAAATGGTCATCAGCTGCGGCTGTGCACTGTTCAATGCTCGAGTTGGTCTTGCCGCCGAACGCGTCGTACAGGTGGAGCGGTTGCCGGACACCGCGGAACCGGATTTGCTTGCTCGATTCACCGTGGTTCATGAGCCCGCCCCCTGGACGCCGCTGGTCAGGTTAGATCCCATGATCGAGAGACGGCATACGAACCGCCGGGATTTCTTTGATGAGGATGTGCCTCCGGATGTCATCTACGAGCTGACCACTGCTGCGGAGCAGGAGGAGACATCGCTGGTACACATTGTGGAGCCCGAGCACAAGGTGATCGCAGCGCAGCTGAGTCGCGAGGCCGAGACTATCCAGAACACCGACCCGCGGTATCAAGCCGAGCTCCAGGCTTGGACGACTACTGACCTGAACCGGACAGACGGCGTTCCGGTCTCCGCCATTCCGCATGCCGATTCCCGTTTCGAGACTGGGGGTCTGATTCGCGACTTCGATGTTGCCGGAAAGGGATGGTTGCCGAGGCTGAGGCAGTCAAGCCTCAACCACTGCCTGATGGTGCTGGGGACGGCGAAATCTACCCGTTCGGCGTGGTTGCGAGCCGGCGAGGCGCTTCAGCGCATCTTGCTGGAAGCCACCCGCTTGGGTTTTGTGGTCAGCATTGCCAGCCAGGTTGCAGAAGTGCCGTCCACCCGGGATCGCCTTCGCAAGGAGCTTGGTCTTGAGTTTCATCCACTTCTCTTGATGCGGATCGGCCGAGCAGCTCCAACGCCCGCCTCCAAGCGACGGGATCTGACCATGATTATTTCGGAGACCGGGGACTGACCTGGCCGCCGTCCACGCCATCCCCGTCGAAAATCGGTTTTGATCACTGCTCTGTTGCGTCGCGGGCAGGGCCGGATCCTTCCAGTTGGGTCTTGAGCCCGGTCCAGACCGTTCGTTGCCGGCGGCCAAGGCGGGCGATCAGGGGCCAAGCAGCCGCAGTGGCCCCTTGGGCTAACCTCCCAGGACCCGCTCATCCCCGTCGCTCCATCAATCGGCTCGAAGGTCAACCCACCATTGACATCGACAGAGGGCATTACGGTCCGTGAGCCGAACCTCCTGGCCCTCTCGCACTCGGTGACCTCGATGAGCATCTCCACCGCTCGCCGGCCAGACCTTGCCGTCGCGCGGAATCGCGTGCCGACCCCGATCGGCCCTTCCGTGATCTTCTCCGACTGCATCATTCGAGGGTTTGTAGATCGGTTCGTTGCGCTGGTCGGCGACATAGTCGAAAACCTGCTCGACCAGCCTGTTGATCAGGATTTCACCGCTGACTCTCGCCATCTCAGCTCGCCTCTTTCCGCTAGGGCGACGCAATGATCGAATCGAGCTCGTTCTGCAACCTGCGGGTCAAGTCGTCAAGGTCTGGACCGTGATCGAGATCAACGATCAAAGCGATCGTGAGCACGCCTGCGTACGACAGGACGTCGAAGTAAACAGTCATGTTCCCGCCCTCGCCGACTCCGACCGGAATGGCAGCAGTGACCTCGTGCCCGCCAAGCAGGACCGGCTCGACGGGGCGCCGACTACACCGGCATCGACGTCGACACCTTGCTGGTTGCCGGTCCGCCTCGCGACACCGTCGCCGCTACATCGACCCGAAGCCCAACTGCTCGTTGTCGGCAGTCCCTACCGCGGTCGGGAGCGGACACGCTGGATCCGTTCAGTCGCGCGCGCCGTACTTGACCGAGCCACCTGCCCTGTCGCCGTCATACCGCAACAACATCCCGGCCTACCGACGGCGGACTAGGGCTTCCTGCCCTTCTCGCACGCCCGGTCAGCCGGCGGTAAGGATCGCCAATGCGGCGAGGCAGCTAGCAATCAGCCCAATGATCACCACATAGAGGGCGGCAGATCTCCGATGGACGCTGTAGCGTCCCATCACCCGCGGGTCGCGCGCCAGGAGATACATGAACACGAGGAGCGGCAGCAGCAAGATCGCGTTCAGCACCTGGGTCAGAACAAGCACGCCGATTAGCGGCACGCCGGGCAGCAGAACAATCACCAGGGCCAGCCCGGCCACGCTCAGATAGCTGCCGTAGAAGAACGGAGCACCGCGAAAGCCGTCGTCTAGTGCACCCTCCTGCTCCGTGAATTCGGAAAGGGAGTATGCGGTAGACAGCGGCAGCACAGCGCTGGCAAGAATCGCGGCCCCGATGATGCCGATCGCAAAGAGCGAGCGCGCGAACGATCCCGCCAGGGGCGCGAGGGCCTCAGCAGCATCGGCAGCGGAATCTACGTGCACGCCGCGTACGTGCAGTGTCGCGGCACAGGTGACCACCACGAAGAAGCCGATCACTCCGGTCAGCACGGATCCGATGAGCACGTCGAGACGCTCATACCGCAAGTCGTCCACGGTGAGTTTCTTGTCAACGGCGTACGACTGAATGAAGCTGAGGCCCCAGGGGGCGAGTGTGGTGCCGACGGTGGCCGTGACGATCAAGATCGCCTCGGGGGTCAGCGGCATGCGTGGCACGAGGAGGCCCATCGCGGCCTCTCCCCAATCCGGTTGGGCCACGAAACCTGCGGCGATGTAGGCCACGAGCACCGCCGCCAGGGCCATCAGAAGGTGCTCGATGCGATGGAAGCGGCCGCCCAAAACCAGCACCGACACGCCGACCGTGACAACTGGCACCGCCAGGTAACGGGAAATGCCGAAGAGTTCGAACCCAGCGGCTACACCTGCTAGCTCCGCGCAGGTCGTGCCGAGGTTAGCCAGCACGAGCAAGACCAGGGCTGCACCGCCCCAACGCGGTCCGTACCGGTCGCGGATCAGACCCATCAGACCCTGCCCGGTCACCACACCCATCCGCGCTCCGAGGCTGTGAAACGCGATCAGCGCGACGGTCGATATCAGCAATACCCAGAGCAACTCATAGCCGTACTCCGTGCCGAGGACCGAGTAGACCGTGATCCCGGGTGGATCGTCGTCGGACAAACCAGCCAGAAGACCAGGGCCTACAACCGACAGCAGCGCGATCAGTCGAGTCCGTCGAAAACGCACGCGGCCGCTCGCGGTAAGCGGCGGATTCGCTGTCATGAACGTTCACCGTCGTCGGCCGCCGGCGGAGCTTTGGGTGGTCGCCGGACACGCCATCCGGACGTCCTCAGGTACCGTCGGGAAGGGGTTGGAGTCGCATGCAGCTCTGTCAAGAGTCGGGCCAACGTGGGTGAAGCTGCGTCGACGAGCCGCTGCAGCTCTTGTTGCGTCAAGAGGTGAAGTAGCCGTCGCCGGATTTCCGGATGGCTCGCGTGCAGGGCCGCGGCAGAGTGTGCTGGGTGGGTGCTCCGGACGACGTCCACGGCCCTGTCCGCGCTCAGCCGGGGTAGCAGCTCCGCGAGCTCCGATGCGTCGAGCCGGTGCAGCGCGGTGTCGGCGGTTGCGAGCTGGACGAGGTGACCCCGACGGGACGTGAGATGCAGTGCAGCCCAGTCGACTGCGACGGGGCGGAACCGGTCTCCCAGCCGGCGAAATCCGATCCGCCGCAGCAGCGAACCCGCACCTACGTCAACCGCGGCCACCTCAAGTTCTCCATAGGATCCTGACATCAAGAACACATCGGAGACTCGGGAGAGGCGGCGACCGACAAGGTCAACGACCTGGGTGTCGAGGACGTCCCAGGCGAGCAGCAGTTCCCGATCCTCCAAGTTCGGATCTGGCGCCGTGGCGTACGCCGAGAGCCCCATTCGGTCGACCGGAAGACTCAGCTCCTCGTCGCTATAGGTCTGCACCAGCCGCCAAGGCAGCAGGTAACGGATGCGACGACCGCGGCCGACACCAAGCCGATGCACGTTGGGATGCGGAATGTCGTACAGAACCGTCATATCGACGACCCGACCGACCCGAACGCCGTCGGAGCTACGTACCGGCCGCCCGAGGAGACGGCTCAGAAACATCGGCGGATCGGTGACCACGGTCAATACTCACCCTGACGTCACCGGAGGTGGCAGGCGACCCAGTGCTAGCGGTTTGGTGGGGACCCAGCGACTCTGGTCCGGTGCGCACGGCCGAGTTAGCTGCTGGCGGCTGAGGAAGATGCCTGCGCGCATAGCCGTGGAGCGGCCAGCGGAGCCCTTCCGCGTTCCTGCTGGCTGGGCGCAGCCGGGATCTGGTCGTCGCCTGACAGACCTCCAGCTTCGTCGACCTAGGCCGCTTAGCCGCAGGACCTAGGTCCCTAGGGATAGAAGGGGTGTCGAAGGAGAGTGGAGCCAGGACGCATAGCGTCTCCAAAGGAGCATCGCGATGATGTACTACGGCCCTGGCATAAGTGGTCGGGGTATGACCTTCATGATCATCGGGAATCTCGTTCTATCGGGATTGTTGATCTTCGGCGCCGTTCTTGTGGCTCCGTACGTCTGGCCGGGTCAGAGAACTTCCTCCTCACTGGCTGAGCTTTCGCCACAGCAGATCGTGGCGCAACGGTTCGCCCGCGGCGAGATCAACGAGCAGGAGTATCAGCATCTCTTGCAGGGCTTGTCCGGCGGTTCGGCCGAAATTTCCAACTAGCTCGGCTCCAGCCCAATCTGTGACCTCTGACCCTGGTGTCGGGCAACGAGCAGTCGGTAGAAGTGGCACGGAACCCACTGTGAGGAGCAGCCGAACATGTCTATCGCTACTTCTGCCATCGAAAGACTGCAGGATGTCGCTGGACGAACCGGCGCTGTCACACGCGCTGACGAGCTTGCCACGGCCGCCGAGCTGCATGTCCCGTTGGCAGCGGTGCACGGAGCTGCGACCTTCTACGACGATCTGGCGAAGACCCGGAGGGGTAGCCGACACGTCCGTGTCTGCGAGGGCACAGCATGTTTCGTAGCCGATGGCGGCCAGCACGTTGCTGATGTTGAGCGGGCACTCGGCGTCTCCGTTGGTGCCTGCCGCGAGGACGGGTTGGCATCGCTACAGGCGGTGCGCTGCATTGGCTACTGCTATGCGGCGCCCGCGCTGCTGGACGGGACGGTGCCGCACGCCGGCCCACCACTGGCCGAGAAGCTGGGCCGCGCGAAACCTGACGCACCTCCCATCCCCGTTGTAGCGACAAGCGAGCCTGTGGTGCTCGCTGGCATTGTCGCCGGTGAAGATCCTTGGCAGCACTGGCCGGAGGTCCTCGCGTCGTGGTCTCCGCAAAGACTTATCGACGAGCTGGCGGCCTCGGGACTGCGGGGTCGGGGAGGTGCCGAGTTTCCAGTCGCTGCAAAGTGGTCGGCCGCAGCGGGTGGCCCCGCGCCGCGATATGTGGTCGGCAATGGGGACGAGGGCGACCCCGGCTCGTTCTGCGACCGCGTGCTTATGGAACAGGATCCGCACCGAGTGCTCGCCGGGCTGGCATACGCCGCACACGCGGTTGGCGCGGAACGCGGATACGTATACGTGCGATCCGAATACCCAGCGGCCCTGGAGAGACTGAATGCAGCCGCGGCAGAAGCCACCGCGGCCGGTCACCTGGGGCGCAACCTGCACGGCACCGCAACGTGCTTCGAGGTGGAGGTCGTGGAGGGTGCCGGTTCGTACGTCGCGGGCGAGGAAACCGCCCTGATCCATGCGCTGGAGGGACGGCGGGGTGCAGTACGCCCGAGACCGCCCTATCCGACTTCGTCCGGGCTATTCAGGGCACCGACGGCGGTCAACAATGTCGAAACACTCGCCGCCGTCCTGGATCGTCGCCCGTGGCGGTGAAGCCTTCGCCAGTTTCGGCAGAGCTCCCGAGACCGGCACGAAACTGGCCTGCCTCAACGAGGCATTTGCCGCTCCGGGCGTCTACGAGGTTGAGCTGGGCATGCCCATCCGACAGATCATCGACGAACTCGGCGGCGAGCTGCGCGACGACCGGCGACTCCGTTCTGTCCAGGTGGGCGGGCCGCTCGGCGGCTTTCTGGCCCCCCGGGCTCCAATGTTGCGGTCTTCCACGGGCTCGCACACCTGCTTGTGGCTGGTGGCCATGTAGACGAGACGTTTCTCGCCGAACGCGTCACCGGCCTCCCGGAGCTGCGTCGCGCGCTCGATGACTACGACCCCGACCGGGTGTCCCGTATTGCCGGCGTGCCTGCCGAAATGCTGGGCCAGAACAACGTCCAAGGCGCGTCGGATATGGGAGCTTTGCCCGATCTGCTTCCTGCTATCAGCGGGTCGCCGACGCAGACGTGCACCACCGGGTAGCTGCAGTGTGGGGCGTCGAGCCGCCGACGTACCCGGGCCTCCGGATTCCGGAGATGTTCGATGCCGCGATCGACGGCCGGCTGCGTGCGCTCTACGTGATGGGTGAGGACATTGCGCAGACCGACCCGGACAGCACCCATGTACGCGCCGCGTTGGCTGCGTGCGACCTAGTCGTGGTGCAGGAGATCTTCCTGAGCCAGACAGCCCAGCTGGCTGATGTGGTACTGCCGGCCGCCTCCTTCCTGGAAAAGGACGGCACGTTCGTCAATTTTGATCGCCGCTTCCAGCGGGTACGGCCCGCGTTGCGGCCGCCCGGTCAGGCGCATACGGACTTCGACATTGTGAACGCCGTCGCCGGCGCCCTCGGCGCTGACCTCGGCTGCCCGAACCCGGCCGCAGCACTTGCCGAGTGCGCGGCTGTCGCTCCACTGTTTGCGGGAGTGAGCCACGAGCGGCTCGATGACGAAGGTGCACTGCACTGGCCGTGCCGCTCTCGCGACGATCCCGGCGAGCCGACGCTCCATCTCGACCGGTTCGAGACTCCAGACGGTCGGGCGGCGCTGGGTGCACGGCCGTACCTGCCGCCTGGCGAGCAGCCGGACTCGGAGTACCCCATGATCTTGGTGACCGGCCGCCGGTTGGAGCACTACAACGCCGGCACCATGACGCGACGTACGGCCAATCTTGTGTTGCTGCCCACCGAACGCCTGGATCTGCATCCTGCCGACGCCGCCCGGTTGGACGTACGCGATGGCACGGAGGTCGTCGTGAGCAGCCGACGCGGTCGTATCCAAGTGGGCGTGCACCTGACCGACGACGTGCTTCCCGGCCAGGTGTTCCTGGCGTTCCACTTCCCAGATGCCGCGGTCAACGAGCTCACCTCGGGGTGGACCGACGATGTAACAAGCTGTCCGGAGTACAAAGTGACCGCGGTCAGCGTTCAGCCCGCCTGAACCGCCGCTGGCCGGACGCGCACAGGTGAGACGATGCTGACTGACCTCGCTGCCCGACTGGCAGCACAGGCACACCTAACGGTCATATGTCTGGATTTCGATGGCACCCTTGCGCCGATTGTCGATGATCCGAACGAGGCAAGACCGCTGCCCGGAACGGCTGAGCTGCTCGGTCACCTAGCCGCCCGGTGTGCAGCGGTCGCCCTGCTCTCGGGCCGCCCGGCTGATTACTTGGCCAAGCATGCGGCAGCCCCGGGAGTGCGCTACCTCGGGCTGTACGGGTTGCAAGAGATCCGCAACGGACATGCATGGGTAGATCCGCGGATAGAGGCGGCGCGCCCGGCCGTGATGGCAGCTCAGCAGGATCTCCGCGATTGCCCCGCAGTCCGTGACAGTGGCGCCTACCTTGAGGACAAGCAATATGGCGTTGCCATTCATACGCGGCGGGTCGCCGACGCCGCCTCTTGGACGGCGCCCATCGATGAAGCAGCTCGGCAGGTCGCCGACCGTCACGGGCTGGACGTCGTACTCGGCAAGCTGGTCTGGGAACTGCGCCCAGCCGTGTGCAGCAACAAGGGTGATGCTGTTCGGCGGATCATCAGCGATTCCAACGCCAGCAGCGTGGTCGTGGCCGGGGACGATCTCGGTGACCTTCCCGCACTTGCTGCTGCGTTTGAGCTGCAGGCTCACGGGGGCGACGTGTTACGCGTCGCAGTGGACTCTGCCGAGGCTCCACCAGCCCTCATCGACCAGGCAGATGTCGTCGTTGTCGGGCCGCCTGGACTGCTGGAGTTCATTCGGCGATTACTCGTCTGAATGATGTACGCGAGTCTTCAACGAGTTAGCCGCTCAGCCACCTTCATTCTGCGAGCGGCGCTCCCACCGAGCGTCCGGTGATCGAATCGGGAGTGATCGCGATGAACAGATTGCGGGTTCCGCTCGCCCAGGGGACAGGACCTTCTTTCCACAACGTCGACAGCGTATATTGCTGCGTCACCCTCTCCGCCGAGCCCAGCACCAGCACGCTCCAGCCCGATTTTCGTTCCTCATCGATGTCGTCGATCTCGAAGGCGACACGTGTATGGCGTTCGAGCGAGGACAACACGCCGTAGGGCGAGGTACGGAAGACGACAGTCTGGCCGTAGTAGGCGTAGGTGACGGGCAAGATCTGCGGTCCAGTTGGTGCAGACAGGCCCACCCGGCCGACAGAGTGCTCTGCCAGCAGCTTCTCGCACTCTGAACGCGACAGCTCGGCAAAATTGCTTGTGAGTCGCCTCTTTTCAGTCACTTCAGACATCTTTCTCCTCTGCCGGCCGATTGGGAACCGCTACTCTCGCCCACTCACCAAGTCGCGCTCACCGGCGTGATCGTAGAAAGGCGAGTTTGTGCAGGACCAAAGTCAGCTCAACTCGGGCCGATGTCCCGTATTCGTTCTGCGGCCATGACGGCAACGTTGGAGCGAGCGGACGAGCAAGGTTTTGCAGGAGCACACGAACGTCGACGTCGGCCGCTAGGAGCACCAGCATGCACGGTTTCGACGACATCCCAGGACGGGCGTTCGGTCCTTTGACCCAGTCCGAGTGCCTCCGCCTTCTCGAAACCCATTCGCTCGGCCGCCTGGCGTGGCAGTCGGCCGACAGCCAGCAAGTCCGTCCCATCAATTACGTCTTTCGCTCGGGTGCCGTGTACTTCCGCACCTCGCCCCAAGGAATCCTCTCCGAGTTGGTGCGGCCTGCCGATGTCGCGCTCGAGGTGGACGACCTCGACCATCACAAGGGGACGGGATGGAGCGTGATCGTCTACGGTCGAGCAAAAGCGGTTGCCGCACTGGAGGTGCTTGAGCAGTGGGAGACCGACGATCTCGTGCCGTGGGCGCCGGGTGTCCGAAACTTGTTCATCCAGATCACGCCGAGCCGGATCACCGGCTGCCTACTCCAAGGCGCGCAGTAGCAAGGCTCACAGACCTCCTACTCGCTGGCGGGCACGCTCGTCGCGGGACACTGGCCGCAGCACAGTCCCAACTAGCCTGGGGGTGACATGTCCGGTGATCAGCGACCCAAGCCGGCCCCCCGTGATGCGACGGTCGGAGACGGGCCCCACCTGTCGATTGAGCGGCTGATGGCTCAGCTCGTCGACCAAGCCGGCCAGATTTTGTCTGCCCAGCATCGCTTGCAACGGCTGTTGGACGCCAACCGGACAATCGTCAGTGAGCTGTCGTTGCCTGCCGTACTCCGCCAGATCGTGGAGTCGGCATGCGAGACCGCTGGGGCCAGATACGCCGCACTCGGGGTCATCGGCTCCGATGGTCTACTCGAGGAGTTCATCCACGTCGGTATGGACGACAGCACCGTCGCTGCTATCGGAGATTTGCCGAAGGGCCAGGGCCTTCTCGGAGCGCTGATCGAGCATCCGGAGCCGATTCGATTGCCGCGTATCACCGACGATTCACGATCCGCAGGATTTCCGCCCGGCCACCCTCCAATGACGACGTTCCTCGGCGTCCCCATCCGCAACCGGGACCAAGTTTTCGGCAATCTGTATCTCACCAACCGGCTAGACGGCAATGAATTCACCGCAGAGGATGAGGAGCTGATTTGGGCACTTGCCGCGACTGCGAGCATCGCCATTGAGAACGCCCGACTCTATGAGGAGTCACGTCAGCGACAGGAATGGCTCCGCGCGTCCGGTGAGATCAGCCGCAATCTGCTTTTGTCAGAGGACACCGACATCGATACGCTCCGACGAATCGCCGTGAGCGTCAAGCGGCTCGCTGCGGCCGATGTCGTCAGCGTGGTGCTTCCTCTCCTGAGCGGGGAGGGCGAGCTCGAGGTTGTGATGGCGGTCGGTATCGGCCAAGAGGATCTGAGCGGCCTACGGTACCCACCGGCCGATACCATCGCGTGGCACGCCATGCAGGAGGGCCGCGGCCTGATCGTGCAAGATGTCGACCGGCAGTCTGGGGTGTTTTTGCACTTGAGGCAGGCCGTGCCCGTAACGCAGGTGATGGCCGTTCCCCTCATAGGAGAGAGCGGCGCCCGGGGCGCCCTCATCGCCGGACGGATCGGCCGCCACACCACCTTCACTGCGGCCGACCTGGACATGGCAGAGACCTTTGCCGGTCAAGCCACGATCGCACTCGAGCTGGCCGATGCCCGGGCCGCACAACAACAGCTGGCGGCGCTCGAAGACCGCGACCGGATCGCCCGCGACTTGCATGATCACGTCATCCAGCGACTCTTTGCGGTCGGCCTCAGTCTGCAGGGTATGGCTGCAAAGGCAAACGAATCCGCGATCCGCGCCCGGTTGGCGCAGGCCGTCGAGGAGCTGGACGAGACCATCAGCCAGATCCGCACCACGATCTTCGACCTCCAGGACACGATTCCCGATAACCGGCTGCGCAGCCGCGTCAAGGCGGTCGTCGAAGAGCTCGAACCGATTCTTGGGGTTCAGCTTGAGCTCACGTGGTCTGGACCGCTCGACACACTCGTGGACTCGAGCGTTATCACCGACGTCGAGGCTGTCGTTCGGGAAGCCATGACTAACGTGGCTCGTCACGCTGAGGCATCGACACTGCGCGTGACGATCGGGGCTGACACGGACCGGCTGACCGTCGATATCAGCGATGATGGGGTCGGGCTCCGCGACAACCCCCGGCGCAGCGGGCTGGCCAACCTCAGGAACCGTGCTGACAGCCGGGGTGGCACGTTGACCCTGGAGAACCAGGAACAAGGAGGTCTTCGGCTGCGATGGTCGATCCCGCTGTCGATGTAGTAGACGACAAGCGCGTCATCCGGGTCTTCATCCTCGACGACCATGAGCTCGTTAGACGGGGGCTCACCGACCTGCTCGATTCGGCGGACGATATGGAGGTCGTCGGGCAAGCCGCGAACGCCGGCGAGGCGCTGCGACGTATTCCCGCCGCGCGGCCGCACGTCGCCTTGCTCGATGCGCGCCTGCCCGATGGCAGCGGTATCGAAGTCTGCCGAGACATCCGCTCCTCTCATCCCGAAGTCAGCTGTGTGATCTTGACATCGTTCGACGACGAAGAGGCCCTCTTCGCTGCCGTCATGGCCGGAGCCTCCGGGTACCTGCTCAAGCAAATCCGCGGCTCCAGCCTGATTGACGGGATTCGCCAAGTCGCCGCCGGCCGCTCGTTGGTGGACCCAGCGGTGACACGTAAGCTGCTGGAGCGGATTCGGCATCCGGTCGAGCCGGATCCCGTCGCCAACAGCCTGACCGCGCGGGAGCGCGAAATCCTGAGCCTCATCGCCGACGGCTACACCAACCGGCAGATCGGCGAGCGCGTCTTCCTTGCCGAGAAGACCGTCAAGAACTACGTCTCGGCGCTCTTGGCCAAGCTCGGCATGCAACGCCGCACCCAAGCCGCGGTATACGGCGCGAGCCTGAAAAGGCCGACCGACCAATGATGGGAAGACCTCGTTGGTGAGGAGGACCCGCCTTTCGTCCTGCCATTGTGGACCGGTCGGCCCGCGCCGAACAACGACGGTTGAGTCAGCACAGCTCGTACATGTTCGTACGACTGCCATGCAGGCAGTTATCCGGACGTCGGGTAATCGGCCACGGTCGGTGAACCAGTCACCCAGATACAGAAGCCTTCCTCCAACCCCCGGCACTTAAGCCCTCTGCCGAGGAGGTTTATCGCGCTTTCGGATGTTGTTCTCGCACCCCGGTAGCAGGATCGTGGACGTTGACCCGAGCTCACAGCTGGCGTGACGAGCTGGCCGGCCCA